>ERZ773079.308-NODE-308-length-33261-cov-8.554659_pt1 | contig 33261 bp, 29 predicted proteins | sample MGYA00511355_ERZ773079 | MGnify/ENA primary metagenome ERZ773079 (study PRJEB29015, sample SAMEA2737979) | human oral metagenome | biome: human oral; feature: human-associated habitat; material: dental | place: China | collected 2117 ... | reverse complement strand
TCAAATCCTTACCGTATTCGACATTGCCGAAGAATCGAATATCACCGCGGTCAAGCACCTTGTGCAGGGCGGTAATAATGCCCTTAATACGCGGGTGATCGGGCGCCACACCGTAACGAATCAGCCCGAAGGGAGCGGGGTAACGATCAAAAATATCGATAGAAACCTCAACGGCTCCAGAGCGTACTTCCTCAGATTTGGTGATGAGGTCAGCGGCGTAAATGCCAGCGGGGCCTGCGCCAATAACAGCGACGCGCAGGGGGCGGGTAGCTTCAGACACGTATTTTTCCTTTCAAAGTTCGCCCCGGTACACGGTTCAGACTGGTGCGGCGGCGAGCTCTCTTTTTAGTCCTCGTTCATTCTACCGGGCACAGCGGTTAGGATGGGCTAAAAAGAGGGAAAGCGAGCAATAGCTCATATATTTTTATTCCTTATATATGGCAATACGGCTGTGCCCCGCATGAGACGCTCATGCGGGGCACAGCCGCATACCGGTTACGATACACTCAGTGATTTAGCGGGCAGTCACCGGGTACTCTGCATCGGGTTCACCGGTGATGCGGTTACGCAGGTCGCGGCGGACCAGCTCAATCGACCACAGCCAAAGGATGTGCCCAAAGAACTCAGAGAAGTGCTCCCCAAAAGGCTGGTTCCACGGGGCGGGCACAACTCCCATTGCGGGCATAATGATGACGTGGAAAAGAATATCAAGCACAATGCCGAAAGCCACACCCTGCCAGAGCTTAATCTTGGGCCAATATTCAGCCACCACACAGTAGAGCACCGCAAAGAAGATAGCGAACGCGAAGTGCACTAGGGAAAATATCTGGGGTATCCGCCCTCATTTTCCCACGGAGGTGCCGCAGTATATAAAACGTCTGCCTACACCCTTCGGAACTCAACCACCAGCTCGTCACGTTCGCCAAAGCGCACCAGGTGGCGATCCAGCACACCCGCAATATTAGTGGCCTTCTCCTCATCCTCAGCACGCACCTCCATAATGAGGGCGTTATTAGCTTCATCAATCAGCAGATCGCCATAGCCACGAAAAATACCATCACGGTTAAACGTCAGCCGCAGACCGCCCGGCAGCTCGGCGGTATCAATCTTACGGCCCATATGCGAACCCAGCTGTTTCACATAACGGGCTGGGCGTTCAGTAGCAACCACGGCACGCTGGCGCACAGGCAAAGACTCAGCGGGGGGATACTCGCTCACAATTCACCTCTCAAATTCTCGGTAGTAGCCCTACCAATACGGAAGTTAAGGTATTCCTCATCTTACCAGCCAGCCTAGGCCCCGCCTCACCCTCACTCCCCCACTGCATTAAGCACAAAACCTCCACCGCGCGCCCACTCACAGGCTGTACTACCGCCCCTCATCAAGCAACTAGCGCACACGCGCTGCTACCCCCTAGAATAATGAGGTAACAAGAGCGTCACGCCCCGCACGGCTGACGCTTTTCTTATGCGCGCCCCCGACCGGTGGGCACGCACCCTACGAGAGTATCTACGGATTCAACGAAATGTCTTCTGAGAACACCGCGGCTCCCCAGGCACCCCAAACCCGCACAACGCAGGGCGCCCTGGACCGTTACTTCAAAATTACAGAACGAGGCTCAACTATCTCCGCCGAGATTCGCGGCGGTTTAGCGACCTTCTTCGCCATGAGCTATATCGTGGTGCTAAACCCACTCATTATCGGCCTCGTGAAAGACGCCAACGGCCACGCGCTCGGCGTGCCGCAGGTGGCCGCAGTCACCGCGCTCATCGCCGGAATCATGACGATCGCCATGGGCATCTATGCGAAACAGCCTTTCGCAATGGCGGCAGGGCTGGGCGTGAACGCACTACTGGCAACCACTATCCTCAGCACCCCCAACCTCACCTGGCCGCAAATTATGGGGCTGGTCGTGTGGGCAGGTGTGCTCATGACTGCCCTCGTGCTGACCGGCTTCCGCACCGCCGTCTTTGAGGCGGTCCCCGAGAGCCTCAAAACCGCAATTGTGGTGGGTATCGGCTTCTTTATCGCCTTTATCGGGCTGGTCAACGCAGGTATTATCCGCCGCACCGTAGACGCCGCGCACACCACCGTCCCCGTCACCTTCGGTGTGGGCGGGCACCTGCTTGGCTGGCCCACCGTGGTGTTCCTTGTCGGGCTGTTCCTCACCATTGCCCTATTTATTCGGAAAGTACGCGGGGCCATCCTATACGGTGTGCTTGCCTCCACCGTGCTGTCAATAATCCTAGAAGCCGTTTTCCACATTGGCAGCAGCAAAGATAACCCGACCGGCTGGTCACTGAACGTACCCGCATGGGGCGGCGGCAGCGCCCTACCCGATGTTTCGCTGCTGTTCTCAGCAGATATGTTTGGGGCGTTCGGCACTATCGGCGGTATGGCCGCCACGATGCTGGTCTTCACCATCCTCATCTCGGCGTTCTTCGACGCGATGGGCACCACCGTGGGCCTAGCCACCGAAGCTGGCACCATTGATAAAGACGGAAAAATTGAGAACATCGACCGTGTGCTGCTGGTGGATGCGCTCGGCTCAGTTGCGGGCGGTGGCACCTCCAGCTCGGCCAACCAGATTTTTGTGGAATCGGCAACCGGTATTGGTGCTGGCGCCCGCACGGGCCTGGCGAACGTGGTCACCGGCGCGCTCTTTGTGGGCGCGGTCTTCCTCTCTCCCCTGGTGACCATCGTCCCCTTCGAGGCGGTCGCCCCCGCCATGGTTTTCGTGGGGTTCCTCATGATCCGCCAGGCCGTGCATATCGACTGGCAGGACTGGGGCCTGGGCATCCCGGCGTTTATGACCATTATTTTCATGCCGTTCGCCTACTCCATTGCCGACGGTATTGGTGCAGGGTTCATCTCCTACGTCTTCATCCGCCTGGTGCAGGGGCGCGGGCGCGAGGTGCACTGGCTCATGTACGTGGTATCGGCTGTTTTCCTGGTGTTCTTCAGCACCGGACTCATTAATGGTTTCACCCACGGGTAGAGGCAGCTTCCCAGCATTCCATCTGCCGGAAAGTCCGTTACGGGGCTTAGGCGCCCCGGCGGCTTTTCGGCAGGTGGATGCGGGAGAAAAACAAAACACCTAGAATAGGGTGATAACACCAGCGCTGAATCCCGCCGGGGTTCGGCGCTTTTCTTATTGTGGCGCAAAACCCGCGCCCGCGTCCCACGAGAGTATCTACGGATTCAACGAAATGTCTTCTGAGAACACCGCGGCTCCCCAGGCACACAAGCCCAACGCATCGGGCGGCGCACTGGACCGTTACTTCAAAATCACTGAACGAGGCTCATCTATTTCCGCCGAGATTCGTGGCGGTCTCGCCGCGTTCTTCGCTATGAGTTATATCGTCGTCCTCAACCCCCTGGTGATCGGCACCGGCGCAGACTCGGCGGGAAATACCCTTGGCGTGCCGCAGGTCGCCGCGGTCACCGCGCTCGTCGCCGGCGTAATGACCATCCTCATGGGTGTTATAGCCAGGCAGCCTTTCGCGATGGCGGCAGGACTGGGTGTGAACGCACTGCTGGCGTCCACGATCGCAACCACCCCCGGGCTGACGTGGGCAGATATTATGGGCTTGGTGATTATCGCCGGTCTTATTATGACCGTGCTGGTGCTCACCGGCTTCCGCACCGCCGTATTCGAGGCGGTCCCCGAGAGCCTCAAAACCGCAATTGTGGTGGGAATCGGCTTCTTTATCGCCTTTATCGGGCTGGTTGATTCCGGGATTATCCGCCGCATGCCGGATGCCGCAGGAACCACCGTTCCCGTCTCGTTCGGCGTGGGTGGTCACCTACTTGGCTGGCCTACTCTCGTGTTTATTTTCGGTCTTTTCCTCACCATCGCCCTGTTTATTCGCAATGTGCGCGGCGCTATCCTCATTGGCGTGGTGGCATCTACCGTACTGGCGATCATCCTAGAGGCTGTTTTCCATATCGGCAGCAGCAAAGGAAACCCGACCGGCTGGTCGCTCAACGTTCCCGCGCTCAATAATTTTTCCTTCTCAGCCCCCGATTTCTCGCTTATCGGGTCTGCACGATTCGGCGCGTTCGGCGCTATCGGCGTGCTGGGTGCATCCTTGCTGGTGTTCGCTATTCTGCTCTCGGTCTTCTTTGACGCCATGGGTGTTTCGGTGGGCTTAGCCACCGAAGCGGGCACCATTGATAAGGACGGCAAGGTTGAGAACATTAACGAGGTGCTGCTCGTGGATGCAGTCGGTTCCGTGGTCGGTGGCGGCGTATCCGGCTCTGCGAACCAGATTTTTGTGGAGTCGGCAACCGGTATTGGTGAGGGTGCCCGCACGGGTCTGGCGAATATTGTCACCGGCGTGCTGTTCCTGGTGGCGATTATCGCCTCGCCGCTGGTGACGATTGTTCCCTTTGAGGCGGTCGCCCCCGCCCTGGTGGTTGTTGGGTTCCTGATGGTGCGCCAAGCCGTGCATATCGACTGGCAAGACTGGGGCCTGGGCATCCCAGCGTTTATGACCATTATTTTCATGCCGCTGTCGTACTCGATCGCTAACGGTATTGGTGCAGGGTTCGTCTCCTACGCCTTTATCCGCCTGGTGCAGGGCCGCGGGCGCGAGGTGCACTGGCTCATGTACGTGGTGTCGGCGGTGTTCGTCATCTACTTCGGCATGGGTATTATTAACGGTTTCACGCACTAGCGTTGGCTGAAATCCCGGGTATATATCGGGTGTAAAAAGGCTCTTTTTGAAGAGAAGCGGCGGAAAACTACGGCTTTATTCGAAAAGAGCCTTTTTATACACCTATGGGGGGGTAGATATGCGCTCGAAAACGTCAGAAATTTCACGGCTGCGGATGTGACGCGGGCGCCCCCTCGATCCCTGCCTCAGGAAGACTCCCGCGGCGTGAAGCCACCAGGTACCATACTGCCACTACAAGAAATGATAGCCCTTGCGCTATGGAGATCCGCACGAACATCAGCGTATCCTCCCCGGAAATCGACGTTACATGCACAAGATTCACGATCACATTATTTGCACAGTGGTTTGCCATCGCCATATAGAGGCTGCCCGTCAGGCGCGTCATCAGCGCAAATTTAAATCCGACCACGGCTGATGTCAGCATCAGGATCAGAGCATTCATGACCGCTCCGCCCAAGCTTGAGGTTCCGTCCGTATAGTTCCGTACAGGAGCGATCACATGCCACAGGCCAAAGAGCGCCGAGGAAATGGCTGCAGCACCCATAAACGAGTAACGGAATCCCAGAAGTTTCTGAAAAAGCCCGCGGAAAACTCCTTCTTCCATGACCACGTTGATCACGTTCCCTGCCAGACAGATCACAAAGAATATGAGCGCTGTCTGATGCCCCGTATTGCTGCTGACCGCGTAAGTGCTCACATAAACGTCAAGGGAGCGAAATTCGATGGACGGTAAAAGCGCTATCTCAGCGACATAGGCAATCGCGAAAACTACTGTGCCGAAACCCAGCCCGGCAAGGATAGGGCGCATTATGTGCTCACGGGTAAATCCAATGCTGCGGGCTCCAAGAGAGCATGCCTGCATCACCAACCCTAAAATTCCTATACCGATCAGCTTATGAACGAAGGCTTCACCCCAAAAGCTCTGGTCGGTACGAAGCACAAAATACTCATATATGCGAAAAATAAAGCATACACAATACACGGCCAGCACGCAGTATAAAACATTAATTTTTTCAAGACGCATACGAAATACTCCACAAAATATAGTGGTTTTAGGGCGCAAAAAATTACCGCAAAATAATATTTTGCTTTCAGGGATAGTGATTTTAAGTAAATTTTCGTCGAACAATGAGCATATTTATTTCCTGAACCTCCCGGCGCATATGTAAAATATTCAGGGCGGTTGAGGCGCCATACATCACGATTCCCAGAATGCACAGGATCCAGAGCGGTGTGCTGGAGAACCAGCCGAACGCCAGCCCACTGCCGCAGATCATGACGAGAATAAGGGCTATATCGACAAGCGCCTCCAACAGGGGATATTTCAGTGCCATGCGCGAAACCAGCAGCATACCCACATGAATCATCATATTGGTCGTAAGGACTTGGAAAACTCCCACAAGGTAAAGATACGTTCCACCTGATAACAGACCGATGACGGCCAGTAAAATGAGGGAGATACCCGTGGTCGCACAAATATTAACAGCAAGTTTTCTCATGCACCGTATCCTTTCAACGCTTGTTTGACGTTTTTGAGGTATGTGCGATTTATATAGACTTTATCGCCGGTTGTTAATATGGCTTCCATGCGGCTATTAAAAAGCGGTTTAACACTCTCAAGAACGTTAATGTTGAGAATGCATGACTTACTCACCCGCACAAATCCACAATCTTGAAGTTTCTCCGCGAGGTCGTAGAGCCTATGGTCGGTCCTATACGTATTTCCTGCTACGTGCACAAACGTTGTTTTCTTAACGCTTTCACAATAGAAAATATCTGAAGCGTTCACCATGATGTTGGTGCTTCCGTTTTCGCATTTAATCCGCTGCTCCACCGATTCCACAAAATCGACGATGCGGCTGACCCGCACATCCTTCTGGGCATAAACGATACTCACTTCAGGTTCCTGATAGTCAGGATCCTCGCATAATCTCAGCTTCACCACATCACCTCATGCACAGCCTAACATGCGGCGAACCTATGCAGGATGGGTATCGACTAAGCTGCATGAAGACACGACCAAGCTACAGAAATACCCCCCCCCATAGAGGTTGTTCACCATAGTTTAGAGAGCGTGTGCCGTCATGTTTTACCCGTCATGCCATGGCAGCTGTATCGTTAGTTTCACTGACATGCCCCGCAGATTCCTGCACATACCGATTTCTTCGCCGGAAGGCAGGCTTACCCCAGCCACCGGGAGTTATCGGCGGCCTTATGCATCCTGGCCGCAGTAGCTTCCCGGTACCTGGAGCCGCTGCTCCAGAATGAGGTCCTGCACCTAAACCGCGGGGCAGATTCAACCCCCACCCACGCCATATGGTCATACAGGCTTTCTTCGTATTCCCGCTGCTCGTCCTGGGGTTCCTGGGCCTGCGGCTTCCCTTGAGTCTGCGGTGCCTCATGGGCGCGGATCTCTTGTGCGATGCTTTCAGGGTCCTCCAGGTAGTACAGATCCCGGTAGCGGCCAGGGACCCGGATCAGCTCATCATGGCTTCCGCTCTGGATAATGCGCCCGCCCTCTAAAACAATAATCCGCTGGGCGTTGCGAATAGTGGAGAGACGGTGCGCCACCACAACCTTCGTGCACTTATACCGTGCAATCAGCTCCGTCACCTGACGCTCAGTGGTGGTATCTAACGCGCTCGTTGCCTCATCCAGCACCAGGATGCGCGGGCGCCGCAGCAGCGCCGTCACAATGGCGATGCGCTGACGCTGCCCGCCTGAGAAGTTCTCGCCATCACTGGACATGATCGTGTCAAACCCCATGGGCAGACCCTTCACAAAATCCAGAATGCCCATGCTCAGCACATCCGCTTCGATCTCCTCGCGGGTTCGGCCATCGTCAAGCCCTGCCGTGAGGTTCTCGTACAGGGTGCCGCCCCTTGTCTGCAGCTGCTGCGGAACATACCCAATGTGGGAGCGAAGCGCATCCAAGGAATAATCCTGCACATTGATCCCGCCCATCCGAATAGTGCCGGACACCGGGCTGTACAGCGAACATAGCAGCATAGCCAGCGTGCTCTTGCCCGACCCGGATGAGCCCACAAGGGCTATGTCATGCCCCTCTGGCACCGTAATAGACACCTCAGAAAGCACGGGCTGCGTTCCGCCGGGGTAGGTAAAGTTCACGTTCTCAAGCTCAATATCGCTGCTGGCAAGCTTAGTGATGGTGCCGCCATCCTGCTCAGGGTCGTAACGCTGAATATCAACGATACGCGCCACCGCCCGGTCCACGGCAATAATGTTCATAATGCCGAACATCGTTGACGAAATAGAGGAGAACAGCATGGCAGAAATACCCTCGGTGGCAATAGCCTGCCCGAGCGTGAGCACACCCTGATTCACCAGAGGAAGCGAAGCCAGCAGCAGAATCAGCGGCCCACCCAGCTGCACCACGGAAGCTGCGGAACCAAGCACACCCTGCTGCAGCACCATGCGGCGGCGCATTGAGGCAAGCGACTGTTTGTACGCCTCACGCCACGTCTCATATGTGGAGCTTGCCGAACCAGTCATTTTCATGGATGCCACAGTGTTAATAGCATCAAGTTCGACCACCTGAGCCTCTGAGGCGTGCGCATATTCGGCGTCGAGCGCCTGGGAGGTGGGGCGTGCCGTCACGAACCAGATCAGCATCAGCACGGCGAGTACCACGAAGGTGATAATAAGGATTTCGCGTGACTGCTGGGCGATGAAGACGAGAATCACGATCATCGTACCGATATTAATCACGAGCTCAGTCAGGTTCGTGGACAGAAAGTTCCGCAGCGTATTGACGCTGGAAAGACGGTACAAAATATCGCCCGGGGAGCGGAGCGCAAAGTAGGTCAGCGGCAGCTTCAGCAGCCTTTTGAACATCCCGCCCAGCAGCTGGTACCCGATGGACGAGACGATACTAGCCAAAGCCGCAGCGCGGGCGATGGACACCAGGTAGTAGCCCGCCACGCCAACAACCACGCCGATAGTTGCGACGAGGATGGCGTCTTCATGGCCTCTGAGTTGGGCGTCCACCACGCTTTGGATCACCACCGGCACGGCGAACGTGACACTGTAGGTAATCACCAGCAGCACCACGAAAACCGCGTACTGGGCGAACATCTTTTTCGTGAAGAACGTGTTCAGCTGCCAGTCTTGGAAGACTTTTCGGGATTTCTTTTTAAAGTCTTTCCGGGGGGTGGGAACCAGCACGCTACCGGAGAAAGAGCCTTCAGCTTCCTGAAGGGGGATAACTTTCATCCCCGTTGCGGGGTCCATAATATGTACGCGGTCTTTACGGATGCGTACCAGCACCACATAGTGGGAGTTGTTCCAGTGCAGAATAGCTGGCTTGCCGATATCGCGCAGCTGTTCCAGCGAGTTAGCTTTGTACGCCCCGACGTCCATGCCTTCTGCCATGAGAAGGTTGCGCACTTGGAGCATACTCAGGCCTTCACGCCCGGGTTCGGCGATGAGGCGCAGATCAGATATCGTCTGATACCGCCCGTAATGCTGCAATACGGACGCGCCGACACCTAGCCCGCACTCAGTAGCAGCCGCTTGGAGAACCGCTGGAAACCCCATATTTTACCGGTCCTCACTCACGTCAGGAATGACGGGGGTGTATAAACGCCCTCCCCCTAAACGGTGAGCCAGCCACGACAGTACCCCGGAGGTGCCCACCAGCAGTGACGGGGTCAGTGAGTACCGCGAAGACTTATCGTCAAGTGTCGCGCGAATAGCTGAGGGGCCGTACCCGTTTTTGACGGCTGCCCGGATATCCTCGGCGCCGGGCACATCGGGAACGCGAGCAATAATCCAGTTGAGCACCTCCAGGGTTCCTAAATCCCCGTGGCACAACGTCAAGTTACTCCTAGTTCCGGTACGGAACGCGTACTGCACCGCCCGGTCGAGCTCAGTACGCGGGGAGAACTCCGGCATCCACACGTGTACGGCTGCGAGTGCAAGAGCGATACCCGCAGAGCCAGAGCACCATGTGCCGCCGGTGTGCGCGTCGCCTGTGCCGCTGCGTTCGGAGAGCTGGGCCCGCCAGCCTTCCGCATACCTGAAGCTATTCAGCCGCTGCAGGAGAATCTTCACAGCATGTTGAGCGCGCCCAGGCGTGGGCATCTCCTGCCCCCAGCGGGCCAGAGCAAAAATTGACCCGCTCACACCGTAGGCGAACCCGCTCACATTCCACCAGTTCTCCTCAACCCGGCCAGCGACAATATCCAGGGCGTGCTTTTCGAGCACCTCCAGCAGGGCGGCGCGGTTGGTGGCGAGGTTATACCCCAGAAGTAGTGTGGCGGCGCCTACCTGGTTATCCAGGTACCCCGGCATCGGATGCTCCACCTGCTCCATACGGGCGGCAACCCGGTCGCCAAGCATAATGGCGGCTTCTTTCAGCCGGGGGTCGTCCAAGTACTCTGCGGCGCTGGCAAGTGAGAGCGCGATACCCGCCTCACCGCCTGAGACACCATCGCAGGTCTCCGGGGGGATCCTAAAGAGCCTCTTATCGAAGACATCCTGCGCTATCGGGTCTAACACACGGTGCGCAGCCTTAGCGTACTCCGCGTTTCCTAGCGTGTGTGCTGCCTGGGCTAGGGCCATCGCAGGCCCGACCGACCCGGTGTACAGGTCTATCCCAAGAACCGTGGTTTGCCATGCGCCAATATGCTGCTGCCAGAGCCCGGGGTTAGGTGCGAGCCACGTCCGGGAGTCTTGCTCGCTGCCGCCTAGGCGCAGAGTGCCCGTCAGCTGGTCTGCGATCACGGAGCAAAGCTCCCGTTCGTGCTGTTCGTCTTCCCCGGCGGAGAGTAATTCTGCCGGGCTATTGGCCAGGGTGTTCGCCGGGTAGGGTGAGATGAAGGCGGCCCAGATCTGTTGGAGCTGCTCCTCTAGGTCATTCTCGTCAAGGGCGGCAATATGCCGCAGGGTTTCTTCCAGGGCGCTGCCTTTAATGCTGAGCCCCACCGGTTTGCCCTCAAACGATACGATGTCAGAGCCATCCGTCCGGTGCATGAAGAAGGGTACGTCGAACCGCCAGAGAGCTTCCGCTTCAGCCGCAACCATATCCAGGGGGCGGTTGTGGCTTAGGGTGGCGGCGCGCAGCCCTACCGTGGCGAACACTTCTTGGGATGCCAACGCCTCAGGGCTGCTGAGCATCTTAAGGATTTGGGTGTAAAACCTGGTTGATTGCAGCAGGGCGCGAAGCATCAGCCCGGTAAAGTTCGCGCGAACCGCCTCAAGCATCGCCTCGCGGTGCTCACAGATCCATTGGTGCATCTGAGTAAACCCTCGGGCGAAGGCACGGGCACGGGCCGCTTCATAGAGACGCCGCTCTTCCAGCACCTCAGCGCTGGATTCGTCACCAACGAGCGCCACCATGCTTGCCGCTTCTTGGTTCTCCTCCGGGGCTGGGGCCGGTTCGCGGTTCATTCGGGCGGCAGCATCGTCCCGGAAGGGACGCTCAACAATGACCTCATTAAACGGGTCATTCCCTTGCTCCCCGTGGAGGAAGCCGACGTCACGGTACCCCAGGGAGGCGTCGCGGCGCGTAATACGGGTGGGCAGAAACGCGCTATTGGAAATCCCACGGAGTTTTCGCAGGTGGGCGCTGCCTTCAGGCGGTTGAGGGGTGTCGTCGGCGAGGATGTATATGGGGTGAAGCACCGTCTCAAGGTCAATTGGCACGGGTCCGGTGGCCAGGGGGATCAGGTTCTTGGCGTGCATATCTTTGCCCTGCAATGCGTAGAGCAAACCCGCTAGCCGGCCGGAGGCTTCTAAGAAGTCTTCGCCTGAGAAATCTACCTCCTCAGCTTTAATAAACTCCATGAAGCCGTAACCCTCACCCTGGACTACCCGGGCGGCACGCATAGTGGGTGCCCCCTGCTGAGTAAGGTCTTGAACGATCTGCCAGAATGCTCGCTCGCCTTCAACGTTGCGTGATTTGTAGACCACTGTGCCCTGCGTGAACTTAAGGAGGCAGCCAGCACGCCCGCCGCCGTAACGAGTTCGGGGCAGCCCGAAAGATTCAAGCTGAAGTGGTGCGGTATCCGTGGTATTCAAAAGCTCACGGATATCGTTTTCGTGGGTGCGGACACGCTCGAAAATCTCGGCGATCATCGCGTGAAATTGCTGCACCGTCACCTGGTGGATACGGTTCAGAAGTGGGTAGCTTGCGTGGAAGTCATCGCTTAGTTCTTCGTGCCAGCGGCGGCAGTAGTCTTCGTAGCGCCCTTCCGGTGTGTCTGCCTGCAATAGCCCCTGCGCAGAGGCCTTTTTGATGTGGGCAACCAGTGGTCTGAGGTAGAAATTGTTTAAACGCGCCGTTAGGTTATCCAAGAATTGGTTGGTTAAACGGGGGATCTGCGACGTTACAGCGTAGCCCGATGAGGTGATGGCGTGTTCGACGTTTCCACGTTCATTCTCCGCCAGTTGGGCGATGAGCGCGTGGAACATGGAGGGTTCAGCAGTCGGCCCCAGTGCCGAAGACACCGGAGCCGACAACCGTACAATAAAATCGGAGTCAGGCGCTTCGGATGCGGTGGTGCCTATCCGTTCTAGTAACGAAGTGCTAGATACGTAAGATGCTAGGCGTTGGAATTGTTCCTCATCCAGTTCAGGAAGAAGTTCCCTGATTAACACCTGAATTCTCCTTATCTATCGTATTTACTTATCCTCTGGATTTAGGAGAAGCTGCCGCCCCAGAAGCCAAAGCCGTAGCCGTAGCCGCCGCAGCCGCCACCGCAGTAGCCGCCACCGTAGCTGCCGCCACCAACGGAGCTGTAGTAGCCGCCACCGTGGGAGCCGCCACCGTTAACCTGACCGAGTTCCTGATCGGAGATCTCTTCCAGAAGCGTGATATCCTTGGGCATGGTTATCCTCCTTATGTATTCCTGAACCAATTTCAGGAATAGTATTATCGGTGTCAGTTTGATGTTTTACCATCAAACTCTAGCTGGGTTCCGCAATGACAACGTTCCAAGGCGCCACGTTGGAACCCACCTCCTTTTCATCTGGGTTTTAGGTAACCCAAACAAAAAGGAAACTTGTAAAGTTTTAATTCCCCAGTGGGGTTTTAAGGTATAAACTAACCAGTCACCTCTGACAACATTCCATCGCTAAAGAAATGTGCAGCGGAAATAGGTATTCTAAAGATCTGTAAATGTGTTCGTCAGTAAGGCAAAGTCCAATATTCAGATCACGCCACACACTGCGTCGTACATGCTGTCTGCACTATTTTGGCGCAACAACATGGCCACTACACAGTAGAGTAGCGCTACGTCATGTGGAAACTTTAGGATGCTTGAGAGTGTAAAACTTTCCCTATCAAATTTAGGGGCCCAATATCAGTTTTCGGAAGCTCTCAACGCTACCTATTCTTTGCATCTTCAATAGAATACCCGCAATAAATTTTCGTCCCTGTAATAAATCTATTGCGTTTCTGGTTAGCTACTCAACTATAACAAATCCCCGGGGTAGGTGCAATAGATTTTCTGGGAAAATCAGAGTATTCCACCCTCAATGAGAGGTGTTATCCGTTACACCAAAATAACCCCGAGCACTGCCTATTAGTGAGCCTCGGCCGAGTCAGGAACTATGGGGGTATATAAGCGGGTATCCCCTGCCCGGCGAGTCAACCACGACAACACCCCGGAGGTGCCCACCATCAGAGAAGGCGTCAGAGAGTAACGAACAGATTTATCGTTCAGCGTCTCACGCAGCAGGGAAACGTTATAACCGTTCTTGACGGCATCATGGACAGCCTCTGCATTGGACACATCGGGAACGTGCGAGACCACCCATTCAAGGACATCAAGGGTTCCCAGGGCACCGTGGCAAGAGGTGAAGTTACGCTTGGTTCCCTCCTGCAGGGAACGCCGGACTGCACGGTCAAGGCTCGCGCGGTTAGAAAGCTCAGGGAGCCAACAGTGAACAGCCGCTAAGGCTAAGGCGACACCCGCGCTACCGTGGCACCAGGTGCCGTCGTGGGCGCTCTCCCCAATAGGTACCCGCATCTGCCAGTATTCCCCGTTATCAAGCTCATCCAAGCGGTTCAGCAAAGAGGCGACTGCCTGCCGGGCACGCTCTGGTGAGGGCATGTCTTGGCTCCACCGGCTGAGGGCGAAAATTGACGAGCTCATGCCGGTGGCAAACCCGCTCTGTACCCACCACGCATCATCAATACGGCCAGCAATAATGTCCTGGGCGTGCCGGTCTAACACAGCCAGCAGCGCCTGACGGTCAGTGGCCAGCTCATGCCCCAGCAGAAGAGTTGCCGCACCCACATGACCGCTCAGATAGCCGGGGGTTGGGTGCTCCACCTTCGCTATACGTGCAGCCACCTGGTTCCCCAGCTCAAGAGCGGCATCTTTTAGCCGCGTGTCACCAAGGTAGCGGGCGGCACCAGCAAGAGTGAAAGCGATACCGGGTTCACCGGCAAAAGCCATGTCGCGTATATACTCAGGCAGCTTAAGCGGCTTTTCCCCCGAAAGAATAGTCTCAGCTAGCGGGTCGAATACGCGGTGAGCAGTCTCAGCATATTCTTGGCGCCCCAGCACGTGTGCTGCTTGCGCTAACGCCAACGCAATACCCACTGAGCCGCCGTAGAGATCCGTCTGCAAAACATCAGTATTCCAAATGCCATGATGATGCTGCTGACTGCTCGGGACAGGGCTAACCCACGTCCACGGATCCTCCGGGGCGGTGCCTGAATGAACCGTAGCCGCCAGCCGGTCGGCGATCGCGGTGCTGAGTTCACGCTCTTCCTGCTCTCCCCCACGGCCCTGCCGGATGTCTGCCGGTTCATCCGCTAGAGTATTCGCAGGGTACGGGGAGATAAAAGCAGACCAGATCTGGTTCAGCTGCTCGTCAAGGTCGTCTTCATCCATGTGGGAAATGTGGTTGAGAGTCTCCTCAAGAGCGCTGGTTTTAATGCCCAAGCCCACCTCTTGCCCGTCGGGTGTCATGATCGCGGTACGATCGGCCCGATGTTTAAAGAACGGGATGTCGAGCTGCCACAGTGACTCTACTTCTGCTAAGACCAGTTCCAGGGAACGATCGTCGTCAAAGGCTGCGGTACGTAGTGCCACCGTCGCAAAAACACTCTTAGAGGATAACGCCTCGGGGCTGCCGAGCATCCGTACCAGCTGCTCGTATTGCATGGTGGGCTGCAGCACGGCCCGAAGAGTCAGCGCAGCACATTCGCTGCGTACCAGCTCCAGCATAGCGTCACGGTGCTCACACACCCACCGGTACATTTGCTCAAACCCGCGCACAAACCCGCGGGCACGGGCGACCTCCGTGGCGCGCCGTTTCTCAAGGGCGTGAACATCCGGCTCATCACCCTGTTGGGGGCCGCCGAGGTCAGAGTACCGGACAGACCGGACAATAGCATCATCGCGGAAAGGTTGCTCAACTACCGTACCTTTGAAGGGGTTTGCCCCCTGCTCACCCCGGATAAAGCCAATATCAACATACCCTTTTGAGGGGTCTTTACGTACCAGCCGGGTGGGCAGTAAAGCGCTGGTGCAAATACCGCGTTCTTTATGTAACAGAGCGCTGTTGTCGGGCATGTCTGCTTTACCATCGTTCAGAAGGTGTGAGCAGTGCAGTATTGTTTCGAGGTCAATAGGGACAGCGCCCTCGCTCGTTGGGATGAGGTTCTCCTCGTGCATGTCTTTGCCCAGCAGAGCGTAGAAAAGAGCTGACAGCTGCCCCGAAGACTCTAAGAATTTTTCGGCCGTGAAGTCTACGTCTTCTCTCTCAATAAACTCCATGAACCCGTAGTCTTCACCCTGAACGACCCGGGCGGCACGCATGCGGGGGGCGCCCTGTTCCGCAAGTTTCTGAACGATCCTGTAGAACGCCCGTTCACCATCAACGCTACGTGGTTTATAAGCCACCGTCCCCTGACTAAACACCAGCAGGCAGCCGGTGCGTCCACCGTTATGGTAGTCACCCGCCATGGTGAGGGACTCAAGGGTGAGGGACTCAGCATTTTGCGCCCCTAAAAGCTCACGAATGCCGCTTTCTTGGGCCTGGATTCGCTCAAAAAGCTCCGCCACGATAGCGTGGAATTGGTGCACAATAATGCTGTGGACCCGCCGCAGAAGAGGATAGTCAGCATAGAAACCATCCATGAAATCTTTAGGCCAGCGGCGGCAGTAGTCTATGTACCGCTCTTCCGGGGTGCCCCCTTGCAGCAACCCTTCAGAGGAAACTTTCTTAATATGGGCGACCAACGGCCGAATATAGAAATTCGCCAGGCGCACCGTGAACTCATCAAGGAGCCCACCAACAATGTTTGGGAAGTGTTCTTTATCAACATAGTGTGAGGCACGAACAGCCTGTACTACGCGCTTATATTCACTCTCAAAAAGCCACGCAAAAAGCGTGTAAAACATAGCAGGTTCGGCCGTCGGCCCCAGTGCTGAAGGCACTGGAGCTGACGGCCGCCCAACAGGTGGGGAATCTGAGGTGGTGTCTAACCGGTCGAGTAAAGAAACGTCTGACACATCCGACACCAGTTGCTGGAACTGTTCATCATCCAGCTCAGGAAGAAGTTCCCTGATTAGCACTCAGTATTCCCCTTGTCTATGTTTTGTTATTAGCAGGAGTAGCCGTACCCAACAGCAGCGTAGTAGTAGCCGCCACCGTAGTAGCTGCTGCCACCGTAGTAGCTGCTGCCACCGCCGCAGTAGCTGCCACCGTAGCTACCGCCATAGCTGCCACCGTAGTATCCACAGCTGCTGTAACAGCCGCCGTTAACCTGCTCCAGCTCCTGGTCGGTCAGTTCTTCCATGAACATGGTATCCTTAGCCATGGTTATCCTCCTTATGAATTCCTGAATAGCCTCAGGAATGATTGTGGTTAATCAATAGTTTGATGTTTTCCATCAAACTTTGGCTGGGTTCCAAGATGACAACGTTCCAAAGGTGACAGCTTGGAACCCACCTCCTTTATTGCAGGGGTGCAACCCCCTCAAAAGGAAACTTATAGAGTTTTTAATGACCATTTTGGGTGGTCGAGAATAGAGACCTAGCCAGCAGTTCCCCAAAACATTCCGCTATTAAAAATTGCAGCAGAAAATAATTGCCACTTAATCTTTAAAAGACTTGAAGAATGAGTTCGCTAGAAAAAGTTAAGCTCTCTATATTTGTCAGCAAAGTATATTTCCTCTACGATGATGCCTATCACCTAGCTACCACGCCACAATACACTTGCTCTGTGCATTAATGGCGCTATACTACGGCCACCACATCACAAAGTGGTGCGACATCAAATGGAAACTTAGGATATGTGAGAGTGTAAAACTGTTCCTATCACACAATAGGAGCCCAATATCAGCTTTCGGAAGCTCTCGATGCTATCCATTCTTTGCATCCTCAATAGAACACCCACAATAAGTTCTCGTCCCTGTAATAAACTTATTGCGACTCTGGCTAGCTCCTCAACTGTATCAAACCACCGGGGAAGTATGCAATAGGTCTTCATCATAATTTCCAAAACTTTTCTCAGAGCCGAAGCAGGTTCGCGGGGTAACCATTATTTCCGCGGTAAATCCCCCTATTTACCCGGTGGTGCACACCAAAACTGACAGCAGCTTTCAAGAACTGCACAGCTCGCTCAGGATGCGCTGGGCTGCTTTTCGGGCACTCTCGCCAGCGGCGCCAGCCTCATAGGCGTGCAGCGCATCTGCCGCCACATGCAGGCGCAGCACCCGCGGAAGGGTAGAAACCTCGCGCAGAATCACATTCGCCCGCTCGGAAGGGGCAGGCTCCAAACCCCAACTCGGGGCAAATTTTGTGAGGTCGTCGGGCAGAATGTAAGCGTCGATCAGGGAAGTTTTTATCCTCGAAAGTTCGTTCCGAGCCCCGGTGAGGGCGAGCGCATCCGCGCCCGTTCGCAGCAGGTCGCTCGTATCATAGGGTGCCACGTAGTAGTGTACGGTCATATCGGTGCGGTGCGTGTACTGTCGGAGTGCATCGAGCCCGTGAGCACAGAGGATGCGGGCGCGTTCGGCGGCGCTGCGGCGCGCATCCGGGGTAAGCAGGTGCCCTCCCCCGTTGAAATAGAGGGCGAGCTCGTCGAAAGATTCCTGCGAGATAACGTCACTCATGGCATAAACATAGCAAACGCAGGACTAGTTTTTGAGACTTTCATCGAGGAAGCTCACAATATTCTGAGCCATCTCACGCTCACGAGGACGGCCAATACCGGGTTCCGCTAAAGCTCTGCGCAGCCCCCATGCCAGTCTTGACCTTTGTTTGCCGCTAAGTCCTATCAGGTCTCGGCGTTCAGAGGTTGAAAGCAGGCAGACAAGTACCAAAATGTCATGAAAATGGCGCTGTTTATGTGTGTCACCATTATTCAAAAGAGCGGAGCATTTCTCATAGAGCGCCCCCAAAGCGTCAGGGCGATTTACCAGGAACGTGCGACCCGCGCATTGCACAGCAACTGACGATGTGCGGTCTATGCCAAATTGGGCGCCGCGAGTCATCAGGACTTTTCCCAGCCCAGAAAAGTCATAGGACAGGGTTTTCTCGGATTGTCCCGAAGGCACCAATACATCAATTTGGGCTAAGCCTCGCACCCATCGGTGGTTCTGTCCGGAAGCGTTATACCCATCAATGACGAATCCTGTGCTCTTGAGTGCATGGACGAATTCCTCAATAAGCCGACGTCGAGCGCGAATATTAAGAACGACGTCAATATCTCGGGTTGCCCGAGAGCCCTCATACCCACGCTCACACGCGAGTAACCTCATCATACTTCCACCGGCGAGGGACCAACCCTGAGGAACTAGATCGGAGATGTCTGCCAACCCAAGCCAGGATTCAAGCTCTGCGCCCTGGGCTGGGATTTTCACCGTTTTCTGATCAGGCACGGCTTATGAGTCCTTTCACCAGGCGTTCCGCTTCCCGCTCGCTTCTCGGGTCTTTGGAAATTAGGAGATCAACTGCAACATGCAAGGGGCGAATCTTAGGTAACTCTTTGATTACGCGAAGAATGACGTTGGCATCCTGAGCATGAACTTCACGTAGTGCGTAGATAAATTTCAGGGATTCGAGGTCGCGGGGAGTTACATATGCGTCTACGGTAGCCCCGTAAATTTCCGAATATTCGTGACTGACACCCGTAAGCACTAATGCGCGTTCGCCCATCAGGTCATGCAGGTCAGCAGAAGGCACGGCATAGAATTGAGGTTTCGCATCTGCACGCACTGCATACTGCCTAAGAGCTTCTACCCCACGTTCGGAGAGGTTATGTGCACGTTCTTTGGCACGGCGGCGTGCATCGGGGGTAAGGGATGCACTGTTACCGTCAAGATAGGCGGCAAGCTGATTGAAGGATGCCATCGAGATTTTGCGCCCATGTGCGGAGTAATGCTCGTGCGGGTTATCTGAAACCATCCACCGCCCGGCGATTTTTTGTCCGCGCAAAGACCCTCGTTCAAGGCGTGCACGCACGCTTCGGGGACTCACCCCGGCGTGCTGGGCATATTCCGCGACTGACATCATGGCAAAAACATACCATAAAAGGAATGTTTTTGCCATGCCGCACGATGGTGATACGCTTAGCTGACCTCGCCGTCTAGGTAGTACCAGGTGCCGTGTACTTTCTCGAAGCGGGATTTTTCGTGCATGGTGCCTTTCACGCGTTCTTCGGCGGGCGTGCCGGGAACCGAGCGGTAGTACGCCACGAACTCGACCGTGCCCGCCGCATCGAAGGGACCGCCCGAAGAGCCCAGAATATCCAGCCGGTACCAGCGCAGCGTTTCATCCAACGTTAACTCGGCGGGGCGCGTGTGCGAGTGCCAGCTCGCCAGCAGGTAGGGCGCATCGTGCAGGGCGAAGGCGGTGAACCGCGAGCGCATCAGGGCCAGCGGTGTGGGCGCGCCCAGGGTTCCGGATGCGGCAAACTCGTCCAGGTACCGCCCGCAGCAGGCGCCGTATACCTCGCCGCTTGTGCAGGGGCAGCGAGTTTGAGGATTATACAGGGTTGTTTCGCTCATGCACCCCATTCTAAACGTGCGTGAAAAAGAGCCTTTATTCGAATAAAGCGGCATTTTTAATGCTTTATTCAAATAAAGGCTCTTTTTATTGCCCTAGGAGGGGACATTTTGCAACCATGCGCGCAGGCGCAGCGGGTTTAGTTCGCGATTGCGCGAGCCGGGGTGTCAGCAGCCGAAGGCTTGCCCACGTATGCGCCGCGGTACTTAGCAGCCGGGTGGGAGTCAGCAACCTTGGTGTGACCCTTACCGAAGATGTTCTCACGCAGGGTGTTGCCCTCGTACTCGGTGCGGTAGCGGCCGCGCTTCTGCAGCTCGGGAACAACGTACTCGATGAAGTCCTCGAAGGAGCCCGGGGTGACGTGGTACGCCAGGTTAATACCGTCCAGGCCGCCCTCATCGATCCAACGCTCCAGCTCGTCAGCAACCTGAACCGGGTCACCAACAATGACCTCGCCCATGCCGCCGAGGGTGGTGTGCTCAGCGATGGCCTTGCGGGTCCACTTCTTGTCCTTCGCCTGCAGGGTGAAGGGGGTCAGGAAGGACTGAATCGACTCGGTCTGCACGTAGTTCAGGACCTCGTCCTCGTCGAACTGGGACAGGTCAACACCGGACCAGCCGCCGAGAATGGTCTGTGCAGAGTCGAGGTTGATGTACTTCTTGTACTCCTCGTACTTTGCCTTTGCCTTCTCCTCGGTCTCATCCACGATGACCGAGAGCATTGCGAGGATCTTCACGTCGTCGCGGCTACGGCCCTGTTCCTCGGCAGCGGCACGAATACGGTCGGTCACAACGCGGGTCAGGTCCGGGCGCAGGGCGCTAATGAACACAGCCTCAGCGTGCTTGCCGGAGAACTTCTGGCCGCGGCTGGATGCGCCAGCCTGGAAGATCACGGGGGTGCGCTGCGGGCTCGGCTCGGTCAGAGAGATGCCGGGCACGGAGAAGTACTTGCCCTTGTGGCCAATCGGGTGGACCTTGGAGGGGTCAGCGTAGATGCCGCGCTCGCGGTCCTTGATGACTGCGCCGTCTTCCCAGGAGCCTTCCCACAGCTTGTAGCAGACGTCCAGGAACTCGTCAGCGATGTCGTAGCGCTCGTCGTGCGGGATCTGGGTGGGCAGTCCCTGGTTCTCAGCAGCCGACGGCAGGTAAGAAGTCACAACGTTGAAGCCGACGCGGCCCTCGGTCAGGTGGTCGAGGGAGGCGTAGCGGCGAGCCAGGGTGTAGGGCTGCTCAAAAGTAGCGGCAGCAGTCACGCCGAAGCCGAGGTGCTCGGTCACTGCAGCCATTGCAGAAATCTGGGTTGCGGGGTCATTCACGGGAACCTGAGCGGCACCCTCAATGGCGGGAGCGGCAGAGTTCTTGTACACGTCGTAGATGCCGACCACGTCAGCGATGAACACGGCGTCAAACAGGCCGCGCTCAAGGGTCTTAGCCAGGTCAGTCCAGTACTTGATGGTGTTGTACTCGGTTGCGCGGGAGCGCGGGTGACGCCAGAGGTCGAAGCTCTGGTGACCAATGCAGGTCATCTCGAATGCGTTAACTACGATGCGCTTCTTCTGCTCAGCCATCTACGTATCCTTTCGCGAATGTTAGGGTGTTCCTGCACCCCGCGCGCCGCCCCCTTTATAGGTGGTGGCCTTCTTGGTGTTCCAAGTTGTGCAGGTGGCGCATTCGCGCCGTACTTGCTTCGTGTTCCTTGAAGCCAGATCATCATCTGGGGCACCCCGCTACGGGAGAGGGTTGCCGCCCGGCTAGCCAGAGCTTTACGCCGGGACTCATAATCCTTAGCGTTTTGAGTGTATCCCCTCGCAGATGGGGGTGAACAGTATATGACGAACATTAATTTTTGTGACTCCGCACCGTAATATTTCGCATGACTCATGCAATATTTAGTCACCGTTAGTCACGGTACGTCATGTGTTTTCGCTGCAATGGCACGCTCCTCTAGGGTTATAGGCGTAACCCATCCAGAGCGACTGAGAGACCTGGCTCGACGACGTCGCAGCAACCCCTAGCGGGTGCTAACGCCAGGACCGATGGAAGTAACATGACACAGAATCACCACACCCAGCTACCCGCCAACGCCCAGACGATCACTTTCGATGCCGTCAGCCAGTCGTTCCCACAGTCCGGCAAGAACACGCACGAGGTGCTTCGCGAAGTAAGTTTTACCGCCGCCGCGGGAGAAATTATTTCGGTCATTGGCGCATCAGGATGCGGCAAGTCAACGCTGCTGCGGGCCGCCGCCGGACTGAACCGCATTACGGGCGGGCAGGTGCGCATCGGCAACACCCCGGTGAGCGGGCTTGATCAGCGGGTGGCAATCGGTTTTCAGGAGCCGCGCCTGCTGCCCTGGCGCACCGTCGCCGATAATGTGGCACTCGGGCTGCCGCAGGGCATCCCAAAGACACGAGCGCAGGAGCGCATCCGCGAGCTGCTGCGCCTGGTGGGGCTCACCAACTACGCTACGCACCGCCCCAAAGAAATCTCCGGCGGAATGGCTCAGAGGGTTTCTTTGGCAAGGGCGCTGGCGCGTGAACCCGGGGTGCTGCTGCTGGACGAACCGTTTGGGGCGCTAGATGCACTGACCCGCATTAAAATGCAGGATTTGCTGCTGGATATTCACCGGCAAGACCCGACCACGATTCTGCTGGTCACCCACGATGTGGAAGAGGCACTGTACCTCTCAGACCGGGTGATTGTGCTTGGTAAGCCCGCGCCCGATGCGCCCGCAACGATCACACGTGTAGTCACCATTAGCGACGCCCACCCGCGTGATAGGGCCAGCAAAGAGCTAACTGCCCTGCGGGCTGAGCTGCTGACAGAGCTCGGCGTGGAAAAAGCCGATACCACCCCGGTTCCTGCTTAGAACAGAGCACAGCCTCCCGCGTACACCCAGAGCCGCTGCGCACCCCCTCTTAGTGAATAATTATTCACAATTTACTGTTTTTCTCACCCCATCAAACACCCAAGGATTACCCATGACAACCATCACCAGAGCCGAAGCTCTTAAGGGCTTGCTGGCCTTCAGCGCCCTCACCACCGTTCTTGCCGGATGCGCCGGAGAAGGCGCAGGAAACCCCGGCGCGGGAGCCGCAAAAGGCAAAGACACCGTGACCGTGGATTACGCCACCTACAACCCTCTCTCCCTTGTTATTAAAAAGAAAGGGTGGTTAGAGAAGGCCCTTCAGGAAAAAGGTAAAAAACTGGAATGGGTCAAATCAGCCGGGTCAAACAAAGCCAATGAGGCGCTGCGTTCGGGAAACATTGATGTGGGCTCAACCGCCGGTTCTGCCGCGCTGCTGGCCCGCGCGAACGGCTCACCCATTAAGGTGATTGACCTGTACTCGCAGCCCGAATGGTCGGCGCTGGTCACCACCAAAAACTCGAATATTCATGCAGTATCAGATTTAAAGGGTAAGTCGGTGGCAGTCACCAAAGGAACCGACCCGTACTTCCTGCTGCTCCAAGCGCTCAAGCAGGAAGGCATCGCGGCAAAAGAGGTAACCATCCAGAACCTGCAGCACGCCGATGGGCGGACCGCCCTCGATAACGGGCAGGTCAACGCCTGGAGCGGGCTCGACCCGATTATGGCCAGCGCGGAAATCGAAAGCCATGACGTGCTGTTCTACCGCAACCTAGACTTCAATACGTACGGGTTCCTCAACGCCACCGAGCAGTTCCTCAAAGACAACCCGGACGCGGCGCAAACCATCGTGAACGTGTATGAGTATGCACGCAAATGGGCGCTGGAAAACACTGCTGAGGCCACCCAGATTCTCGCCGACGAGTCCGGTATTAAGCTAGAAACCGCCAAACTCGTGATGGAACGAACCCACCTGAATATTGACCCAATCCCAGGGGACAAGCAGGTGCAGGTGCTCAAAGGTGTTGGCCCGATCCTCGTCGAATCCGGGGACGTCCCCAACCAGTCAGACATTGATAAGGCGCTGAGCAGCATCGTGGACGACACATACGCCAAGAAAGCCGACAGCGCCGCCATTGAGAACGTGAAGAAGACGGTGAGCTAGCCATGAGTGTAACCCTCGACAAAATTTCCGATGCCCCAGAACTTTCAGACACCCCCAAGCACACGAAATCCGCAGCCGCAGAAACCGTCACAGCCCGCACGGCAGCAACCAGTACCGCTGCCGGGCGCACCCCAGCGAGCCCCCGCCGCGACCAGCCCCGGCCAAGGCGCGCCCTGCCCCTGGGTGCTAAACACTATGTGGGGCTTATCCTGCCCGCAGCACTCATCACGCTGTGGTACGTGCTGAGCACCGCCGGAGTATTCACCGCAGTGCAGCTGCCCGCCCCCACCCGCGTCATAGCCGCCGGAACCGAGCTGGCCCAACGCGGTGAGCTAGCAACCCACCTGGTAATCTCCACCCAGCGGGTGGTACTCGGGTTCAGCATCGGCGCGGTGCTGGGGCTGTTTCTGGGGGCGATTATCGGGCTGTGGGGGCCCGCGCGCATCGCCGCAGCACCCACCATCGGGGCGTTACGCGCCGTGCCCTCACTCGCCTGGGTTCCGCTGCTGCTGCTGTGGATCGGCATCGGCGAAAACTCTAAAGTAACGCTTGTGGCAATCGGCGCGTTCTTCCCCGTGTACACCACCGTCTCGGCGGCACTAGCGCACGTAAACCCCAAACTTGTAGAGGCCGCACGCGCCTTCGGGTACCGGGGCGTTAAGCTTTTCACCACCGTCCAGCTGCCCGCCGTGCTGCCGTCCGTGGTGTCGGGGCTGCGCCTGGCGTTAGCGCAGGCCTGGCTGTTCCTGGTGGCTGCCGAGCTATTGGGGGCCTCCATGGGCTTGGGGTACCTGCTCACAGATTCGCAGAACAACGGGCGCACCGACCGTCTGCTGCTGGCAATTGTGCTGCTGGCGGTGCTGGGTAAGCTCACAGATGCGCTCATCGGCGTGTTTGAGCGCTGGGTGAAGGCAAAATACCCCAGCAACTAGGCGCCTTAGCCGTACGGCGCCCCGAAAGAAAACCTTGGTGAAGTACAGACCATGATATTCCTTCCGGGGCGCCGCGCAGCCGCCTACCCCCTACAGCAGTTAGGGCAGCAGGCCACGTTCCCGCGCGAATTCAGCGGTTACCTCGTTATAGTCCACCTCAACCTCATCGGGGTCCGTCCGCGGGGTGCTCGTCACACCCTGGGAGGTCGCACGGGCTGCAAACCGCAGAGTCTTCATATCGCTCTTCGCCCGCAGCGTGCTCATGCGCCGGTTACCGTTCACATCAGCGGCGACCGGCTGCGCATCAATCACGCCGTTCTTGTTAAAATCCACGTTACGGTGCGCAGGTTTACCCTTATACAAGTACCCGTAGGCGTTCGCCCCAAGCCCGCGCCGCTCATCCAGGTTCTTCTCATCCAGCGGCATATGCTCGTGCGTTGAATACCCGAAGTAGTTCTTACCCCCGGCGCGCGGCACGCCGCTGAGCTGGTACTCGTAGTTCATAATGCTCAGATAGTTCGGCTTGTAGTTCTCCTCATCGGCCCCACCGTGCCGCAGCCCCAGGTTATGCCCCAGCTCGTGGATGAATGTGCCCACCCTAATATCGCTGCTGGCACCCCGCCAGTAGGTGTGCCCAACGGTCACAATAAACCCGCGAGCGCCCGTGAAACCCAGCCCCGAAGAGCTCGTATTGCCGTAATAGTCGCCCCAGATCATGTAGTGAAAACCAGCGTCACGGGCCGAGGCGAAATGACGGTTCTTCAGTGCCGCCCAGTCCCCCATACCGTTAAGCTTCTGATGCGGAATCTCGTTCCCGCCGCCCAGGTTGTACTTCGCACTGCGGGCGGGCCCGGCATCCAGGTGGATACTCACACCCCGCGTACCGTCAGGGTTACGTAGCGGCAGGGAGGCGAACACCTCGGTAATGCGGTCAAGGTCGGCTTCGGTGGCAAGCTCACCGGGCATGTAGTCCATCTCAACAAAAATATCTTTACGGTACGGGTTGGCCCCCATACCCGGGTAGTCAACGTCAACTGTGCCGTCGCCATCGGCGTCATAGCCGCTGATCTCCCACGCGTTCGGGATGCCGTCACCGTCCGTATCATACGTGTTGATGGTGCTTGCGCTGGCGGGGACGGCACCGGCTGCGATTAAAACTACGGTCGCGGCAAAAAGGCGCGCAGATTTCATGAATGCCACTGTGGCTCCTAGGATGCTTGTGAATTGAGTGAATGAAATACAGCTAATTGGCGCACCACAACCACCCCCGACACGCGGTACGCGCGGTGCGCTGCGACGCGCACCAGCACAAAAATGCATAAAAATCCGCTATGTCCGGGGTTGAAGTGCACAAATTTTCAAATATTTCCTACACATAATAGCGCCATTACAGCGCGCAGGCACACTTGTCTACTACACTGGATAGGTCGTATTCACTCACATCGCATACATTCACACTCTCTCAAATACATACAGGAGTCCACGTGACCCACGCACCCTTCAGGGGCGGCCTCACGCGGCGCCGCGCACTCGCTGGCGCCGCATGGTCCGCCCCCGCCGTCGCCGCATCCGCAACGGCCCCAGCCTACGCAGCCTCGGACCAAGTAGTTGCCGTCGACTACGGGGTATTCACTCAGGCGTTTAACACCACCATGGATAACCCCAACAGCACCTTCTTCGGGCTCGACTCGTACCACGGGCAGCTCACCGACACGCGCGCATCCCGCACCACCAAGTGGGAGGGCCTGCTCGCCGCAGGCGGGGGCACGTTCACCCCCGGCGGCAGCGTCGGCAACGGCCTCTACGGGGGTGCCGGGCTATGGTTCGCCGCCCCGCACACAGCATCCGGCGAATACACGGGAACCACCACCCTGCGCACCGGGGCACGCTTCAGCATCAAGTACACGTTCACGTTCGCCGACGAAATACAGACCCGCCCGCCCCTGCTGTGGGAGGACGGGGAACAGCAGCAGGTGGCTGCGCTCGCTCAAAGCGCCGGTGGTGCCCGGTCGAACAACCCACGGCTTGCGGCGTTCAACGGGGCCGGTTTCACCGCGGTATTCCGGGAATCAGACAGCTACGGGACGGAGTGGCGCGGCACCCTCGACGTTGTCACCACTGAGGACGCGGTGGCCTCAGCTGAGGGGATGCAGGTGTTTAACCAGGTGCTGCTGAGCCAGGTGCCCGTGTACTACGACCAGGTGGGTGAGTCGTTTAGCCTGCGAACAACTGTGACCGTGGTGGATGCGACCCTGCTGCTGGAGCCGGTGAACAGCGCGGCCCCGTCCGAGCAGAATATTGCGGGGCTTTCCGCCAGTGCCACTATCACCCACTCCCCCGCGTAGACCCTGCGCACGCCGCTAATGGATGAGCTGATTAGAGACAAGCTCCCGGTAGAGGGGTGAGAACTCCATGAGTATGTCGTGCGTGCCTTGGGCGACGATCCTGCCGTGATCCATCACGTAAATCATGTCCGCATTAACGACGGTGGACATGCGGTGGGCAACCATAATCATGGTTGACTCGGGGGCGGCGTTATTATTCAGCACAGACACCACCAACTCTTCGCTAATGCCATCAAGCTGGGAGGTGAACTCGTCCAGCAGGTACACCTGCGGGTTTTTCAGGATCACGCGGGCTATGGCCAGCCGCTGTTTCTCGCCCCCGGATAAGGACGTGCCGCTGCCGCCAATGTTCAGGTCCACGCCGTGCCCTGAACGTTCAAGCACTTTTTCCAGCCCCAAATCTTTGAGGATGCGGTGCGCGGCAGCGCTATCGGTGCCGCGCCCCGAGATGTACACATTATCGAGGAGCGTGCCCAGAATCAGGGGGGATTCCTGCTGCACCAGGCCAATTTTGGCGCGCACAGCCGGGATGGAAATGTCTGAGCTTGCGGTGCCGGAGTAGAGGAGGTTCCCGCCTGAGATTTCGTAAAGCCGAGCAATAAGCCGCAGCAGGGTGCTCTTACCCGACCCGGAGGGTCCCACGATGGCGATTTTCTCCCCCGGGGCGATACTGAGCGTCATCCCGGAAATCAGGTAGGGTGAGGCCCCTTCCTCAGGTTCGGCACCGTATTTAAAGCTGACGTTATCCAGCAGGATGGAGCGGATATCACGGTTTTCGTGGTATGTTTCCAGCTGTTCGGGGTATTCGTCCGGGATGCCCAGGATCTCCTGGATGCGGGTGATGCCTCCGCTGGCTTCGGCAATATTGCTCATGGTGCCGAAAATGTACCCCAGCGGCATGATCATCATAACCAGGAACATGACGAACGAGACCAGGTTGCCGACGGTAATTATCCCGTTCGCGACCCTGACCCCGCCAACGCCAAGAACCACCAGGAACGTGATCTGCATGGCCACCGCAGAGATGGGGGTGATGAGGGCGACAAGCCGTGCCACTCCGATCCCCTTAAGCCACGCATTATCGACTTTCTGCTGCAGCCGCTTAAACTGGTGCCCCGCCGCGTTCTCCGTCCGCACGAGTGAGGATGCCTCCAGCACGCTGGACACATCCGAGCTCAGCTCACCCACCGCCTGCTGCATTTGCGCGCTGGATTTTTCGACCTTAGAGGTTGCCATCGTGACGGACACGACCGCCAGCAGGGATATGACGGCGGAAATAGCGAGCAGCAGGGGGTCGATGAAGAACATCCCGATCACCGCCCCAATGAGCGTGAAAACACCCACGAACGACTGTACGAACCCTTCCGTGAGGCAGCGGCGCAGCAGCATCGTGTCATTAATGACGCGGGAAAGGATGTCTCCTTTGGTGTATTTCTCTAAGGCGTCCAGGGGGATGCGGAGTATTTTCCGCACGAGCTGCGTGCGTGCGTCACGGGCCACCGATTCAGCGACTTTCTGAATAAAATACTGCTGAATACCGTTGAGGATGGCCCCTATAATGAGCACCAGAATAATGAGAACCGGCAGGTAACCAATACCCTGGGCGGACCCTGCGGAATCAACAAGATCGTTCACTATTAACGGCTGCAGAAGCGACGCGGCTGAGCTTGTGAGACTCATTAAACAGATAACGGTCAGCAGCCCTTTAAAGGGGGATAGATACGAAAAAACTACCCCCCAGGATGACTTCCCATTATTTTTAGCTTTCACCATAGTCTCATGCGCCTCACTTCTTGGGTGCCGCCGCCCTCACCCTGTTTTTGTCTGAATGGTTACGGCGCTAGCGGGCTTCTGGGTTGGTGGATGCGACAGTCACGAACCCCTGCACATCGTGGTGCTCATTAATGGGTTCCCCCTCGACGGTGACCCATGCGTGCGCAAGGAACGGTTTCACCCGGAACCCGGAGGCCCACACCACTTTCCGGCGCATGAGAGAAAGCAAAAGGTAGGTTGAGATGGACCGTGCCAGGCACCCCCGCTCCCCACGGCACAGTGGGGAAACTTCACGCACTTTCGCATCAACCGCGAGCGCCTGCTGAATGGATGAGCTTTTCTGCAGGGGCCGGAACATTTTCAGCAGGCGAACAATAACGGTGACCGGCAGGCGCGCAATAATCTTTGCCGCACACACCGCCAGGCGCGCTTTGGTGCTGCTGACGGTGTGCGCGTCTGTTGCGGTGGTGGGGTTATCACCCATGGTCCTCGCCTTTCTCCAGGACGCCCATCGTCCACAGTTCCCGCAGGGTGCCTTCAAGGTCCTCCCGAATCTCGTCCGGGTCGGATTGTGTGTACTGGCGAATGAAGGAGTCAATAATTTCTGAGTTGCGGCGCCCCTGCTCCACGAGGTCCAAGATGTGCTCTGTGGTGCTGTTTCCTTGAAAATAGGCGCTTCGGGCGGGCACAAAAACCACGATGCCGGACTCGGTGCCCGAAATTTTGACGCCATCGGCGATGCAGAACCTCTCGGGCAGTGACGCGTAGCGTTTATACATAGTTTTCACGTAGCCATACCTCCATGTGGGTCATACGTTCAAAATCGTAGAGTGTCTCTGAGCTGCCCAGGGGGCTGTTTGCGATCGTGCGGACAGTGTCTATATCCACAAGGTTCAGCTCCGCCAGGAGACTGTCGCCGATCATTTTCAGGAAGTTTTCTTTGCTGCGTTCGTAGTCTTGGTACAGGTCGAAGCTGTAGTCGCTTTTGTAGATGTCCCGGTAGAAGAACTCGGGCAGGGTGCCTTTCATGGCTTCCAGGATGGCGGGTTTGCTCATCCCGTGCCCGCTCAGAACACCCGGGTACACCAGGGAAGAGCGGATCATGTCGTCCTCAAGGTAGGGTGCGGCGAATTCCAGGCCGGTTTCGCTGAAATACTCGTTCATGCCCCTAAGCACTTCCCCCTGAAATTCCAGGGACCCGTAGATGTGGAACCGGTATTTATCCAGTTCTTCTTCCTCCGGCGGGATGGGGGTCGTTTTTATGAGCTCAATGACTTGCTCGGTAGCTTCTTCGGATAGCCAGGAGGGCAGCGTAAAGTTCGGGAACCATGAGAAAGCATCGGTGTTTTCAGGGATGTTCTGGCCCCTGCGGGTCAGGCGCCGCTGCAGCTCACGCTGTTTCGTTTCTGGGGAGAAAGCGGCACGTAGTGTCGATATTTTCGGCCACCGAGCGGCGGCCGCGACGGAGCTAATGGCTTTAATAGCCCGCATTTTCTCACCCTGTTTGAAGTAGAGCAGCGCCTGAACAGGCATGGGTTCAAACAGCTCGTCCCCGCCAATTCCCAGGCAGTGGATGCTGGAGCCGCGTTCCCGCGCGCTGCGCACAAGGGCGGTAAGGTGCGGCAGGTTAGCGTGCCATGCGCGGGGTGCCTCGGAAAACCCGCGAAGCTCATCCGGGATGGTGAAACCTGCGGTGCTTTTCGTAAATGAGTCAAGCTTGATGAGGTCTATGGCGAAGTGTTCGGCTATTTTCTGGGCGAGCTGCGTATCGCGGTTGTCTTTATCGTCCGTCCCGGCGTGAAACGCGGTGAAGGGAACATTCTGCGCTGCGAGGAGCACGGATATGACCGTGGAGTCCACGCCGCCGGACAGGTCAGCGGATACGTGGGTGCGCCCTTCAGCCAGCCGCCTCAGAACTGAGTTCAAAACGGTGTATACGTTCTGTGACACATCGGAAAAAGATAGGGTGCTGTCCTGCAGGCTGAGGGCGTCTGCGAAGTACGAGGTGCTCTGCACGGACCCGTGCTCGTCTTCGCATACGGTGGTGGCTGGGGGCAGCGCCGTAATATTCTCCCAGTAGGGGATGCGGCGCACCCACCCCGGCGGGTTACGGCATAGCCCGAGGGCCACCCGAGACATATTAATAGCGGGATTAAGGGCGTCCACTAGGGGTTTGACTGATGTGCTCAGAAGATCCACCGGCCCCAGCTTTGAACGGTACACGCTGCGGTGCCGCGAGACGGAAGATACCAGCTCGCTACCTGCGGTGGAGTCGGTGTTTGATGCGGAAGCGTCATGAGTGGGTAACGGGCGAACAGTTATATTGTTCGAGCTGCTACGAAGAAAGTGAGAAATCTTCTGCACGTTACCGGATGTTGTGTATAGCTCTGCCACAGGATTCCTTATCGTCACTTTCCACATTAAAAATATGGGCTCGTTTAATTATTGTTTTTACCGCATCTCACTTTTATGCGGATTTCTGCGAATAATAAACAAGTCACCTGGCGCGCAGGGCGCTATTTATAGAGCAACTTCAGGAGGAGTCACAAGCCGGGCACCGGAGAGAACATCCCGGTATTTCCCGTATATAAGGCCGTGAGTGCAATTTGCAAAAGAGTTCATCTTCATAAAACGTGCCTTAATATACATATTCTTCCCCTTTTCTTAAATATTTTAAAGTTCTCAAATTACATATATTATCTACACAGACTTACCCTAACCCGTAAATTGCATGGTTCGCAAGAGATTCTCACGATTATTTTAATTTTTCCTGAAAGTATTTCTGCTTAAAATAGCGGGTTTACACGAACTGCCCGCCACTAGCAGCACCGGTAATTCCTGCATATGAGCAGAAGCAATTAATGTCATAGCAGGCACCCGATGCGTGAAAAAGTGCGCTACGAATGGCACAGACGCTGCAAACATTGGTTGGCAGCGCAATAGAAAAGTGGGTGCCTCAGAAGAGGCACCCACTTTAAGCCTTGACGGGAAGCTACCATGAGCCTATGCTGATACTTCCACCCGTGAAGCCGCCGCCGCCTTCAAACCCAGAGTTAGGTCCACGGAGCGCCCCGAAAATATCTCGGTAGCTTCCCCAGAACCACCCGTGAGTAGCGTCCTCGAAGGATCCAAGCCTAGTAAATTGTGCTTTAGTGTACATAGAATTTCACCTCAACCTATCCTCTATTACCAGTCGCTTGAACCTCCGGCACCGTTGAAATTAGTCCTGGGGCCATGCCACACTCCGTAAACATCACGGTAACTTCCCCAGAGCCAGCCACGGGGTAACATGCGCAAAAGAGGAAATCTTTTTAAATTCTGACTTAATATACATTATGCCCCTCAAACAATATGTGGAATATATTGTATTACACAATGTGTGAATGAATTTCCAGAAGTTTCTAAATCAAAAGTATGTTATTCCGGTTCTGCCCAAAGGCAAAGATACTACTTATTAGCGTACCGGAGGGCTCCGTAAATATCACGACGATTCCCCCAGTACCATCCATGAGTAGCGGCCTGGAAAGAGGTAATTTTAGTGAACGTTGCTTTGGTGTACATTGCATTATCCAATCATCATAAGCCCAAATTTCTTGGGCATAGGCCCTCTAGCCTACTGTGGTGTAGCGTAGCTTAAATTCCCTGCACCACACAAGAGTTTTTACATTATTTTATAGTTCAAAAAACAATTATTTACCCGCAAATTTTATAGGCTGCAAATATTTATCTCTGTAGGATAACGCCTGCCCCTGCGCTTCCAGCAGCTCTTATAGCAATCTAATAACCCATCTTCTGGTGATAGTTTTGATGATATCCGCTACATATGCTGCAAAATATTCACCAGGTTCCCCAGCGGATCGCGAACAAAAAACCTCCGCACGCCCCAGGGCTCTTCAGCAACACCGTATTCAAGCGTAATACCTGCCGTATGAATGCGGGCGAGGATTTCATCAAGATTATCTACTTCAACCGATAAATCAGGCACCGGAGTACCTGATCCGCCTTCACTAGCTATGCTGACCTGCACAGTCGTAGTTTCCGCATTGCCATAAGTCTGTATCCATCCGTGATCCATGAGCAGCTCCAGGCCCAGGATGTCCCGGTAAAAAGCAGCAGCTGACTCAGGTTTATCAGCGGCAAGATTAGTAACGATACGCTTAACAGCCATCAGACGCCCCTTCCGTGAGTGTTTTATTTTGGCTCAATCTTCAGGCACTTACGATGAAGCCTATCAAGAGATGCAAGCCTACGGGGCAAGATTAAGAACGGGTTTAAGTCTAAAGCTCATTAGATTTGCGGGTTAGAGTTTCTCCGCCCGGCCGGCTGTACGCCTGGGGTGTATGCGACGCGAGAGCTAATCTCTGGGTGCGGGATCAAACAAATATTGCGGAATGTTACGAACATGGTGTGCACACACGCAATATGACGGGATGCCTTTGCACCTGCGCCAGCTACAGGGTTTACTAGATTGGTAATCCATCTAGAGCGACCGAGAGACCTGGCTCGACGACG
>ERZ773079.307-NODE-307-length-33307-cov-11.492752_pt1 | contig 33307 bp, 48 predicted proteins | sample MGYA00511355_ERZ773079 | MGnify/ENA primary metagenome ERZ773079 (study PRJEB29015, sample SAMEA2737979) | human oral metagenome | biome: human oral; feature: human-associated habitat; material: dental | place: China | collected 2117 ... | reverse complement strand
GGCTGGCGGCGTAGACCGAAGCGCCCCGGTCCGTGACGGCCAGGATCAGGAAGTGACAGCCCAGGTTCATGGCCGGATCGGCAGAGTAGATGTGCAGGCCCACAGCCGGCCGGGTGAGCGGCCTGCCTGTGTGGACCTGCAGGATGGTCAGCAGCGCGTCCATCGCGGCGCGCTCGGTGCCGTATGCCCGCGACTCAAAGCCGACGCCGCCGGGGCCAGGGTAGTAGAGCCGGTCGCTTTCGGCTCGGAGAATGGTTTGCATGTCTGCATTCCTGGTGCGAAAGAGTGGAAGCGAAGCGCCAGAGGACTCAGGGCCCAACGCCTGGGGGCTTATCGTGTAGGGGCTGGCAAGGGCTCAGGGCCCAGCGTGCAACGCCGTGCCGCCCGTCCAGGACCCGCCGGGCCTCGACAGGGCGTGAGAACGGGTTCAGGCCCGATGCCATGCAGTAGCTGAGAATCGCGTCGATGATGTCGTCAGGCACGCCCTGATAGGGGCCGCAGCTGAGCGCCTGAATGAGCGCGTTCCGTTCATCGAGCGTTGAAGGGAAAGTCTTCACCGCGCCGATCAAAGGGAGAACCGGGCGTGACCGGAAAGGGTCACGAACTACTATGGCGCGGGTGCGTCGGCAAAAGAATGCCCGCGTTCAGCGGGCCGGTGGGGCGCAGGCGAGGAGGGCCTGCGCTTGAAGGCGGGCGCACAACAAAGCCGGCGTCGATGCGAGGGCTTTGCTGTGCGTCCGCTGCTACCCATCGGTCTCAGCGACGACGCTACTCCCCGTTCCCGGGGTTTCCGCGCATTGATCGTAGGGAAGGGCTATGTTACCCCCCCCCCCCAATCGGGCGGCGAGAAAAGAGGCCGTATTGACGCCTCTGAAATAGCGGGTCATGCGCCCGGAATTTCCGGGCCATTCGGAAGGGGGGCTCCCGGACCGACGGGTATTCGGAAGAGCGTGTTGCAAGCTCATGAAGCAGCTCGTGGTGTACGACAAGAGCAATAAACATACCAGCGCACAACCCTGATTCGGCTCGGAACTGTCTCGAAAACGCCAAACTGGCGAAAATTTTTTATCCGTTGTTTTCTGGGCAAATACTCATCCACACGCCAGCCGGCATCGCTTTCCAATATTTCCGCACACGCGAACACCAGATAGCACCGCCAAGACACAAAAGCGCACGGAAATGGCGGTTTCATGCGGTCTCGCTGAGTCGGCCGGTAACCAGAAAAGCCCCGCTAAATTCACGGTGAAACTGTTTCGAGGGCTCAGAAATGACGAAAGACCAGGCGGTCCTGCGCGCAGGATCCGTTACGAATCTGGCGGCCATCATGGGCATCACGCCAGGCGCTATCCGCACCTGGCACGGAGAGCTTCCGGCCCACCGCGAGCGGCAACTGAGAACCTTGCGCCCCGAGTGGTTCACGGCACCGCGATCGAAGGATCGGGCAAAGACAGACGGCCTTGCGCAGATCGTGGCGCTGGCCGATGAGATTAAGCGGCAGGCGCGGCGCTGCCAGCACTTGCATGACGTTGCACGCGGCGCGACCGAAGATCATGCTGCCTGACTTCGTGGACCTCTTCGCTGGCGCAGGCCTGGCCACCAGGGGGCTGGTGCAGGCGGGCTGGAAGCCGGCTGGCGCCATCGACAACTGGCGCCCGGCTGCCGCAACGTGGCAGGCCAACTTCACAGGGGGTGAATGCCGCACCATCGAGGCCGTCGCGCCCGACGCTACGCAATGGCGCCAGGCCGCCCTGGTCTGGATGACGCTGCCCCGCATTTGGAGCGGTGGCCGGTATGGAGCGGGCGACGTTCCCGCCAGCACGCTGTTGCGGATCTGGGGCGAGGCGGCGGCGTCCTATCGGCCCATCTGGGTGGTCTGCGAGTACGAGAACGCATTCACGCCCAGCGATGCCGTCCATCATCTGCAGGGCGGCCTGGGCTGGCATTACACGCTGTCGGACCATCCCTACCTGTGCCCGCATCGAAACCTGGGTGGCGCAGTGAGGCGCGAGCGGCGCTACGCCGTCTTCACCCTCCGGGGACACTACACGCCGCTGGTGCGGTTTGCGCCTGCGCCCGGCCCGCGCGGGACTGCACGTGATGTCGGCGACATCAATGTCGTCGACATCACATTGCCGGTCACGCCGGTAGAAGAGCGGGGGGTTCTCAAGCCCCACGTCCGACGCCTGGTGGAGTACGCCCTGGAGCGGCGCGGCGGTGTCGTGACGCTGCGCGATGACCGGGATGTCACGGGCTTTCATGAGCCGCATCCGCACGTTCCCACGCGCCAGAACCACATGATCTACGCCTACGCTGGCGGCTGGCGCTGGCCCACCGTGGCCGAGTGGCGCCGGGCACTGGGCGTGCCGGACGAGCACGTGCTGATGGGCAGCGAGACAACCCAGATGCGGATGCTGGGCGAGGGCACCGACGTGCGCATGGCCCGGGCCATTGGCCAGCGCATTATGGAGGCGGCCCGCCAGAGCGGGCTGTTCCGGATCGGAGGAGCGACGTCATGACCGAGGCATCCCGCGAGGCTGGCCGGAACCAGTCGGGACGCCCGGGCGAGGTTGCGATCACGCCCGCGATGCTGGGGCGTGTGCTGGCCGAGGCCAAGTCCTTCCAGGCCATGAGTCCGGATGGCGAGCCCGTCTGGTTCGAAGCGCAGACGCTCGCCCGGAACATGGGCGCGGACGAGGAGCGAGTGCTCCAGGCGCTCGCAGCGCTGCACCTGCGCGGTGACATCGCCATGGCCATCCACTGGCCCAAGAACGGAGAGAAGGCCGGGCTGATCTACGCCCTGGCCGAAGCTGTCGATAACGACGAGTCCACGGAGGGCGCTTGAGATGAGCGACCGTACCACGGCGCCCGATGCGGCGCCTGCCGGGCAGCCGCACGCTGCCGACGAGATCACGCCGGCCCTGCTGGAGCAGGTACTGGCTTCGGCCAGGGCGATACAGAGCAGCAGCTTGAGCGGCGAGCCGACGTGGTTCGGGGCGCAGATGATTGCCGAACGCGCAGGCATAGACGTGAAACAGGCGGCCAGAGCGCTTCTGGATCTGCAGATCCGAGGCGACATCCTCCTGGCTTTCCGTCGCCCCAAGGGTGAGACGGAGTTTCGCCTGGTCTGCGCCCTGGCTGAAGGATTCTGCAACGAGCCGCCTCAAAGGGGCGTCTGACATGAACGTTTGCCCGCGAGACCTTCGAGGGGTGAGATGAACTACTACCAGTTCCACCTGGGTGATTACGCGGTCTCGACGCGCGGGCTGTCGTGGGACGAGCACTGCGCGTACCGGATGCTGATCGACCTGTACTACGCGCGCGAGGAGCCGATCTCGCTTGACCGTCAGCGCGTCTACCGGCAGACGATGGCGCGCACGAAGCGTCAGAAGACCGCGATTGACCAGATCCTGGCCGATTACTTCACCGAAACGCCCGAGGGCTGGGTGAACGAGCGCTGCGAGCGCGACCTGGCGGCATACCGCCAGAAAGGCGAGCGGGCGCAGCAGGCCGGCATGGCCTCGGCGGCGGCGCGCAGGGCAAGAGCCCAGCAGGCAGACGATGTCGAGCTGCCGAATGAGCGGCCGATGGATGACGGGCATGCACTGAACACTGGTTCAACGGACGATGAGCAGCCGTTCAACGACCGTTCAACAGATGTTCAACCGGCGCCGAACAGTCGTTCAACGCCTGTTCAACCAACCAATAACCAGAAACCAATAACCAAAAGGAAAAACCTTACCCCCCTTACCCCCCGTGCCAGGACGGCAGAGCGGGCATTACAGGCTGAGTCCGCGGCTGGTGCCGAGCCGGATGCCCAGCCCGCGCCTGGCATGCAGACCGCCGGCATGGCTGACCCGCCGGAGGCGTCCCGGTCGCGCCCCCGGCGCACGACAGACCCGGCCGCCTGGCGCGGGGTGATGACCGAGCAGCCGCCGGACGTGCCGGACGATCTGTGGAGGGACTTCTGCGCGCTTCGCAAGGCGCGCAGCGCCCCGGTCACGGCCCGAGCGCTGGCCGGCGTGCGCCGGGAGGCCGGCAAGGCAGGGGCAACGATGCCCGAGGCGCTGGCGTTCATGGTCGAGCGCGGGCACCAAGGGTTCATCGTTGATGCGTGGATGAAGCAGGCGCAGGCAAGCGGGTCGCCCGGCCGTGTCGGACGGGGCAGGAGCGTGATGCCGACGCCTGCGAGTTACAGCGAAGGAGTGCAGGAAGATGGACGAATTTTCTGAGGACTTCCGGGCGGCCGAGTGCGAGCGGCACGGACCGTACATGAGCCGTCGGGTCATGTTTCCGTTCGGTACAGGCAAGGCGTTGTGGACGCTGTGCAAGGAGTGCCTGCGTCAGGCGGAGGAGGACGCGCGGGCGGCTGAGCTGCGCAACCGCGAGGTGCTGCTGCGGGCACGTCTCCGGCGCATGGTGGGTCATGACGCCGTGCCGCTGCGTTATGTGGGCAAGGGCTTTGGCGACTACGAATGCACGAACGAGGGGCAGCGCAAGGCGCTCAAGGCCGTGCAGACGTTCACCGAGCGCCTCCTGGCCGGAGAGCAGCCTGACAACCTGATCCTGATCGGGGGCATGGGCACGGGCAAGACGCATCTGGCCTGTGCTGCGGTGCAGGCTCTGGTAGCGCAGTGTCGGCCAGCCATGCACATCAACACCAGCTGGATGTTTGGCAAGATCCGCGACAGCTGGCGACCGGATGCCGAGCACTCGACACAGGAGGTGACGGACGCGCTGGTGCGACTGGAGCTGCTGGTCATCGACGAGGTGGGCGGGCGCTGGGGCACGGAGACCGAGCAGATCCTGCTGGGTGACATGCTGATGCAGCGCTACGAGCGCTGCGCGCCGACCATCCTGATCGCCAACGAGAACATTCACGGTGTGCGGGCCTGCATCGGCGAGCGTGCCTTCGACCGGGCACGTGAGTGCGCTCGCGCCGTGATCTTCGATTGGGAGAGCTACCGTGCGCGGCTGGCCGACGACGACCGGGCATGAGCTGCACTGCCTGCAGGCAGACACCCCGTCCGGGCGGCCTGGTGTGGCCCGGTACACCGCCCGGCTTGCGCACGCACGCCGGCGCATCCGCAGGCGCATCGCGGCCAGCATCCGCCGCGAGGCCGCCGATTGGCGAGAAAACCAGGGCTGGCTCTGGCTGCTCGCCTGGCTCTTCCTGCTGCTACTGCTGGCGCTGCTCGTGTGGGCTGCGCTCTCGGCCGGCATGCAATGACCCCTCACACCATCAACCCTGACGACCATCCATGCAACCTCCCAGACCCACACGGATCATCTTCGGCTACCCGGCCACACCCGTGCGCAACCCCATCCGCATGCCGCCCCCACGCCCTGTGGCGCGCGCCTCGTTTCGTGTGCGCGTCGGCCGCTGGCTGCTGGCCGCGCTGGCTGTGGCGGGCTACATGACGTTTCTGGCCGTCCTGATCTGGGCTGTCGCCAGAATCTTCGCGTGGGCGATCCAGCTGGGCAGCTGACCCCGCCGGCAACCTGCCGCCCGATTTTTCACCCTGAACTACCTACACCTGGAGCAATCATGAGCGAATCCACGAACGACACCACCAACACCACCGCCAGCGCGCCCGAGGTCGACACGCCGGTCGTGCCATCGGAGCCCATTCCCGCAGAGACCACGCCAGATACGGGCGCCGAGCGCGAGCAGGGCGACGCCGCATCCGACGAGGATGAGCTGGCAGCCCGCCGCGCTGCTGTGCTGGCCGGCGACTACAGTGCCTGGAGCGCCGACCTGTCGCTGTCGGAGCCTGTGACGCCGGCCGAGCCGGAAGAGCAGAAACCCGCGCCCGAGGCAGTCGAGGCTGTGCAGCGGATCGCGCGCGCCCACGGCACGCCGGCCGCCATCGGCCGCAGCGTCGTCTTCCATGGCGACGGCTACCCGGTGCGCGGCGTCATCATCGGGGCCGAGGGCAACAGCCTGGCCATGCGCATCGAGGGGGGCATGGAATGCCTGGTGCCGCCGGACATCCAGATCCAGTACCTGGACACCCAGGGGCGCGTCATCTGGGCGAGCCCGGACCTGCCAGACCAGGAACAACCGCAGCAGGAACAGCCGCAGGCCGAAGAGCCGCCTGCAGAGCAGGCGACAGGGCAGGCTGACCAGGATCAGGTCGGGCAGGATGCGCAGGGTGACGAGGCGCCCGCCACCGTCCCGCAGCCGGAGGGCGCAGAGGATGCGCAGGACGCTGGGCAGGAGAGCGGCCTGACCGATGAGCCGCGTGACCCGGAGCCCACGGCCCAGCCGGATGGCGAGCCCGCCGACCAGCCTCAAGGCGCCGAGCGTGGCGCGGAGACCGCCGACCAGGTCGTCGACCAGGAAGAGCATGAGGCCGAGGACGCTGGCAGCGAGCAGGAAGAGCCGCAGGCCAATGAGCCCGGCACTGACTCACCAGAGGTCCGCTGATGGCTGAGGTCATCGTCAAGCAACAGGGCTGCGTTGCCAACCGCATCGCCTACCCGCGCGCTGTCGACGCATTCCACCAGGCGCTGCAGATGCTGAGCGAGCGCAGCCCGTCGCCCGCCGGCCCTGGCTTCAGCCTGGATCTGGCTGGCGGCAGCGTCACGGTTCCGGTGCAGACTGGCATCACTGTCCAGAGAACCGAGAGGCGCACATGGATCGTGGCTTCGATCGATGACGAGCATCACGAGATCAGCGCGGTGGAGTGCGCCACGCGCCATGAGGCGCAGCAGTTTGCGCTGCGCATGGCGCGCACGCTGGTGGCCGAGAGGATTCGCGCTCAGTTTGTTGGCCTCACGGGCCGCGCCATCGGTCGAGCCCATCTGGCGCGCCTGGCCAGGCAGGCCGACGCCATTGCGCAGGCCCGGGGCTCGCGCCAGGCATCAGAAGCAGCTGGCGACGCTGCGAGCGCCGAGGGGGCTGCTGTGGCCACTCGTGGGGCGCGCACCTGATGCAGAGCCGAAACAAGCGAGCGCCGACGGTGTCAGAGCGCCGCCACATCGAACGGGTGGCGCGCTTGCCGTGCAGCATCTGTGATCGACCGGGGCCGAGCGAGGTGCACGAGATCAGTCAGGGCCAGTGGTATACCTCGGTTGCGCTGTGCGCGGACTGCCACCGGGGCAGCCTGCTGGGCCTGCACGGCCAGCGCCGCGCGTGGATCGTGCGCAAGATGACCGAGCTGGACGCGCTGGGCGTCACCGTGCGCCGCCTGATGGCCGAGATGGAGCAGCGCCCGACCGGCAGGAACCTTACGACATGAGCAGTATCTGGATGGGTGATCACAGTACCGTGCCGGGCAGCCGAGATACCACACCGGCGCCCGCCACTCCTACGCCTCCGCCTATTGTCCTGCGCCACCAGGTGGGCAGCGGCGTGGCTGCTGTGCTGGCTGAGCGCGGTGCCAGATACGGAGATTTTGGCGATGTCGCACGAACGGCGCAGGGACTCAAGAACACCATGCGTGTCGCGCCAGGCTGGACGCGGCTCACTGCTGCGCAGCGCGAGGGCCTGGACATGATCCAGTGCAAGGTCGCGCGCATGCTGCACGGGGATCCCGCGTACATGGACAACATCGTCGACATCTGCGGCTACGCCGAGCTGGTGCATGCGGCCATGCGCAAGGGCGGCCAGGCAGACCCGTCCCGATGAAATGTCATGCGCCTGATCGTCCACCGTCTGGGTCACGTCTGCAATGGTGACGCCTACGACACGGCTGCGATTGCCCGCAAGGCATACCGCCTGGCGTCGGGTCCGCTCGTGCGCGACGCCGAAACAGTCTCCGAGCACGACTGCCGCCACGGCGCAGTCATCCTGCGCGACAACCCGGACCACGGCTACCTGCTGTCGATTGCCGACAGCCGCATCGATGCGGATGAGCTGTGGGGATCATGGGATCTGGATGAAATGATCGAGCGCTACACGGGCTGGGTGAGGACGCTGGGATGAGCGCCAGGCTCAAAGGGCTGCGGCTGCCGGACGTCAAGGCGCTGCAGGCATCGGCGCGGGCGATCCGTGGCGCTGCGCCCAGGCGCCAGGGAGGCGACATGGAGGGCGGCGTGCGCCGCAGCTTCGCCAATCAGGCGCTGGGGCGGATGAAGGCGGGCGCGATGAATCAGACCGAGAGCGCCTACGAGCATCACCTGCGCAAGCGGCAGCTGGTCGGCGAGATCGTCTGGTATCGATTCGAGGGGCTGACGCTGCGGCTGGCCGAGCGCTGCAGTTACACGCCGGACTTCGTGGTGATGTGCGCTGACGGGCAGATCGAGCTGCACGAGGTCAAGGGCTCGCGCCGGGTCTTTCACGATGACGCCCGCGTCAAGGTGAAGGTGACGGCCGAGCAGTTTCCGTTTCGCATGATTGCCGTCTACCCGCGCGACCGAGTGTTTTCCGGTTGGGACATCGAGGAGTTCTGAACAGTGCGCCCTGACCAGCATTCCGCCGCCCCGGGCGGCGACGATCTGGACGACCTGCCGCGCAGTGTGCGCGAGATCGCCCAGGTCATCGGCCGGGATGCCGCGCTGCGCCTGATTGGCCAGCTGCCCACCTGCATGGGCGGCGCGCCAGGCAAGCGCTCCAGTCGCGTGATGCTGTACGTACCCAAGAAGCTCTCGCCCGATCATCGCCTGGTACGCATCCTGGGGGCCGAGAAGGCGATGGCGCTGGTGCGCGCGTTCGGTGGCGAGGTGCTGCAGCCGGCGAACTGCCGCAGGATCTTCGCCCGCTACCGTGACGAGGCCATCGTCAAGATGCTGCGCGCAGGCGCGGGCTTGCCTATGGTGCTGTCCATCATGCGCGTCTCGCGCAGGCACGTGGTCAACCTGGTGCGGGCCAACGAGATGACGCGAGGGGACGAGGGCTGACGCCCGTCAGGGCCGGGACTCGCTGGCTGGTGTGGCGCTCAGTCGCACGCCCAACGCCGGCAGGATGGCCAGCATGGAGCGCAGCGTCGGATTGCCTTCGCTGCTGAAGGAGCGGTAGAGCTGCTCACGGGACAGCCCAGACTCTTCGGCGATCCGGGCCATGCCCTTGGCGCGCGCAACCACGCCCAGCGCGTGGGCGATGTAGGACGGGTCGTTCGTCTCCAGCGCTGCCGCCAGATACTCGGCAACATCCTCTTCCGAGTCCAGAAAGTCGATTGCATCGAAGTCGTGAAGCCGTTCAGTCGTTTTCATCACTGTCTGTCCAGTTCTTTGCCAGTTGCCGGGCTTGCCGGATGTCGGCCTGCTGGGTGGATTTGGTGCCGCCGCAGAGCAGGAGGATGACGGTATTGCCGCGCCGGGTGAAATACACCCGATAGCCGGGGCCGTAATGGATGCGAAGCTCGAACACCTGCTCGCCAACCGACTTGCAGTCTCCCGAATTGCCTTGCACCAGACGTTCGGCCCGGACAATGATGCGGGCCTTGGCGCTTCTGTCTGCCAGGGAGCGCATCCAGCGCTTGAAGGTATCGGTGTACTTCAGCTTGATCATGCCGTCATTGTAGTTTAGAAGTTACAAAGAGGGAAGCCCGCCAAACTGCCCAGCGTGACTTTTTCCTGCTTCCATAACAGCCGCCCATCCGCCCGTTTCGCCCGACGATGACCGGGGCATGACCACCAGTGGAATGCACCGGACCCGATCACGATATTGCCGGCTGACGAACTCTGCCTGACCGACAAGAACCCATGGATGACTCCCTGCTCGCAGAGCTGCTGAAGTATGTCGGCGCCACCGGCGCGGGCGGCGTCATCACGGCCTTTGTTGTGCGCTTCGTCTACCGGAAACTGGTCGAGGAGGGCGCAGCAGCGCAGAGAGCCGCGTGGGAGGTGGAGTTTATTGCGCTGCTGCGCGCCGAGATCGAGCGCCTGGCGACCGTGAACCGCGACCTGTACGCGCAAGCGGCGGAGATGCACCGACGAACGATCCAGCTGATTACAGAGAACACCGAAATGAAGCAGAAACTGGCTCAGATCGAAGCGGCTGAGCGCTGGCCCGCCCTGGAACAGGAGGGATCGTGAGGGAGCCCACATGGATCACTGAGGCGCGTCGCTACATCGGCACGCGCGAGATTCGCGGCCCGCGTCACGAGCCGAGGATTCTTGCCTGGTGGCGGGCCATTTTCCGGGGGGGCATCCGCGACGACGAGACGCCGTGGTGCTCGGCGTTCGTGGGCGCGATGCTTGAGGAGGTCGGCATCGCCTCGACGCGATTCGAGAGCGCGCGCAGCTGGGAGAGCTGGGGGCGTGGTCTGGCGCGTCCCATCTATGGCTGCGTGGTGACGTTTTCACGCGCCGGGGGCGGCGGGCACGTCGGCTTCCTGGTGGGGCATGACGTGCAGGGAAACCTGCTCGTGCTGGGCGGCAATCAGGCCGATGAGGTCAACATCCGCGCGTTTTCCCCCGCGCGTGTTACGTCCTACCGCTGGCCCCAGGGCGTGCCGATCGACGACGCTGGGCCGCCACCACTGATGGCAGCGGTGCCGCTGTCGACCAGCGAGGCGTGATGGCGAGCGCACTGCAGACGCTGATCCTGGCGCGCCGCCAGGGGCCGCTGGTTGCGGCCTGTGCGGTACTGCTGGCCGTGGTGATGGCCGCCTACCTGCGCGGCTACGCCAGCGGAAAGCAGACCGCAACCGCGCATTACACCCAGATCCTGGCCGAGCGGGATCAGCAGGCGCTCCATGAAATGACCGAGGCCGTCATCCGTGAGCGCCAGGCCGCGGCGGCGGCTGCTGCAATCGAGCGCGAGCACCTGGAGCAGGAGCTGGCCCGCATCCAAAAACAGAAGGTCGTTACCCGAGTCGTGAAGGAGTATGTGCGCACGCGCCCCAATCTCGATGCTTGCCGCCTGGATGCTGACGGGCTGCGCGTCTGGAATGCCGGCAACACTGGCAAGCCGGATCGCGTCCCCCAGCGCAAGACCCGTCCCTGAGACCCTGATGGTCCCCTGTACGCAACTGCCGGAGGCCCAGGATGGGCGGCTCTCATCCCTCATAGAACACCACGTCGAGACGGTGCAGCTGTACTACGCCTGCGCCGAGCGCCACCAGGCGCTGACTGCCGCCGTGCGTGCGATGCAGGGCAAGGGGCAATCCGCCTCCCAGGCGGCCGACGACAGCATGGCCGGCAGCAGCTGGCGGGAGCAGAGCGAATGACGAGCACCCATCCCCGATGGCTGGCGCCGCATCCTGTGCGCCGCCTACGCCTGGCTGTCGCCATGCGGCAGGCGCTGGCGCTGATCACGTCGTCATCGGCCGCTCGGGGGGTGGCCGGCCCCGCTCACCACCCCCGGGTCAAAGGTACTTCCTGGCCGGGCCCGGCTGCGGGGCGCAAACGGCCCCGGAATTTGGCGTGTGCGTGCGCGAGAAATTCCGTTTCGTTTCGTTTTGGCGGGGCACTGCCCCTCCGCCAAGAGGACGATAATCCCTGCAAATACAGGGCATTGGCGCGAACCCGCCAGCTCCAGCGGGCGCCTGTCAAAACGAAACGGAACCGAAACGCACGGCGCGCGGTGATGCCCGGGGCGCGAACGGATGCCCGCACCCTGGCGCCGGGCGGCTGAGCCGCTGGCGCGTACCCATGATGACGCCCTGCGGCCATGCCCAGTGATGCAACCCATTCGGTTGCCACCATCGCCAGCCTGCTGATGCTGTCCGAGCGGCGCGTGCAGCAGCTCACGCGCGAGGGTGTGATTCCCAGGGCCGAGCGCGGGCGCTATGAGCTGGTGCCGGCCGTGCAGGGGTACGTTCGGTACCTGCAGGAGCGGGGAGGCAGCAGCTCCGACTCGCCCATCGACTACCACGAGCAGAAAGCGAGGCTCACGAAGGCGCAGGCCGACATGGCCGAGATCGAGCTTGCCCGCGCGCGGGGTGACGTGGTGGGCGTGGCGCAGCTGGAGAAGAACCTGGGCAGCCTCTTTGCCGAGGTGCAGACCAATATCCGCAACATTCCCGGGCGCATCGCGTCGTCGCTGGCCGGCGCCAAGGACGAGTCGGCGATCAAGCGGATGATGCTGGCCGAGATCGACCAGGTGCTGCAGTCGCTGGCAGACACCCGGTCGCTGATCGAGCCGTCTGACGACATCGAGGGCGATGATGGGGAGCTTTGACAACAGCGCGGCGCTGGCGCGGATCTTTGCCCGCTGCCGCAGCTTTCTGCAGCCGCCGCCGGACCTGACCCCCAGTCAGTGGGCCGAGCGGCACGTGCGCATCCCGAGTGGCAACGCGGTGCCCGGCATGATTCGATTCGACAACGCACCGTATCAGCGTGAGCCGCTGGACATGCTGATTGATCCGGAGTGCGAACGCATCACGCTGATGTGGGCCGCTCAGGTGGGCAAGACCCAGCTGGCGCTGTGCGGGCAGGGCTATCACATCGCTGTACGCCCAGCGTCGCAGCTGATGATGCAGCCATCCGAGACGGATCTGCTCATGTGGCTCAACACGAAGTTCCAGCCGATGGTGGACGCCAACCGCGCGCTGCAGGAGCGCCTGGCCAAGCCGCGAGGGCGTGACGGCGTCAACAACAGCGCCATGAAATCGTACCCGGGCGGATTCCTCATGTTCGCCTGGTCTGGGTCGCCCAAGACGATGCGGGGGCGATCGGCCCCGATCATCGTGGTCGATGAGGTCGACGGCTATGAAGTCACGGCCGAAGGGCACCCGGTGTCGCTCATCTGGCAGCGAGCCGCCACGTTCGGCGACCAGAAGAAGCTCCTGGAGATCAGCACGCCGACACTCAAGGGGGCCAGCTACATCGAGGGGGCATTCGAGGCAGGCGACCAGCGCCGCTTCTTCGTGCCCTGCCCGGACTGTGGCGAATACCAGGTGCTGAGGTGGGACAACGTGACATGGCAGGGCAAGGGAGACGAGCAGGCCGAGCAGTTTCCGGAGACGGCGCGCTACACCTGCGCGCACTGCGGCAGCCTCTGGGACGATGGCATGCGCAAGGCAGCCATCCGGGCTGGCCGGTGGCAGGCGGGCAAGCCATTCCGTGGGCACGCCAGCTACCACCTGAGCGAAATGTACTCGACGTTCCGGCGGTTGCGGGACATCGTTCGCTCGTACCTGGACAAGAAGGCATCGGGCGACCTGCAGACTTTCTTCAACGTCTCGCTGGCAGAGACCTGGGAAGAGGCGGGCGAGAAGGCTGATTCCGAGGTGCTGATGAAGCGCATCGAGCCTTTTGCCGCGCCGGTGCCCATGGGCGGGCTGGTGCTGACGGCTGGCATCGACATGCAGCAGGACCGTCTGGAGGTGGAGATCGTCGCCTGGGGTCTGGCCGAGGAGTCCTGGAGCGTCGACTACCAGGTGCTGTGGGGCGATCCGCTGCAGGGTGATGTCTGGGATGACCTGGACGACTTGCTGGGGCGCAGCTGGCAACACGAGTCCGGCGCCCAGCTACCGATCTCTGCGGCCTGTGTCGATACAGGGGGCACATCAGGCTACACCCAGTCGGCGTATGACTGGCTCAAGGGTAAGGCGGGGCGCAGGATCTTCGGCATCAAGGGGGTGGCGGGCTGGGGCCGACCCATTGTCGGGTCGCCATCGCGCAAGCGTAGCGGCAAGCGCGGGCGGCGCATCGATCTTTTCCCGGTGGGCGTGGACGAGGCCAAGCTGGTGGTGATGCGGCGGCTCGCCATCGAGGCGCCGGGGCCGGGCTACTGCCACGTGCCCGAGGGACGAGGAGCCGAGTGGTTCCGACAGATCACGGCCGAGAAGCTCACGATGCGCTACGTGAAGGGGTTTCCCGTGCGCGAGTGGCACAAGACGGTCGAGCGCAACGAAGCACTGGACTGCCGAGTCTATGCGCTCGCAGCGCTCAAGATCACCAATCCGTCGCTGAAGCTGGCCGCGCGCCGCCTGGGGCTGACCGAGGAGGATATCGAGCAGGCGACAGCTGTGCGCCGCAGTGCTCGGGCTGGAGACGGCAGGGGCGCGACAGACGATGCGCAGGAGCGTGAGGCAGCAGCCGAGGCGCAGAGCATGCCGGATGCGCCTACCGGGGATGCGCCGGTCGAAACGGATCGGACGGATCGTGGCGCGGCTGCATCGATGCCGGCGCGGGAAAAACCACCAGTGGAAAAGGACGCGGCGCCTGCCAACACTGCACCCCGCAGAACCCGCGCAACCCCAGCCCGCAGGCGAGGCGGCTGGATCAATTCCTGGTGAAATGGCAGAGATCTTCCCGAACGGCATCCAGGCTGGACTGACGCTCAGGCGTCTGGTGGTGCAGCCCGCGTACCCGGCGCCCGAGTGGCGCCTGTCGGTGGTGCTGCGCGGGCCGTCAGTCATCGATCTGCACGCTGTGCCTGATGGGCGCAATCACCTGCTGAACGTCTCTGCCGCGACCACCCGGGAGTGGCTGCACGGCGAGTACGCCGTCAGCGTCCGAGTGCAGCGTGGCGACGACATCGAGGAGATCGATAGCGGCACGGTCACCGTGCGGCCGGACATTGCGCAGCTGGCGGCCGGTCACGATGCGCGCTCGCACGTGCAGCGCGTGCTCGACGCCATCGAGGCGGTCCTGGAAAAGCGGGCTACGCTCGACCAGGAGCAGTATCGGATCAACAACCGGGAGCTGAGGCGCACGCCCATCGCGGACCTGCTGAAGCTGCGCGACCGATACCGAATGGAGCTTCAGCGCGCGAAGGCTGCGCGCAACGGCACGCTCTTTGGCGTCGCCCGGGTGGCGTTCCGGTAATGGGTCTGATGGGACTTTTCAGGCGGCGCACGTCGCTCCATGAGGCGGAGCAAGCCGCTGCCCGCAGCCCGTCACAAGCGGGGAAGCGGCCACAGAGTCGCGCGCCTTCACGAGCGGGGGCTCGATTCTTTGACGGATCGCGCATTGACCGGCTGGCCGCCGACTGGACCACGACGCCAGCCAAGGCTGACGTGATCATCCGCCAACACCAGCGCGTGCTGGTGGCGCGGGCGCGCGAACAGGTGCGCAACAACGACTATGCGCGCGCCTTCGTGCGCTTGGCCCGCACCCACGTAGCCGGCCCTCGCGGGGTGCTTCTGCAGGCACAAAGCCGGGGCGACGATGGTCGGTTCGACACGCATGCCAATGCCGCCATCGAGGATGCGTTTGCGCTCTGGGCGCGGCGGGAGTCGTGCGATGTGGCAGGCATGAAGTCGTGGCGCGCGCTGCAGGCCGCAGCAGTGGCCTCAGCTGTGGTCGACGGCGAGTTCATGTTCCGCATGGTTTTTGGTGCCGACGCAGGCCCGTTCGGTATCGCGCTACAGATGCTCGACCCTCAGCGCTGCAATCCGCAGCATGACGAAAACGACCTGCCTGGAGGGCGGTTCATTCGTGCCGGCATCGAATTCAACCAGTATGGCCGGCCGCTGGCGTACCACTTTGCTGACGACCAGAGCGAGGACGCCTATGGGTACAACCAGAGCCGGCGTGACAGCCTGCGCGTTCCAGCCAGCGAGATCATCCACGGCTTCCTGCCCGAGTTCACGGGGCAGAAACGAGGGTTGCCGTGGATGGCGACTGGGCTTTTCCGGATGCGCCAGCTCGCGGGCTTCGAGGACGCGGCCGTCGTCAATGCGCGCGTGGGCGCATCCAAGATGGGCGCACTCCAATGGCGTGATGGCTTCGGTCCTGAGTACGACGAGGACGAGGCGATGCACATGCCGCTGGAGACGCAGCCCGGCGAGTTCATGTTTCTGCCTGCGGGCGCCGAGCTGCGCGAATGGGCGCCGCAGTTTCCGGCCAACGAGTTTGCCAGCTTCAACAAGGCCATGCTGCGCGGCATCGCGGCCGGGTTCGGTGTGCTCTACAACAACCTGGCCAACGACCTGGAAGGGGTCAATTTTTCGAGCATCCGCCAGGGCACGCTCGATGAGCGCGAATGGTGGAAGGAGCTGCAGGAGTGGCTGATCGAAAGCCTCGTGCAGCCCGTCTTTGATGCGTGGCTGCCCAGGGCGCTGTTGGGCGGGCACATCCGAGTCAAGGGAAAGGCGCTGAAGCCCGAGCGGCTGGCGCGCTATGCACAGGTGGCCTGGCAGCCCCGGCGCTGGGCCTGGATCGATCCGCAGTCTGACATCCAGGCAGCCGTCGCGGCCAAGAACCAGCTCCTGATGTCGCCCGGGCAGATCATCCGCGAGCAGGGACGCGATCCGTCGGACGTGTGGCGCGAGATCGCCAGCGACATACAGGAAATGCGCGACGCGGGCATCCCCGAAGAGTTCATCAAGTCGGCCGTGTTCGACAAGAACTTGCAGGCGGCCGTGATGGCTGAGACGGCCAAGCAATCCCGGCCCCAGGCCGGAAACCAGGAGGACGCTGCCGATGCCGGCAACGCTTGACGATATCCGGGCACGCGACGGCGCGCGTGCGTTTCGCTCGGCCCAGGTGGGCGCGGTCAACCAGGACGCGCGCACGGTGGAGCTGGCGTTTTCGAGCGAAGCGCCCGTGCAACGCTGGTACGGCACCGAGATCCTGAGCCACGCGCCAGAGGCGGTGGTGATGACGCGCCTCAACGACGGCGCAGCCCTTTTGCTCGATCACGACTGGGAAAAACAGATCGGGGTCGTAGAAACCGTTTCCATCGACGCAGACCGCCGGGGGCGGGCTGTCGTGCGCTTTGGCAAGAGCGCACGAGCCGAGGAAATCTTCCAGGACATCGCAGACGGCATCCGCCGCCACGTCTCGGTTGGCTATCGCATCATCGACGCGGAGCGTACCGAGATCAAGGACGGGGAGGATACCTGGACGATCACCAAGTGGGAGCCGTTCGAGATCTCTATCGTCTCCGTGCCTGCCGACACATCTGTCGGCGTGGGGCGCTCGATGGACATCGATTCACCTGCCGCGCCAGGCGCCGCGAGCGCGCCCGAAGCGCAGCAACAACCCAACACCAGGAACACTACTGACATGCCTGAAGCAGTCACCGGCGGCCAGAAGGCCACCACCAACGCCCCGGCGCCCGAGAAAACGGCGGATCACGCCAGCACGCGCGCAACCGAGGTCGAGCGCCAGCGCGTGCGCGCCATCATGGACATGGGCGAGCAGTACCACGCGCCTGAGCTGGCCCGTGATGCAGCCCGTGACGGCGTCTCGGTCGCTGATTTTCAGCGCCAGCTGCTCGACCACATCAACGGCCGCCATCAGGTGCCGCTGTCCGAGCAGATGAAGCACGCCGACATCGGACTGACCGAGAAGGAGGTGCGCAACTTCAGCTTTCTGAAGGTCGTGCGTGCGCTGGCCGAGCCCACCAGCCGCCGCGCCCAGGAAGAGGCGGCGTTCGAGTTCGAAGCGTCACGCGCTGCCGCCGAGAAACGCGCCCGCGACAGCGAGCGTTTTGCCATCCCGGCGGACGTGCTGACGCGCGCCCTCAACACCGCCAAGACGGGTGCCGCCACTGGTGACACCGGCGGCTATCTGGTGGCCAACACGCTGCTGGCGTCGTCGTTTATCGACATCCTGCGCAACCGCGCCACCATCATGCAGCTGGGCACGGTCGCCGGCGGCCTGGTGGGCACGGTGGACATCCCCAAGCAGGTGGCTGCAGCCCAGGGCTACTGGGTGGGCGAGGACCAGGACGCCACCGAGCAGGCGCTGCAGCTGGGCCAGGTGAGCCTGTCGCCCAAGACCGTGGCAGCGTACTCCGAGATCACCCGCAAGCTGATGATGCAGTCGTCCATCGACATCGAGGCGCTGGTGCGTGCGGACCTGGCCAAGGCGCTGGCGCTGACCATCGACAAGGCGGGCTACTACGGCACTGGCAGTGACCAGCAGCCGCGCGGCATCACGAATCAGACCGGCATCAACGCCGTGCAGTTCAAGGCCGAGCGCCCGACGTTTGCCGAGCTGGTGGAGATGGAAACCCAGATCGCAGTCGACAACGCCGACGTGAGCGGGATGGCCTACGTCTCGGAGGCCGGCTTCCGGGGCTACGCCAAGACCGCGCTCAAGCACGAGGGTGTGGCTGGCACGATCTGGGAGTCGGGCAACACCGTCAACGGCTACCGCACCGAGATCACCAACCAGGTGAACAAGGGCGATGTGATCATGGGCAACTTCGCCGACCTGCTGGTGGCGATGTGGGGCGGCCTGGATCTGACGGTCGATCCGTACAGCAACAGCAAGTCGGGCCGGCTGCGCATCGTTGTCTTCCAGGACGTGGACTTTGCGGTGCGCCGCACCGAGTCGTTCTGCCTGGGCCGCAAGAGCTGAGGCAATACGCCGCCCGGTGGCACGACTGCCGGGCGGTCCTGAACAAGGAGAATGACATGGAAGAACAAGTCGTCATCGAAGTGACCTCGGCAATCGTGATTGAAGGCCTGGTCGTGCCGCCTGGTCAGACCGTGGAGGTTCTGGCCTCAGACGCTCGCATGCTGATTGCCCAGGGCAAGGCTGTGCGCGTGGAGAACTCCAAGCAGGACACGGAGTCGGCCAGCAATGCCGAACCGGAGGAAAGCGCCTCGGAGACTGCGGCGCCCAAGGCGCGGACCGGCAAGGCCCGCTGAATAGGGCGAGCAGATGCCGCAACACGCCTGGGAAGATCTCGATACATTTCTGCAGGTGGACGAGTTCGCCACCTGGACCACTGTGCGCCTGCAGGATGGCGGCGAGCGCCGAATCCGTGGCATCTTCGATGATCCGTACCTCAACGCCGAGCTGGGTGAGTATGAGCTGGACAGCACCCGCCCGCGCCTGACCTGCCGCTGGGATGACGTGCGCGACGTGACCCGGGGCGATGTCGTCGAGATCGACGGCACTGTTTACGACGTGGTGACCAACGCCCAGCCGGACGGCACCGGCATGGGGTTGCTGGCGCTGGCGGAGCAGCGCGCATGATCGAGCTGACCATCGATGCCAAGGGCCTGGAGGGCATCATCGATGAGCTGGGTGCCATGCCCCAGCAGGTGCAGGCCGCCATGCGCTCGACGCTCACCAAGATGGCCGGCTGGGTGCGCACGCGCTCAACGCGCGGCCTCTCAAAAGAGCTGGCGCTGCAGCAGAAGATCATCCGCCAGCGCCTGAAGGTGGCGCGCCTGCGCCGCACATCGCGCGGCGCCGAGGTGCCGATTTGGTACGGCCTCAACCCCGTGGGCCTCATTCGGCTGCAGGCCCGCCAGAACCGTCAGGGTGTGCGCGCCTACGGCGGACGCCAGGTGCAGTCCGGCTTCATCCGCCGGGGTAAGGGCGGGAAGCTGCACGTCTTCAAGCGTGAGGGCAAGGCGCGCCTGCCCATCAAGAGCCAGAAGGTCGAGATCGCAGACCCTGGCAGCGACTACCTCCGGGATGATCTGATCGAGAGCGCCGAGTTCCGCGCGCGCTTTCTGCAGGTCTTTGAACACGAGCTGACATGGCGAATGCGCAAACAGTGACCACCATCGAGGCCGTCCACGAAGGCATCATTGCAGCCATCCGGCAGCGATTTCCCGAGCTGCTGACGGTCGAAGCCTACCGGATGGACAGGAAGAACCTGCCCGTACCCGCGTGCCTGGTGGAGCTGACCGAGATGGAGGGCGCCGACGACTTGGACCCGGGTACCGGACAGCTGGCCGTCAACGCGCGCTTTGAGGCGCGCTTCGTGCTGGGCTTTCGCCAGGGGAGCCGGAACCCGAAGATGGAAGTGCGGCGCCTAGCTGCCGAATTCATGGCCTGGGCGCGCCTGCAGCGCTGGGGCTGTCCGGTGGGGCCGGCTATGGTGATCGGCGCATGGCCTGACGAGTTCGATCCTGAACTGGACCAGTACGAATGCTGGCGCACCGAGTGGCAGCAGGTGATCCACCTGGGCGCATCCGACTGGACCGACGACGGCACCACGCCCACGGATCCGGCCGTGTCGTTTGCGCCCGAAGTCGGCGCCGACCACGAGGCCGACTACCTGCACTTGGACAGGGGGGCGCCCTGGTGAACGCCTACGCCCTGGCTGAGATTGAGCGGCTGCTGGCCAACCTGATCCGCGTCGGTACCGTGGCCGCCCTCGATGCGGCGACTGCGCGGGTGACGGTCGATGTCGGGGGGCTCACCACCGACTGGCTGCCGTGGATTACCGGGCGTGCCGGTGCCACGCGCACCTGGTCGGCGCCGCGTCCCGGCGAGCAGGTGATGGTGCTGGCACCCTACGGGGATCTGGCCCAGGCCGTCGTGCTGCCGGCCCTCTACCAGGACGCGCGCCCGGCGCCGGCTGCCAGCCAGGACATCGAGCGCATCACTTACCCGGATGGCAGCACGGTCGATTACGACAGCGCCCAGGGGCAGCTGACCGTCACAGTGGCGGCCGCCGGGCGCGTCATCGTCAACTGCCAGACGGCCACCATCAACGCGGCCGATTCCGTGACGCTGGCCGCGCCCCAGACCACCTGTACTGGAGCGCTGACGGTGCAGGGGCCGCTCACCTGGCTGGCCGGCATGACCGGCTCGGGCGACGCTGCCATCGCCGGCAACGTGGCGGTAGCCGGCGGGCTCTCCAACAACGGCACCAACGTAGGCGCCGGGCACCGACACAGCGGCGTCGAGCAGGGCAAGGACACGAGCGGCCCGGTGCTCTGAAGCCTCGGCCCGATCGGGTTTCTGGTGGCTGATGGCCCCTCATTTTTTGGTGGAAAACCGGAAATCGTCGGTTTTGGGGAGGGCGACACGGCGGCCGCCGTGCCTGTGCGCAACGCCAGCGGCGCCCTTGGCACAACCACAAGTGGAAGTGCCCCTGCACGCTGGATATTGTCCCGCCCATGAACGGGACCAGCTCCACTACAGGCCGCCGCCTGGGCGGCATCGATCACCTGCGCCAGAGCGTGCGCGACATCCTCGCCACGCCGCTGGGCAGCCGGGTGATGCGCCGCGACTACGGCAGCCGCCTCTTCGCGCTCATCGATGCGCCGATGAACCGGGGCACACTGGTGCAGATCTACGCCGCTGTCATTGAGGCGCTTCAGCGCTGGGAGAGCCGCATCGTCGTCGAGCGTGTCACGGCCAGTCGTGCTGCCCCGGGTTCCATCACGCTGGACATCCGGGGCACGTACCTGCCCGAGGGGCGCCCGATCCTTCTGGACGGTATCGAGGTGCGCCGATGATCACCAATGCCTTCTCGCAGATCGATCTGTCGCGGCTGGCAGCGCCCGATGTGGTCGAGGCGCTCGACTTCGAAGCGATCCTGGCTGAGATGCTCGCGGACCTGCGGGGGCGTGACAGCGCGTTCACCGCGCTCACTGAGGCTGATCCCGCCTACAAGATCCTGGAGGTGGCCGCGTACCGCGAACTGCTCATCCGTCAGCGGATCAACGAGGCGGCGCGCAGCGTCATGCTGGCCTACGCCGCTGGTGCTGACCTGGATCAGATCGCCGCCAATTTTGGCGTGGCGCGCCTGCTGATCCGCCCGGCCGATGACCGGACTATCCCGCCCACACCGGCCGTCTACGAGACCGACGAGGAACTGCGCAACCGCGTGACCCTCTCGCTGGAGGGGTATACCGCCGCCGGCAGCCGGGGCAGCTACGTGTATCACGCGCTCTCGGCCAGCGGCGACGTGAAGGATGTAGCCGTCGACAGCCTCACGCCCGGCACCGTCAATGTGGCCGTGCTCACCCGTACCGGCACGGGTGGCGGCGCAGACAGCGAGGCCACGCGCCAGGCTGTCGTCAATGCACTCAACGCCGAGGAGGTCCGGCCGCTGTGCGACACCGTCGATGTGCGGCTGGCGCAGATCATCGAATACCGCATCGAGGCCGTGCTGACCGTGTTTGCGGGCGCCGGCCAGGCCGAGGTGCTGGCGGCCGCCCGTGCGGCTGCTGCACGCTACGCCGAGGAGCAGCATCGCCTGGGGCGCGACATCACGCGCAGCGGCGTCTTTGCCGCGCTGCATCAGCCTGGCGTCCAGAACGTCTCGCTCATCGCGCCTGCTGCCGACCAGGTCGTCGCCTGGAACCAGGCGCCGCACTGCAACGGCATCACCGTGACCATCGGAGGCGTCGGTGACTGATCCCGTCCGGAATGCGCCGGTGCCACCGCATCGGTCGCTGCTGCCGCCCAATGCCACGCCCCAGGAGCGCGCCCTGGAAGGCGCCACCGAGCGTGCTGCCAGCGTGCCGGTGCCGCTGCGCGAGACCTGGAACCCTGAGACCTGCCCGGCCGCGCTGCTGCCGTGGCTGGCCTGGGCATTCAGCATCGATGAGTGGCGCGAGGATTGGAGTGAGGAAGCGAAGCGCGCATCGATCCGTGATGCCGTGATGATCCACCGTCGCAAGGGTACCGTGTGGGCCATCAAGCGCGTGCTGGCCAATGCAGGCTATGGCGATGCGCGCCTCATCGAGGGCAACAGCGGCATTCGCTACGACGGGTCGTTCCGCCACGATGGCGTGCACACCTATGGCGACCCGAAAGGCTGGGCCCGGTACGCCTTCAACATGTCACGCCCGATCACGCGCGCCCAGGGTGAAGCCATCCGCAAGATGCTGCTGGCCACCGCTCCGGCACGCTGCCACCTGCTGGACCTCTATTTCACCGACGCCCGCTTCTACGACGGGCAGTACCGCTATAACGGCGAGTTCAACCACGGAGCTGCATAAATGGCCACGCTGCCAGAAGAGTCGAAGTTTGACGACGGGGTCTACCAGATCGAGCTGACCGATTCGGTCGTCGGTGGACCCAACGGGATATCAAACGCGCCGATGCGCAACCTGGCCAACCGCACGCGCTGGCTGAAGGACCAGGTGGCCGAGCTGATCAAGGTCCTGCAGGGCAAGGCGCCGGCCGAGCACGTGGGCGCTGGCGGCAATGCACATGCCGTGGCCACCCAAAGCGCGGCGGGCTTCATGTCGGCGGATGACAAGGCCAAACTGGACGGCGTGACCGCTGGCGCACAACCCAATGCTGTGACCACGGTGGCCGGCAGGACCGGAGCGGTGACACTGACGGCATCCGACGTCTCCGGCGTCGTGCCTGCTACTGGAGGCACCTTCTCCGGCCGGATCTATGCGGCCCTGGCCGATTTTGCGGATCCGAACGATACGTCTGTCATGACCGCTGCATGGATGAAGAAGTACGGCGTGCGCTCGGTCGCCGGCCGCATTGGCGCGGTAACACTGACCGTTTCGGACGTGAAAGGCGCGGCTCCGAGTGCCAGCCCAACGTTCTCCGGGACGATCGGCATCGAGGCCGGAACCATCGTCGACTTCAACCACCAGAACGGCGCGAAGGTCTACGTGCCGGCCAAGAAGGTCGGGGACATCACGGCGCCCGAGGCCGTGTCGAAGTACGGGCTGACCGACTATGCAGCTCCAAAGGTCTCGCCCTCCATCACGGGCGGCATGACCGTATACGGAGGCACGACGGTCTATGGAGGTGCAACGTTCTCGGGAACGGCGAACGTGACTGCGCCGCGCCCAGCCAACAACGACGACAGTTTCCGGGTGGCAACGACCAACTGGGTCCGCCAGGCCATGGCCAACATCTTCGAGGCTGCAGGCTTCAGGATCGAGACGCGCAAGAGCGTTACGCCAGGAACATTTGCCAGTCCGCCGCGTCCCATCCAGTCATCGAGTGGAGACTGTGGAATGATCGCGCTGCCGTCATTCCTGGGTGGACTGAAGTTTGTCTGGGTGAACTGTTCCGTCAACAGGCATACGGGCTGGCGGGAGGTGATGTGGATCAGGCCGATGAACGAGGTGTTCACGGGTGGGGCGTCCGCATTCGCAGTCAACGATCACGCCGTCAGCATCCATCCGCTGCCGAATTGTGTGCGGCTCAGTGCTTTCCATAGGCTTGACTCCGTTACGGACAACGAATCAGTGGGCGTCTACGCCTGGGCCATCGGCCGCTGAGGCGCCCCACGATGGCGATCGGAGGCCAGGGCGTCATCCGCCATAGGCCTCAGATGTTGCCGATCACGCCGCCCGCCGGGCGGCTTTTGCATGTGCACAACCACCAGTGGAAGGCTGCTGATAGGCGGATGCACAGTCGAAACTTTCTGCCGCTGGCCAGCCGGCCAGGGCGTCTTTGAGGGCAATCCATGTCTGAAAACTTCCTGCACGGCGTCGAGGTACTGGAAATCGATACAGGCCCGCGCCCGATCTCGACGGTGCGATCGTCCGTGATCGGTATCGTGGGCACCGCGCCGCTGGCCGATGAAGAAGCGTTTCCGCTCAACACCCCTGTGCTGATCGCTGGCAGCCTCCGGGAGGCTGCCAAGCTCAAGGCCAAGGAGGACACCGAGAACAAGGGCGAGGGCACGCTGCCTGGCGCCCTGGACTCGATCTTTGACCAGGCCGGCGCAGTCGTCGTGGTCATCCGTGTCGCCAAGGGCGACACCGACACCGAAACCACCGCCAACGTCATCGGCGGCGTCAATGCCACCACTGGTAACTACGAGGGCTTGAAAGCCCTGCTGGGCGCCGAATCGAAGCTTGGCGTGGTGCCGCGCATCCTGGTGGCGCCTGGCTTCACCCACCAGCGCGACAACGCTGCCAACGCCGTCGTGGCCGAGCTGAAAGGCATTGCCCAGCGCATGCGCGCTGTGGTCATCGCCGACGGCCCCAACAAGAACGACGAGGCCGCAATCCAGTACGCCGGCGACTTTGGCGACGCTCGCGTCTATGTGGTCGATCCCTGGGTGCTGAAGCTCGACGACAAGGGCAAGACTGTGGCGGCTCCGGCGAGCCCCTGCGTGGCAGGCCTGCTCGCTCGAATCGACAACGACGAGGGCTTCTGGGTCTCGCCCTCGAATCACGAGATCAGCGGCATCGTGGGTACTGCGCGGCCGGTCGATTTCACGCTGGGCGACAGCAACGCGCGCGCCAACCTGCTCAACGAGAAGAAGATCGCCACCATCGTGCGCCAGGACGGCTACCGGCTCTGGGGCAACCGCACGCTTTCATCCGATCCCAAGTGGGCGTTCCTGTGCGTGCGCCGCACGGCCGACATGATCAACGAGTCGCTGCTGCGCGCGCACCTCTGGGCTGTGGACAAGGGCATCACGAAAACCTACCTGGAGGACGTGACCGAGGGCGTCAATGCGTATCTGCGCAACCTGACGGCCAAGGGCGCCATCATCGGCGGAAGCTGCTGGGCCGATCCGGAGCTGAACACCGCCGACCAGATCGCCCAGGGCAAGGTCTACTTCGACTTTGACTTCACCCCCGTCTACCCGGCTGAGCACATCACGTTCCGCAGCCACCTCACCAACAAATACCTGACGGAGCTGTTCTGATGGCTGCCCGCGATGTACGCAAGAACTTTAACCTCTTCGTCGACGGCAAGGGATACGCCGGCCAGGCCGAAGAGTTCACGCCCCCGAAGCTGACGCTGAAAACCGAAGAATTCCGGGGCGGCGGCATGGATGGCCCTATCGAGCTGACGATGGGCCTGGAAAAGCTCGAAGCCAGCTTCTCCCTGATCGCCTACGACCGTGAAGTGCTCAAACACTTCGATGTCCGCGAAGGCGCGGTGCTGCCGCTCACGCTGCGCGAGGCGCTGGAATCGTTCGATGGCGCGGTCACGCCTGTGGTGCATTCCATGCGCGGCAAGATCCGCGAGATCGATGCTGGCACGGTCAAGCCCGGCGACAAGGTGGGCCTGAAGATCACCGTGGCGCTGACCTACTACAAGCTGCAGCACGGCAAGGACGTGGTGCACGAGATCGACATGGAGAACATGGTGCGTGTCATCAACGGCACGGACTCCATGGCCAGCACCAGGGCTGCGCTCGGGATGTGACGCTCAGGGCGAATTGACGACATGGCCGGCAGCAGCCGGCCTTTTCTTCCTGCCCGTTTCCGGGCGGGGAACACGACCAGGACAACAGCATGGCAAAGAAAGTGGAGCCGGCCGACGCCGGCCATGTGGATATCGAACTGTCGCGCCCCATTGAGATCGATGGCGTGCAGGTGACGACGCTGCGGATGCGGGAACCTACGGTGGCGGATCAGCTGGCGGTTGAGGACGCGAAGGGAAGCTCCGCCATGAAGGAAGTGATGCTGGCGGCAAATCTGTGCGACGTGACTCCTGATGACATCAAGAAGCTGACGCTGCGAGATTACGAAAAGGTGCAACGAGCATTCACGGGTTTTATTCGCTGACCAGTGAGTATGTGCGGGCTGGCGTGCTGGCGCTGGCCTCGCATACCGGCTGGTCGTGCGCGGAGATCATGGCCATGCGGACTGCGCGCTTTGTCTGGTGGCTGGAAGGGTTGCCGAGGAGCGGAGGATGATTCGCGCAGCCATCGGACCATGACGTCGCCTGGCTCCGAGTCTCTTCATTGCACCTCGATAACCTGACGATCATAGGGTCGACAAATGAGTCTGGATATTGCCGCCACCATAACCATCGGCGCAGCGTTGACGGGGACATTTGTCCCCAACGTGAATCGAGTTAAAGGGCTTGTCGGAAGAATTGGGGATGGCCTGGATGCGCTAAGAAGTCGTCAGAAAGAACTTAAGGGCGCGATCAAGGAGCTGTCCAAAGAGGAGAGTTCTGCACACCTTAAGAGGATCGGGGAGTTAAAACTTGAGTTTGACCTGAATAAGAAGAAAATTGAAGCCCTGAAAATGGAGAAAGGGATTGTAAGCAGTCTCGGAGAATCCTATGAAGCAGGGAAGCAGCGCATCAAGAAATCAGTGGTTCATATTGGTGCTGCAGTTCATTTAACGAAGAGGGCGCTGGGGCGCCCTCTACGGGCGGCCATTGAGCATGAGTCCGGTATGCTGGGCGTAGCCAAGCAAATGGATGGACTTCGCGACGAAAAAACCGGCAAGCTAACGGACAAATACTATCAGGTGGAAGATGCCGTCTGGGGCATGTCAGAGAAGCTGCCTATCGCCGTGGGCGAAATACGAGGCATGCTCGAAAGCGCTGGACAGATGGGCATCAAGGAGATAGAGCAGGCCGAGCCTTTTGTTCTCTCCGTAGGGAAGACCGCAATTGCACTGGACCTTGATCGAAATCAAGCCGCCACGGACATGGCAAAGCTGGCGACAATCTTTCAGATCCCGGTGCAGGATATCGAGCATCGCATCGGAGATGCGATCAACAAGCTGGCAGACAACTCGACGGCCACAGGGTCGCAGATCATCAATATCCTGAAGCGGATAGGGGGTAACGCCAAGTTCGCCAATATGTCCGAACACGATTCGGCAGCTCTTTCGGCATTCATGATGAGCGTGAGCACCAGCGAAGAGGTGGCAGCGACCGCTGCCAACGCGCTTATTCGAGAGCTATCGGTGGCAGAGATGCAGCCCGATCGGTTCCAGTCAGGCCTCGCGACTCTCGGGCTGGACGCCAAGAAGCTCCAGCAGGACATGGCGCAGAAGCCCACCCAGACGATTCTGGAAGTGCTGAAGAAGCTGAATGCCGCCAAGCCCGAGGAGCGAGCGACGATATCCACCCAGCTCTTCGGAAAGGAATACGGCGACGACGTTGCCAAGGCTGCTATTGGCATCGATACGTTCGAGAACTATTTGCGCGTTGCAAGCAGCGCAGAGGCCAGCGGAAGTATTCAGCGCGAGTTCGATGCCAAGCAAGACAGCATGGAATACAAGCTTCAGCGAATGAACAACCAGCTGGAGCGTCTCTATACGAACCTAGGCCAGGCGTTCATAGGACCAGTTGGCGACATGGTTGAGTTGGTCAGTAAGGCTGGCAAGGCGCTCGCCGCCTACGCTAAGGAGCACGCCGGCGTCTTCAATACGCTCTTCTCTGTTGGCGCGACTCTCGTCGCGGGGGGAATCCTAACGAAGGTCGCTATCCTGATCTATGGATTCGGGCAGGCAGTGGTGTCACTACTCCGGACGCTAGGCAAAGCTGCAGGACTGATTCGCAGCGAAGCCAAAGGGTTCTCGGGCATTGAGGAGCGGCTACTTCCCGTGGAGGAGAGGCGTGATCTTAGACGCCGTCGTCGCATGGAGCGAGTCAGAGGGCTAGGCCGCAGTTACGGCCGGGCTCGGGCGGTCGGCGGCGTGACCAATGCCGTGTCGATAGGTATGTGGGGCAGAGGCGCTTCTGTGCTGGACCGATTGTCAGGCGCCTGGAGACGGGCAGGCTCGGCGGCACGTTTGGCTGGGCGCGGCTTCAGTTTTGCCTTCCGATTGTTGGGTGGGGGCCTGCGCGGCATTTTCAATGTGCTGAGATTAAGCCCCTTGGGCATGGTTTCTGTCTTACTGGAGAGCTCGATTTCAATGATTCTCCAGCGATGGGACTCCTTCAAATGGTTCTTTGACGAGGTCGAATACAAAGTGACCCACTTCAAAGAGACGATGGACGAGATCAGCAAGGCATCGGGGTACGACAAGGCACGGACCCTTGTCAGCGACGGCATCGAGAGTTTCGCGAATTGGTGGAATGACAGAGACAGGGTGCGAGCCGATGCGTCAGTGATGACAAGCCGGGATGTGGCCAATATGGTGCCCCCGCCGCCCCCGCCTGACATGCAAGCAATCCAACCGAGAGCGGCCACGGTCACCAACGATCACAGCACCACCAATATCAACGTCGTCCAAAAGCCCGGCGAAGACAGCGACGGTCTTGCGCGGCGCATCGCTCAGGAGCTGGAGCAGGCGCGAACTGCCCGGCAGCGCGGTGTCATATATGACCCTGTAGGCGCCTTCTGATGAACGGTAGACTGTTCCGTGCATATTGTCACGCGGCCCGACGTGTTGCCGTGGATCAAGTGTGTGGCGTCCTTCATAATGTCCGCCCAAGGCAAGGCAATGAGGGCTCAGCATGGATCCGCGAGGCGAAGAACAGTCAGACATCCTTCGGAGAGCCGATGAAGCAATTGCAAGATCCAAAGCAACGCGCGCCGATATCGATCGGATGCTTTTCTGCCATAGCCTGGGTGTCATCCTCCGTTTCGTGGGCTTCGTCGTCTGCTGCTACCTGGGAGGCGTACTGCTCCACGGGAAATGGCTGTGGTGGTCCGGATAGGCGCGCTCCGTCGCATGTTGCAGATCTAGGGAGCGTTTCGTCATGAACGGCCACGCCCTAGCCGCCCCTGTCATGATGCAGCTCGGCGCCTTCCAGTTCGGCATCAACACCGCCGCCTACCAGGGACTGTCGCGCTCGGACGAGTGGCGCTGGCCTGACCAGGAGCGCTTCGGCCAGGCCCCGGCCCTGCAGTACACCGGCCCCGGTGCCACCACCATCACTCTCGACGGCATCCTGTACCCCGAATGGCGCGGCGGCCTGGGCCAGCTCGATGCCATGCGCGCCGAGGCCGGCAAGGGCAAGCCGCTGGTGCTGGTCGACGGCCGTGGCCAGGCGCTGGGCATGTGGGTCATCGAGCGCGTGGACGAAAGCCAGAGCATCTTCGCAGCCGGGGGCGTGGCGCGCCGCGTCGAGTTCACTCTGCAGCTGAAACGGTTCTCCGCCCGTGTTGCCGGCCCCGTGCCCCGGCTGCCGCCGCTGCCAAAGCCTGCCAGCACGCCGGCCGCTGGCGCCGATGCCGTGGCCCAGGTGCGCGCGGCCGCTGCCAACACGGCCACGTCCGCCGGCAGCGTGGCCGGCACCGCCACGGGTGCCTGGCAGAGCCTGCAGCGGGCCGTCTCGCCGGCTGCTGCCTGGATCAAGGAGGCTGCCGGTGCAGCCCAGCGCGTGGCCGAGACAGCTGGCCAGCTGCAGGGCGAAGCCCGGGCCGCCATCGAGGCGCTGCAGGGCGTTCCTGGTACCGGCCGGGCGCTGGACACGGCCCGCCGCCTGGTGGATCGCGCTGGGCGTTTCCGCGCTCGCGCCAGCAGCGCCTCGGACATCCTGCAGCGCTCCGTGCGCCACCTGGACGACACGCCCACCGAGGCCGCTGCCGCTGTGCTCTCGGCGCTGGCCACCAGCAACCGGCTGAGCGCTACCTGCCGGCAGCTCGCGCGCGATGCCGCCCGCATCATCGAGGGCAAGCAGTCATGACTGCCACCTATCTGACCCGCGAGGGTGACACCGTGGATGCGGTGGCCTGGCGCCACTACGGCACCACCGACGGCCGCGTCGTCGAGACCGTGCTGGCCGAGAACCCCGGTCTGGCCGCCCTGGGCGCGCTGCTGCCTGCCGGCACCGAGATTCGGATGCCCGACATTGCGCCGGCCACCGACGCGCAGGGGCTGCGGCTGTGGGATTGACGCCCGCCCGCCAGGAGCCCGGCGCCCGTCCAGGTGCGGCCCGGCCCGGCCAGGTCGCCCAGCCCGTGCGCCCCCGGTACCAGCTGCTGGCCAACCGTGTCGACATCACGGCCACCATCGCCGATCGGTTCATCAGCCTGCGCTACACCGACGAGACTGGCCTGGACTCCGACATGCTGGAGATCACGCTGGCCGACCATGACCCTGCGCGCCCCATCCAGCTGCCGCCCACCGGCGCCGAGCTGGAACTGTCGCTGGGCTATGACGGGCGTCTGCAGCGCGTGGGCCTCTTCGTTGTCGACGAGCTGGAGCTGTCGGGCTGGCCCGGTCAGATGACGATCCGGGCGCGCGCCACGCCGTTTGAGGGCTCCAAGGGCGGCATGTCCCAGCTGCAGAGCCAGAAGACGCGCTCGTGGCCCAAGGACACGCTCCTGGGTGACGTTGTGCGCACAATCGCGGCAGAGCACAAGATGCAGGCAGTCGTGTCGCCCGAGATGGCCGGCATCGTGCTGCCGCACCAGGACCAGATGGACGAGTCGGACATCAACTTCCTGGTGCGCCTGGCCAAGCGTTACGACGGCGTCATCAAGCCGGCCGCTGGTAAGCTGGTGCTGGCAAAGCGCGGCCAGGCCAAGACCGCCAGCGGCCAGAGTATCCCGACCGTGCTCCTGGTGCCGGGCGACGTGTCCGACTACCGGGTGTCGCTCACGAAACGCGACGGCAGCGGCACCGTCGTGGCCTACTGGCACGCCACCAAGCAGGCCAAGCGCGAAGAAGTGAAGGTGGGCCAGGGCGAGCCCGTGCTGCGCCTGAAGCGCTACTACCAGGCGGCCGGGGTGGCACGTGCAGCGGCGCAGGCCGAGTACGACAGCCGCGTCCGCCGGCAGGCCACGCTGTCGCTGTCAATGCCTGGTCGTATCGACGTGCTGGCTGAGGGGCGCCTGGAGCTGGCAGGGTTCCGGCCGGGCGTGTCCGGTGCCTGGATCGTCACGCGCGCCGAGCACAGCCTGGATGACAGCGGGTACCGCACCGACATCGAGGCCGAGCAGGAGAGGTTCGGAGCAGCGACGCCCGAGGCGCCGCAGTCGGCGGCAGATTCATAGGGACGGGTCACTCGGCGTCCTGGGTGGTGCGGGCCAGGTGCAGCGCCTGGCGGATGCCCAGGCTGATATTGCCGTCGCCCAGCTGTGCGGCGGTCTGCAGGCTGTCATCGTCCAGGTAGAGCTGGATGCGGCGCCCGCCCACCGAACGCGGCCGGCCCGCGCCACGCCGGCGCCCGGTTGTCCGCATGGCTTCGGCGAAGATGTCGCCTGCCTCGCGAGCGATACGGCTGACCTGCGACGCCTGCACTGCGCTGGAGTCTGGGGCGGCGACGCAGCGCCCGTCGGTTGCCGTGGGGTCATCGTCCGCTGGCGCGAAGGCAAAGACCCAGCCGTCCCGATGGGAGGCCGTGCCGGCTTTCAGGTTCACAGTCGACGCTGTTCGGTGTGTTTGTGCCAATAGAGGCGCGAGTTTGACGCCCGAGCGTGGCGACATGGCTGTTACAAAGCTCGTCACTATTTTGCGGGGATGCTGATGGCTTTCCGTGCCTGACTCCGTGTAAACTGGCGTCTCGTGCGGTTCTGTGGCGTGTGGGTGTCCCTCCTAAGGGGAGGGTCGCACGTTCGATTCGTGCCGGAGGCGCCATTTTCTTGCGCGTCAACGACGGGGCCCCTCAAGCAACAACAATACAGGGCGCTGTCTCTCACGTCCGTTCCGGGCACCTTCAACACACTCCAATCCCACAACCGTACAGCCGCCAGGTGGCGCTGCCCTCCGATTGCGTCCGACGCAAGCCCTGCCGGCAGGAAAGATCGGTGGGAGCAACCGAGAATGGCGGGCTCAACTGTGCGGTTGAAGATTGACAGGCGGCACGTCGTTGATGTGGCCTGCCCGCTGCCGAACCTGCCGCCTCAGGCAGATGCCAGCCGCCTCATATCGCCGATCTGGGCGCCGATCCCTTCAGACATTGGCGTCAGCACGTTCGCCCTGAGCAGCGGCTGGCGTGGCCTGCGAGGTGGCAGGCTGCTGCAGGTCGCGCAGCATCGCCTCACGCAAGATGGCGTTGATGCGGGTCTGGTAGCCCTTGCCGTCACGCTTGAGCCAAGCCATTACATCCTTGTCGATACGGATTGATGTCTGGGTCTTGATAGGACGGTAGAAGCGGCCGCGCTCGGCGTCAGCCCAGTCTGCCGGGTCTTGTGCCGGGATGTCGCTGTAGTCGATCTCGCTGTCGGGGCGCTCGGCCAGGGTGCGCAGCTCGGCAATCCGCTCCGGCGAGAGCGGTGGCAGGTCGTCCAGGGTGACACTAACCGTTTTCATAGATTCTCCGTTCCTTTCGGTCTGCACGACGAGCACTGATGATGCGCACGACCTCAATGCCTGCTTCGTCATCCCACAGCGTGTGGGCCACCAGAAGCAAGGTAAAGCCACCGACTGCGCCAATGGTCTGCCAGCGTTGCTCGCCGTTCTCGATGCGATCCTGGCGTGTAACGGCCATTGGATCGGCGAAGACGCAAACGGCCTCCTCAAAGGAAATGCCATGCTTGCGCAGGTTGCTGGCGGCTTTGGCTGGATCCCACGTGAAGCGCTGGCGCATGGTCATTGTAACCCGTTTTTGTATATACAAATGCTAGCGGTACTTGTCTCGGGAAAGCAAGACCTTCGTCTCGTGGATAGCGGGAAGGCAGCATGGCTGCCTCTCGTAAGCACGGTTGGCAGGAAGAATGCGGGGAGCAACTGACGAATGGCGGGCTCAACTGTGCGGTACGGCACACCGTTGGGCAGCACAGGATGCAGCCCTCAGGCCAGGTTGGGCACAATGCCCGCATGCTGCAAACCGTCATGGAGCGTGTGCATGCAGAACAAGCCATCCAAGGCAGCCCGTGAGCTGGACAAGGTGATAAAAAGATCGCGAAAAGCAAGAAAGCAGATCGAGCTTGATCTGGCCCGGTGGGCGCGGTGGCAGCTCATCCGCTACTTCGTGTGCGCATTCTTGGCCTGTCTGGGGGCGTTCGCGTTCTGCACGATACTTTGGGGGTGGTGGCGGTAGAGGTCTGAGGGGCGATGGACGGCACGTCGTCAATTCATGGATTCATGTCCCATGAAAGGGAGTAACGCTTCGGCGTGGAAGGTAGAGGAAGAAACGGCGTCAGATCGTCCAGGAAGAGCACGTCTTTTATATTTCAAATCCCGTCACCAACCTACTGCCTGCTCTTCCGATAGGCTTCCCGGGCCGCGTCCATGCACTT
>ERZ773079.305-NODE-305-length-33343-cov-9.501712_pt1 | contig 33343 bp, 38 predicted proteins | sample MGYA00511355_ERZ773079 | MGnify/ENA primary metagenome ERZ773079 (study PRJEB29015, sample SAMEA2737979) | human oral metagenome | biome: human oral; feature: human-associated habitat; material: dental | place: China | collected 2117 ... | reverse complement strand
GACAACAAGAGAATGAATGAGCGCTAGCTTTTCTAAGATTAAAAACTAAAAAAAAACAACTCTAAAAGTTTAAGAACTCTAAGAAGCCATATAAAGCTATCTAAAAGACATATAAGAAGCTATAAAAAACAACTGTTTTAAGAGATTAGAAGCCACCTTAAAATCACTTGGAAGCCATCTGTAAGAACATAGTAGAAAATCTACTTAACAACCATTATCATCTAACATAGAAGCCAAAAAGAAAGCTCCCTTAAAGAGAGCCATCTTTAATGTTTCACACTTTCTTACTTACAACCAATGAATGTTTGGATTCCTAATTTCAAGCCCATTTAATGTAATATATTGGTATTCAAAACTTACATTCGTAGTAATAATGGTATCTTCAGTATTCAATGTTGATAATTGAAAGCCACCGATATTCGTTATAAAGGCGTTATGGAATTTAATCTCAATATCGTGTTTTAAGTTTCTAGTACGCCATTTAATGAATACATCCACATAACGTTCTGATACATTGGCTTTGAAATTTGTCTTTTTAATCCAGTCAAAAAGCGCAGTTAAATTTGCAAGGTCTTCATCAACTGCAATGTCAACTGAAAGTGTTCCGTACTTAATGAAATCGCCAACTTGTTTGTTATCGTTTCCTTTGAATGGTGTTTCAACTGCTGGAATGTCTATTGCAGGAAAGTTGAATGACTGAATGAAGTAATTGAGGTTGTCAAAGTCGGGAATAATCAATTGGGCAACGTTGCCAATTGCTTCGTTGTAGTTATTTAAGTCTCTTAAAGCGGGATTGTTATAGTTTGCTGTAGTTGTAGCCATTCTTCACGCCCTCAAAGCGAGATTACTAATTTAACTTTTTCATACTGACCTGCAACCCTGATTAAACGGTTTGATGTTTGTCTGAAGAGAATTAGCCCTTCTTCAGGATTCAGCTTAGGCAGTTTGGATTTTGGGTCTGCCCATGCCTTATGCGCTTTGCCAATGTATTCAGGTTTGTTAGCAGGATTGCCATCAATGTCATAAAGATTAACTGTAAGTAACACTTCTCTGTAGTCTGAATCGTAGTCAAAGTAGGTTTCATTTGGGTTCAGGTCAACGTTAATCATGATGGCGTTGTCTTGAATCGTTGCTAAAATGTTAGGATTAGAAACTGAATAGGGCAGTAATGAAACTCTACCAACTGCTGAATTTTGTCCTGATACAACGTAAAGTGTGGCGTATGAGTAGCCTTCGCCTTTTTCTTTCACTTCTACAGATGAAATGATGCCTTTAGCGGTTGAAACTTTGGCTTCTAATACAGCGCCTTGACCATCGCCTTCTATATGTATTGAAACAGAACCTTGCTTGTAGCCTTCGCCACCTTTCAACACTTCCACGTCTTTTATATAGGTCTTGCCTGTGAGTGTGTCCAAAGCCATGATGGCTTTCAGTTCAGCGCCTTGCCCTTGGGCATCTGCTGATTTTTCTTTCAAAACGATAATAGTTTCTTCGGCGTAGTCATGCCCGGCGTTCTTCACTTCCATGTATTCCAGAATGCCTTGGGTGTTCGAGTGAGGAATAAGATTGGCGTCTTGCCCTTCACCTTTTTGCTGAAATTCTATTACAATGTTGTTTTTATTGGCAAATTGTCCTTTCTGTGGGCTAACTAATGTAACTGTTGCAATACCACCCCGGTTATTCTTCATGTCGGGATTGAAGGTAATATCACCATTCAAAGGAATGAAGTCATCAGTCAGGAATTTTGAGTTTTGTACATCAATCTTCGCCATGAAGTACCAAACATAACCATCTGGTAACTGTATGGGTTGGGTTGAAGTGCCAATAGGCTCAATGGTGGATTTCTGATTGTTGTTATTGGATAAGCAATAGTAAACACAGCCCTCTTTGTTGGTTACGTAATAGGGCAGTTTGTATGTTGTTTTATCTTTCTTGAATTCTTCGTACTTCTCTTCAGCTTTCCATGTGTTTCTGCGGGCAACCATTGCAACTGAAGATTTGTCAATCTTCTTGGCGTAAATGATGTCTTGGATACATTGTCTAGTTACATACTGGTTAATTGCAGGTGTAACCGGGTTATCCGTTCCATCCCATGAATCTTGTCTGCCCAATGTCAAGTACATGTCAAACATGCCATTATCAACAATGGTTGATTCACCCAAGTACATCCAACGAATGCCGCCATCAGATTCAACTTGTCCTTGTTTTGCGTGAATAGGCGCTTGGTTGCCTGATTTTGAGCCTAAAACAGAAACATACTTGTTCTTGGTTCTTTTGCCATTGATTTCATAGGTGTGAGTAACCGTAGTGCCAATGGGATATTCAGTAAATGGCTGCCATACTTTCTCTACGTTGTTTGTAAAGGAGTTCACAAAGCCAGTAAGAAAGTAGTCTTTGAGGAAATCAGCGAATCTGTACAGTCTTTTCATGGTGTTTATAAAGGGCTTGGAAAGCTGGAAATTGATTTTATTTTTCAAATCAACTAAATAGCTACAACTTTAATTTAATCAATCTTTTAGCTAAAAGGAAATTAAACATATGACCATTAAAGAACTGCTTGAAAGTCTGGGCATTACTGATGAAGCCCAGCAAGAAGCCTTTACTACGGCTGTCAACTCTTATGTAACTGAGAGCCAAGCCGATTACAAGAAATCTCTGGAAGAAAAGAACGCTGTTGAACTGGCTAAGAAGTTGGAAAGCCTCCAGAAGAAAAACGAAAAGACCCTGAAAGAAAGCCTTGACAAAGCTGTTGAAGAAACTACTGCACAGCTTGTTGAGTATCACGAATCTGAACTTGCCCGCCAGCTTTCTGAAGTTAGTGAACAACTTAAAGTTGCCCAAGATGTACGCAATGTTCGCAGCGGTATGATGAAAGTAATGGAAGGCTTGAAAGAAGCTGGCATTGAAACTTCACAACTGCTGGAAAGTGTTGTAGCTGATGAAATCAAAGCGCTGCAAGAAAGCATTGCTGAAAAAGACAAATTGTTGGAAGAATCCCAACGTGCTACCAAAACCGCTTATAGAGCATTCTTAGTAAGTGAAGCAACTCGCGGCATGGCTGATTCTCAACGTGATTCTGTTGTGGACATCATGGAACAGATTGACGAATCCTACACTTCCGACCAATTCAAGAAAATGCTTGACCTTGTCATTATGGAAAAGAAACTGGTTAAAGAAGATGATGACGATAAAGACGCTTCTGATAAAGACGATGAAAACAAGGATTCTGAAGATAAGGCTGATGACAAAGAAGACAAGAAGGTTGATGAAAGCCTCAAATCCCTTTTCAATCGCGGAAGTTTCTTTTAATTTCAAATGTTTCTAAATAACGTTAATTATTTCAATTCTTTACGTAAGGACTAAAATCTAATGCAAACTGCACAACAACTTTTTGAATCTGCTCAAGCTGAAAGCGCCAAGAATCTGCGCGCATTGGCAGAAAAATGGTCTAACCCTAATGGCGAAGGCGATATTCTTGAAATCAAGAAACTGCAAGAATCCGTAAGTGTTAGCAAATTCAATACCACTCTGCAACTGCTGGAGAACGAAGCCAAAGCGCTGAAAGAAGACGTAAACGTAACCACTCAAATCAAAGGCTATGACCCGGTTCTGATTAGTATGGTTCGCCGCATGACCCCGCAACTGATTGCTTATGATGTTTGTGGTGTTCAGCCGATGAATATGCCTACTGGTCTGGGCTTTGCAATTCGTGCGCTTTATCCGAATGCTGCTTCTCCGCAATTTAACGCTACTTCTAAAGAAGCCCTCTTCAAGGAAGTTGATAGCGCGCATTCTGGTACTGGTACTGATGACCGCAGCGATAATCCTTTCCTTGACGTTGACCTGATGGCTAAAACAGGTCATGGTCAAGATACTGCTGTTGGTGAGCTTGCTGCATGGAAAAACATGGGTATCACCATTGACAAGATTGCTCTTGAAGCCAAAACTCGTCAATTGCGTGCTGATTACTCATTTGAACTTGAAAAAGACATGCAAGCTGTTCATAACCTGAGCGCTCGTGCTGAACTGTCTAACATTCTGGCTCAAGAAATCGTTCTGGAACAAAACCAAGAAATCGTTCGTACCATTCTGCACGCTGCACACATTGGCGCGCAAAACCAAGCAACTGCTGGTACTTTTGACTACGCAACTGGTACTGATGGTCGTTGGGCTGGTGAAAAAGCCCTGGGTCTGTGGGCATACATTCGTTCTGAAGCTGCTAAACTCTACATGGAAAACCGCCGTGGCGCTGGAACTTTCATTATCACCACCATGAGTGTTGCTAACGCCCTGCAACTGGCTGGTATTCTGAAAAACGATACCAACTACGCACAAAGCATTGACATCAACCTGCAATCTTCTACTTATGTCGGTATGGCAGGTCAGTTGAAAGTGTTTGTTGACCCGTTCTTGAATGGCGATGGTGTTGTCATTGGTTACAAAGGTACTAATGAATTTGACGCTGGTATCATTTACGCTCCGTATGTACCGCTTACCATGCACTCTGGTCTGGATGCAAGTAACGACCGCTTCCGCAATGCGATTGGCTTCCAACAACGCGCTGCCATTGCTGCGAACCCGTTCACTTCTCTGGAAAAAGGCAAGAACATTTTCTACCGCAAATTCGCTATCACTAACCTTCCTTGGTAAGTTAGAAATAGCCCATAAGAAAAGCCGCCTGAAATATGGCGGCTTTCTTTTGTCTGTAACATTTAATTAGCCTTAAAAATCCTTAACCAACTTTTCTTTATATACGGTCTATGCGAATTGGCAGCTACGTAGCGTCTATTCTGGAAAACATCCGCTATGTAGAAATCATCGCCTTCATTATTCATGAAGAACGCAAGCCCTTTAATCAACCCCCAGTCTTTCTTTGGCTTAGGAAATTCAATTACTTCAGATGAAATCCATTTGCCAGCATCCTCATCCCAAATGAAGAAGTTGTTAAACGGAATTTCTACCCGCGCATAACCTGTTTCTTCCTTGCTAACTTCTTTCATGATGGGCGATTCCATCGAACCACCAATTTCAGTCAAGAGCCCAGCATAAGCCTTCTCAATATCATGAAAAGGAAAGACGCCTTCAGGAAGATTTCTTCTATCGTAATATGCAGGGTTAATCATAATCTGCCACTCCTTCTTTTATATCTTTGAGCCATGATGAATACCAAAGCCCGTTAATGTTTGAGTTAAACCATTTATCCCTGTCTTCTAAGCAGCCCATTTGAAACTGAAGTTTAACTTCAAGATAATTGGCATACTTTTGCTCTTTGCAAAGATAAATGATTTCTCTTTTCCAGTTCAGTTTATCTTCAGCCATTCTGGTTAATTCTTTAATGTCATCGGATGAAGAGAAGTAAGAAAGCCAGTTTGAAACAACAGTTTGTTTTCTCTTTTTATCCTTAACAGTTCTCTTGGAATGAAAGCCCTTCTTACCAATGTACATTTTTCCTGTAGGAATATGCGTCATTAGATAAACAAAGGCTTCATACTGTTCAGGAAACTCTTTGATTTGTTCTTCTGTTAAAGGCAAGGAATGATAAAGCCAACTTGGAATAGCTGGCTTTTTAGAAGAAGTAGTTTTACGTGGCATTTTCTGATAGCCCTTTTTTGAAATGTGGCACTACTTTAACACGCCGCCTACCCCGTTTTTAAGATAAACCCAAAATTGATGTTTCTTAAGCGTAGTAATGTTCTCGGTAATCTTCTGAATTTTCTTCAGTTTAGTTGATTTCTTGCCCATGATACAGGGCGTTAATTCTGGTATGCCATGTTTAATGTAAACCAGATAATTCTGCCCGTACTTCACACCAATCTGTCTGAGCTTGTTAAGCTGAATGTTGTTGGTAATTTTAATGAGGCAAGTTTCTTCTTTCACTACCTGATTGCCATTATTAGGATTCCATGAACCTGATTTGGTTTTGAAGACTTTCAAATCTTCCAATGTAACCAGTTCGGCAAAAAGTGAACTGGTTTTGTCTGAAGCTGCTGTCTTGCCATTCATCACAACCCATTGCCCTTTCGCTACTTCTTCAAAGTTAGGTGGCGGCAATGAGCCTTGTTGTGTGTTGGATAAGGGATTAAGAGATTCTTTTTGATTTTTCAACCAATTGAACATTTATTTCTTCCCCTTCTTAACAGGCATTGGTGCAGGGCTTTTCTGCTCTTTTTCAACAATGGCTTTAACACCATCCGCCCATGCAATACATTGTCCCAATGCTACTCTGGATTTTTCGGCATCTGTAATGAGTTGGAAAAGATTTGCAGAAACCTCTCTTGAAAACTTCTCGGTGAGTAGCCTTGACGTATCTCTGATGGAAGTTCTGGAATCATTAAGGGCTTTGGCGGTGCTGTTATAAATGTCTCCTTTGAGTTCTTGGCGCAGCCTGCTAGCGATAACGTCAGCAATAGCATCAGGGTCATCAATAAGGGATTTGGCGTCATTGTTCCAGTCTTCAATTTCATTGTTTTTCTCCTGTAAGTTTTGGATAATGGATTTGTTCAGTTCTGAAGTTTGTTTGTAAACAGTAGCAATGTATTCTTGCTGTTGCCTGAAGGCTTCGGCATTCGCTTCCCGCATATCTGATATGGTTTCTTTTAATAGAGCGGTTTGCTGCAAGTATTCAGCTTTCTGTGCTTTTAGCTGATAGGTTAAGTAAAGAAAAGCTGCTGCCACAATGGCAAACAATACGAATTTCCTATACTTCCAAGCCAGATTTAGATAGTTCATAATCATTTAGTTCATTCTCCCAGTCAATTCATAGTAAAAGTTTTCGTCATAAGGTAAGTTTTGTTCAGAATAGTTAAGAATAGTTAGGATGGCATTCATTTTGAGTTTTTGATTATCGTTAAAAACAAAAGGAATAGCCTTCAGTAGCCCTTTACCAAATGCGTTGTGAAGCAGAACAACATTGTTAATTAAAAGCCCATTGTTCTTTGTCTTCTTGGAAAGCATCCTCTTAACCGTTGTGAAGAGTTTGAAGTCTTCATCGAACTCATAGATAACTTCAGCAAGTGGATGGTTCATTCTGTAGCCATAATGAAAGGGCAAGAGCATTCGTTTCAATTCTTCTTCTTTCATTACGGTTAGTAGCCATTGAAAGGATTGTTTTCTTCAAAGTCCCTAATTTTCTTCTCATTATTAGAGAAGGCATCAGATTGGTCTTCAGGATAGTTGAAATCTTGTTCTGTATCCAAGAAAGGCAAGCCATTTTCATCTTCAAGTTCTGTGAAGTCTTCATTTTCCTGATACTTGTAAGATGAAGCAGAAACTCTGTAAACGTAATCTTTTCCCCATTGGAAATTATTCAAGCCAGCATCAGTATAAGTAATCTGAAAAATGAATCTTTGCTGTTTATATTCGCCATCTTCAGCGTTGTAGGGATTTGGCTTCTTGCCATCGTAGCGTTGCCCAGCATGAACAATAATCAAATCGCCTTCTCTTGGCTTAAAGAAAGTGTAAAGATTCTTTTCTTGTCTTTCAGCCATTATCTGCGCCCATGCTTTCTGGCTGATGATAAATTCGCCTTGTGGCGTAGCCGTCCAGCCGAATTTTGACATTAGCGCGTTGTTGTTATCCCAGTCCATAATGTTTGAAGGGAATGTAACCGCAATATCAAAGGCTTCAGCGAATTTTGAGTAATCGTATTCTTGCAAGATTTCATCAATTTCATATTCAGTTTTGAAGACGTAAGTAACCGTATAGCCTGATATAACAATAGCTTCGTCCTGTAGGGTTTGCACAGTGTTCTGTTCGTTCTGATTGTATTGATGGTCAAAGTAACGGGAAACATGTGATGCCTGCATTGGCTTGAACAAGTCTCTATTCTTGTTCTTGTCGGTTGGATTTACGGCTCTGGGCATGACGATATAATAAATTGATTGAAATTTCAGGTATTTAGAGAGGTTAATTATGGGCACACCAGCCGCAAGAAAAACAGATTTATCATCAGGTCATAGTTGTTTTCCGCCTGCGCCAATCATGAATGGCAGTAGCAATGTGAAAATCAACGGCAAAGAAGCTGCTAGAGAAGGCGATAAAGTAAAAGAACATGCTTGCCCTTTAACCAGTAGTCATGGTAGCGTAATTATTAACGCTGGATGTAGCACTACGGTTTTTATAAACGGTAAACCTGCTGCAAGAGTTGGTAGCCAATGTTCATGCCCGCAAACCATTATTACTGGTAGCGGTAACGTGATGATTTAGCTGCAAATTTCATAATCATAAACTTGCTTCGAAGTTTATATGAAGTTCTAGTTTACAGACTAGAACTTCAAAACTTTAGGCGTACTACACACCTGTACTGGGTTTAAGCCGCTAAGACTTATTCCCAGATGCTTTTTCATGATGTTGTAAGCACCGTTTACATCAGCATTTATAAGAGTTCCATTAGAAGACATAAACAATCCTCTTTTAACTCTCTTACCTGCATATGTATCGTGCTTTTCAACAGATTCGTTGTCTAAGAAGCTACACAATGATGTGTAGGATTCTTCGCCTGAAATCGCTTCAATGCCTACTCGTTTACATTTATAAGTAAGCATTTGAATAAATCTGCTATATGGAATTTGAACAAAGTTCTGGTTATTACGTTTACCCAACTTAATATTCTCTTTCCAACCGTTATTATGACCGATAACGACTTTAGAAATGCTTAAACGTCTAAGCTCGATTACTAAAGCGCTACTGGCTTTGTGAAGGTAACTATCAACCCTTCTATTACGTTTGTTAGTGATGTTTTTGATTCGTTTAGATGTTCTTTCTCCTTTCTTTAATTTAGATTTCAATTTAGAAACACGTTTATTCCAACGATGATTGATAGATTTCAACGGTTTACCATTGATAATCATCGGTGAAGAATTTGTAGTTATTACTGTTGCAAGATTATTAAGCCCTAAGTCAATAGCAGCATAGTTTTCAGAGACGACTGGTTTGGATTCTTCTACTTTGTATATAACCTGAAGTTCATAGTAGCCATTTTTAGGAACCGCCTTTACTTGTTGAATTTGCTCAAACGGAATCTTAGATTTAAATTTAATGTTCGTTTCGGTAATATGGATTAAACCTTCCTTCTTGTATGTTTTTATAGATAGTTTCCGCTTATAGAAAGTAATTACATTTCTACCTTTAACTTTATCTTTGTAATAGGGTGGATTAATTTTCTGATTGTGTTTACCTTCGTTCTTTGACTTTATCTTTGAAAAGAATTTTTTATAGTCTTCATGAACTTGGTTGGCAACATACTCTGCTGGTTGAGAAGGAAGAGCGTAAAAATCAGGATTATTCTGCTCTCTCAAAAGTTTAAGCATATCATAGTAACCAATATAAGGTTTACCTTCCTGATAATTCTGTCTTTGGATGTAAAGTACAGTGTTATATAAATTCTTAGACAGATAACACAGTTCATCACAGGCTTTATACAAAAGCCTGTTAGATGGTTTGATAACTGTGATTTCTGACAAGTACAATGTAGGTTCCTTTATGTGAATGATTGGGATAATATAAAGTAAATTTAGTCGGTGTAAAGTTACAATTCGTTAATAAATTAAGAACATAATATTAAACTTGTTTTTAATGGCTTTTGAATGTGAATGAAGTAGTTTGCCGTTTGGTTTCTATACCATTGCCATCGTCATCATTCTTACTGGAAGAACTTGAACTGCTGCCACCGCCAATGTAATCTTGAGAATCTTTCCAATCGGCACTAGCTTCTTCTCTTCCATTACCATCAAAACCATTCATTTCTTCTGGAGGATAGAACTCTGGATGTTCTTTTTTCTCTGCCTTCAGCCTGTCGTAGAACTCTTTAACTTCATTATCAGTATAGTTCATGACATTTTTCATAATGTCAGAATGGGTGAAGTATTTGCCAATGTAAGGGTCAGCTACTTGGATAAGTTCCAGTTGAGTTCTAAGTTTCTCTTGCTTCTTGATTTCAACAAATGAATTGTCTTCTGTGTATTCCCAGAACAAATCATTCTGAATAATGTTTTCCCAATCTTCATTGGTGATTATATTCTTCAAAAGAAGTTCGGTTTTAAGCAGTTTTTCAACAACAGGAATGAATTGGCTTCTAAGCGTGTCAATGAAACGGCGGAAACGATATTCGTCTCTTTGCATTTCAGAAACCCTGCCCAAAAGCAATGTTGAGTTCTGCATTTCGGCGTCTAAACGCCCAATGGGTACGTTCAACGCCCTGTAGAACTTGTCTCTCAGGTATTCAATGTCTTTGGTAACGCCTAAGTTTTCTGCGCCCGGCGCTGTTTGGATTTCCGTGCCCTTCTGCCCGTCTCTTCTGGCTAAGTAATAATCCTCAACCATCGAGTGAATTGCTTTACGGTTAATGTAGCCTTTTGACGAAGAATCAAAAACGGTTTTGTTGTTAAAGGTGTTCTTAACGTAATTCAAATGCTGTTGTGCTGCGGCATTACCCATGCCACCAACATCAATGTAAATGTATCTGCGTTCTGGCGCTCTAACAATCCTGTAGATAATCATGGCTTCTTCCATCATCTTCATATTGTTGTATGGAATAAGCACTTTATGCAGGTTGGAAAGAATAACGTTTGCTTCTTGGTCAATTAAGCCAGAATCACTGTAAGCTATTGAATTATCTTCAAATTTTATGTAAGTCTGCTGTTCTTGATAACTGAAAGCATTGTAATTAAAGGAGTTTTCGTTCCAGAACTTATTAACAGTAGTAGCGTCATTAACATAGCTCTCTGGCAAGTAAACGTAGTAAGTCTTTGAACGTTCTTTATCTTGCAGCCCAGTATCTTTGTTGATAACAACTTCTTTAATTCTCTTAATGAAGCGAGGGTCAATGAGTTGAATGTGCTTGATAGTCTTTTCGGATTTATCAACCGCAATGTGATAAATCAATCTACCATCAACATACCATTGGCGGAAGATGGCTTGCCCGTTCTTATCAAAGTCCAAAAGATAGTGATAAACATATTCAAATGTTTCTTCAATTTTCTTTTGTGTCTTAAGAGAAAGCTGAGTTTCAGGCTTGAACATGGGTTTGAATGCCATGTCTCTACCATCTGTTGAGAAACATTCATTCACAATTTCTCGAATAGCTTCATCCACATCAGAAGTCTTAGCCAAATCCCTATAAGCATTGATAAGCTGCATTTCTTCTTTGGGAACAGAATAGCGCTCAATCATAGAAATGGCGTAAGCGGATAGTTCAGAAGGCTGGTCTTCTCTTATTGCATAAACAGATGAACCATCTCTTGGGTCTTTAACAGTGTAAACAGCAGGATTATTCTTGTATTCCCGCTCTTCTTGTTGTTTCAGGTGCTTTAATGAAAGCGTTTGCAGGTCTTGAAAAGCCATAGTTATTCGTAAAATCAATGAGTTGCAACTCATTATATTTCATTCAAAATAATTTCCAATGTTAAAGCGCTTACTTTGTTGTATATGGCTACTGAAAATCCTAAAGATGCCGTCATGGCAAACCCTGATAATCATATTCCACCCGAAAATCAACTGCCCGATATTGACCCTAGAAAAGGTACTAATCTAAACGGCATTGTCTTGCCCGATGATGCTGCTTATGGCTCAATTTCTAATGTTCTTAGAGGCATTGAAAGAGTTGAAGGGCTTGATGAAATTCGTAGAGGCGAATCCACTATTGAAGGCGGGGTTTGGCGGGATACAACAACTGGCAGCGTTATTCCTCGCTACGTGCCTCCTGCGCAGAACAATAGCGTTATTACAGATAGGGAAGCAGAGAAAGATGGCGCTACTACCAACGAACAGAAAAGCGCCAGAAACCAAATGAATGCTATCCGGGGCAAGATGCCATCTGGTAGTGGTAACAGCCCTTATAAATCTTTATCTTCACAGCTTTTCTTCCTGAATACTGTTAATGATTCAGGAATGCTGAAGCCTTCACGTTACATCATTGAATTTGAAAAGCCTAAAGCTCTGGCTAACGCAGAAAGAAACGCCAATAACAATGCTAATTCTGGCACTAATTTCAATATGGATACCAAGAAAGTTGGTGTTCTTTGCCACACCGTTTCCATGCCACAGAAATCCATTATGACTTATGAACAAAAGCAAAGGGGAACCATTTATAAAGCGCCTTATACGGTAAGTTTTGACCCGTTAATGTGCATGTTCTATTGTGATGGCGATATGGAAGCTAGAAGATTCTTTGAAAACTGGGTTGCTTTAGCTATCAATTCAGATAGCAACGTGGTTTCTTATTACGATGACATTATTGCCAACATTTGGGTTTCTATTCTGGATAATGAAAACAATGTTCGCTATAGGGTTCGTTATAAAGAGGTTTATCCATTGTCAGTATCGCCCCTTGAGCTTTCCTACACCATGCAAAACTCAGTATTGAATTGCACGGTAAATTTTTCTTATAAATTTTTTGAGGTAGAACAATGAAAGAAGACATAAACGTTACTTCGCAAATAGCTGGCGTTGATAAACCCATTACAAAAAAGCCTAAGAAAAGGCTGGATGAAGATTCGTATATCAATTATCTGGAACATTACTTCACTTATCAGGACAACAATCCTGAAGAAGTTGAAGTCATTTATGACCCTGAAAATGGCGCTGTTGCTTTAATTACAGCCAATAAAAGCATCAGAAACATGATTCTCAATGATGCTGGTGAGAATCCTGACATTCAAACCATTGAAGAAGACTTCTTGGTTGACGGCGATTTGCCCAGTATTACACAAGATGAAGAAGATTATGATTCAGAAGACCCAGAAACTCCAGCTTATGATGAAGATGAGCTAGATGGCAATATTGGTGCCTATGCCATTTACCTCTATCCGAAGCCTGAAGAAGCTATTCTTGGCGCTACGATTATGAAAAGTCATGATGAATCAATGGCTTATGATGTGTCATTGCTTACCGATGATAAAGAACTGGTAGAAGTAATAAGAAAAATTAGAATAAATTCAAAGGGTAAGCGCATTATCAAGTACAAATGCCAAAAAGGCTATAAGTGGAATGGTAAATCCTGTCAGCCTATTGGCGGAACAGAAAGAAACCGCCGCAGAATGGCTATTAAGAAAGCTGTAAGAACCAAGAAAGCTAAAGGCGGGTCTTATTACAAGAGAATCGCCAGAAAGCGTAATAAAGCACGGCGTTTTCGTAAAGCGCAAGGACTTCGCTAATGGGTGTAATGGATAAAGGTCTTAGCCGTGAGTTAAAGATTGATGAACGCTATAGCGATTTGGATATGTCTTTTAGTATTCATCCTTTAACTGGCGATGTTAAGCATGTGAAGGGTAGGAAAGCTGTTGTTCAATCTGTAAAGCGTTTGGTTCTGATGAATAAATGGAGTGTTCCCTTTCATCCAGAAATAAACTGCGGCGTTGAGAATCAGCTTTTTGAGACAATGGGTGCTATCCATGTTTCAGCTTTCCAGAATCAAATTACTGAAATCCTGCAAACTTATGAGCCAAGAATAAAACTTGAGAAAGTAGATTGTAAGGTTAAAGATTCAGGGCAAAGCCTTGAAATCAATATTACTTTTGAAATTATCGCGTTGGATGAAACTGTTACAACAACGCTGATAATGAAAAGAGAACGCTGATAAAAAGCGAACATAAAGAAGCCGCCCTATTAAAGGCGGCTTTTCTTTTTAAGTGGTGGTTTATTCTTCGGCGCCACCATCAGTAAATTGCACTTTCTTGGCACGTTCCCAATACTTAATACGTTCTTGAAGCCCATTGTAGCCACCATTGATGGCTTTTGTCATGGCTTTGAAGTTATCAAGCGTTGGCTCATAAGTGTACTTTTCAAGATGTCTTGAAGCGTAGTACCAGAAAGCTGATTTAACTGCCCATTCAGGCTGTTCAAGAAGTTCAGGATGTCTTAAAAGGTCAAGACCAAGCGCTTTACCACAGGCTTCATAGTTATCATGCCCGGTAATTTGGATAAGACCTCTTCCTTTATAGAACTGCCCATCACCGTCTGCTTCTGGCGTGTTGCCTAAAGCTCTAGCTAAACGCCCAGTGTCATACGCTGCGCCAGAAGCCAGTTCTTTGGTGTATTTGAACTCACCGGATTCAACGGCAAGTTGCGCGATGAACATACGGAACCCCGTAATGTTCATACCGAATGCAACGATAGCTTCATTGATATAGGGCAAGAAAACATCAATTCTCTTGCCCGCTAAAGGCATGATTTGTTGTAAGTGTTCTTTTTTGACAAACATTAGTGCATCTCAACTTTTTCCATTGCTGACATAAATGAGGAAATGTAACCGCCTTTTTCATTGTAACTGAACGGAACAGAGCCAACCAGATAATCACCAGCAGATTTTTCTGTTTGAATACCAATATTGCCATACTGGTCAAAATGGACTTTACCCGCAGGTTTGCCAGTTTTTTCAAAGTGCAGCGGAACAACTAGAGGTGATAATCCAAACGTTGTAGCTTCCAGCATTTTCTGAGTGGCATAAACGTCTAGTGAAGCATAGCATTCTGTTGCGTTGTAGCCGCCATCTTTAATACGAACAGTAATAAAGCCCGTGTATTTGCTGGTGAAGATGAAGTCAATGTTGCAGTCTTCATCGTGTTCAAAGAGGTTGGGATAAAGGTAGCTCGTATCTTTCTTCAGACGATAGCGAACAGGCGCTTTGTCTGTAGTGCCGCTTTGGCCACCGCCGCCATCAGAAGGATTCGCTTCCAGTGCTTTAACCTTCTCTTCTAACTCCACAACATCATTTAACACTTGCTGCATATCATGACCAATAGCAGCAGCCAACGTACTTGTGTTAGTAGCGAGACTTTTGATTTTTTCAACAATTGTCATTTTCAGTTTCCTTTTCTGGATTTATATGGGTTGTTTGGATGGATTACGGAGAGCTAGCTTCCGTACCTTCGCCACTAGCTGGAGAACCCGGCAGTTCTTCACTTCCAGCGCCGCCTTCACTACCAGACTGGGCTTTAGGTTTCTTGGGTTTAGTACCTTCAGACCCACCAGAAGGCGGCTGTGAAGGGGCAGCGCCACCACCCGGAAGAACAGCAGTAGCTGGGTCAATTTCAAAAGGGAAAGAAACCAGAAGTTCGCCTGTTTTTTTGTTATGAATACCGTCTTTCTTGGCTTCAATTTCATATTGTTTAAGCCAATGGGCAGTTTTCATATATTCAGAAACATTAAGTTTTTGTGCCATGTTAATAAATGTCCAATTTATTGCAATAAAAAGTTCGCCTTTATTTATACCTAAGACAATATATTCAATAAGAACACTAACTTATTTATTTCAAATGATTAAATTTCCAGTACCAGATACGCCTGAAATTGAGGCAATGAAACAGGATAATTGCTACAACAGCATTCCAGCGTTAAAAGCTGCTGGTGTAGAATTGCCCCTTACCGAAGAACAAGTAAACGAAATCAGAAAATGCCAGAATGATTTCCTTTACTTCGTGAAGAATTACGTTGTTATTAACACGCTGGATAAAGGGCAGCAAATGTTTGAGCTCTTCCCTTTCCAAGAAGAGTTAATACTGAACTTTAAGAAGAACAGATTTAACATCGCCATGTTGCCCCGCCAAATGGGCAAATCAGCATGTTCAATGGCATACATTCTTTGGAAAAGTATCTTTACACCTGACTACACAACAGCAATATTGGCGCACAAGGAAACTGGCGCCAAAGAAGTCTTGGATAGATTCAAGGTTGCTTTTATGGCGTTGCCGTGGTATATGAAGCCCGGTGTTGTTGTTTGGAACATGAAAAGTGTTGTGCTTTCACTTGGCGGTAATGGCACTAAAGTCTTTGCAGCGCCTTGTACAGTTGATGCCATTATCGGTAAATCCTGTAACTGCGTTTACATTGACGAAGCTGCACACATTGACAACTTCCCTGAATTTTTTGGCAGGTCATTCCCTACACTTTCTTCAGGCAAAACTTCACAAATGATTATTACCTCAACACCAAAAGGCATGAATTATTTTTGGAAACTCTATACGGAAGCGGAACAAGGCGTTAATGGTTTTGTGCCATTCTTCGCGCCGTGGTATTCCCGCCCTGATAGAGATGAAGAATGGCTTGAAACCCAGAAAAAAGCAATGACTGACCAAGAATTTAATCAGGAATACTTGTGTCATTTCTTGGGTTCTTCCGCTACATTGGTTAATGGTGAAAAGTTGAAGAGTATGTCATGGCTACAACCATTAAGAAACTTTAATAATCTATCAGTTTACAAAGAAGCTGAAGAAGATAGAAAGTACGTTGTAAGTGTTGATGTTTCTGAAGGGCTTTCACAAGATTATTCTGTAGCAACCGTTATTGATATAAGTGGTGATGTTTATGAGCAGGTTGCTGTTTATCGGGATAATCACATTCTGCCAGAGAACTTGGCTGAAGTGGTTTATGCCATTGCAACCAAGTACAACAATGCTTACGTCATTATTGAGAACAATTCCATCGGCAGGATTGTTTGTAACGCCCTTTATTACGATATGGATTATGAGTATATGCTTACTTCAAACGTCAGGAATGATGACGTTAAAGAAGGCTATACAAAATTCAGTATTGGCCTGAGGCAAACCCCGCGTACAAAAAGCACAGGCTGCGCTATTCTCAAAGCCCTTATTGAATCTGATTCCTTTATCTTAAATGATGCTGATACGATTACAGAGCTGTTCTCATTCACCAAACAGAAAACCAGTTATCAAGCTGATAATGGCAAGAATGATGATTGTGTCATGACTTTAGTAAACTTCGCATGGCTTACGAAAACCGATTACTTCAGGGAACTTAAACAGGTTTCTGATAGCGCCGTAAGAAGAGGATTGATGTCAGATGACAATATTCCTTTTGGTATTCTTCATGTTTCCGGCACAGATGGCTACAGTAACGGTGAATGTTTGTTCTTAAATGGGTTTGGTAATATTGATGTTATTGAAAAGCCGCCATTTGCATGGTGAATGTCGTGTAAAGAAAACAGCGATTCTTTTACATGTTTGAAGAACGTGTAAAGAAAAGTGGAGTTTCTTTACACGAAACAAAAGAAAGCCGCCCTTGTTTAGGCGGATTCTTTCTTTCTTAACCACAGGAGATTTGTCTAGTTCAGGTTGATTATAGCAGCTTTTCTGGTTTCTGTTCCGCCAGTTGTTGAAGTATGACTACCACCAACAGTTTGCGTAAATGAGCCATCTACTTTAACATCCATATTACCCTTAACATGAAGGTCAAGATTGCCATCAATTTCTTGGGTTGAGTTACCAAGCACTCGCATGTAATGAGAGCCTTTAACGCTTATCCACATGTCTTTATTGGTGTTGATGTAAATGTCGCCATCAACCATATGCCATGAATCTTTTACACCGTGAATGACGATAGTGCCTTGATTGTCAATTTCATATTCTGTATTAGAAGGATGGCGATAGCGTAAACGTTCATTACCTTTGGAATCATCAATTTCCCGGTAATGCCCGTTCTTTGTCATTAACGTATGGTTATCAGGATACTTGGCGTTGAATCTGGTTTTTGGCTCTTCAAAATCAGAACCGCCTTTTGGTCTTTTGCCTTTATAACGAGTTTTAGCTGGCAGTTTATCTTTTTCTTGGGCGTTGCCATGAGTGTCATATTCTTGCTTGCCAATTTTAGAATTGGGAACATTTGAAAGCGGTTTTGAATAATAAACGCCCATGTAAACAGGGTTCTGCGCTAATTCACCATCAGCAAAGTAACCCATTACTCTTGTTCCAATATCAATGCCAGTTGGGGAAGCACCAACACCAGCAGAAGCGTTGGTTATTGGCATTTGGGGCATTGCCCACATAAGCGCTTTCTTGTCAATTCCGGTGTAGTAACCGTCGATTTCAACTTTGACCCTGCCGGACATTAATGGGTCATTTATATCCACAACAACGCCTGTGAACCAGACTAATTGTCCGTATGAGAAACGCCCTGTTTGATTCTGGGCGTAATTGATATAGTTGTCACTCATTCCTGTGGCTCCTTGTAAGCATAACCAGCCTCGTAGCCAATGCCATGATTAGCCAATGAATCATGAATCATCTCTGAAACGTAGTATTCAAAGCCATCAGCGCCAATAGGCGTGTAATCATTGTGTTCTTCGGTGTTGTACACAATGGCTGTATTGTGGGCTTTCTTCAGTTCTTTAATGGTGTTGTAGAAGGTGTAATAAATGACTGTGGTGAAGTAAGCAAAAGGATTCTTGAACTTCTCTGTGTCAAATTTATCAATGGATTTGACTGCGGATAAATGCGCTTCTGTTCGCATTTCATCTTTCCAAAGGTCTGTATAGCCATTGAATCTGCCACTTTTCAGAATCCTATCAACTAATTTCATGATGAACATGCCAATTTCATCCGATATAGGAATCCGTGGCAAGCCCTTTTGTTCTCTTTCCTCAGTTATTTGCTTATGCTTTACAAGGGCTTGATAGAACTCATCTTTATCAATGTAGTCTCTCTTGCCCTTTTCAGTCTTTTCCAGTCTTTTGTAACGGGGCTTTTTCTGGTCTTTATTGTCCATAAATTCTGTGTAAGTCTTTGAAATTCTTTTGAATGTGGCGATTATATCACGGAACAACAATGTTTACGTTATCCACATCAGGATTGATTGCCCCAACTGCTCTCAAACGGGTCATTTCTCTATCATCAGCAGCAACACAAACCAGATAAACGAGTTCGTTAGAAGTTAAAGGAATGAGGAAATTGCCTGTATCTTTATTACTCTTAACTTCTTTTAACAAGTTACCACTACGCCATGAGTATGCTCTAATAATGGCTTCAAATGGCTGACCTGCTTTAACAATCGTGCCATTGATTCTGTACAATTTGTCATACTTCATATGCGCTTTAAGAACAATGTCAGTAAGCGCTTGGTTGTAAACCAGAAGCTCTGAAAGTGTACCTTCATTACTGGTGTTTGGCTCTTGGGAAGTAAGCATTAACGTAGCGATGAAGTCATCAAAGTGGAAGTTGATTGGCTCTTCGGTTAGCAACCATTCTTCATCAATAATGAAATCCAGCTTATTGAGTTTTCTTCTGATAACAATCTTGTGCCATCTGTTATCTGTTAGTTCTTTATGGAATCTCTTGGTAATGTTGCCAAACTGAAACTCAACCCAGTCTTGCCTATACATGTTTTCGTGAGAGTTTGCGAAGAGCCTTACTTTTTGTGCAGCATCAATCTGGAAAGATTCAAAAATAGATATTCTCTTTGAAGCAAAGCCTTTATAACAAAGTTCCCAAGTGAAGTCTTGTTCCCAGTTGACTATTGAACTCCAAGCTGAATTATAATTATTGTGAGTTGGCATTCTCAAGCCGCCAGTAGGGAATCTGATAGCTTTTTCTGTATAAAACATGCCTTCTTCTTCGCATTTGGTTTCCTGATAGATGCCAAGAATTTTTGGGTTTAGAAGCTGGCGGGAAATCTTAGCTTCTATTGAAGTAGCATCTCTCAGGTTCTGTTGAGTTGTATTAAAAGGCAAATAATATCCGGGGCTTTCAATGGCAAACATCGTGTCTCTATGCCATACGCGGCGATAAAGCTCCATGATTTCATCATCACTTATCCATTTGTGATGCAATGAAATCTGGTCTAATTCACAAAGTGTAATAGCTTGATAACGCGGTGATGAGTTTCTAATCCAGTTAGTTGGTCTGCCCCCGATGAATGTTGTCATTTCTGGATAAGAAGTTCCCCTAATAGGCTTCTGCGCATACCTAGCTACGGTGTGTTCGATGGAATCAAAACCACGGAAATCCGCCATTGATTTCTCAAGAATAAGATGCCCATCAACCCAGAACTCAAACTGATAGCCTTTCATTCTAACTACGCAGAAAGAAGCTCTGCCTCTGGTTTCTACAGGCTGGCATTCTAAAGCAGCAGAATTTATTGAAACTTCGCCTAGAGGCGTGTCTAGTTCATCATAAAAGAAACGAATTTTGCCAGATGAATAGTTGTAGGAATAAGTGCCACCAATTTCAAAAAGGTTGCCCACTCTGATGATGGTTTCTTCTAGGGTTTGCCAAGCGCCAGCCCTATCAACGAAAACATCCTGATTCTTAGGGAATCTGTCTTTCTTCATGAGCCAAATTAGTGTAAGCTCATCGCTTCTAATAAAGCCTGAAATATCTGGTAAGGGAACTTCAATATAAGAACAGGGCGCTTTGGAAACACCCATTCTAATTGCATCAGGGTTGCATAAGTTATAGCCCCAACGGCAGGAATACTGGTCTGTTTGTTCTAACTCACAATGACTGCGCGTTCCTGCTGCGTAGCCTTTGAAATCATTGGATTCATCATGCATTAGCCCTGCTGTATTGCCCATTTCATCAATGATAATATTTGAAGTGAACATTGGCGGTTGCAGGATGAAAGTATCGCCATCAAATGTAATGAACCAATCCGGGTTCATGTCTTTTACAGTTCTTTTAAGACCAGCCATGATTATAAGTTTCGTAGTAATCTATTAAAACTATTTAATCTAGCTTGAACACTACACTTTAAATGTAGAGGGTAGGTCATGTACCTGTATCGGACGGTAGTTAAACTTTCCGATTGCTTTTACTAGAATGTTATAAGCTCCGTTAATGTCAGCATTTATCTCAATACCCTTAGAGCTTTTAAACAATCCTCTTTTAACTCGTTTTCCTTTGTAAGAATCATGCTTATAGACTTCTTCATTATCTAAAAACGAACATTTAGAAGTGTAGGATTCTTCTTGTGTTTTAACCGTTATTCCTTTATCGGCACATTTGTATGTAACCATTTGAAGGAACTTATAAAACGGTAAGCTACAGAACTTCTGATTTACCTTCTTACCTAAGTTAATATCTTGTTTCCAACCTTGGTTGTAACCAATAACAAGTGAGTTAATCTCGTTGGAATCTAAATGATTTACTAGCTTAGTTGACGCTTTATGAAGATAATCATTTACTTTGTTGTTTCTTCTGCGGTTTAGATAACTGATTTTAGCTTTTAATGCTTTCTTTTCTCCTTCATCTTTCGATGTATCTAATGATGATTTTAATTTAGCAATTTTCTTGTTCCAATAATGATTTGTAGAATTAATCGGTTTACCTGAAATTAAGAAAGGTTTCATTTCGGTATTGCTTACACAAGCAACGATGTTACTTAAACCTAAATCTATAGCTGCTACGTTGTTGCTGTGTTTAGGTGTAACTTCGGTTTTATCTTTATAACAAATACAAACATTGTAACCATCATTGTGTTTAGTAACAGTTACTTGCTTAATTGTCTTACCAATAATGTTCTTCGGAATCTTAAATTTCAACTCTTGAGTAAACGATTTTGGAACAGGAAGTTGTATTATTCCTTTTCTTAATTGTGCTTCAAATAAACTTTGATAATCAAATGTTATCTTGTACCTACCGTTAATCGGGTTCTTATACCGAGGAAGTTTAGCATTCACTCCCGCTTTCTTAGCGCCAAAGTAAGATTTATATTCTTCATCAACACATTTCACAATGTTCTGGGCTACCTTAGCTGGTATAGCTCTATAATCAGCTTGATTTTCCGCGGCGAGTTCGCCAACCAGTTTCATCCAAGAAATTTTCTTCTTGCCAGATTTATAATCTTGTCTATGTCGCCAAAGTGTTGAGTTATAAAGATTCTTAGCCAGAAAAGCATAGTTATCCAACGCCTTAAACAAGGCATGTCTTGGATTAACAAAGATTTTCTGTACTTTATAAGTCATGTCAGTTCTTCCTAAATTCTCTATATTTATCAATTTCAAAATAGCGATTGATATATCAAAACTTTTTGTAAGGATTTCCTTAATGACTGAACTCAAACAAAAGTCATTCTCTGAATGGCTGAACAAAGACAAAGCGCCAGACAAGATTAACGAAGCTGTAGAAAAACTTGATAACGCTATGCTTGAAAGCGTTGTTAAAGGCATTACTTCGTTCTCTGAATGGCGCAATGCAAAAGGCAAAGAAGATTTAACTGAAGCCAATATCGGCAGACAAGTGCAGCAATGGCGCTTAGAAGAAAGCGGCGGTAAAGGCTACAAAGAATGGCTTGCTGAAAAGGATTTAACTGAAGAAGAAAAAGCCCTTTTAGAAGCTGTACAGGATACTGAAAAGGCTTATCTGTCTTTGGATGAAGATGAAAAGAAAACATATCATTTGGTTCTTGAATCTTGTGCTGCTAATACTGCTCTGAATGAAGCATACAACTCTAACGTAATCACCAAAGTTGCTATTATTGTTGCTAAAGGCATCAAGAAATTCGGTGTTCCGGGTCTGGCTGCTATTGCTGGTGTTGGTACTGGCGCTGGCTTGGTTGGCGGGATTGTTGGCTATGTTGTGGGCATGGTTGTTCAAGCATGGGGTAGCAACATGGTTCAGAATCGTGGCGGATGGAAAATGATTTGGAATCAGGCTATTAACGCTGAAACCCAAAACGTCGTTTATGACGCTTACAAAGACGTTGTTAAGGATTTGTGTTCAGCTAGAGAACTCCATTTGTCTTATAAAGCTGATGGCAAGAAGAACATTTACATTAAAGTACCAAATCCTTTTGGTAGAGATGTTATTGTTCGCTTGACTATTGACCATCAAAGCTGTGAAGTAAGGGTTGATGAGAATGGCGGCTTGTCTATTCTTGATACCATCACTTTGCAACAAGTAAACGGCGTCAGAATGAACAGTAACGCCTTCTTGGGTAGGGATTATAAGATTCCAGCACGAGCTTTGAACTATCAAAACGATATGATTCGTTTGTGGTTCTTGGTTGTTGACTACATTTCCGAAGCCTACAATGCTATGCTTAACATTTACTCTGATATTACTGTTAAGCTGCAAACGAAAAAACGCTTGTGGATGAACAACTTGGATAGCCTGAGCCAAAAATTTGATTTGTCTTCCAAGATTATCAAAGAAGTTGACGCTGCTGAAGCAATGCTTAGAGATGAAAGCCTGCGCTTGCAACAAGAACGTGATAAGGCAGATAAAGACGAACAAGAAGCTCATGCTAATGCCCTTTCCCAACGTCTTGACCGCATTAACAAGATTCAGAAAGACACGATTGTTAAGCAATATAGCCAAGAGGTTGCGCGCCAGCAAGTTAGCCGTCAAGGCTTGACCAGAATCGGAGGCAAATAAGTTGATTAAAGAAATCTTTTATGAAGCCTACAATCCCGAATACGGATTGAAGCGCTATGGCGATATTCGCTACAACATTCATGACAAGCCCCAAGACATTCATTTTCGCTATATGAATGCACTTTCGCCTAAATGGCAAGAGCTTATTGACAACTACAATTTGCCTGCTGGCGATGCTTTGAAAAAGCTCATTGCTAATCTTAGACAAGTTGCAGATAACAATGATGTGCGCATTAACACATTGCGGAATAGACCTTCACTTGCCAGACCTTTCTTGTTTGGTTGTGAAATTAAAGGCAATTTGCATTTGTTTGCTTACAACGCCAATTTCCTCTTGATGTACTATCCATACAACTACAAGCACAACTTTCCTTTTGAACTTAAGAATGACGGCGGTCAGAGTATTGCCAGAATTATGAATAAAGTGAAAGAAATTGCTAACAGAACTTCATTTAGTGATTTGGGCGTTGGCAAGAAAGCAGCTATTGGCTTAGGCTTGGCTGCCGCTGTAGCTTTGTTGAGTTAAAGGCGGTAGAAATGATTAAAGACTTGTTTGAAGAAGTAGAAGTTGATAAGCTGCTTAAAGACAATGCACCTGTTGTTAAGAAGATTATTGGTGGCGAAGTGAAAGGCAAGAAGCCCCCTAAAGCGGATTTGAAAGAATCTATTACAATTCCAAAGAACGCTGAAGCTATAAGCGGCAGCACTGTTTTGAAAGACACAAATGTTCCCCAGAAAGTTCAAGACTTGGTTTCTGTCTTTTTGAAAGAAGGCTTCAAGATTACTGAACATTCTGGTGGCATTATTAAGCTGGTTAATAAGGGCAGTAATGACATTCAATCCATTTATGTTGATTACTCTGGCTTTGATAAAGATGGCTCTGTTGATGTTTACAGTGCCAAACAAAAACGCTGGATGAAATTCTTCTTGGTTGGTACCTTGAAACTTCTTTGGTTTGCTGTAATTGCCGCTTTGATTGGCTACCGCGTTTATCGCAATGATAAAAAAGGAAGTGATGCAAGCAAAGTTAATTTGGGGTTGTCAAATTACGTCGATAAGATGATTGACAAGGTTAGGGTGTAATGTGATTAAAGAGCTTTTCCTGGAATACATTTCCAGCGCCAAGTATCAGTCAGAAGACCAAATCCCGCCAAAAGTTGCTGTTGAAATTAAACGTTGGCAACGTAAGGGCTGGGACTTCTATCGGGTTTCCCATGACGTTTTGAAAATGGTAAATCCTCTCACTTCAGAAATCAAGATGATGGCTTACGGCGCTGATGGTAAAACAGGCTGGTTTGAGATTATTGGCTATGACAACAATCCACGCCCTTATGGCATTAACCATGTGCAATGGGATAAAGAAAAGGGATGGGCTAGAATAGCTAAGGAAATCTTCGGGGATGAAGAAGAGTACCGGAAGGCGAAGCTGCGTAAAGGCGAACCCTTATACCGCGCTTCTTCTGGTGTTTCTAAACTCGGAGGCATCGAGAAGTTCAAACTCAATTCTAAGCGCTAACTAACTTAAAAGGAAGGATTTTTAACATGTCATTGCCAAACCTCATTTATTTCACCCGTTCTCATGGCTGCCCTTATTGCGATAAGTTCTCACCAGTTATGGATTCTTTCATTACCAACAGTTTTCCTTTGGAAATCCTGAAGCTGGATACTTGTGATGAAGAGAACAAAAGGCTGGCTAAAGTGCTTGGCTGCACAATGGTTCCCAGCATTGTTGAAGTGAACCGTGAAGACTGCACTTATCGCATTCATGAAGACATTTCTTCTTGGAGTGAAGAACAACTCAATGAAATTTTTCTAAAGCCATAAATATCAGAGTGTTGTGAAGTTTTCATCTCCTTTCTTCACAGCCCACAGAAAGCCCCGTTTACCAAGATTGCTCCTTGCTTGGCGTTTCGGGGCTTTCGCTTTGTTGATATTACCTAGCCGTAATGGCAAAGTTCTGGGCGAACTATAGAATAACGCCATCTAATAAACAAAAGAGAGGTTGCCATTATGAACAAAGAACTCATCCTTGAAGCCAAAAATGCCATTATTACTAAGGTTAAAGAGAACAAAAAGGCTGCTATTAGCATTGGCGCTGCTGTAATCGGGGCTTATGTTTTCTTCTTTTCTTTTACTGGCAGTGATAAGCCAGATGAATCCGAATCAATACTCCCAGAAATGTCATTTAGAGACCAGCTTCGTGAACAGAACTTGATTGACGCTTTGGCTAACTGTAACGCTACATTGTCTGAAGCGTATGAGTTGCCACAAAGCTATCTATTGAAATGTGATGACTTTGCAGGAGAAGCTAACATAATGGCATCACGATGGAAAGTGCGCACTCGCCTCATTGATGAAATGCTCAATGTCAAGCAGAACCTCAAGCGCTTCATTAACCGTGATTGATTACTGAGCGTCTCAAAATTAGAAATGGCTCAACCACGCCATTCTTATGACTTTTGCCCTAGACTTATTCATCGAATTTTGCGCCATTTTACAGAATTGACTACTGTTTCGTCTAATGTATAAGCCCTCATAACAGAGGGCTTTTCAATGCCCTCTAAATCGCGTTTTAAGGGCTTATATTTCAAAGGCTTAAATTCTTAAGTTGTTGATTTTATTAGAATTGTTAATTTTGAGTAAAATCCGAAGGGTAACATAGTGGGTAAGAGTTTTGTCGCCTTAGAAAGCCATTTAGAAGGCTTCTCGCGTGTCTTTTAAGCTCTAGCCAACCATTATCCCAAGTGGCGGGCTCCACAGCGTTTTAAGCTCTTCTTCTAGTTGGTCAATCTCTTTATTGCCTTCAGCAAGTATCTCTGCTCCGTTAATGGTTGTGCCATTTGCCAGTTGTGTATTGCCGAATTTAATCAGGTTCATGCCCCATTGTTTCTTACACAAAGCTACAGCATAATTCCTAAGCCAGATGCTATCCCAAACCGGATGATGCTGTTCATCTACTTCAAGGAAGCATTCAATGAGAATGTAGCCATCAGCTTTAACGCCTACACTTTTATCACTTATTACCAGAATGTTGCCATGCTTGATGTACTGGAAATCATGTTCGCCAGATACCATGCCCTGAATGGTGTTTAGGTAGTTGGTAGTGTACATGTAATTTGGCAATGCACCAAAACCCATTACGCCAGAACCGCCACCTGAAAAGTTTGATGGGAAGTAACCGCCATGAGCATAGTTACCAAGTCCGCCAATACCGCCGAAGATTGAACTGCCCATGTTTTGCATGAATGAGGTAAGAACTAAATTGTTTCCGTTTGACTGGCGTAGCTCTTGGAACATACCATCAGAAGGATAAACTTTCATTACAGAAAGAACAGTTTCTGGCAGTTTGATTCTGCCGGATGTTTCTTCTTCTTGGTCTAGTTTGTGAAGAATGTAAGCGTGCCATGAGCCATCTGAATGAAACTCAAAGAACTTGTATAGGGCGTCATCAATTCTGTAGTTCACTTGGTCTTCAGTAAGGTTCACTGTAATCATTGGATGCCCTAGTGTCTTCATGATGTACTCAATGAAGTCATCTCTGGTAGGAATCGTTCTCATTGTGTGGAAAGCCTTTAGAAAAGAAATACTTATTGAATATTTCTCTTGTTGCGTGTAATTATGCTTTCTTCGCTGCCCAATATTGATTATCCCTTTACAGAAAAGAATGTAAAGACTTTGAAGAACATCATTTGTTCTGTGTTCATTGAAGATAAGAACCTTCGGAATAAGTACCTGTTCAAGCCCTATGTTGTCTTTGATGCGGATACGCCTGAAAGTGTTGCTTATCAGCTTTACGATGACCCTAAATTGTGGTGGGTTCTGGTTGTTATCAATGACATCAACAATCCCTTTACACAATGGATTAAGGATAGTGGGCGCTTGAGCTTGGAAATTAAGGAAACTGATAATCAGTTGCTTTGGTTTATGGACACACGGAAGAAAAGAATTGTTGATGATGTTGACCACAGCAAGTATTTGAAAATGTTACAAGCTGGAAAGATTCTTCCTGAATACATCAATCCTGTGTTTCGTAGGGATTATGAGAACGCCCTTAATGAGAAACGTAATCATATTTGGGTTCTTGACCCTAACTATGTTTATGAGTTCGCGCAAGAATATGAGTGGTTGTTCCATGAACTTGATGAAGGGGCGTGATACCACTTTGTTCTTAGACTAAAGCCCTTAGAAGTGTTGGTTCGCTTCTGGGGCTTTCTTCATGGTGGTGTTGATGTCTTCTTGAAGTGACCTCTAGGCAGCCACATGTTTTCACTTTTTCGTTTTTTGTTCATCTTAGAAATCTTAAAATGGCTCAGCATTTTCACTTTTTTGTTTTTTCATCATATGGACAACAAGAGAATGAATGAGCGCTAGCTCTTCTAAGATTAAAAACTTTAAAAAGTGAAAAAGTGAAAAATCAAAGATTTAAGAGTTTTTAGAAGTCTTCTAAAAGCTACTGTAAGACTTCTAAGATGAAACAGAAAAAGACAACTGTATAGCAAACCATATAAAGAGACTTCTAAGATGTAAGCGGGAAGACAAACACGAAGCCATCTTAATGGTCTTCTTAAAACAGCCCGCCAACATTCTTCTCATGCAAGATAACAAACTTGTAGCCATTCTCTTTACACCACTTCATGGCGCTTTTCCATTTTGATTTGTTCTGCTCGAACACCCTTATATTCTGAAGCCATCTCATCTGAGCTTTCTTATTCTTGTTCTTAGGTGGTTGAGGAGGAATAGTCTGACTGTAAGGTTTTACTTCAATAGCTAATTTATAAATCTCATCATTCTTGCCCCTGTAAGTAACAAGAAAGTCAATGAAATATCTTCTCATTTTGTTAGTAACAGGGTCGAAGTAAGGAATGGCTAATTCTTCGGATGCCCATGAAATGACTTCTTCAGTTAAATCTAACTTGAACATCAGTTTTCTTTCCCATGATGACCTGAAGACAATTTGATTCGGATTGCCTTGATACTTCTCTGGGAACTTGGGTTGAAAGAAGCCTTGTCTAAACTGGTATGCCATTTTTGAAAGATGAAATAATGAATAGTTGTAATTATTTCAAGCGGTTGTAAAAAATGGCTATTACAGGGCAAGGTGAAGTTTTAGAATATCCTATGGGCTTAGGCGAACAGCAGATTCCGGGCTGGATTGAGTTTCAGATTAAGAAGAGAAACATGACACAAATCGGGGCTACAGCGGCTACGATTGGGTTGTATATGCCTGAAAACATTGCAATGCCTTCTACTACTTCATGGGAAAACGAAACCCATTCAAAAGCAACAGAAGCTATCTTAGCCGGGCTTAGAAACGCAAGTCCTGCTGAAGCAACAGCTTTGTATCAAGGCTTACGAGGAATGCAAAGTGAAGAGATTTACAACGCGGTAAATGAAAAGCTCAAACAAACAGGTAAATCCCTTAGCGAAATGGGTATTGGCGCGTTGGCTGCTCAGGAAGGCATTAGGAAAGCTAACAACTTCTTGAGTGATGCTGAAGGCAACGGTTTGGGTAATGGTGGTTTGGGCGGGGTGTTTGGTTTAGCACCAAATCCATTCTTAACAGCTATCTTCCGTGGTGTTGACTTCAGAACTTTTGAGTTTCAATTCAAGTTTTATCCTCATAACAAGGATGAAGCCGAAAGAGTAAGGAAGATTGTTCAGTTGTTTAGACAAGCAGCATTGCCCTCATACGGTAGAGGTACTGCTGGTTTAGGCGTGTTTGACTATCCAAACGTGCTGAATATTACATATAAATGGGGCAAGGATGACAACTACTATATGCATAAATTCAAGCCCTGTGTTCTGACCGCTATTGACGTCAATTACACGGGCTTGGGTGGGTTTTATGCTTTTGAAGACGGTGATTCTGTTTGCACTATCCTGAATATGCGCTTTTCTGAAACTGAAATCGTGGTTAAAGATGATGTACAGAAAGGCTACTGATTATTGTCCTTGTGTTCTGTACTCCGCATACACTTCATGCCCATAGTAGCAATTCACTTCTATTTCCATCTCCTGATTTCTGGTGTTTCTGATAGCTTCCCATTCAGCAGGAATATTAAACAGTTCTCTTTCTTCAGGGTCTTTGAACTTGATAAGTTCTAAACGAACACCATCATGCAATCTCAATTCCACGATTGAGGTTGCATTTTGTGGGTTCGGATTCTGAATGTAAGCCACCAGTTCCTGAAAAAATGGTGAAGCATACAAACGTGCCATTGTTTGATTTGGCTGTTGTTCTATGGGATGCTGGTCATAATAGAAGTAATACTTCAGCAAGTCTTCAGGGCTTACAAAGTACGTATCAATTTCTACGTATTCTCTTAAAGCGTCTTTTGTAGGGTCTTGGCAAGCTGTACAAAACTGTATTGAAGGAATTTCGTTTCTTAATTCTTCTTTTCTGTACAGGTTCTGGTCTTCTGGTTTGGGTAAATCTGGACAGAACTCAGTCAGTTCCAGCTTTGCAAAATCTGGCAAATCATTTAATACTGTTTCTTCTTCACAAGTAGGGCAAAGTGAGGGCGGTAACGGTTCATGGAACTGCTCTTCACCTTCACAAATTTCATGTTCAATAACTCGTTTAACAGGATTGATAACAGGCTTGTCAAAAGACCAGTTGTTCAGTATCCTGATGCAGAACCATTTTTCATCAAATTTATCCGACAAACCTTCAGGCAAAAGCATTCTTACTTGAACTTTAATTCTAAAGACAATGCCAAATGAAACTTGTACGCCATCATGGTTCTGATAGAACCAGTTGAATGATGGCGCATTGACTTTAATGTAGTCATCTAAGTTACAGGGCTTACCCTCAATAAAGCCAGTTTCTGTCATTCTAAGCCCAAGTGGCAATTCGCCTTCTAGCAGTTTGTACCTTAAAGGAATATCACATTGCCTATCAGGTCTTCTTGGGAAGGTTTGTAAATCTACAGTAAGCGTGCTACCCGTGTTTACTACGGGTTGAAATGTTTTGATGATTTTGTAGCCCTTTGGAATAACTTCAAAAGAAATGTGTACATCAGAATTGGTGAAGATTTCAAGGTAGTGTGCGCTTGCTGGGGAAATATCCCTATACCATTGCTGAGGCGAGAAGGGAACGATGGTTGTTTGCGAGTGTCTTCTTAAAGTGCCATCAATATCTTGCTGATACAGAATAAAATCCAGCTTGTAATTGGCTAGCTTGGCTTGTAAACGCTTGATGACAAACGTTAAAGTATCAGCATTGGATAAAAGCGGAAACTTGTAGTAAGCCGATTTGTTGGCTTTAAGGTCAGCAACAATGCCATCAAATGGGTCTTTGAAAGTTTCCTTGTCTTTTATCTTTTGGGCAAGCTCTTTAATTGACATCTTCTTGAAATATTGTTAATTAAAACGTTTTGATGTAAGTATTTGAGATGATTAAACAACTTTTTGAAGGCAAATCGCCTCTAATGGGCGAACTGAATGAAGGCAAGATTACCGACTTTGTTGTGGGAATCAAACAGAAGCTGAAAGATGGCAACAATACTGCTGACATTAGCAGGATTAAGCAATTTATTGCAGTTAAATGTGATTCTTCCACAACCAGTACATTCCTCTTAGAATGGCTTACTGAAGGGCTTAAGAACAAAAGCCTTTATGTTGAGAGGGATTTAGTACAACTCTTCCCTTCAGCGGATGAAAACAATTCTATCGCATTCTCATTGAATAGAAGTGGCGAACCAAAAGAAATCTTCTGTATTGAATTTGCCACTCAACGCAAACGCATCTTGCTTCATTCTTTCATTGGCAAGACTGTAGAACTCAAGAACAGCGATTTCTCGCTTGAAAAAGATGATGAAGACGCCACGATTACTTCCTTTGAACAGTTTGATGAGCAAATTAAGAAAGTAAGTTTCAATCTGGATAAGCTGCAAAGTGAAATTACCAGATTGCAGAAAGTTCAAAGAGCCATTACGCCCAAGAAAGATAACTGGCTTAAGAAACTGCTAATGAAGCTCTGAAACAAAATTAAAGACAAAAAGAAAGCCGCCCTTGTTTAGGCGGCTTTTCTTATTGTGGTGTAAGCAAACTTTTAATTCGCGCCACCAATTTCACTAAATGAAACACCAGACTTCGTGATAATGAAGTTGAGTTGGATGTTGTTGATAGAGTTAAGCGGAGTGAGATAAATGTCAGCAACAAAGCGCTGTTCGTTTTTCACTTGAGCCGTGTTGTTAGAATCATCACAAACCACTTTGAAGGTTTCCAAACCGCGTGCAGCTTGTACTTGCATCAATACAGGTTCAACCAAAGCACGGAATTGTGCTTGGGTGATGCTGTCGTTAAATTCAAACAGTGTGTACTTGGCAGCGTTTGCAACGATTTTACGCAGTTGAATGAGCAAGCGGCGAACACCAATCTGGCGAAGCATTGAAGGTTTAGTCAAGCCAGTACGGTCGCCCAACAGAACAACACCAGTACCTCTTTCAGAAGTTACACGGTTAAATGACCATTTGTAGAACTTGTCAGCATCGTTGCGTGAAGGGTTCCAGAGGGTTTTCTGAATGCCACCACGGAAAACACCACGAGTATAGCCACCCGGTGAATACCACGGTTCATTGGTTGTATCAACACGCGCAATCAAACCAGCGATACCAACGTTATCAGGAATCCAGTAGGTTTCATCAGTATGGCGGTTGTATTCCAAGAACCAGTTAGTACCTTTAATCAGATAAGAACTATAACGATTAAGTTCTTTATCAAAGATTTCCAATCCAGCGATAGCATCCGTAGTGGATTTGTTAGCAAGGTCTTTGAATCTGGGACTCACCACAACCACACAGTCTTGACGCGGTTCGGCTACTTTATCCAGAACGTGCTGTGTCAAACGTACAACATAATCATCTTTTACAGCGCCAATGAAGAGAACAGCAGCGTTAGTAGATTCAGCGTTACGGAACAAATCCCAACCTCTTACAAAGTCAGAATCATCAGCAGCATCACCAATCGTACCACCAGCTAAAGTACCACCGTAGCCTGTATGTTCGTTAGTAGCAGAAGGCGGGTTAGTGCCGTCTTTACCATGTTCCGGCATTTTCAGGGTTTTGAAGTTAGAAGGCGCGCCAGTAATGTTGTCTTTCTGGAGTTTGCCCCATTCAGTAATAGCTTCCGGGTCAGTAGTATCAAACTGGTCAGTATCAGCATTATCCATGACATAAATGTACTTGGATTGTTCGTTAATGATGTTTACCCAGTAGTTAGCTCTCAAGTCCAGAGTTCTGCCATCACGTGCTTTAGAAAGAAATTCATACGTTTCCAGTACGGTATTCGGTGAACCAGTAAAGAGACCAGTTGTATCAACGATTACAACGTGAAGTTCATCGTTCTTAGAACCTTGTGCAGCCGCGTGATGAGAAGTTCCCGGAGGCGCAGAGAAGTATTCTGCATATTCCCAGTTGTTGAAATTCCCTTTATCCGCAATACTGACTTTCAATGAGTTGCCAAGATAACCCGGATACTTGGCTGCGAACTTATGACCTTCTTTAGTGTTTTTACCCATGAGTGAGAAGGCATCACGGTTTTCAATGAGAATGCCTTTCTTGGTTTTCTCAAGGGAAGCGTTCTTAGCGGTGGCAACGTTTACAACCCTTACCAATGCTACGTTTTGGGTGTAGGTCAATGCGTCAGTAACAGACGTGAAGTAATGAGCATTGTTTTCGTTCGGTTTACCAAGTTGTTCAATGAGGCTTTCTTCAGTATCAACATAAGTTACTTTGAATGCAGCGCCCCATGAAGTTTCAATAACAGTTCCGATGGTGGTAACGCCAGCCGCTTCAACAGAAAGAGACTTGTCGATTTCGGTAACATTAATACCCGGAGAAGAGTAGTTGCTAGCAGGCATGTGGTTTATTCCTTAATTAAGAAAAAGATAATGATTTCATCGGCTTATTTTGAGGATTGATGTTTTAAAAGGTTGTGCTCTAGGAAGAGTGTAATTGAATTGGCTTGTTTGAAGGTAGTCGGTTGTTTGTGTTTTCATGATGGCACTTCGCCACATGATGTTCGTCTTTTTCTGTTTTATCTTAGAAGCCATCTTCATCTGGCTCTTCATTTCACTTTTTCGTTTTTTGTTTATCTTAGAAGCCATCTTCATCTGGCTCTTCATCCTCTCCTTTTCACTTTTCACTTTTTCATCATATGGACAACAAGAGAATGAATGAGCGCTTTTTTTTTAAGATAAAAAACTTTTTTAAAGCGAAAAAGTGAAAAATCAATGATTTAAG
>ERZ773079.300-NODE-300-length-33674-cov-11.685624_pt1 | contig 33674 bp, 11 predicted proteins | sample MGYA00511355_ERZ773079 | MGnify/ENA primary metagenome ERZ773079 (study PRJEB29015, sample SAMEA2737979) | human oral metagenome | biome: human oral; feature: human-associated habitat; material: dental | place: China | collected 2117 ... | reverse complement strand
CATCGAGGACCCGGCCGACCTCGTGGCGGACCTGCGCGGCGCCCTCGAGGCGGCCGCGCGGGCGCGAGGCGCTCTCAGATCCGATCCGGTGCCGTACCGCCCGCAGCAGGACGCGCCCAAACGGGCCTGACCGCCCCGCCTCTCCTCACCAGCTCGACCATGAGGACGATCGTGAGCAGCATCATGAGCCCGACCGATACGACACTCGCCTCCGTGCCGAAGGTTCCTCCGGTCACCAGCTCTGAACCGTGCATTGTCGTTCGGAGGACGGACGGCCCCGTGCCCGTCCCGGAGATCGGTACACCCAGCACCGGTCCCTGGACCACGTTCCAGGCCGCGTGGAAGCCGATGAGCAGCCAGAGGTTGCGGGTGAGCGCGTACAGGATCCCGAAGAGGAACCCGGCTTCGAGCACGATGGCGATGGCTCCCCACTTCGTCCCGTCCGGGTTCGTCACGTGCATGAGACCGAAGACGAGGCCCGAGCCGAAGGTCGCCCCCCACGTTCCGGCCACGTGCTCGAGGAGCCGGAACAGGATCCCGCGAAACATCAGCTCCTCGCCGACGCCGGCGCCGACGCCGGCGGCGAAGGACTGGACCAGGACCCGACCGATGTCAGGATCCTTGATGACCGAAAGCCTGTAGCCGCCGAGAAGAGTGATGAGGAGGTACGACGCGCCCAGCGCCGCCGCGCCCCCGAGCAGGCCGACGACCAGACCGCCGATCCGCTCAGGACTGAGCTCGAAGATGCGATGCCTCCGTTCCATCACGAGGACGACGACCAGGTAGGCGATCACGATACTTAGAAGCTGGACCGTGGCGCCGGGCAGGGCTGCGCCCGAAGTGACCTCACTCGCGGGGAAGAAGGCGGTGGCGATCCCTGCGAGCAGGAGCAGGCCGAAGATCATGACGGACATGAAGGCGACGGCCTCGAGCACCGCTCCGCCCACGACGCCCACACTGCTGGGACCGCCGAAAGGTATCTCGGGTGCATCACGTGGAAGACCATCTGGGCGGAGCCCGGCGGTCGGACGAGACGTGGTGGTGGCGGGATTGTTCACAGGTTCAGCTCCTCGATATCCGTGGGTGTGGGACTGGACAGGCTAATGGCCCCCGCGTATCCCGGCGGTGTACGGAGGAATGCGCAGCATCGGGTATGGGCGCCGCAGGAGATTCGGACCAGATCCCCGTCGAGAGGTCCTGCCGACCACCGGCAGGCGTCATCGAGTCCAAGGACTCCCTGCTTCACCAGGCTCTCCTTGATCGTCCAACACCGGGCGCGGGCCAGTGCGGGATCGGGCCGGCGCAGCGCCTCGTCCTCGTCGGCGTTTGTGAGCGCCCCGGCCATGGGGCCCGCGCATGACGCCACGGCCTCGACATCGATCCAGGCATGACCGGCGACGGCGGCCACGAGCCCTGCGGTATGGCTCACGCTGACCTCAAAACGCCGGCCCGAGAAGGACTCGATCCACGGCGCACCATGGTCACGTCCCTGGCACTCGGGGCAGCACTGCTTGTAGCAGAGGTCGGTGGGGCGCAGCCCGGTTCTGAGACCGGTCACGAAACGGGCCAACAGATGAGCGGCGAGATAGGTGCTGCGGTCCTCTTGCCGCACTAGGCGCAACATCCTTCCGCGCTCCTCCGGCGTCAAGCACGCCCGGTCCAGTCCGACCGAGGCACAGGCTCGTACGACCCGTTCCGGTGACGCGACCGAGACGAGCACGCCATCGGTCGGCGCCCGCGCGCCGAGGACGGCGGCGCTCATGCCGGGCTCCTGGCGTCCGGGGCGGAATCCGCCTGCGCGCATACGAAGTCGTTCATCAGGGCCAGCACCTCGGGGTTGTCGTGGAGGAAGAAGTGATCGCCGTCGAAGAGGCGGGAGCTGAATCCCGCAGTGGTCGCCCGCTCCCAGGCGACCATGGAGGTGCCGTCCACCCATGCGTCCGACCGCCCGCCCAGGGCGAGGATCGGGATATCGAGCGGCGGAGCATCATGCCCGCCGTAGGAACAGGTGATGTCGTAGTCCGACCTGATCGACGGCCAGACCAGCTCTCTGAGCTCCGGATGGGTCAGCACCTCGATCGTCGTGGGGTCCATCCTCCCCAGCATCACAGCGAGTTCCTCATCACTGAGGCGTTCCGCCCCCGTGTCCAGGGACGACACGGGCAGGCGGGCGGAGACGATGAGCAGGGCCACCGCCCGCGCGCGCATCCGCAGGCGCACTGCGACCTCGTGGGCGACGGAGGCGCCCATGGAGTGTCCGAGAAGGACAAGCGGCAGCGGCCGCTCGGTTTGGAGACGCACGACGTCCTCCGTGACGGCATCAGCCATCGCCTCGAGGCACTGACTCATCGGTTCGGCGAGCCGATCCTCCCGGCCCGGGTAGCGCACGGAGACGAGTTCGATCCGGTCGTCGAGCCGGCCTCGCCACGGAGCGTAGGAGGACGCCGTACCGCCGGCGTGCGGGAAGCACACCAAACGGACCTCGGGAGATCCTGAGATGGCGTCGTAGACGCGAAGCCAATCGCAGTACGCCGTCATCGGGCCGTCTTCTTCTCGAGCTCCAGCTCTCCGGTCTCCTCGATGAGGCGCACGACGTCCTCGCCCCTGCGACGCGCCCGGGACTGGGCGAGGCCGATGAGGTCGTCGGCCCTGGCATCGAGCACCTCGTCGTCGAAGCGGACCAGGGTCGTCCACCGCCGGGTCACGACGACGAGGAGAATGGCAGCCAGACCGCAGACGGTGTAGAGCATGGCGATCGGCCGCCCCGGCCCGTCACCGAGGAGCAGGTGAACCACCGGCGCGAGGCCGGGCACATTCTTGAGCATCCACTCCATGAGCACCGTGCCCTGGGGCGCGAGCACCCCGAAGCCCAGTGGCGCGGCCGCTGTCGACACCATGGTGTTGATGGCGAAGACCCGTCCCTGGATGCGTGCGGGCACCTTCGTCTGGATGATGGTCATGACGACGCCGTTGACCACGACAATGAGGCCGGAGATCAGGAAAACGCCGACGCACACCGGGATGATCGCGGGACGGGCGGCGACGAGGATCGCGCTAAGACCCAGAATGACGGACAGAGCGCGGACCGCGTCCATCCGGCGATACTTGGGGCCGCCCCACACGCTCATCGCCAGGCCCCCGATGATCCCCGCCGCGCCCGCGACGGCCGCCACGACGGCGACCTCCCTCAACGTGGCGAAACTCAAGACGAGGGGGTTCACCAACGAGATGAGCGGAGCCAGGAAGAGGTTGATCACCGCGAAGAACACGAGCATCGCACGGAAGTATTTGTTGCGCATCGAGAAGCGGAATCCGCCCCGGATCTCTTCCCATATGGTCTCGTTCACCGTGACATGAGCCGCCGGGAACTTGATGAAAAGCACCGTGCCGATGGCGAAGATGTAGGACAGCACGTCGAAGAGGAGGATTCCGGGCAGCTCGAATACGGCGAGCAGACCCACACCGAACAGCGGAGCGATGAAGTTCGCGACTCCGATCGCAAACTGGAGCATGCCATTGGCGTGCCCGAGGTAGCGTTTGGGCACAATCTGAGGAATCGCCGACTGGAATGCCACCCGTTGGAATGTCACGGCGCAGGCGACTAACCCGAAGACGAGCATCATGTTCCACGTCCGCATAGTCCCTGTCGCCGCCAGGACGAGAAGCACACTGAGCATGGCCATGCAGATCGAGTCGAACAGCATGATGAGTCTACGACGATTGAAGCGATCGACAACGGCGCCCGCGATGGGAGACACGATGAGGTTCGGAATGGTGCCGAGCACACCTACGACACCGAAGAGCGCCAGATTTTTCGTCTGGGTCAGCACCCACAGGGGAAGCGCGAATCCTGTCAGCGTCGAGCCGGTGAAGGACAGCATCTGACCGGTGGTGATGATGGCGAATTTCCCAAGTCCGGGAAGGACCTCTCCCGTCTCTCTCCCGCCAGGGAGCGCAGAGTCGAGGCGCGGCTGACTCCCGGGTTCGGCGCGCTCCCTGGCCACCCTGCTGTCATGCAGCCACCAGGTGCTCTCAGGACCGCGCTCGGCGCGCGTCAGACTCGATTCCTCGCCCCTCTTGAGCAGCACGTGGGTCGAGGTGATGATCTCTGCGAGCTCGTTGGCGCGGAAGTTGAGAAAATAGTGCCCCGCTTCCTGAATGCAGACGGAGGCGACGCGATCGGAGTACAGAGCCCACTCGTCGCACCGCTCCTCCCAGAACTGAGTCGTCTGGTCGGCCTCACCGATGACGGAGATGACCGGCGCGCCGAAGCGCTGAACACCACTGCTGTAGCACTGCGTGAAGTAGTCCTCCGCGAAACGACCGTCCTGCCTCATGACCTTGACCATGTGCTCCGCGTGCTTCTCGTCCATCGCGCTCATGTCGGCTCCCATGCCGGCGAGCCAATTGGCGTGATTACGGTCAGAAGTAAGACGGTCACGGGCCGACAGGCGCGCCAGGGCGGCGAGAACCTTATTGGTGGGCCGGGCAACGGGGAAGGCTCCGCCGACGTACAGAGCCTCGAAGTCCCTCCCTCTCCGAGTGAGCTCCTCGGCGATGGCGGCGGCCGCCGCCGAGCCCGGGACGCAGTGACCGTAGAGGATGAGGCTCCCGGGGACGCGCTCCAGAATCTCGTCGACCACATCCCGCGCCATCTCCGGCATGGGCAGCACCTCGCCCCCGACGGCCGGGTCGTGCCCCGGGGGCTCCAAGGAGTAGAGGGAGTACCCCTTCGGCAGCTCCCGGGCAAGATCAGTGAAGACGGATGCGTTCGCACCTCCGTAGGGCACGGCGATCACGGAGGCCGTGCGAGTCGCGGCGTCAAGCGGCGGGGTGAGCTCGTAGAGCAGCCGCGTCCCGCTTCCGCCACGGCGCTTGTCCTCGATGAGACGTGCGAGTCCCTCCACGGTCGGGTTCGAGATCACGTCCATGACGGAGACGACGACGTCGTCACCGATGGCGGAGTGCAGGCGCGGCACTACCTTCGTCGCCAGCAGCGAATCACCGCCCAGGTCGAAGAAGTCCGCTACGACGCTGGGAGTATCGATCTCGAGAAGCTCGGCGTAGACGCTCGCGACAGCGGCCTCGAGCTCTGTCCGCGGGGCAATCGCCTCCGCCGAGACTTTGCCCCGTTCGGGAGCGACCAGGGCCCTCCGATCGATCTTGCCGTGCCCCTTCATCCTGAAGGAGTCGACGCTGGCATAGACCCGGGGGACCATGTACTCCGGCAGGACGGACTCCAATTGCGACCGGATGCTCGCGTCCGGCAACGGCGCGGCGTCCTCGTCCCAACGGATCCAGCCGATCAGGCGCTCAATGCCGGAGTCGCTGCGAAGATCGACGACGCACTGCGCGACACCCTCCACGGCCTCCAGAGCGGACTCCACCTCGCTCAGCTCGACACGGTACCCGCGGATCTTGATCTGGTCGTCCGTACGCCCGTGGAAAGCGAGCTGTCCATCATTGCGCCAGCTGACGACGTCGCCCGTGCGATACATCCGTTCGCCGGGCTCACCCGCAGGATCGGCAACGAAGCGGGAAGCGGTCAGCCCCGGACGCGACAGGTATCCCCTCGCGAGTCGACCGGCGATGTAGAGCTCTCCCCGAACTCCGGGAAGCACCGGACGGAGGCCCTCATCAAGGACGTAGGCACGGACCCCCGGCATGGGGGAGCCCACCGGCCAGACGGCCCCCGGGTCCTCGATATCGGGCCGCACCTCGGCGACCGTGCACGCGACGACGGTCTCGGTCGGCCCGTAGCTGTTGACGATCCGGCACGGAGTCTTGGCGGCCAACTCCGCGGCCCACGAGGAGGGGGCCCCTTCCCCCGCGAGGACGAGCGTCCTGCGGGGAACGACGGCGCTCATCTCGACCTGGGCCGTCATGGTCGCGAGGTGGGACGGCGTCATCTTGAGGTAGTCGACCTGATGGTGCTCCAGGAACTGTGCGAGCTCGACCGCCGTCATCCGGCCGTCGCCGACGTGGAGCGTGCCGCCGTTGACCAGAGGCAGGTAGAACATGAGCAGGCTGAAGTCGAAGGCGAGCGACTGCAGCAAGGCGTACGTCGCCCCGGGCTGAACCTGCAGCAGACTGGAGATGTCCCGCAGGTAGCGGACGATCTCGCGCTGGCTGACCTCGACGCCCTTGGGTCTGCCCGTCGTACCGGAGGTGTAGATGACGTAGGCGAGGTTGTCGAGTCCGGCTGCGACCGGAGTCGCCTCATGGCTCGAGGCCATGAGCTCATCATGGGAGAGGAGCGGAACCGGGGTATCCACGTCGAGGGTGCCGTCATGGAGGCACATGACGGCGCCGGAGTCCTCGAGTATGAAGGACAGGCGGTCGCGAGGCAGGTCCGGATCAAGGGGGAGATAGGCTCCGCCGGCCCCCAGGATACCCAGAATACAGACGGCCGCAGGCACAGCCCGCTTGAGGGCGACCGCGACGAGCACGTCGGGGCCCACCCCACGATGGGCGAGCAGACGCGAGACGCGGGCCGCTCGCTCGCGGAGCTCCTCGGCGCTCAGGGACTCCGTCCCCTCGACGATGGCCGCGGCGCCGAGGTCGGTGTCCGATCCCGGCTGCACCAACTCGTGGAGGACGCAGTCGGGCTCGCGGGGGCGCCGGGGTCCCACGCCCCACCTGGCGCTGACGAGCTCGCGCTCGGCGTCCGTGCGCAGATCGTGGGAGAGAACCGGCGCATCGGGATGATCGACGACGCACTTGAGCAGTCTCACCAGGCGCGCGGCAAGAAGCTCCACGCGGTCGGCATCGAGGAGATCCGTGCGGTAGGTGAAGGAGGCGATGCAGCGCTCGTTCTCTTCGACGACGGTGAGACCCAGATCGAAGTGGGCGATCCCCGTGATCGCCCCGATTTCGGAGAAGGTCAGCGGCCCCGCCGCCCGCTCCCCCGCGCTTACGACCGTGTCGAGCTGATTGACCGAGAGGCTGACTTGGAACACAGGGGAGCTGTTGACCGACCGGGGCACGCCGAGCGCCCTCACGACGTCGTCGAAGGGGACGGACTGCACGGAGAAGGCCTCCACTGCGACGGATCGAGCGCACGCGAGAAGCTCACGGAACGTGGGGTCGCCGTTCAGACTCGTCCGCATTGCGACCATGTTGACGAAGTTGCCGACCACGCTCTCGACCGCGGTGCTCGAGCGATTGGCCACCGAGGTTCCGATGGCGAAGTCCCGCTGGGAGGAGTGCCGTGCCAGGAGCACCTGGTAAAGGGCCAGCATCGCCATGTACAGGGTCGCCCCCTCCTCCGCTGCGAGGGACCTGAGCCGGCCCAATTGAGCGTCCGGCAAGGTGAACTCGTGGGTGCGGCCGCGTGAGGAGATTGTCGCCGGACGCGGCCGGGCGATATCGAGCTCGAGGTTCTCCACGCCCCTCAAGTTCGTCTTCCACCGGGTCAGGGCCCGCTCACGGGCCTTGACCCTGCTCTCAGACGCCTCGTGGACGGCGACGTCCTCGTACTGCAACGGCCGTGCGCCAAGATCGATCGGCACGCCCTGCGCTGTCTGCCCCAGGGCGCGGACGAGATCCTGCTTGATGAGGGAGACCGACCACCCATCGACCAGGAGGTGGTGGGCGGTGAAGAGGAGCACGTGGTCATCCTCCGCCAGGACGAGCGCCCGGAAGCGGACGAGCGGCCCCTCCTCCACGTCGAAGGGCCGGCGAAGGAGCTGCGACAACTCGTCCTCCGCGGCGGACTCGGGAGTCCGGGCCGAACGGAGATCGCCGAGGGGGACGTCGGGCGCCCCGGGAGGGGCGATGACAACGAGCGGGTCGCCCGCCTCGTCAGTCGGGTAGTGGGCGCGCAGGATGTCATAACGACTAGTCAGCGCCTGGCAGGCCGAGCGGATCTGTGCAACCGTGAGCGGCCCCCGCACGCGGATTCCGAAACCGATCGTGTACGCGGTCGAATCGGGCTCCATCCGGGCATTCACCCACAAGCCGGTCTGCATCGGACCTAACGGGACCGCAGTGCCCTCCGCTCGCGGAACCGGGCCGGAGGCGGGACGTCGGGTCTTGCGCAGACGCTCGGCGAGCAGCCGGGCACGGTACTCGCGGGCTTGTGTTTCGTCAGTGGTGGTCACAACTCTTCTTTCGGATCGGGTGTCGGTCGGGTAACGACGGCGGAGGAGGTCAGGCGAGCCCGTCGTCGATATCGGCGAGAAGCAGGTCCTCCAGGACGGAGGCCTGGTCGCGGAGCACGGGGGTTTCGAAGACGACTCGCACGGGCAGAGCGAGATCGAGCCGTTCGTCGACGCAGGCCGCCACTCTGGCGGCGAGGAGCGAGTTCCCTCCCGTGTCGAAGAAATTGTCAAGCGCACCGACGGATCGGCCGTCGGCGAAGACCTCTTCCCAGATCTCGGCGAGGACCGTCTCAACCCCCTCCTCGGGCTCGACCCGTTCCTGCGCCCCGGCCCACTGGGGCGCGGGCAGGCGGGAGGTGTCGAGCTTCCCGTGGGCCGTGATCGGGAACTCTTCCAACGTCACGATCGACGCGGGCACCGCGTGCTCGGGCAGCATCGTCCTCAGCGCTCGCACGCAGGCCCCGATGTCGAAGTCCTTCGGACTGTGCACAGCGATCCAGGACGCCAACCTGATGTCACCGGCGGCCACGTCCCGAGCCTCCACGTGCGCATTGAGAACACCCGGGAGCCGGCGCATCGTCTGTTCGATCTCTCCCGGCTCGACGCGGAAGCCGCGGATCTTGACCTGCCGGTCGCTTCGACTGACGAAGTCGTACTCGCCGTCGGTCCGGAGACGCACGAGATCGCCTGTGCGATACATCACCGAGCCTGCCGGACCCCAGATCGCCGCCACGAATCTCGACGCGGTCAGACCCGGGCGCCGGTGGTAGCCCCGAGCCAGGCCGACCCCGCTGACGTAGAGCTCTCCGACAACGCCGGGCGGCACTGGTTGCAGGTACTCGTCGAGGACCACCGAGGACAGGCCGTGCACGACCTCACCGATGGGGACGGTGCCCGTCTCATCACCGACGACCCGGTGACGGGTGACGTCGACCGTTGTCTCCGTGGGTCCGTAGAGGTTGTAGACCCGGCGTCCGCTCACCTCGCCCACCACCTGGGAGGCGGGGAGCTCTTCGCCGCCGAGCATGAGGGTGGTCATCGTCTCCGGGAGAATTCCCTCGGGCAGGGTCCGCAGGGCGGTCGGCACGAGCATCGCCCGACGAACAGCGTGACGCTGCAGGTACCGCCCCAGCTCGACGCCCATCGTCCTCAGCTCCTCCGGGACCACGACCAGACAGGCCCCGTGGAAGAGCGCCATCGTCATCTCGAGCACGGAGGCGTCGAAACTGAACGAGGCGAACTGGAGCATGGTCTCGTCGGGCCCCGCCCCCAGTCCCCGTGCCTGCGACTGTGCGAGCGCCCGCAGGCCTCGATGGGTGACGAGAACGCCCTTGGGGCGTCCTGTCGAGCCCGACGTGTAGATGAGGTAGCTGGGATGGTCTGGGCTCGCCGTCACCCTCAGCTCGTCGGATCGCACCGCCCGTTCCCGCATTGCGCCGAGGGCCTCCTCCGTCACCGGGTCATCCAGGACGATCGCCCCGGGGAAGGAGGCGGAGTCCGCCGCTGTCGTGAGGACGAGTGCAGGCGCGGCGTCCTGGAGGATGTAGGCGATCCTCTCACCGGGGTAGTCAGGATCGACGGGGACATAGGCGGCTCCCGCCTTCTGCACGCCAATGATCGCGACGACTGCGCGCACGGACTTGCGGAGACCCAGGGCCACTATGTCCTCGGCGCCGATCCCGCGACTGATGAGCCATCGGGCGAATCGGTTCGACGCGGCATCGAGATCGGCGTAACTGAGTACGTCCTCGCCGCACCGGACGGCAGGATGGTCGGGATCCAGATCGACGGCCGCGCCGAAGAGGTCCGCGAAGGTGCAGGGCGCGGAGGGCTCGGGGCCCCGCTGGACCGCATGGTCGCGCTCGTCCTTGTCACGGATCTCGATCCGGTGAACTGGTTGAGCGGGATCGTCGCCGAAGGCGGTCAAGACCCGGTCGATCCTCCGCAGCAGCGCCCGGGCGGTCTTCTCGTCGAAGCGGTCCGCGGCGTACTCGAGCTGGAGCGTGAGCTCTTCGCCTTCCCGCCCGCTGACCTCGCCGATGCTGAGGCTGAGATCGAACTTGGCCCCCGTCGAGTCCGGAACGAGGTCCTCACCGCTCAGACCGGGCAACGTCAGGCCGGCTGCAGATCCCCCACTCTCGGACAGGTGGGAGACCATGACCTGGAACAGTGGATGCCTGCCCGGGGCCCGGCTCGGCGCAACGGCGTCAACCACCATGTCGAAGGGCGCGAAGGCGTGGTCGAGAGCATCCAGGAAAGACGACTTGGAGCGTTCGACCACCGTCGTAACATCCGGAGTCCCGCGCAGGTCGTGACGGATCACCAAGGTGTTGGCGAAGAACCCGACGAGGGGTTCGAGGTCGCCCGCATCCCGTCCCGTCGTCACGGTGCCGAGGGCGAGGTCGTCGCCGGCGCCCATTCTCTGCAGCGTGACGGCGACGGCGCCGTGGCAGATCATGAAGACCGAGGCGCCGTGCTCCGCCGCGAGTGCCTTGAGGCGCCTCAGCGGGCCAGAACCGAGACGCCGCTCGACGGTCCGCGAGCGCCGGTATCCGGGCACCGGCATGAAGGCAGGACCGGGGAGCCGGGTCTCCTCGGGCAGCCCGGACAGGGTCTTCGTCCACCAGGTCAGTGCGTCCTGCACGGCGTCGCCCCGGCCGAGCTGCTCGTGCTGCCAGATCGTGTAGTCCGCGTAGTCGATCCTCAGAGGGGTCCACTGCGGCCGTTCTCCCCTCCGTCGCGCCTCGTAGGCTCGCTGCAGGTCACCAACGAGAGGCCCCATCGACAGTCCGTCACCGGCGATGTGGTGCATGACGAGCACTGCGATGTGGCTGGTGCTGTCCTCCTCGAGCAGCCACAGGTGGACGGGGATGTCGGAGGAGATGTCGAAAACGTGTCCGCTCAGCTCCTGGACCAGGTCGTGACGTTCGTCGGCCGTCATCTCCCGCACATGACGAACCGTGCACAATTCCTCAACCTCGGGCAGCGGAAGGAGGCGCTGGCACGGGAGCCCGTCCACGGGGACGAGGACGGTGCGCAGGGTCTCGTGCCGCTCGACGACGTCCCGCAGCGCCTCTCCGAGCGCCCTGACATCCAGTGCCCCGCGCAACCGCGAAACCAGCGGGATGTTGTAGGTCGAGGAGGGGCCGTCGATCTGCACGAGCGTCCAGAGCCGTTGCTGGGCGAAGGAGGCGGGAAGGCGGTCCGGCCGCTGTCGGTGCGTGATCGCGGCGGCGCGCGCCAGGTCGTCCGCGTCGTCGATCCTGCGCGCGAGCGCCCGCGGAGTGGGGGCGTCGAAGACGTCGCGGAGCTTCAGCCCGCCGGCGGAGCCCCTCAGGGCTGCGACGATCTGGGCCGCAAGGAGCGAGTGGCCCCCGAGGGTGAAGAAGTCGTCCTCCGGGCCGACGGTTTCGACGCCGAGCACACGTGCAAAGACCTCGCACACGAGCGCTTCGGTAGGCGTCGCGGCCTTCCCGGTCGCCCCGTGGTCGGGGGCGGGGGCCGGCAGAGCCCGGACGTCGAGCTTCCCGTTGGGCGTGAGGGGCAGCTCGTCGAGGACGATGACGGCCCCGGGAACCATGTGGGCGGGAAGCTCGCGCTCCGCGTGGCGGCGGATCTCCTCGACGTCGGCCCGCCCGCCCGTGACATAGGCGACGAGACGGTTCGGCACCATCGGCGTCTGCCGGACGACGACGGCGTCGACTCCCGGGACCGAGCGCAGGCAGTTCTCGATCTCACCGAGCTCGATGCGGAAGCCCCGGATCTTGACCTGGTGGTCGCTTCGGCCGATGTAGTGCAGACGACCGGTCTCATCCCAACGAACGACGTCGCCCGTACGGTACAGGAGGGCGCCCGCTCCCATCGGGTCGGCGATGAAGCGACTGGCGGTGAGACCGGGCCGACCGAGGTAGCACTCGGCCAGTCCCGGGCCGCCGACGTACAGCTCTCCCGGGACGCCCGGGGGAGCAGGGCGCAGGTAGTCGTCCAGGACGACGAGTCTGGCGGCTCCGAGCGGGGACCCGATCGGCGGGGTCAGCCCCGTCGGGGTCAGCGGGCCTTCAACGGCGACCGCAATCGTGGCCTCGGTGGGACCGTACGCGTTGTACATGCGCCGGCCGGTCGAGAAGCGTTCGACGAGCTCCGCTCCGAGTGCTTCCGCTCCGGCGATGAGTACCGGCAGCCCGTCAGGCGGAGCGGCCAGGGTGGACAGGACGCTGGGTGTCAGCAGCGCCGCGTCGACCGTGGAGAGCACCTCACTGAGCTCAACCCCGACAAGTGGACCGGGTTCGGGCACGACGAGGCAGCCGCCACAGCCCCAGGCCATGCACAGCTCCATGACGGCCGCGTCGAAGGAGAGCGAGGCCGCCTGGAGAACCCGCATCCCGCTCCACCCGCCTATCCGGGCGGTGAGGGCCCGCGCGAAGACGCCCAGGCCCCTTCTCGTCACCCGCACGCCCTTGGGCGCTCCCGTCGAGCCGGAGGTGTAGATCAAATAGGCGGCGTCCTCCGCGGCGCGCGCAGGGGCGGGAACCTCGCAGCAGCCGGGGTCGCGGGATTCCATCGCAAGGACGGGCGCCGCGCATGCCGTCATCGCGGACACGCCCTGGCCCCGGGCGAGGACGAGCCGCGGAGACGCGTCGGAGGTGATGTACCGGAGGCGCTCCGCGGGGTACGCGGCGTCCAGTGGCAGCATCACGGCGCCCGCCCGGGCCACGGCGAGGACGGCCACCACCATGTCCGCGCTCCGAGGCACGCACACGCCGACGACGTCACCGGGGCGGACGCCGGCGGAGACCAGGCGGTGCGCCCAGGCGCGGCTCTCCAGGTCGAGTTCGCCATAAGTCAGGTTCCGATCCGCGCGCACCGCCTCGGCGCGGTCGCCCGCCCGCTCACGGGCCGCCGCGAAGATGTCGTCCAGGCCCATCGGCATCGGCGGCGTCGACTCCCCTGACGGCGCGTCCGCGCCGAACCCGCGCACGCGCTCTTCTTCGCCCGGCAGCAGGACGTCGAGATCGCCTACACGCGTATCGGGGGAGACGGCCACCTGGCTCAGGACGGAGAGCAGCCGCTCGACGAAGGATCCGACGAGCTCGGCGTCGTACAAGGGGGTGATGAACTCCACCTCGATCGCCAGACCGTCGGGCACCGGGCCGAAGGCCATGGCCATGTCGTACTTCATGCTGGCCGTCCCCTCGTCGACCAGGCGGGCGAAGCCGTCCCCAAAGGGGATGCGAGTGCTTCGGGGCCCCTGTTCGGCGAGGGTGGTGAGCATCGTCTGGAAGACCGGGTGGGAGCCCGGGACGCGCTCGCAACGGAGCGCCGCAACGACGTCGTCGAAGGGGAGGGAGGCGTGTCCCAGGGCCTCGGAGTCCTCGCGGCTCACCGCCTCCAACCAGTCGGCGAAGGCGGGGTTCCCCTTCAGCTCGGTTCGCAGGGGGACCGGATTGACGAAGAAGCCGACGCTCTCGTCGAGGGCCGGGTGGTCCCGCCCCCCGCTGACGGTGCCGAGCACGAGGTCCGATCCTGCGCCGAGGCGCGCGAGCAGAGCCGCGACTGCAGCGTGCACCACCATGAACAGGGTGGTCCCCCCGGAACGGGCCAGGCGCTGAAGGCCTCTCAGGACCTCGTCGGGCAGCACCCTGCGCACGAGCTCGGCCCCTTGCCTCACGGGCCCGCTCGCGCGGCGCGGAGGCAGGCCTGACGCAGGCGGGGCATCGGCCAGCCGCCGGCTCCACCACACCGACTCGTGCGCGGCGAGAGAGGCCGCATCGTTCACGTCTCCGAGGCGCTCCTCCTGGGCTGCGGCCCAGTCCGCCGGCTGGAGGACGGCCTCCCACGAGGGGGCCTTCCCGCGCAGTCGGGCTCCGTACGCGTCGGACAGGTCCCTCAGGAGCGGCCCCATGGACAGTCCGTCGACCGCCACGTGATGGAGGACGAGCGCGAGCCTCGCAGCGCCCCGGGCCCGTGGCAGGACAACCACGCGCAGGGGCAGCCCCTCGTCAATGGCCAGCGGTGCGGCGAGGAGCGCATGCAGCTCCTCGTCTTCAGTCGCCACGGTGATCGTGGCCGGCACGAGGCTCCTCGCGCGCTCCGGCGCGAGGATCCGCTGCCAGGGCGAGCCGTCGCGCTCCACAATGGTCGTCCGGAGAGCCTCGTGGCGCGAAACCACGTCGCCGACGGCAGCGGCGAGAACCCGTTCGTCGAGCGCGTCGACATCGAGCAGGACCGGGAAGTTGTACGCCGAGGCGTCGGCGACGAGGTCCTGCTCGAGCCAGAGGCGCCGTTGCGCGGCGGACGCCGGCAGCATCCCGTCCGCGGGCCGGGGAAGAACGGGTACGGCTCCGGCGGGCTCCGCCGGTTCCATGCGAACAGCCCACGACCCGATGACAGGATTCGCGAAGACGTCGGCGACGGTGAGGCCCAAGCCCTTCTCGCGCAGCCGGCTGACCAGTCGCGCCGCGAGCAGGGAGTGCCCTCCCAGGTCGAAGAAGTTGTCGTCGGTGTGGACCACCGGCACCCCGACGACCTCGGCCACGGTGTCGCAGACCACGGCCTCCTCCGGGGTCGTGGGGGTGGAGCCCCCGTGCCCGGTGAGGACCGGTGCGGGCAGCCTCCGCCGATCGATCTTGCCGTTGGCCGTCAGCGGCATGTCCTCCACCACCACGACGGAGCTCGGGACGGCCTGACGCGGGAGCCTCCGGGCCAGGGCGGAGCGGACGGCCCGGGCATCGACATCACCGACGACGTAGCCGACGAGAACGGCATCGGGGCCCAGGTCCGTACGCACGCTCGCCGCCGCCGCCACGACCCCGTGGACGTCCCGCAGCGCGGCTTCGACCTCGCCGAGCTCGATCCGGAAACCGCGGATTTTGACCTGGTCATCGCTGCGTCCCATGAAGCGCAGCGCGCCGTCGGGCCCGCGCATGACGAGGTCTCCGGTGCGGTAGAGGCGCCCGCCTCCCCCTGCCGGATCGGCCACGAAGCGAGATGAGGTCAGGCCCGCACGACGGAGGTAGCCCCGGGCGAGCGAGCGTCCTCCCACGTAAAGCTCGCCGACGACGCCCACGGGCACGGGCGAGAGGAACTCGTCGAGGACGAGGACCTCCTTGCCCGGGGAAGGACGACCGATCGGCACCGGCTCGGTGTCGTCGAGGCGGACCTGGTGGTGGGTGACGTCCGTCGTCGTCTCCGTGGGTCCGTAGACGTTGAACAGGCGCACTCGTCCGGCGAGTTCGTCAATGAGCCGTGTCGGAAAAGCCTCTCCCGCGAGGATCAGTGCGATCCCGTCGGGGATGGCATCAGCGCCGAGCGCGAGGACGGTGGCCGGCGTGAGCGCCGCGTGCGTGCAGCGGGACAGAAGTGCACGGAAGTCCGCCCCGAGCAGGCGCTCCCCGTCATCGGCCATGAGCATGGTCGCCCCGGCCAGGAGGCAGGCCCCCATCTCCCACAGGGCACCGTCGAAGCTGTGGGAGGCGAACTGCATCATGATGCTCCCCGGAGCGATGCCATAGACCGCGTACTCCTGGGCGAGGCCGGTGATGCCGGCGTGACTGACGAGGACTCCCTTCGGCCGACCCGTCGAGCCCGAGGTGTGGATGATGTAGGCGCCCGCATCGGCACCGCACGGGCCGGCGGGCTCGGCAGCGGCCCTCGCGAGCAGCGAGGCGGTGTCCGGGGCGTCGACCGCGAGCACGGGAATGTCGAAGCGGCCCCCCTCCTTGCCCGGGCAGAGAACCAGGGAGGCGCCCGAGTCCCGAAGAAGGCGGCCGATCCGCTCGTCGGGGTAGGCGGGGTCGAGCGGTTGCCAGATCCCGCCGGCCCGCATGATCGCCAGAAGGAGCACGACGCTGTCGACGGAGCGGGGTACGCAGCTGGCCACGACGGTCTCCCGACCGACGCCGCGCTCAGTGAGAAGCCGGGCCCACTGGGCGCTTCTCGTGTCGAGCTCGGCGAAGCTGAGACTCCTGCCGGCGCACACGACGGCGGGACGCTCGGGGTCGGCCGCCCGCACCTGCCGGGCGAACACCTCCGGGAGGGTCATCGGCGCGGTCACGGCCGCACCGCTGTCCCTCAGCCAGCGCTCCTCATCGGGCAAGGTGACCTCGATGTCGGAGAGTCTGTCGTCCGGGGCCTTCGCCACCTGCACGAGCACCGCCTTGAGCCGCTCGCCGAGCACGGCAACGTCGGCGGCGGCGAACAACTCGGTGGAGTACTCGATGACGCCCGTCAGTCCCATCGGGCGCCCGTCCCGCCGACGCTCGTTCAGCGCGACGGCGAGGTCGAAACGGGCGAAGCGCGTATCGCGGTCCACGACCCTGGTCCCCCACGAACCGAGGTCCCAGCTGATCTCCTGTTCCTCGGCCATGACGGTGAGCGCCACCTGGAACAACGGGTGCAGTCCTGGTTCCCGTTGCGGCTGGAGCTCTTCGACGACCGCGTCGAAAGGCACGTCCTGGTGGTCGAAGGCCCCCAGATCGGTCTCGCGCACTCGCTCGAGGAGTTCGACGAAGGTCGGGTCGCCGGAGACGTCCGTCCGCAGGACGAGGGTATTGGCGAAGAGGCCGATGAGGTCCGCCAGCGCCGCCTCCTCCCGCCCGGACACGATCGTGCCGAGGGGGATGTCGGTCCCGGAGCCCAGGCGGCGCAGCAAGAGAGCAAGAGCGGCCTGGATCACCATGAAGGTGGTCGCGCCGTGCTCCCGCCCGAGTCTGTCGAGACGACGGTGAAGTCCGGCCTCGATGGTGAGCGGCAGCCATGCGCCGGCGCCCGTGGGCCGGGTCGGACGGGCGCCCGCCCGGGGCAGTGGGACGGAGGTGGGCAGATTCGCGAGAACCCGACGCCAGTAACCGGTTCCCTCGGCGGGGCCACCGGGTTCCTCCCTCCTCCGCAGCCATTCCGTGTAGTCGGCGTACTGGATGGGGAGTGGCGCCCAGTCGGGAGCACGGCCCTCCTCGCGCGCAGTGACAGCGCGGTCGAGGTCCCGCGCCAGCAGTTCGAGGGACCAGCCGTCGGACGCGATGTGGTGCAGGACGATCACGATGAGATCATGGTCCGCGCAACGGACGAGGACCACGCGCAGGGGCACCTGCTCGGACAGGTCGAATCCGGTGCGCGCGACCTCGTCCACGACGGCCGCGGCCTCATCGGAGCCGGCCGCGGCGGAGCACCTCCGGACGTCCACAGGAGCGAGGGTCCCAGGGGGGAGAACTCGTTGAAGAGGCGCGCCGTCCACGTCCGGGAACACCGTCCGCAGAGCCTCATGCCGCGTCATGAGATCCCCGATCGCCTGGCGGAGGACGACCTCGTCCACCCGGCTCGACGCCCGCAGGACGAGTGGGACGTTGTAGGCGGCGCTGTCACCGATCCTGCCCAACAGCCACAGACGCCGCTGCGCCGGGGAGGCCGGAACCTCCCCTCGCCCGGCAACGGGCGACAGCACGGGGCGTTCATCGGGGGAGGCGACGGTCCGGTCAATCAGTCCGGCGGGGCTCGGCGCCTCGAAGACGTCTCGTAGCGAAATCCTTCCTCCGACGGCCTCCGGCCAGCGGCTGACCAGCCGTGTGGCGAGAAGGGAGTGCCCGCCCAAGTCGAAGAAATCGTCGTCGACGAGAACCTCCTCAAGGCCGAGAACCTCCCCGAAACAGCGGCACGCGGCCCGTTCCGCCGGCGTGGCCGGCGCACGCCCCTGACGAGGGGGCGCGGAACCGGGAGCGGGAAGAGCACTGACGTCGAGCTTGCCGCTGACGTTGAGCGGCAACTCCTCCAAGAGCACGACTCCCGACGGAACCATGTACCTGGGAAGGCTCCGGGCGAGGGCCCGACGGATCTGCGCGCCGTCCAATTCGCCGACGACGTAGGCGACGATCCGCTGGTCGCCGGGGACGTCTTCGCGTACGAGGACCGCGCAGGACCTGACGCCGTCGAGCGCGGCGATCGCCGACTCGATCTCGCCGAGCTCGATACGCAGTCCACGGACTTTCACCTGGTCGTCGCTCCGACCGAGGAATTCGAGCCCGCCGTCCTCCCTCCATCGAACGACGTCGCCGGTGCGGTACATCCGCTCCCCGGGAGCATCGAGGTCGGCCACGAAGCGCGCGGCCGTCAGGGCCGGACGACGGCGGTACCCGCGGGCGAGCCCCGGGCCGGAGAGGTACAGCTCACCGGGCACACCCGGTGCCACGGGTCGCAGGCGGTCGTCGAGCACCCTGGCGACGAGACCGTCGGTCGGACGACCGATCTCCGGCTCGCGAGCGCCGTCGAGCGGCCGGGACATGAGGCTCGTGATTGTCACCTCCGTGGGACCATAGGTGTTGAGAATGGTCCGCCCGGTCGCCAGCCAGCTGCGCACGAGGGAAGCGGGGCACGCCTCTCCACCCAGGTTGATGCCGCGCAGAGTGCTGAAGGCCCCGGGTTCAAGGCTCTGCAAGCGGGAGGGAGTCAGTTCGCAGTACGTGATGCGCTGTCCGCGCAGGAGCTCGGCGAGCTCTTCGCCGGCGACGACGTCCGGCCCGGGGAGGACGAGAGTGCCGGCGACCGCGAAGGCCGTGAGCATGTCGATCACTGAGACATCGAAGCTGAAGGAGGCGAGCTGAAGCAGGCGGAGGTCACCATCCAGAGCGAATCCGCGGACCTGTGAGGCGACGGCGCCGGCGAGACCCGTATGACTCACCTCCACGCCCTTGGGACGACCCGTCGATCCGGACGTGTAGATGACGTAGGCGATCTCGTTCATCGGAGGCCGCGGCCAGACGACTGGGCCCCCCGGCCCGTCGGCGCCGCGGACGTCCAGGACCGGCCATTCGACTGGAAGACCGGGACCATCCGGGGAGGTGATGACGGCCAGTGGGGCGCAGTCCTCGAGGATGTAGGAGATGCGCTCGACGGGATGGGCCGGGTCGATGGCGAGGTGGGCCGCACCCGTACGGCCCACCGCGAGAATCGCCACGACGGCGTCCACGCACTTGGGCATGAGGATCCCGACAACGGTCCCGGGGCGCGCCCCCTCGGCGCGGAGCTTCCGCGCGAGAGCCTCGACTCTCGCATCGAGGTCCGCGTATGTGAGGCGGAACGCGCCCTCCTCGAGGGCGACACCGTCCGGACGCGAAGCCACCGCCTCGTCGAAGAAGTCCATGTACCGCCGCGGCGCGGGCGCGTCACCGCCGACGCCCCATGCCGCGACGGCGGATGCGACGTCCTCCGGGACCACACCGAGCTCGCGCACCGGTGTATGAGGGGCGGCGCAGGCTCCGGCCGCCAGTTCGCACCAGGCGCGTCCCAGGTAGCGGGCCCGGCTCTCGTCGTAGACGTCGGTCGAGAACTCGACCTCGATCTCGCTGCTGCCGTCATCGCGGTCAAACAGACAGAAGTTGAGGTCGAACTGCGCGGTGCCCGGGTCCAGATCCGTGATGGGACTCGCGGCGACCCCCAGGTCCAGCTCGATGTCCGCCCCCCGCTGGACCGCGACACCGATCTGGAACAGCGGATGGCGGTTCAGGGACCGCGTCGGCCTGAGCTCGTTGACGAGCACGTCGAAGGGCAGGTCCGCGTGCTCGATCGCGTCCAGCGTCGACTCGCGAGCGGCGGCGCAGAGCTGGGCGAAGGTCGTCGCGGGCCCCACCTGGCAGCGCATGACCACCGTATTGACGAAGAGTCCGACAAGGTCCTGGAGCGCCTCCTCGTCTCTGCCTCCGACCTGGGAGCCCAGGACCGCGTCTTCAACGCCGAAGTGGCTGACGAGGGCGGCGACGAGCGCCTGGTTGAGCATCTGGGACGTGCAGCCCAGGCGTCGCTCAAGACCGCGGAGACGCTCGCGCAGGTCCGCTGGAACTGGTACGAGGACACGCGATCCCCTGCCCGTGGACACCGGCGGGCGGGGCGAGGCCAAAGAGAGCTCGGTGTCCTCCGGGATCCCCTCCAGGCGCCTGCGCCAGAACGCGAGCTGCTCCGCAGCAAGGGATCTCGGGTCGTCGACGTCGCCCAGGAGCTCGCGCTGCCAGGCGGCGAAATCGCGGTACTGGACGGGCAGGGCCGGGAGGCTCTCGCACGTTCCGTCACGATGCCCGCGATAGAACAGGGACAGGTCCCGGGCGAGGGGGGCCATGGACGCGCCGTCCGCTGCGATGTGGTGCAGGACGAGAAGGAGGATCCACCCCTCTCCCTCGGCGACGAGGTGGGCGTGCAGCGGCAGCTCGTGCGCAAGGTCGAATGGGACTGTTGCGAGGCGGCGCACGAGCGAGTCGGCGTCCTCCGCCGCCTCGATCACGTCGAGGATGGAAGTGACCTCTTCGGCGGGGACGACATCCGCCACCGGCTCGCCGTCGACGGCGCGCAGTCGCGTGCGAAGGACCTCGTGACGCCTGACGACGTCGAGGAGCGCACTGGACAGCGCCCCGACATCCAGACCCGCTCCGAGACGGACCGCGAGGGGGATGTTGTACGCGGGGGAGTCGGGTTCCGTCTGCCCCAAGAACCATAGGCGGCGCTGTCCGAAAGAGAGTTGCTCGCGCATGACTCGTTATCCTTCAGTGATCTGTCGGGGTGAGGGGGATGAGCCGAGGCCGGGGAGGTCGCCTGGTCGAGCGCAGGGCCCGAGATGCCAACAGGGCCGGGGTGGGGGCCTCGAAGAGATCGCGGATCGTGATCGACCACCCGGATTCGGCGAGCAGGGAGACGACTCGGGCCGCGATCAGGGAGTGACCTCCGCAGGCGAAGAAGTCCGTCGTCCGTCCGACGCGGTCCCTGCCCAGGGCGGCGGCGAAGGCTCCGCACACGAGCGCTTCGAGGTCGCCGATCGGTGCGGCTTCCTCCGGCGTCTCCTCCAGGTCCGGCTCAGGCAGCGCACGGGTGTCGAGCTTCCCGTTGGGGGTGAGGGGGAAGGCGTCGAGGAGGATGATGCGGGAGGGCACCGCGGCGGCCGGGAGGTGCTCACGCGCCTCGCGCAGCAGCAGAGCCGCGTCCGCCGAGGCGACGACGTAGGCGACCAGCACCTGTCGCTCGGGGCTTTCCCCGCGAACCATGACGTGCACGGCGCGAACCCCCGCGACGCGGCCGAGAACCGCGGCGACCTCGTCGAGCTCAATGCGGTTCCCGCGCAACTTGATCTGCCTGTCGTTCCGCCCGAGGTAGAGGAGCTCACCGTCATGGTCCCATCGGACGACGTCGCCGGTTCGGTAGAGGCGCTCGCCCCCGCCCTCCGGGTCGGCGACGAAACGGCTCGAGGTGAGGCCCGGACGCCCGAGGTAGCCACGAGCCAGACCCGGGCCGCCGATGTACAGCTCACCGGGGACGCCCGGCGGCACCGGCCTCAGGAGTCGGTCGAGGACACGAAGGCGGGAAGCGCTGAAGGGCCTGCCGATCGGAGGGGGCGTCCCATCGGCGCTGAGTGGGCCCGACACGGCGGCAACGACCGTCGTCTCCGTCGGCCCGTAGGCGTTGAACATCGCCCGTCCCGGGGCGAAGCGGAAGACGAGTTCCGCACCGCACGCCTCGGCACCGACCAGAAGGGTTCCCAGACCTGTGACCTCGGCGGCGTCGACGGTGGCCAGCACACCGGGTGTCACCAGGGCGATGTCGCAACGGTTCAACCAGTCGGCGAGCCGGGAGCCGGCCAGCACGCCCGGGGGAGGCAGGACGAGCACACCGCCGCAGGGCCATGCCAGGCACAACTCCAGGATGGACGCGTCGAAGGAGAGGGAGGCGAGCTGGAGCACGCGCTGTCCCGGCCGCAGGTCGTACCTCTGCTGCTGGGCGCGGGCGAGGGCGCCCAGTCCCCGCTTGGGGACCTCCACGCCCTTGGGGGCGCCCGTGGACCCCGAAGTGTAGATGACGTAGGCGATGTCGTCCGCTTCGAGAGGGACCCGCCTGCCGATGTCCGTTGACGGAGCAACGTCTGGCGCCGCCATGTCGAGGACCGTCACCGGCGCCCCGCACGAGGAGACGGCCATCACCCCGTCACCGGAGGCGACGACGGTGCGGGTCATGGAGTCGATGAGGATGTGGCGGAGCCGGGCACCGGGATAGGCCGAGTCCAGCGGGACGAGCACTGCGCCGGCACGCGCGACGGCGAGAATGGCGACAATAGTGCTCACCGATCGCGGGACGCAGACGCCGACACGATCACCGCGGCAGACGCCCCGGCCCCGCAGCCAACTCGCAACGACGCGGCTGCGGCGATCCAGTTCGCCGTAGGTCAGTGCGCCGTCATGGGCCTCCACGGCCACCGCCTCCGCGCCCGCGACCTCCATCGCCCGGGCGAAGAGAGTCTCCAGACCGGCCGGGTCCGCGTCGACGCCCCGCGGCTCACCCCAGGTCCGGACGGACATCGCATCCGCGGCATCCAGGGGGCCGAACTCGTGCACATGGGCTGCGGGCCGGGACGCGGCGGCGCGAGCCAGCGCCACGAAATCGTCCAGGATCCTCATGATAGTCCGGTCGTCAAAAAGGTCCCGCGAGTAGTCGGCGAGGACGACGATCCCGTCGGGCTTCTCCTCGAGAGTCACGGTCAAGTCGAATTTCGTCCCGATGACCAGACTACGGGATCGAGCCACGTCGAAAAGAGCGCCCGGAGCCGCGGCGCGCCGATGGTCCTGCAGAGTGAACATCACCTGGAAGAGCGGGTGCCGTCCTTGTGACCGATCGGGGTTGAGACGTTCCACGATGCTGTCGAACGGCGTGTCGCCCCGCCCGAGGGCCTCCAGGTCCGTCCTGCGCAGCTGATCGAGCAGCTCGAGGAAGGTGGGATCCCCCGAGAGGTCGGCGCGCAGGACGAGCGTGTTGACGAACAGTCCCACCATGTCCCGGACGCCCTCATCCTCGCGCCCGGCGGTCACGGTACCGATCACGATGTCATCCCCGGCCCCGTAGAGCTGCATGAGGAGCGAGAAGACGCCGTGCAGTGCGATGAAGGAGCTCACCCCGGCCCGGGCGGAGAGCCTCTTGATGAGGCGGTGGGTCTGCGCATCGATCCTCGCGCGCGTCTGACCGCCGCCGCGCCCCGTGACGGCGCCACGGCTCCGGTCGAGCGGGAAGGTGACCTCGGCGGGCAGGGAGTCGAGCCGGCGGCTCCACCAGAGCAGCCCCTCCTCGAGGCGAGCGGGGTCTACCCGCCTCTCCGCATGGATCCAATCGTAGTACTGCAGCTCGGGCGGGGTCATGCGCGGTGGCCCGCCGGCCAACCGCGCCCGGTACGCCGTCTCCAGGTCTGCGAGCAGGGGCTCCATCGACCAGCCGTCCGCCGCGATGTGGTGGACGACCAGGACGACCGCGGCCTCGGATCCGCGGCGGATGACCTCTGCTCTCAGCGGGAGCTCCCTGGTGAGATCGAAGACGTGGCCAGCCGCATCGAGTTCGCTCCGGTCGCTCCGCTCCACGACGTCGGGGAGGATGTCGAGCGCCTCCGCAGGCGCGAGGATCCTCTGCCTCGGCTCGTCCCCCTCGACGACCAGCGTCCTCAGGGGCTCGTGCCGGATGACGAGGTCTCCCAACGCCGCGCGCAGCGCCTTAGGGTCGATATCGGGAGCGTTGATGACGACCGGGATGTTGTAGACGGCCGAGGCGCCGTCGATCTTCTGAAGGAGCCACATACGGCGCTGAGCAGCCGTCATCGGGATGAAGCCGTCATCGGGCCGCGGAACGGGACGGAGCCGTGTCCTGTTCGCGCCTGCCGACGCCGCGCGCAGGAATCCGCGGGCCGTGGGGTTCTCCAGGACGTCCCTGGCGGTGACGTGGATCCCGGCCTCGGCAAGCCGACTGACAAGCCTGACCACGAGGAGCGAATGCCCTCCCAGACTGAAGAAGTTGTCGTCGGGCCCGACGTCCTTCACTCCCAGGACCTCGCCCAGCACGCGACAGGCTCTCCGCTCGGAGGGGTCTTTCGCATTGTCACCGGAACCCACGAGCGGCGCCACGGGCAGGGCCCGCCGGTCTATCTTCCCGTGCGCCGTCCGAGGCAGCTCCGCGAGCCGCATCCAGCGCGTTGGCACGCAGTGGGCGGGCAGACTCTCCTCGGCCCGCGTCCTGGCGGCCTGGAGCGCGTCCTCGTCGCACACGAGATAGGCATTGATCGCGGGCGCCGTCTCGAGATCGTCCCTGAGAATAACGGCGGCGGCCCTGACACCGGGGACGGAGGCGAGGACATTCTCGATCTCGCCGAGCTCGATCCGGAATCCGCGGAGTTTGACCTGGTCGTCGTTGCGCCCGACGAAGTGAAGCTCCCCCGATGCGTCGAGCCGTACGAGGTCACCGGTCCGGTACCGCCGGCGGCCCCCAGGCCCTGCGACGAAGGACGCGGCCGTGAGCCCCGCCCGTCCGACGTATCCGCGGGCAAGACCCGGGCCACTCATGTAAAGCTCTCCGACGACACCCGGCACGACCGGACGCAGCCACTCGTCCAGCACTTCGAGTCGGGCGCCGCAGATCGGCTCGCCGATGGGGATCGACGTCGGAGTCGCGCCCTCGAGACGGTGGCCGGAGCCAAAGATGGTGGCCTCGGTCGGCCCGTAGAGATTGACCAGGGAGTCGCGCTCCCCGACCGACTCGGCGAGCCGGGGAGGAAACGCCTCCCCGCCGATAATGAGGGTCATTCCGTCGGGGATCGTGCGAGGGTCGAGCGCCACCGCGAAGGACCCGACCATGAAGGCGTGAGTAACGCCGAGGCGACGCCACTCCGCGACGAGGGCCCCGGCCGCATCCCTGCGTTCGTCCGCAATGAGGGCGCAGGAGGCGCCGGCCAGCAGACCGATCGTCAGTTCCAGGATGCTCGCGTCAAAGCCGGGAGAGGCCGCCTGCGCCATCACCGAGCCGTCGGTCACGCCGCACCACTTGCGCTCGGACTCAACGAGATTCCCAATCCCCGCATGCGTGATGCACACGCCCTTGGGCCTACCGGTGGACCCGGACGTGTGGATGATGTAGGCGCCGGAGTCCGCCGGGAGGGATCTGCCCGGGGTGTCCTCGACGGGCTCTGCACAGGCGAGCGCCCCGTCCCGCTCGGCGTCGGTGTCCGCCACGACGACGAGACGCGCCCCCGCATCCCAACGGGCCCGGTCCGTCTCGAGCGTGATAACGAGTCGGGCGTCGGTGTCCTTGACGACCATCCGCAGACGTTCATCGGGATAGTGACGGTCGACGGGCTGCCAGACGGCACCGAGGATGTTGACGCCGAGATAGGCCGCGACGTAGTCGAGGCCGCGAGGAAGCGCACAGGCGACGACGTCCTGAACGCCGACGCCGCGAGTGCGGAGAAGCGCCGCCCAGCGTCGGGCCCTGACGTCGAGCTCAGCCCGCGTCCACCGCCCCTCCCCGACCTTCAGCGCAAGGGCCCGGGGATCCGCGTCAACCCGATCGGACCACAGCCCGGCGACTGTGCGCGGCGCGGTCCCGGGAGCGCCGACAAGCGCCTTCGGCTCGTCCATGAGGAGCGGATCGATCGTTCTCAAAGGCGTATCGGGACGGGAGAGCACCTGCGCGAGCAGCCACTCGAGTCGTTCGACCAGACGCTCGCCCTGGAGTCCGCCCACCCGGTCGCTGTACTCGAGGGCACCGAGCAGGCCCGCCGGGGACTCTCCCTCGAAGCGCTCCGTCACCGCGAATGTCAAGGGAAAGCGAGCCGTCGGCATCGGCGTGGAGTACTGGCCCGTGACGGGCAGACCCGGGAGCAGCAGGGTCGCTCCCGAGGCGCCATGGGCGCCGTAGTCGGAAACGAAATCTTTGTCTCCGACCCCCATCGTGATGAGGACGTCGATCCACGGAGTGCGATCCGGCCGCCTCTCCGGATTGAGCGCCTCCACGACCGCGTCGAACTCGACGTTCGAGTGCTGCAGGGCCTCCACGTCGTTGGCGTGTGTACGGGTCACGAGTTCGGCGAATGAGCGTTCGAGGTCGACGCCGCTCGGCAGCGCCACGGTGTTGACAAGCAGACCGAAGACATCGGCGAGCTCCGATCTGTCGCGCAGGGCGACGGTCGCTCCGATGGTGAAGCGATCGCCGGCGCCCAACTCGTGGAGCAAGAGCGCGACCGCGCTGTGCAGGACGACGAAGGTCGTCGTCCCGCACCTCTGGGCGAGTGCAACGAGCATGGAGTGCATCCGCCGGTCCAGAGCGAAGGAGACCCGACCGGCCTGCCCGCATCCGCCCCGCGGGAGTTGCGGGGTTCCCGAATCCAGGCCGGCCAGCGCTTCGCGCCAGAAGCCGAGACCCTCCGCCATCCGGCGACTGTCCCGAGCGCACCCCAACTGCCAGTGCGCCACATCCGCCATCTGGACGGCGGGCCTTCCCCACCGCGGGGCCCGGCCGTGGACTCGTGCGCCGTAGGCTTGAGCGAGATCCCGGTCCAGGATCCGCATGGACCAGCCGTCGCAACCGATGTGGTGCACCACGACCGCCAGGACGTAGTCCACAGTCGTCTCGATGAGCACCGCCCGGACGGACTGCTGGGACAGATCGAAGGGGTCGTTCACGAGCTCGTCGATCCGGGGACCCACCTCCGACGGCGTGAGCCGCTGATACGCGAGTCCGTCCTGTAACGGGTCCACGTCGTGCACGCTCTGCCGCACGTCCCCCTCGACCTGGGTGTACCGGGTGCGCAACGGTTCGTGCCGTTCGACGACGTCGAGCCACGCCGCCCGAAGAGCGCCGACGTCGAGACTGCGGTCGAGCCGGACCGCTGCCGGCACAACATACCCGGAGCCGCCCACGGCGAGCGTCTCGGCCAGCCACATGCGCGCCTGAGATGGAGAGCACTCCATATGCGCGGAGCGGGGCACGGGGACCACCTCGCGCGAAGCGGCCGGAGACCGCGCGTCGAGAACAGCGGCGATGTCGAAGACGCGGGGATTGGCCAGCATCTCGGACGCGCTGACGCGCCGTCCGGAGCGGGAGGCCAGCTCGGCCGAGATGCGAGCCAGATCCAACGAGTGGCAACCGAGATCGATCAGCGAGTCCTCGACACGGAGACCATCGATCCCCGTCACCGCCGTCACGGCGTCGGCCACCATCCGCTCGCTCTCGGTTCGAGGCGGGCGACCACTGCTCGCACGAGTCCACGTCGGGGCGGGCAGGCGCTCGCGGTCGACCTTTCCGCTGACGTTGAGGGGCAACTCGGGCAGCACTGTGACCGAGGCGGGAACCATGTAGTCGGGCAGCACCCGCGAGAGGGAGGCGCGGACGTCCTGGCCGGTCCTCCCCGGCCGAGCGAGCACGACGTAGAGGAGGAGGCGGTCGGCCTGGAGACCTGTTCCCAGAGTCGCCGCCGCATTCTCGACATCGTCAAGGGCCGTGGCGGCGGCCTCGACCTCACCGAGCTCGACGCGGTGGCCGCGAATCTTCACCTGGTCGTCGACTCGACCGAGATAGTGGATCTCCCCCGTCTCATCCACGTGCACGCGGTCCCCGGTGCGGTACATGCGCTCGCCCTCGAAGAAGGGGTCCGCTATGAAGCGGTGGGCCGTCAGCCCGGCCCGTCCAAAGTACCCGCGGGCCAGACCGGGTCCCGCGACGTACAGTTCGCCGTCGTTGACCGGTTGAAGCCGGTCGTCGAGGACGTAGGCCCGCATCCCCTCGATCGGGTGGCCGATTGGGATCCGGTCCATCCGGACATCCAGGTCATGGGAGTGCAGGCACGTGACCGTGGCCTCGGTGGGCCCGTAGGTGTTGACCATTCGGCGGCCGCCCACCGCCCATTGCCTGACCAGGCCCGTCGGGCAGGCCGACGCTCCCACGAAGAGGCACTCCAGGGCGGGGACCGTCGACGGGTCGGCGCCGACGAGCACCGGCGGCGGCACCAGAGCGTGCGTCACACCCCAGTCGGCCATCTGGTCCGCCAGATCCTGCCCGGCCCTGCGATCCGGACTGGGCAGAACCAGGACGGCCCCGGCCCACCACGTGGCGAGGATGTCCTTGACGGACGCGTCGAAGGAGAGGGACGCGGTCTGCAGGACCCGACTCGTCCTGCGAAGCCCCCAAGACAGGGCCTGAGAGCGGGCCAGGGCCTCCAGACCGCTGTGCGTGACCATCGTCCCCTTGGGGAGGCCGGTCGTGCCCGAGGTGTAGATGACGTAGGCCGTTGAGCCCTCGGGCGGCAGTGGCCACGGCACGCGCACCGCGGTACCGGCCTCGACCGACTCGGACCCGGAGACGGTGAAGTGGGCGACGTCAATCAGCAAGGGCCCGTGCGGCAGCCTCTCACGCGTCGCCTCGGAGACGATGACCGCCTGGGGGACCGCGTCCCCGATGAGATAGTTCAGGCGCTCGCTCGGATACGTTGGATCGAGTGGAACGTAGGCCGCGCCCGTTCTCGTGACGGCGACGAGGGCGACAATCATGGCAGCGGATCGAGGTACGCAGATCCCGATTCTCTGCTCGGCCCCGCCGATCCCGGCCTTTTGCAGGGCGCGGGCGAGGGCCTCCGCGCGCGCATCGAGCTCGCGATATGTCATCTGACCGTCGTGGGCGTCAACGGCCATCCCCTCAGGGTTAAGGCTCAACGCCCGGTTGAATAACGCGGCAAAAGTTGACATCTGGAGACTCCTTGCAGGTGGCACAGGGACACACCTCCCGCTCGAGGTCGTCCAGCGGGAGATATCAGGGGACGAAAAGAAACTGGGGAGGGCCGGAAGCGCCCTCGCCCTCTACTTCTTCATCGCAGCGATGAGCGACGCGGGTCGCATATCGGTCCAGTTGGCATCCACCCATTCTATTGCGGCGTCCCGCCCGAGGGGTCCGGCCACTTGCCGCCACCCGTCGGGGACATCTGCGAACACGGGCCAGATGGAATGCTGATTCTCGGCGTTGACGAGAACCAGGAACTCGCCGTTGGGGTCATCGAAGGGGTTCATGGTGTTCTACTCCGTTTCATGGATCGTTCCCGGCGGATCGCATAGCAGGAAAGGAAGTTCAGGGCGCGCGGAGCGTACCTCCCCTCGGATGCGAGAGGCAGTAGCGGTCACGCGGGAATAGGGATTTACAGAGAGGATGTCGGACTCATGGTCCGCACCAGTCGAGAAGCAGATCAACAAATTCTCGAGGGCGTTCTCGAGGCCACATGTGCTCGGCATCGGGAACCACCACTAGTCTGGAGTCGTCGATGAGTTCTGCTGCGCGGCGACAACTGTCGCGAAACTCCGCGTCCGCCCCGCCCTCGACGACCAGGGTCGGCACCTTCACCAGTTGAGCGTTGGCAGTTAGGGGCATGTCCCTCTGGGCCGCCACCGCCTGCCTGTTGGGCTCCGGCATGGTCTGACCGCCCATTCGCTGCGCGACCCCGCGCCCGGCGAACCTCAGAACCACCCTCTGGAAGAAGGTGCCGACGAGAGAGACGTCCCCGCCGATCCCCAGCAACACGAGAGAACGAACTCTCGTCGAATCCGCTGCGGCTGCCGCCAGGGCGACTCGCGCCCCTAGGGAAAGACCGACAAGGTGCGCGGGATCACCGATCTCCTTCTCCGCCGAACGGATCGCGGAGATCGCGCGTGAAGCGGTGAAGGGGCCCGGCGCGGAGCCGAAGCCGGGAAGGTCGACGGCAAGAGGGCGGACATCGTGAGGAAGCAGTCGGAGAACCGGATCCCAGTAGTGTCCGTCGAACCACATGGGATGAACAAGAATGACAGGCGCATTCATAGGTCAAGACCCTCCTGGTGCTCGCGAGCGGAGACATTCGTGCGCCCGTCGAAGAGCACTCGTTCAAAGCGGGGCGACGACATTAGTCGACACACTTTCCACAGAATGCATCCCCGCGGGGAGCCCACAATGATGCACTCACAGATCGACCATGGCCAGACATATCCGGGGATATATGTCGGGAGACGAGCGGACCGACCGCGGCAAGACGATCACCCATTTTTTAGACTGACTCCTCCCCATTGTGAAGTGGTGGGACTTGTACGGGCGGAAACCGCCCGCGACGATCAGGGACTCGAACAGGGGATAAGTTATCGACTCACCGCGAACATGTCTACGTGATCGTCATCACATCGCTTTGATGCTAACGAAAGCATAACTGTTTCGAATAGATACGGTGTAGGCGCGTCGTGAAATGACTCTTGGTATTTAGGATGCAGTAGGCGGAGCCTATCGGTACGTATTGGGCGGGTTCACCGGGTTCAGGAGCGCCGCCGCGCAGGGGTCGCCCGCCGGAGCGGCGACAGGCCGATTCAACTCCTGCCCCCGTCCGCGTAGACGCTGAGACGGCGCCTGCGCAGAAGGCTCTGAGCCGCCCAGTGACCGCCTCACCGATTCACCAGGAGACCGGCACCGGGGCGCCCTCGCGGTAGCCGGAGGCGGACTGGACGCCCACGACGGCCCGGGCCCGGAACTCGGGGATCGAGGCGGCCCCGGCGTAGGTGAAGGCGGAGCGCACCCCGGAGATAATGGAGTCGATGAGGTCCTCCACGCCGGGGCGGGCCGGGTCGAGGTACATGCGCCCGGCGCTGATGCCCTCCTCGAACAGGGCCTTGCGGGCCCGGTCGAAGGCGGCCTCGCCCTCGGTGCGGTCCATGACGGCGCGTGTGGAGGCCATGCCGAAGCTCACCTTGTAGGGGCGCGAGTCGGCGTCGTGCTGGATGTCCCCGGGCGACTCGTGGGTGCCGGCGAACCAGGATCCGATCATGACGTTGGAGGCGCCGGCCGCCAGGGCCAGGGCCACGTCGCGCGGGTGGCGGACCCCGCCGTCGGCCCACACGTGCGCGCCCAGCCGTGCCGCCTGGCGGGAGCACTCCAGGACGGCGGAGAACTGCGGGCGGCCCACCCCGGTCTGCATGCGGGTGGTGCACATGGCGCCCGGCCCCACCCCGACCTTGACGATGGAGGCGCCGGCCGCCACCAGGTCGCGCACCCCGGCGGCGGTCACGACGTTGCCGGCGACGACGGGGACGGATGCGGGCAGGGCGGCGCGCACGGCGGCGACCGCCTCGAGCATGCGGTCCTGGTGGCCGTGGGCGGTGTCGACGACGATGACGTCCACGCCCGCGTCGACGAGCTCGACGGCCCGGCGGGCGGGTCGTCCGTTCATGCCGATGGCCGCGCCCACCCGCAGGCGTCCGGAGGCGTCGACGGCGGGGGTGTAGATGGTCGAGCGCACGGCCCCGGCGCGGGTGAGCAGGCCCACGAGCCGCCCGAAGGCGTCGACGACGGGGGCGAGCCTGCGGCGGGCGGCGCGCAGGGTCTCGAAGGCCTCGCGGGCGTCGACGCCCTCGGCCAGGGTGAGCAGCTCGGTGCTCATGACCGTGCGGACCTGGGTGAAGCGGTCGACGTCGGACACGTCCCCCAGGTCCACCATGCCCACGGGCGCGTTCGTCTCCGGGTCGACGACGACGGCGGCCCCGTGGGCGCGCTTGGGGATCAGCCCCAGGGCGTAGCCGCAGGTGTGGTGCGGCTTGACGGTGACAGGGGTGTCGTAGACCGGGTGGGAGGCCTTGACCTGGGCGACGGTGTCGACGACGACGTCGATGGGGATGTCCTGCGGGATGATCGTGATCCCGCCGCGGCGGGCGACGGTCTCGGCCATGCGCTTGCCCGCGACGGCCGTCATATTGGCCACGACGAGGGGGATGGTGGTGCCCGTGGCGTCGTCGGTGGTCAGGTCCACGCCCATGCGACTGCCCACCGACGAGCGCGAGGGGACCATGAAGACGTCGTCGTAGGTCAGGTCGAAGGAAGGCGTCAGGCCGTTGAGGAACTCCACCCGCCGAGGATAGCGGGCCCGACGGCGACGGCGGCCGGGCCGGGGTCGCCCCCGCTGACCTCGACACGCCACCTAAAGCACCACGTTCACGCCGATAACCCACGAGTGTGCGCCGCCCCGGACCCCCGGACCCTCGCGCGGCACCGCTACTCGCCGTTCCTGGCCACGCTGGATGCCGGCCGGACCCCGCGCGCCCGCGCGGCGCCGGAATGGATAACGCCCCGCTACCGACTAGTGCAGCCGAGGGCGGGGCGTTGGTGCGCCAGAAGGGATTCGAACCCCCAACCTTCTGATCCGTAGTCAGATGCTCTATCCGTTGAGCTACTGGCGCATATCGTTTCCGACGAACAAGAACCCTACCCGCGCGCCCCGGACCCGCCAAATCGAGCCGCCGTGAATCGTGGCACAGGCCGCGTGCCGCGCAACCGCCGTCGGGCGCCGTCATTCCGTCCGGGCGGAGGCCCGCCCCGACCGCCAGGACCAGGTCGACGCCTTCGCCGCGCCGCCCCGCCCGGGCGGTGGCCCGCCCGGCCCCGGGTCGGCGGCCCGCCTCGATCCGGTGCGTGCCCGGCAGGTCGCGGGAGCTCAATCCGGCGCACCCGCGGCGCAGGGACTCCGTGGCGGGGCAAGGCCAGTGGCTCTGCCGTCGGCGTCAGCCGGGCAGGGACTGGAGCGAGTCGCCGGACAGCAGGGACTGGAGCGAGTCCAGGAGCCGGGCGGCGGCGCCGCTGAAGTAGGTGCTGTGGGTGACCTTGACGGTCTCCAGGGAGTCGGAGCCGACGAGCACGATGTCCATCTCGGGGCGGTCGTGGTACTCGATCTCCGCGGCGCGGTAGGCGGCGGTGGCGGCGTCAGCGTCGGCGCCGAAGGACTCGTGGGACATGAGCTCGTCGCGGTGCCGGTCGTAGATGAGCAGGAAGTGCTGGATACGGTCGGTACGCGCGGTCATGGCGATCCTCCTAGGGTGTATGTGAGCATAACGTGGATCTCACGGAGGAGAAGGTGTTGCAGATCACAAAAAGTAGGTGACCTTTAGTATACCTCGGATCTCAGGGGTGAGAGCGCCGTGAGGACTGGTCAGGACGGCGTTGTCTGAGCAGATCTCGGAGCTTATGGGTGAGGTCGGTGAACTTCGCCGCATCCTCGGAGGTGAGTGCAGCTCCCCCGTCAAGACTCACGTGTACCCGTGACAGGAGCCGAGCGTAGTCCTGGACGAGAGACTGTCCGTCCTGCTTGTAGTTCTCGCCCAGGCTGGCGCTGAGCCCTTCGACGAGTTCGGCCCACTCGTGCATCCTTCCGGTGCGTAGCTGCACCTCGATGAGACGCCCGTCCCTCTCGATGACGATGTGGATCGCCCGGTAGCCTGAGGAGCGGGGCTCGGCGACGTAGTCCGAACGCCGGACCGACTCCTTCCACCGAGCGCGAATGATACCGTCGAGGTCGTAGAGGGCCGGGACGTGGTTCGTTCCCAGGACGATCCGGCATCCGCCGATGTCCTGCATGCGGGACAAGTCGAGTTCGGCCTCTCGCTGCGTGATCTTCTCGACGATGGTCGGCATGCGCTTGAGCCGCTGGCTGACCTCCGCGTCAATCTTGTGGCTGGCCAGCAGAGCGACCAGTTCATCGTTGACCGTCTCCAGGGGCTTGGCGAAAGAGCGCCGGTAAGCGTCGATCGTCGCGAGGACAGCCTCTCGCCCGTCCTCGGGGGCTTCTCCGCGCGCGATCCGCCGCAGCGCGCTGCCGGCCTTACGTACTGCGCTCTTGGACACAGGTGCAGGATCAACCATGGTTCTGATTCCTCGAGAGTTCAAGACTCCTTCTTATCGGGGTCCCCACACCTTCGACGTGTTGGTGTGGTACCGCACAGGCGCAGCTTCGCGTCCGAACCGCGCCGGACC
>ERZ773079.297-NODE-297-length-33740-cov-11.139676_pt1 | contig 33740 bp, 20 predicted proteins | sample MGYA00511355_ERZ773079 | MGnify/ENA primary metagenome ERZ773079 (study PRJEB29015, sample SAMEA2737979) | human oral metagenome | biome: human oral; feature: human-associated habitat; material: dental | place: China | collected 2117 ... | reverse complement strand
AGACTCTCCCTAAAACAATGTTTTTCTCAAACGGGCGATAAGCCCCTCGCGGTGCAGGTCTCAGAGGCTCAACATCGTCCTCTCCAATCTTCTCGCCTGCTCTTACATCTCTGGTAAGTCGCAAACACCGCTGCTGGAGGACAACCGTCTCCTGTTCATTTTCCTCAACTCTTTTGATGCCGGATCCCATTGCCGACTCCAGTTCACGTGCACGATCGACCATATCTCGCCATGTTACGGGATTCATCGAAAAAGCATGATCCGGACCCTCCCGCCGATTGTCTGAGGTAAAATGCTTTTCCACAGTGCGCGCTCCAAGAGCAATTGCCCCCAATGCAGTAGCATGTCCCGGTGTATGATCCGAGAGTCCAAGCAGCATATCTGGATACATCACAGCATACGTTTTCAAAACATTGAGATTCACATAATGCATATTCTCAATATTTCCCGTATAGTTCGTATTACATTGCATAAGCAGAAGATTCTTGTTGTGTTTAAGCACTGCATCTACCGCGCGTATGACATCCGATATTTCAGATGCTCCTGTTGCCAACATGACGGGTTTATTCTTGCAGGCAACATAAGAGATAAACTCAATCCATGTAATATCTCCGGAGCCAATCTTATATGCCGGAACATATTGATCGATGCCATCAACAGCCGCCACATCATATGGCGTAGTTAAAAAGTCAACATTCGCCTTCTCTGCCGTCTCTGCAAGAACAGCATTCCACTCACGATGGCATTCAGCATCTCTAAAAACTTCAAAGACACTTTTCTTCCATGCAGATTGATGCCCTGCCTGTTTCCCTAAATGTCGAAAGCCATAATCACTTACAATTTTTTTTGCCAGGAAGTGCTGAAATTTAACGGCATCTGCCCCGGCTTCCTTGGCAAGGAATATCAATTCTTTTGCTCTTTCAATGTCGCCATCATGATTGGAGGCAATATCGGCAATAAAATACGTTGGCGTATTTTTTGAAAGCAGTCTTCCATTGATACGAAAAGATGTACTGTATCTATCCATGAAAACCTCCCTCTTGATATTCGTCAGCTATACTCTCAATCACTTCATCAAGAGTCGGCATATGATACCCAAGCAGACTCTCTATTCGCATTGTCGAAAGACCGAGAGAGTCCGCACGCTTTGTTCCAAGAGAGGCAACAGATCCTTCTCTGTAGCGCGGAACTCGGTTAAATATTCGCTTCGACAAGGCGACTGCAAATTCTTCTTTTGAAGACACAGTGGATGATGCAAGGTTGAATACACCAACAGGATGCAAGCGAAGAATATCTAGGAGTATTTTACTGAACTGTCTCGTATGAATAGAAGATGTAAAGAAGTCCGTAAACAAGCTCAATTCTTCCTCATTATTCAATGAGTTCAGCAACCACTCAAGGAATGTGGGACGTGAATCAATACCACGCAACCCAACAATGTTGGTACGCAGTACGATCGTGTTCCGATAGGTCAAGGCGAAACATTCACCCACATACTTTGTTCGCGCGTATTCATTAAAAAAAGTAACAGCATCTTCTTCATCATGCTTCTTTCGTTCGTCTCCACAATAATAATGATCTGTAGACACTTGAACAAAATACGCATTGTATTTACGGCAAAATGCCGCTAACCGTTCCGGCAAACGACTATTGACCAAGTACGCTGTACCAACATCCTGCTCGCAAAGGTCGAGCCCTACAATGGCGGCTGCATTGATACAGATAGTGGGCTGTACTGCCTCGAAGCAAGTCCTCAGCAAATAATCGTCCGTCAGGTCGAACGTATATTCAGCGTTGTTGCGGGCAACTGTATGCAAGGTGATGTCTGCCTGGGCAGACCATACTTGTGAGAGGCTTCTCCCAAGCATCCCATTTGCACCAATCAGCAAAACATTATGTTGCATTCTCTTCTCCCATACAGGCAAGAAACCTCTGTTATTTTCAAGTTTTATGGATTCATCGTTCTAAGTTCTTCTACTGTGAGAAACACATCATTTGTACCGGAGCTGTATTCGAACCCATCCGGTACAGGATGCCCCTCTTCCCCCAGCATATTCTTCGTGTAATCAACATTGTTGCCAAAATTGATGCTTGGCGCAATGCCGGTCGTTATTGATGTGTTGTACAAAGTTTTATACAGATCACTGTATTGACGAGCCACACCTGAAAAGTTCGCACTATAGGCCTGCTGTAGCGTTTCAAGCGAGCGGCTTATCCCACTTAAATCTATCTGGGCCATAATCTTTGAAATCGACTCAGCAAATCCAGATACAACTTTGCTAAAGCCTGTAAAGTCAACGTGAGTGCTGCGGATATAGATTACCCGGCTCATCTCCCTGTTTGCCTTCTCTGCAAGCGTTCGAGCACGTCTGTATTCTCTGTACGACATTCGATGCGCATGCATTACTTTATTGCGAAATTCCCTGATGTCCTCATGGTCATCTGCAACAGTAGTTAGCCTGTCGTCATTGAAATATTGAGACCAAAGCGAGTTTTCCTCCATCTGCTCGATAGCCTTAACAAGGTCTTTCTTCTCAAAGCGTCGGGATTTCTTATCGTTGACAACGCTTTTGACTTTGTTGTTGAACTCCAGATTAGTGAAAGCAATCTCAAACAGCTCGCCCAAGTTCTTCTCTTCAAGCTCCCCAATTCGCTCATCATCTAAAGAACCCTTATCGCTACATATACCGACAATGAGCAGTTCTCTGAATCTACGCTCAAAAGTTGCAATAAGCTCAAAGAGCACACGATCGAATTTTTCTGATGGCCCGTCTTCAAGCATGCGAACAGAATCGTCGTGCTCTTTAAGCACGTCATCTCTAATCTCCGACAAGACCCTTGCGGCGTCAATACTGTCCGAATTGACTGAGATAGTGACAACATGCATGTCTTCTTGATTGGAGAATCGCTTGATGGTTTTCTCTATCGGCTTGTTGAGCGAGGTATCAGGCTCATCGGAAATAGGCATCGCATCGATTGCCTTCTTCGCCTCCTCTCCTTTGATGAGAAACTTCACACACATCTTATGTGTATTCCCAGTCGGCTTACTCTGTGCCATGTTCCCTCGCTCGTTATATGAGTCGGCAGCTGCTAATGCCCGCAACCGTTCTTCTGTTTCCGTTGCATATTTTAGAGAATCTTATGAGTGCTATTGATGCAAACTCGGCCACACAGGAGCGCCCTCCCGTCAATATCGACAGAAGGGGCGCATTTATCGCTCCCTCTCCTCAGCCCGTGACGCCGCGCCGGACGCCCTGCACCAGGCGTAGGCGGCGAGCGTCACGAATCCGGAGAGGAGGCCGGCTATGTATGCGACGATGCTAGGCCTCCTTCCCCTCGTCCTCCTCACGATGTCTCGTACTGATGCTGCGCACGATGCCGATGACGGAGGCGGCGCAACCCGCCGCAGCCAGGGCGCAGATGCCCGCTATCGGCAGCTCGTCTCCCGTCTGGGGAAGCTTGCCGCCGGGCGTCGGCGCCTCGGGAGTCTCAGGGGTCTTAGGCGGCACGAGCCTTACGGTCTGCCCCTCGTCGTTCACGTCGGCATGGGACGCCACCTCCCGGCCGTCCAGGGCGAGCGACTCGAAGGCCACGACCGCATGTCCCAAGAGCTCCGCGCCGTCGAAGGTGAAGGTGACCTCCTGCGTGCCGTCCGCCGCATCGGGCACGAAGGCCACGGTGGAGGTGACCACCTTGCCGTCGGAGCGCACGGGCTCGCCGGTCTCCCTGTCCACGAGCGTGCCGGTGAGCGTGTACTCCTTGCCGGGCGTGAGCCCCGTGTAGGAGACGGTGTCCACGATGGTCACCGAGTCGTCCGCCACGGCCTCGTGGTCGCCGTCGTCCGCGTCGGTCGCCTCGGTGCGCACTCCAGGTGCGGGAGGCGTCTCTGCTGGCAGCGCGTCGTTGGTGAGCGTGCCCAGGTTCACGGTCACGGAGTCGCGGTAGACCGAGACGTCGAAGGCCGGGATGAGCGTGCGGTCAACGTTTGCCTCGCAGGGAAGCTCCTCGACCGCGTAGGTGTCGTAGGGCAGCGCCCCCTTGGAGTCGTCGGACTCGGAGCCACCGAACCACACGCCGGAGTCAGCCGTGCCGCCGTTGGCGTCCTTGGTGTGGGCGTTCCAGCTGGCCGCCGTGGAGGCCTGGCCGTTGCCGTCCGTCACGATCACGTGACTCTCGCCCGTGGTCTTGCTGGTGATCTTGAAGGGCACGCCCGCGAGTCGCTGCTGGGTGCCGTCGGCCACCTTCACGAGTGCGAGGTCGCCGCGCACCACCTGCTCGGTGAACTCGTCCTCGGGCGTGAGCTCGAAGACGGCGAGGTCGTGCCCGACATCCTCAGCAGTGACCGTGAATACGTGCTCCTCGGTGTCGGGGAGGTAGCCTGTGGGAGGCTCCACCTCGCGCACGGAGATGCGGCCCAGCGGGATGTCCTCGAAGGTGACCTCGCCGTCCTCGGTGGTGCCCCTGATAGTCTTGGTCTCTCCGTCCTGCTCGAACGTCGCCTCGTAGACGGCGCCGTCGAGCGATGCCGCGCCCTGGGGCGTCGCCTCGCCGGTCTCGGCGTCTGTCTTCTTGAGGCGGAAGGTGACGGTCACGGGCTTGTCTGCCGCGTCCACCACGGCGTCGTGTCCGGAGACGGTTACCTCGTACTCCTCGCTTGAGAGGACGTAGCCTGCGGGGGCCTCGATCTCGCGCACGGCGTAGGTGCCGTCGGGCACGCGGGCGTCGGTGCTGCCGCGCCCGTCCTCGCCGGTCGTGATGCGCGCCACGAGCTCGTCTCCCTGGTAGACGCCGTAGACGGCACCCTCCAGGCTGTAGTCTCCGTCGCCCTCGGTGACGCTCTCGTCCGCAGAGGCCTTGGCGAGCCTGATGCGCCCGCCGCCGCTCGTGGTGAGCATGGACTGCACGGCGGGCTTTCCGGCAACGGTGCACACGGTGCCGCGCCCGTCGATGGAGGCATCGCCTCCCTGGTAGGCCGCCGCCTCGTCCGCGAGCTCTCTGGCAGCCGCGACCATGGCGGGATCGGCGTCCGCGAAGTCGGACTCACTGGCCGTACCGGAGGCGAGCCACACAGCCATCTGCGTCACGGCCTGCGCCTCGGCATCGCTCCACTCGGTGCCGCCTATAACGTTCGTCGCGGGATAGCCCCTGGCGAGGAGGTAGTCCTCCGCAGGCGCAGCCTCGCGCAGGTCGGTGTAGTCCTGGCCGCTTCGTCCCGGTCCGTGGGCGTCGTGGTCGTAGCAGTAGGAGACCTGCCCCTCTGCGGTGCGGTAGCCCACGCCCTCGTTCACGGGCGCGTAGCCGCCCTCTATCTCGTAGCTGCTGATGTGGACGGACCCCGTGTCGGCGTAGGCCGCCGCCTGCGGCAGACAGGTCGAGAGCGCGAGCGCCGCTGCCAACGCGAGGCGCGCGGCACGGCTGATAAACCCGTTTCTTTTCGTCTTCTCCATGGCGCACCTAGCCGATCTCTCGGGCGTCCGGGCGGACCCTCTCCGAGCGGTCGATGGCCTCGGCGGAGTCCCTGGCGGCGCGTCCCCGGTCGGCCAGCGCGCGCGGGTCGTCGCCGTGCTCCTCGGCCCAGGCGCGCCTCGAAGCCGCAAGGGCGTCCTTGATCTGTTGCGGCATGACCTTCACCACGTCCCTCACGCGCTTGCCGTCCGCATCGGTGACAGGGCGCCCCTCCGGGTCGAGCACCGACCTCTTGAGCCACACCTCGCGGTCCGCCAGGAGCGGGATGTCGCGCCATTCGGGCCCCTTGAAGCGCGACGCGTCCACGAAGAACGGGCTGAACTCGTAGCCGCCCACGTCTCGTCCGTCGATGACGGTGTCGGCGGGAAGGCGCACCTGGTTGAAGGTCCTTCGTTCCCCCGTGGCTCGGTCGATGTAGGCGATGTCCTTGCGCACGAAGTTCTCGTGGAGCGTGAGGTAGACGTTCTTGCCCTGGCCTCTCTCATCTGCCATTTCTTCCTCCTTGTCGTCGTGGCGGCACGGGGGCCTCCGCCGTTGTCCTTGCTTGCTTCTTGCCTTTCTCGGCCTAGGTGACCATGGCCGCCTCCTTCCTCGATTTACTGCTAGCCGCCCATGACGTCGCGCACCCAGCCGCCGCTCTTCACGAGCGCCAGGATAAGCAGGATGCACATCGCCAAGTACTGAAGCGCGTAGCTGAGGCCTCCCACCACCGAGTCGAGCACGGGCACGCCCGCGCTCGCGGCGTTGAGGCCGCCCAGCACGATGGGGAAGCTCACGAGGAGCACCAGGATGACCACGCCCGCCAGGCACACGGAGGCGAAGTTCCTGAGGTAGCCCACGCCCATCTGGCGCGTCTCGTCCTCGGAGAGGAGCGCCAGGGGAATCGGCGAGAAGGCGGCCATGATGTAGATCTGAAGCGCCCTCGCCCAGCTCACCACCAGCGCCACCACGTAGGCGGCGATGACGACGACCCAGCTCACGAGGGCGACGACGAGCATGCCGAGGAGGGCCGCCACGTCGTCGTCGGTCGTGGTGATGGACACGGCCTGAAGGTCCAAGGCCGAGCCCGTCCCGAAGAGGTCGCTCACGCGGGACACGGCGAGGCGCGAGACCTCGTAGACGGACTGCATGAGCTCGAAGCTGTGCTGCAGGACGAAGAGGAAGACCGCGTAGAAGACGAGCAGGAACACGACCTCCCTCACGCCCGGCATGGAGGCGTTGCCGTCCATGCGCTGGCTGATGCGGATGAGCTGCAGGGTGAAGGCGAGCGAGAGGACGCCGCAGCCGATGGGAAGGATCGCCGCCTCCCAGACGCCGTGCACCACGTCGCGCATGGTGACGGTGCCGGCCGATCCCAGCATCTGGTCGAAGCTCGCCGAGAGCACGCCGTCGGTGCTGATGGACTTGAGCACGTCCACCTGGCTGTTGAAGATCCAGTTACACGTGTCGCGGAGCACCCCGCAGAGCCATGAGTTCACGTCGTCGGCGATCGAGGCGAAGGCGGGCTCGGGGAGGAGGATTGCTATGAGAGCAACGGAGGTTGCGACGAAGGCGAGCGCGAACCTGCGATCGCGCGCGAGGGCAAGGGCGCGTCCCATGGCTAGCCCGCCACGGCGAAGGCGCCGCCCTCGTAGGTGACCTGTAGAATCGTCGCCGCCGCGTCGTCGCAGTGGAAGGTCGCCGTGATGACGCCCGCGTTCGTGTCGAGGTAGACCTCCCCGTCGAAGGTGGCCCTGGTGGCCGTGGGAGCGTGCGCGCGGCAGTAGGCTGCGACGGCAAGCGCGAGCTCGTCGGTCTTTCCCTCGATCAGCGTGGTGTAGGGCTCGGTGACGCCCCCGACGGCGACCGCCTCCCTGTGGGGCGATGCCTCCACGTAGGCGTGCGCGCAGGAGAATCCGTCCGAGGAGACCTTCCAGGAGCCCTCCTCGCCGGAGAGGCTGATGGTGGCCTTGACCTCCCCGTCCCCGCCGTCGCGGACGAGCCTCACGTCGAGCGAGGTCGCGGAGGAGCTTGTCACCTCCATGGCCGCGACGTGCACGCCCGAGGCGTCCGTCTCCACGAGGGAGCCGTCCCTGAACTCGACGGTGACGGTGGGGTCGCCCTCCGCCTGCCAGGCGTGGGACCGGAGGATTTCAAGCGCGTCCTGCGCGTTCCAGTCCTCCGGTGTGGTCTCGTTGGCACCGGCGGCTTCGGATGCGGCCTCCTGCTGCGCCTGCGGATCTTCCGGGTGTCCGTGCACTGCGGCGCAGCGCGCGACGCCTGCGCCGATACCCAGCACGAGCACCGCCGCGAGCGCGATGGCCGCCGTCCTCTTCCGTCTCTCCATGTCTTCCTCCTAGAAGCGCACCGCGCACGTGAAGTACGAGATGCCCGTCCCTATGCGGCACACGTCGCCCGTGTGCGGCTCGTGTATGTACTGGTCGCCCCCGATGTAGATGGCCACGTGGCCCGGGCGCCACAGGATGTCGCCGGGCCTGGCCTCCGAGGGCGGGACCTTGGTGCCGGCGTTGGCCTGCGCCTCCGAGTTCCTCGGGATCGAGATTCCCGCCTGCGCGTAGCAGTACTGCGTGAGCCTCGAGCAGTCGAGGGCGCGCTCCGGCGAGGTGCCGCCCCACACGTAGGGCACGCCGAGCTGGCTACGTGCCGCCTCGACGATGGCGCCTCCTCCCGCGCTTCCGCTCCTCCAGCCCTCGACGGTCATCCCGCCGAGGCGATAGAGGCCGTATGTGGCCATGATCGACTTCAGGGTGTCCACGTAGGCCGAGTCGGTGGCGTATCCCGCATCTTTCAGCCCCTCGGCCATCTTGTCCGAGTCGTGCTCGGCGATGGCCTCTTGTATGAGCGGGTTTCCCGCGTAGCGCTGGTTCCGCAGGAGGACGCGCGAGCGGAACACGATGCAGTCGCGCATGCTCCTGAAGCGCGTGAAGTCGGCCATGATGGTGACGCGCTGGCCGCCGTACTCCTCGCCGGTGGACCAGCTGTCCTTCCCCGTGACCTCGGGGGCCGCGGCGAAGCTTGCCGCCCACTTGATGCCGAAGAGGTTGTTGTCGCGGGTGGCGAGCCCCGAGAGGTGGTCTCCCGCGCCGCTCTCGCAGATGGTCTGCGCGATGGTGCAGCCGGCGGGGTGCCCGTACTCCTCCTGACATTCCAGCGCCGCCTCCACCATCTCGGAGGTGATGTAGGGCGGAAGGCCCAGGTTGTTGGCCGCCTGGGCCTGCGCCTCGTTGCCCCAGAAGCCGAGAAGCGCGCTCATCGCCTGGCTCGCCGCGAGCGCGAGCGCCACCACGAGGACGACCGCCGCGAGCACGCCCGCTATGGGGGCTGCCACCGACGTCCCGCCTGCGAGTGCTGCCTCGGTTCCCCCGGTGCGCGCGGCCTCCTTGGCGGCGGCTGCAGCTGCACGTTCGCGCACGCGCGCCTCTGCGTGTGCCTTCGCCTGCGCCTGGGCCTTCTGGCGGGCGGCGTCTGCCTTGGCCTCCTTCGCTGCCTTGGAGCCCTTGCGCCTCGCTGCAGCGGGGCGTGCGGTGTCGTCTCTCCGACCTCTTGCGCCGATCGTCCGCCAGGCGCACACGGCATAGTCTACGCTACTTCTCGCGTCACGGGTGCCGTCGCCGTCGTCCGCCTCCTCCACCTCGTTGAGAGCGGTCTCAGCCGCCATCTGGCTCGCGTGGGAGCGCAGCTGCGTCCTGCGGTTCACGGACTCCACTGCCTTCTGCCTGGACGACACGCCCTTGCCCGACTTGCGTCCCGTGCCATCGATGAGCGCGCGGGTCATGTCCTGCGGGCGCACGTCGCCGGTGTCTGTCGCCTTCGTCCTGCCGACGCGCACGCACAGCATGCCCTCGGCGGGTGCCGTCACGTCCCTTTCGGCAAGGGCGCTCACTGCTTAGCCTCGCGCTATCTCGCGCGGCGGGCGAACTCGGAGGCCTTCTTCAAGGCCGCGATCTCCTCGGGCTTGGTGTTGAAGAGGTCGTAGAGTTTCCCCTTCGGGAAGTCGTCCTTGATGGGCACGCGGGTCCCTCCCGCCACGAGCAGGCCCTCGCCCGCGCGCGTGGACTCGTTCACGAAGTCCTCCTCCTGGGGGCGAGAGGCCCAGAAGGTCCGCCCACGCCTTGCGGTCGAGCGGAGACTGCTTGTGGAGCAGGATGAAGTCGGAGTTCAAGACCATGTTCCTCGCCTCCTCGTGCTCGAGCATGTAGACGCTGTTCTGCGTGATGCCCGTGCAGGCGAGGTTGAACTTCCTGCCCTCCGCCCAGAACTTGGAGAAGTAGCTGATGACCGAGGGGTGCGAGAAGAGGCTCTGCACCTCGTCGATGTAGAGCCAGGTGGTGACGCCGCGCTCGAAGTTGTAGTACATGCGGTTGCGCACGCTCTCCAGCATGGCGATGACGCCGAAGGCGCGCATGGAGTCGGAGAGGTCGCGCAGGTCCACGTTGGTCATGCGGTGCGTGAAGGAGACGTTGCTCTCGTGGTTGAAGAACGAGGTGGCGCCCGCCACGTAGCGCTCGTATCTAAGGGCGATGCCCGCCGCCTCGTGCTCGGGCTGCTCGCGGAGTATCGAGTAGAGGTCCTGCAGCACGGGCACCCTGCCCGCGCCCGCGCAGCGCGCGTAGGCGAGCTCCACGCAGCGGGAGATGATGGGCTTGTCCGCCTCGGGGAGGGCCGACCCGCCCTCGGCCATGGTGGCAGACGAGAGCGCCAGGAAGGCGTCTATCTTGAAGGCCATCTGCGAGGCCGTGGACTGGTGGGCCACGTCGGCGAGGTCGAAGGGGTTGAGGTGCGTCCCCGAGTCGGGCGCGAAGCGCACCGACTCGCCGCCCGCGCCCTCGGCCACGGGAGCGTACTCGCCGGCGGGGTCGAGGATGATTATCTCGTCGTCCGGATAGGCCAGTATCGTGTTCACCATCTCGCGCTTGGTCGAGAAGGACTTGCCGGAGCCTGGCGTGCCGCAGATGAAGCCCATGGGGCTCGCGAGGAGCTTGCGGTTGCAGAGCACGAGGTTCCCCGAGCCCTTGTTCTGCCCGTAGTAGCCGCCTCCCTCCTGGAAGAGCTCCTGCGTCGCTAAGGGGAGCTGTATCGCCACCTGCGAGGTGGTCATCATGCGCGAGGCCCTCACGTTGTTGTGGCCCACGGGAAGCGCCGAGTTCATGCCCTCGCGCTGGCGGTAGTCCAAGGGCTCGATGCCGATGCCGGCGGCCCGGGCCGTCCCCACGATCTGCTCCACCCTGCGGTCGAGCCCCTCGCGAGTGTCCGCGTAGGCGAGCGCCACGCCCGTGTAGGTGAAGGGCATCTGTTCCTATGTTGGAGGCTGTCGAGGAGGTCCTCGGCCTCCGCCTTGGAGTACTTGAGCTCGCTGGGCAGGATCTGGAAGTCGTAGCCGCGCTTCACCGCGCCCATCTGCTCGTCCACGATCTCCTTGTCCATCCACGCGATGCACCGCATCACGTGGGCGATGGCGGCGGGCTTCTCGATGGGACGGACGTGCAAGGAGACGGAGAGCGGTATGGGGAGGTCGATGATGGAGGAGGCGAGGCAGTCGTCCGAGAGCTCGCTTCCGAAGCGCCGGAGCGAGAGCGCCTGGCACCAGGCGCCGTCCGACGTGTAGCAGGTGTCGAGCCCCTCGGGCTTGAAGTCGAGCGACATCGGGCAGACGAGGTCCTTGGCGGAGAGGCCCGTCTTGGGTCCCACGTCCTCATAGGAAAACCCCCAGGGCTGAAGCGGCCGCAGGAACGACGCGATCGCGGCGAGGCGCGCCTCGCCGTCGAGCATGCGAGCTGCGCACCCGATGCCGGAGAGGCGCTGCACCGCGTCTCCCCGGAGGCGCGCGAGCGCGGGCACGGCGGCGTCCACATCGTCCGCCTCCACGGTGAAGGTGAGCAGCCGCTCCCGCACGAGGTTCAAGACGCCCTCGCGCATCTTATCGTTCAAGATCCGGTCGTACTCCGCCGCCAGCTCCTCGGTCGTGGCGTCGGCATGCGGGAAGAACTCGCGCGAGCCTATCTCGGCCTCGGGTATGGGCGTGTTGGACACGGTGAGCTGCACGGAGGCGCCCGCCCCCAGGTAGTCGTACATCTGAGACCAGCCGGAGAAGACCGCCTTCTGCGCCTCCAGGCGCGCCTTCTGGTAGCTCACGTCGTCGAAGGCGATGGTCTGGGAGAAGAGCCCGTCCTCCACCTGGCAGGTGCCGTCCTCGTACATGAGATCGAAGCCCACGGCCCCGCAGACGTCACGCGCCGCGCGGCGGCGACGCAGGCGCTCAGTCTCCTGGCGGTCGCCCGCGCGCTCCGCCTCGCGCATCCTGCGCTCGAGCGAGCCCGCCTTGCCGGTAGGGCTTGCCTTCCTATCCTTCTTGTCCTTGGATCTCCCGAGATGGAGCACGCCTCTCGGCCCCCTTCCTCCTCGCGGCGCGCACGGCGCGCCTGTCGGGTCTTGCTTCAGTGCGCTCTCCGGCTACGGACCTGAGGTCGCAGCCCGCCTCGTAGGCGAGGCGCCCGTCAAAGAGCATGTGGTCGAGCCTCATGGGCACGTACTCCTCGGCCTTGAGGCCACGCGGGCGCCAGAAGCCCAGAAGCCAGAACGGCATCGAGGCGGCCATGACGGGAAGCGTCGCGTCCGAGACCTGTATGCCGAGCAGGAAGTAGGAGCCCGCCGCTGCCGCGAACGAGCTCGCTATGCCGCCCGCCACGCAGGCGAGCGTGCGGGCGGAGAGCTTGCCGACGACCTTCTCGGTGTACTCGCCTATGTCCTTGTGGACCGGTGCCGTGAGCATGGGCGCCCCTAGGCCGGCGGCCACGACGTGTCGAGCATGCCGAAGTAGACCGCCGCCGCGACGATGATGGCGCCGCCAGCGATGGTCGAGATGGCGGTCGCGAGCTGCGGGCCGCCCTGGTTCTCCCTGATGGCCAGGCCAAGAGAGACGGCTCCCCACACGGTGAGGAACCCTCCGAGGAAGGTCACGCAGCCAGAAACCAGGTTGATGATCTGAGAAAGCACTTGCTATCCCTCCTTACGGCGCGCGTCAGCGCGCGATGTGTGCCCGTCTTCGGCGGGACGGCGCCCGCGCACGTCCGTGCTCGCCCCGTCTTTCGCTTCGGCGCCACCCCCTCGGAGGCGGGCACGGTACTCGGTGAGATCGAAGGGCGCAGGTGCGCCCGCATCCCCGGAGGCGACCTGCGCCCAGAGCGGGTGGCGGCGCGGGTCGTACTTCTTGTCCCTCACGGGGAAGGCCCCCGAGATGAGGACGACGGCCTCGTCGCGCGGCGGGCGCGCGACCTCGGAGGGCTGCACCAGGTCGCGCTCGACGGTGTTCCAGTTCCTAGTCGAGCTGCCGGAGGCGCCCCTCGTCTCGTTCCAGGTGAGGGTGCCCACGGTCTCCTTGCCCACCGCCTCCGAGATCTCGCGCACGGTGTCGGTTGACTTGCCGCCCAGGAAGACCGTGGTGTCGCAGCAGTCCACGATGGTCGCGGCGTCGTCCTTGTAGCGGCTCTTGAGCTGCGACATCGACTGCAGGTACACGGTCACCGATACGTTGCAGCTGCGGACGACGGCGATGGTCTTCTCGATGTCGGGGAGGCGTCCGATGTTGGCGAACTCGTCGAGCAGGAAGCTCACGTGGGCGGGAAGGGACCCGCCATAGCGGCTGAGCGCCCGCCTGCAGAGGACGTTCACCGCCTGCCACATCATGACCGCGAGGAGGAACGAGTAGAGCCCGCTCGTGTCGCTCACGATGGCGAAGGCGGCGCGGCGGCTGTCGGCGTCGCCGAGCCGGTCAAGCTCCATCTCGTCGTGGGAGACGAGCTCGCGCACCTGCGGGATCGCGAGGGGCTCCATGCGCGTGTTGCAGGAGACCAGGATGGACTTGGCGGTGCGTCCCGCCGCGTCCTTGAACATCTTGTAGTGCAGGAGGCAGAAGTCGTCCTCCACTGCGACGGGTTCTGCCACCTTGACCCACCTGAAGCGCGCGCTTCCCGCGCTCGCCGTCCGCGAGAGCGGGTCCGCAGTGTCTTCGGCGCCGTCCACCTCCACGTGGTAGCCTATGAGCGCCACGTGGAGCAGGCGCTCGGCGTTCTCCCAGAAGGGGTCTGCGGCGTGGCGGTCGCCGCCGGAGGTGTTGGCGATGAGGCAGCCCACGAGTTCCAGGATGTCCGCCTCGTCCTCGACGTAGGCGATGGGGTTGTAGTGGAGCGACTTTTCGAAGTCGATGGTGTCGAACGCGAGCACCTTGTAGCCGCGCTCCTCAGGGAGCCCTCCCGCCATGGGGAGCGTCTGGCCCTTGGGATCGGTCACGAAGTAGCTGGCGTTCGCCTGCATGATGTTCGGGAGCAGGTCGAAGAAGGTCTTGCCGGAGCCCGAGCCTCCCACGACCGCGCGGTTGAGGTTTCGCTGCCAGAGGCTGCCGATGTTCGCCTCCCTTGCGTCAAGCGCCATGCGCACGTCGCGCGAGAGGATGACGTTGTTCTCGGGGTTCTTTGTGTCTGCGAATTTCCGCGTTTCGCGCGGACTCGCCCAGCGCGCGCTGCCGTGCTCCTCTCCGGCGCGCTCTGTCCGTCCGTGCGTGAGCGAGTACGCCCAGAGGGCCCAGATGCCGCAGGCGGCCACGAGCCCCGACGCGAGCGGGGCGGCGCCTCCATGGAGGAAGCCATGCGCCGCGACGAAGGCGGGAAGTTTTTGGCTCTTCGGGGTTTCTGGTGGGTAGCACGGGCTAGGTCGAATCGCAAGCGAGCGCGTCGAACGACAGGCCTCCCAGCCTGAGGAAGATCGCGGTGGTGAAGTACTCCACGTTGCGCTGTGCGTCAGGCGTTCCAGAGCCACAACAGGCAGGTCACCGCCGAGCAGCGCCGAGTGCTCACCGACTGGTGCGAAGCCGTGGTCTACAGCATGCCGAGGAGAGGGAGGATGCGCGCGCTAGGCGCGTAGCGACACGGACGACAGCTGCCGAGGGAGGGGCGTCACACCCCTCCCTACGTGCAGTTTTCATGGAGACGGGGCCACGAGGGCGATGCGCTGGCCATGCCCCAGCGCGCACCGCCGCCGCATGGCTCATGGGGGCTTCGCCATGGGCGCGACGGCGGTTCACACGTCCCGGGCAGAGGGCGCCCGCCGCCACTTCTGTTCTCAAGAAGGAAGCATGCGAATGCCGCTGCTTACACCTCCTCGTCCTCTGGCGCCATGACCCACATGCCCTCATGGTCATCCCAAACGTACACGTCAAACTCGTGCTCTCCGAGGCCCGACCTGACAGCGTGCACCAGCTCGACGTAGCTCTCTCGGACCTCGCCGCCGGGCTCGACGACGTGGAACGAGAGCCAGCAGGCCATGCCCTTGACCGACGTCGGGATGTCGACGGCGACGGTCCACCAGAAGCCTCTGTCTTCTGTGCGACCCATCTCCTCGACCCTCCAGGGGAGGCCCTCCCAGCCAGGCACAGCGTCGGGCAGCGCAGTCCTGACGAACCATCCCACCGTCTCATCGACGTGCCTCTGATAGATCCAGGTACCCGTGTGAATCTCCAATACAAATGTCTTCTCCGTCATTCTATGGCGCGCCCGGGACGCCGCGTAAGACGCGTCTGATTTACGCGTGGTTACGTGTGGATTACGTGTCCCCAGACGCATCCAATGGGACGTATCCGCAGGTAGATGACATGTAACTTCGTGTTTGATTACGTCACGTTACGTGAGGTCGACGACACCCTCAGCATCCTGATCCCCGGCGCGGCCCGCTTCGCGGGCCGGTCATCGCGCCCTTCCGACACCCCGGCTGCGCCGGGGACTCGTCATGGTCCCGCTATCCTCGCCGGACCGTCGAAAGCCCGCAGCAACGCGAGTCGTGAGGGCCACCCCTGGCCCTCGGACCGGCGCAGCATGGCACAGGCTCCTTGGAGGCGGCAGGCACCCCTAGCGCCGCCTCCCGTCGCCTGGCGCGTCATGCCCCGCGCGCGCCGCGCCCCGCCCGCAAACGGGCGCGCCCCGGGCATGCCGCTTGCCCTTCCGCCCCCGTCCGAGGGAAGGAAGGGCCGACCCTCAACCCGACCCGAAAGGGGAACGCCATGAGCACCACCGCCACCATCCAGCCGACTGCCGCCGTCCGCGAGAGGTGGGAGACGGGCGCGACCGTCACAGGCGACTACCTGCGCGACTGCGTGGCAGTCGCCGCCGAGACGCTCTCGCACGTCGGCTTCACCCACGTCGACGCCACCCCGTGGGAGGGCGTGCTCTCCTGCATGGAGGGAGACCTGCCCGTGACCGTGCGCGTCCTGCCCGTGCCGACGGAGCACTTCGGAATTACGCTCGGCGACGTCGAGTCTGTCATCGACGACGAACTCACCGCGCAGGGCGCCGCCATGTGCGTGTGCTCCGCCATCATGGCCGACGTGCCCCTGCCAGAGCACGTCCGCTTCGACGTGATGAGCGTGTGCATGAACCTTGACGCTGGGCGTGTGCGCGTCCACCACGTCCGCGGGGTCTGGCAGGGGTAGCCGTGGCCACAGGCACGACCCGGGAGCGCTCGCCACTAGGCGGGCACTTTCTTTTATGTGTTGAGTTTGTACAGGTCGGGGGCCATGAGGGCACGCGGCCGGGCCGCGCCACGGCGGAGGCCAAGCCCCTCCGCCGCCCGTCCCGCACGCGCAGGCACCCCTAACGCTTGTGGGGACGGAAAGGGGCCCATACCCTCTCGTTGAGCGCTCATGACAGGCAAGGTGAACATTTCTCGCTATGCGCTGAAAACCACACAGCGAAATAGATGTCTGGCAAGAGCTCTCTTTCAGTTGTGTCTCACGCAGTAGAGGTCTAGTATCTTATATAGCTGTTATGCCGTATTGGGAGGTGCTCGTGGACTCTGGCCTCGACCTCAGGAAATCCCTGCTCAACGGGAAGAAGAGCGAGCGAATCATCTTCGCCGTCACCCCCGAATTGAAGGAAGCCGTCACCAGGGCCGCTGAGGACAAGTGCGTCAGCGTCTCCGCATACATCACCGCGCTGCTTGCAGACGCAATCATCTCTGGGGAGGCGAGCGCGAAATGACGGCATCCTCCATCCAGGACGTGGCCCCTGGCTCCCGGGTCCTGATCAGGGGCGAGGAGTGGCTGGTCAAGCGCATCGACACAAACACCCTGGGCAACAAGGCGCTGCTCTGCGAGGGAATTAGCCCGCTCGTTCACGGGCGCGAGGCGGTGTTCCTCTCCGACCTAGACGAGGTCATCCCGGTCGACCCCGCGAAGACTAGGCTTGTGCCCGACGAGTCCCCCATGTACAGGGACACCAGGCTCTACCTCGAGAGTTCCATCCGCAGGAAGGTCCCGACGGACAACGCCCTGCACATCGGCCAGCATGCCGCGATGGACCCGCTTCCCTTCCAGTTCGAACCCGCCTACCAGGCTCTCCGGCACACGCGGCAGCGCATCCTCATTGCTGACACAGTAGGGTTAGGCAAGACGCTCGAGGCGGGCATTCTCATGAGCGAGCTCATCGTCCGTGGCAAGGGCAGACGCATCCTCGTGATCACCGAGAAGAGCATGCTCACGCAGTTCCAGATGGAGATGTGGAACCGCTTCACCATCCCGCTGGTGCGGCGCGACTCGACCAAGATCCAGCGCATCCGCGCGGAGCTGCCCTCCAACGCCAACCCGTTCTTCTACTACGACAAGGCGATAGTCTCGATAGACACCATCAAGCGGGGCGTGGAGTACGGAATCCACCTTGAGAACGCCTACTGGGACATCATCGTGGTCGACGAGGCACAGAACGTGGCAGAACGTGGCAACCGCTCCCAACGCAACCGCCTAGCCGAGCGCCTCAAGAACCGCTCCGACACGCTCATCATGCTCTCTGCCACGCCCCACGACGGCAGGGCGCGCAGCTTCGCGTCCTTCATGAACATGCTCGACCCGACAGCCATCACGGACCCCGACAACTACACCCCAGATGATGTCAAGGGCCTCTGCGTGCGCCGCTTCAAGAAGGACGTCCGCAACCAGGCGGCAGGCACCTTCCTGGAGCGCAACGTCGAGCTCGTGCCGTCAGTCGCGAGCCCACAGGAGGAGCGGGCATACGATGCGTTCGACGGGCTCGACCTCAGGATGGATGCGAGAAGGAAATCCACAGGCAGCGGACTCTTCAAGATAGTCCTTGAGAAGGCCCTCTTCTCAAGCCCGGCTGCATGCCTCGAGACTGTCGACAACAGAATCGGACGCCTCGCCCAGAGAGACGATGCGGACAGCATCCACGACTTGGGACAGCTCGAGACCTTCAGAGCCGCCCTCGGAGCCATCGGCCCAGACAGCTTCTCGCGCTACCAGGGCCTCCTCGGGCTGCTCCGTGACCCATCCTATGCGTGGAACCCCACCGACACACGCGACCGCCTCGTCATCTTCACCGAGCGAATCGAGACCATGCGCTGGGTCTCCGAGCACCTCAGACAAGACCTTGTCCTCACTTCGGAGCAGGTCCACACCATGCACGGGGGAATGAGCGACATGGAGCAGCAGGAGCTGGTCTCCGACTTCGGCAACGAGTCGAAGGCCGTCCGGGTGCTCGTCGCCTCCGACGTCGCCTCCGAGGGCATCAACCTCCACTACCTGTGCCACCGCCTCGTGCACTTCGACACCCCTTGGTCGCTCATGGTCTTCCAGCAGCGGAACGGCCGCGTCGACCGGTACGGTCAGCAGCAGAGGCCGGAGATCCGCTTTCTCACGACAACGGCGGCAAACGAGCGCATCCGCGGAGATGCCCGCATCATCCAGGTGCTCATCGAGAAGGAGCAGCAGGCCCATGACAACATCGGCGACCCATCGATGCTTCTCGGCAAGTTCAGCGTCGACGAGGAGACGAGGGTGGTCGAGCAGGCTATAGAGCAGGGGTCGGACGCAGAGGCCTTTTCTAACCTGTTTGTGGACGACGGAGGAGACGACGGGTTCTCCTTACTCGACCTGTTCATCGGAGAGGCCCAGGAGGACACCGTAGGTCAGGTTCCCACCATCGAGGACCACACCCTCCTCACCGACATGGAGTTCCTCCAAGAGGGCGTCGAGGCGTTCGGTGGCGCCGGAGGCATCGTCAGCAGAACCCCGCTTGACGGGGTCGCGGGCGTGAGGCTGAAGCTAGACCCTGCCGGCGAGCTCTCGCGCCGCCTGAGAAAGATAGCGCCGGAACGCGCGGACGGGGACGGCATCCTCGTGCTCAGCCCCGACCGCGGCTTCTGCATGCGCGAGGCAGACCGAGCGCGGAGCTCGGATTTCGAGATAGGGAACTGGCCCCAGGCGCAGTTCCTCTGGCCGCTGCACCCCATCTTCGATTGGATCGAGGACCGGTCCACCATGCAGCTGTTCGGTCGCAACGAGGCACCGCTCGTGCATGCCGACGCACTCGGTACCAACCAGACGCTGTTCCTCGTCCAGGGCATCTACCCCAACAGGAAGTCATCGCCCGTCGTTGACGAGTGGTTCGGGCTCCTCTTCGAAGGCAGCGCCTTCGAGCGCGAGCTCACCCTCGATGAGTCAATCAAGCTCACCGGCATCGACGACGCCGGGATTCCCAACCGCAGGTTGTTGACGCAGCAGGACGCCGACAGGGCGGAGAGCCTCTGCGTCGACGCCGTCGACGCCGCACGAATCCGTATGAGTTCCTCCTACAACTCCTACAAGGAATCCATCGATCCGCAGATAAACGAGGAAATTGACAAGCTCAACGACCTCCGGGAGCGCCACAAGTTGGTACAGATGGCGCTGCCTGGGTTCGAGAGCGGACGTACGAGAAAACTCAGGGAGATTGACGACCTCTTCGATCACTACGTCGACTGGGTCAGCGACACCCTCGAGATCGAGGACAACCCCAACATCCGCATCCAGGCAACCTTCGTAGGGGCGTGAGAGATGGCAATCGACCTCACAGGCATACATAACGTCAACGAGTTCTACACCGACCACTACCTCGCCACGTACTTCGAGCAGAGCGTCACGGAGACCCTCAGGGCATGGCGCGCTGACGCCGAGGCATCGGGTGGTCAGACGCCATACCAGAGGCTCCGGGATGCCGGTAAGCTCTACGGCCGTCTCTACGGCAGATCGAGAAATACCGGTCGCGGACATGCCGCCGAGGACGCAGCTGAGATGATAGCCGCCTACCTCGAGAGCCTCGGATACCCCGACAGCCCGCAAGAGCGCATCCCCCTTCCCTCGGGAGAGGTGCTCCCCCTCTTCCGCGAGTATCTGGGCGGGGATGGGCGACCTCGCGTCTGGGTCATCGCCGCCCTCCCCTCGGGAGAGGAGGACCTCTTCTCCGCACGCCCCGTGGCCCTCTTTGACCCTAATGACTCGACAGTTGACGCGGCCTCCCAGATCAGCGTCGAGGAGGCCGTCGACGCGCTGATGCTTGACGTTAGCTCGCCCGCCCGCTTCGTCATACTGGCAAGTCCCGAGGAACTGGCACTGATCGACCGCGAGAAGTGGGGGGAGAAGCGCTATCTCGCCTTCGATATGGACGAGATCTACCGGCGCAGGGAGGAGAGCACCCTCCAGGCGGTCGCGACCCTGCTTGCAATGCCCAACCTGTGTGCGAGGCAGGGCGAGACGCTCATCGACGAGCTCGACCGGCAGGCACACGAGCACGCCTCGGAGGTCTCGGACTCCCTGCGTTACTCCCTTCGCGAGTGCGTAGAGATGCTGGGCAACGAGGTCATCTACGACTGGGTGCACAACAAGGGCCATGACCTCGACACAGACCCCATCGATGCAGGGGAGCTCACCATCGAGTGCCTGCGCTACATGTACCGCATGCTTTTCCTCCTGTTCATGGAGGCGAGGCCGGAGCTGGGGTTCGCCCCGACCAAGGCGGAGTCGTACCAGCGCTCATACTCGCTCGAATCTGTGAGGCAGATTGCCGAATCTCACAGGGAAGGCATCGACGCGGACGCGGACGACACGGACTTCATCGACCGGACCCTCAGGCTAACATGCAAGCTGGTCTACGACGGCTACCCTACAAACGAGCAGCAGTACCGAAGGATCCTCAATCAGGAGTCGACGCGAGACGTTTTTGTCGTTCCGCCCCTCAAGGCCCACATCTTCGACCAGCAGCGCACCCCGCTCGTCGACAACGCCCGCCTACGAGACAGCGTGATGCTGCAGATAATCGATCAGATGAGCTACACGCGCCCCACCGGCGGGCGCCGAGCCGAGCGCGTGAGCTACGGAACGCTGGGCATCAACCAGCTCGGCAGCGTCTACGAGGCGCTCCTCTCCTACCGCGGTTTCATAGCCTCAGAGCGCCTCTACGAGGTCAAGCGCGCGAGGGTCTCCTTCGACCCACTTGACGTCGGCTACTTCGTCACGGAGGACGAGCTTGGCCTCTACGCGGAGGACGAGCGTGTCCGCCACGAGTCCGGTCCCCAGAGGGGCCAGCTCAGGACCTACGAGAAGGGGCACTTCATCTACCGTCTCGCGGGCAGGGAACGCGAGCAGTCCGCCTCGTACTACACCCCAGAGAGTCTGACCCGGTGTCTCGTCAAGTACGCACTCAAGGAGCTGCTCGAGGGAAAGACCGCTGACGAGATCCTGCATCTCACCGTATGCGAGCCCGCCATGGGGTCCGCGGCGTTCCTGAACGAGGTGATCAACCAGCTTGCCGAGGCATACCTCTCTCGCAAGCAGGAGGAGCTCGGGAAGACGATTTCCCACGACAGCCGCCAGTACGAGCTGCAGCGCGTGAAGATGCTCATCGCCGACCGCAACGTCTATGGCATAGACCTCAACCCCATCGCGGTCGAGCTGGGGGAGGTATCGCTGTGGCTCAACACCATCAGTCAGGACGGATACGTCCCTTGGTTTGGCAACCAGCTGCACTGTGGAAACTCCCTCATCGGCGCCCGGAGGCAGGGATACACGGAGAAGGACCTCTCCTCGAGGGCGGGGGGCATACGCTGGTACGACCACGAGCCCGAGCGTGTGGGCTTCAAGACGGGCTGCTCCAAGAGCCATCGCGTGTATCACTTTCTGGTTGGCGACCCAGGGATGTCGAAGTATGACGACAGGGTCATCAGGAACCTCGAACCTGAGAAGCTCAAGGCAATCAAGCGGTGGAACAGGGCTTTCGTCTCCCCATATGGCCCAGCCGAGGTACGCTCGCTCCGTGAGTTCTCTTACGAAATCGATCGCTTGTGGGCGGAGCAGGTGAAGCAGCAGCGCCTCCTGCGACAGAATACCGTCGATAGACTCGAGTGCTACGGCTTCGAGGACACGGAAGGCACGAGTCACACGAGCATCAGGGAGAAGGATGCCCTGCTCTCGATGTTCTACCGCAGCGAGCACGCACGCAACGCCGGGCCCTACGCACGGCTCAAGTTCGCCATGGACTATTGGTGCTCGCTCTGGTTCTGGCCCATCGAGAAGGCCGACCTCCTCCCCACGAGGGACGAGTTCCTCATGCACATGTCGTTTATCCTCGTCGGAACGACCGAGAGGGTCGCTGGGGTCAAGAACCAGCCCTCGCTGCAGATGACCTTCGACTTTGGTGAGGGCCTCCAGGCTGCGGAGCAGCTCGAGTTCAGCCAAATGCAGAACGAGTTCGGTTCTGACAAGGTCGTCGACCTCGACGACCTCTGCAGGAAGTTCCCGACGCTGGATCTCGCACGGCAGATCGCCGAGCAGCACCACTTCTTCCACTGGGAGCTCGAGTTCGCAGACGTGTTTGAGACGAGGGGCGGCTTCGACCTCGTGCTCGGGAACCCGCCTTGGATCAAGCTCGAGTGGAACGAGAAGTACGTCCTTTCCGACAAGGACCCGAGTTTCGCCGTGAAGGACCTCAACGCCAACCAGACGGCGGAGCGCCGCTCTGCCGCCCTCGAGGACCACGCGGCGCGGTCCAACTACCTCGACGCATATGTTGCTATGACGGGGCAGAAGGGCTTCCTCAACGCCGTGCAGAACTATCCGCTGCTCAAGGGACAGCAGACGAACCTCTACCGCTGCTTCCTGCCACAGGCATGGCAGTTCTGCTCGGAGCGGGGATTCTCGGCATTCATCCACCCCGACGGTATCCTCAACGACTCGAAAGCGCTGGCGCTCAGGCGCCAGCTTGATCCACGCGAACGCTGCGCGTTCGATTCGATATGGAACCTGTACGATCCCCAGACAATCGAGGAGTGCTACGCCCATGACGGGAGTGGACCGATTCCGCGCGTGAAGACGTCTGACGACAGCTGGGAGACCAGGGGGCACGCCGCCCGCATCATCCATGTGGGCGACGAGGAGCTCAAGGCGTTCGCGCGGCTCCTGGGCGACAATGACTGGCGAGGCGCTCGCATCCCGTCCGTACATGCGCAGCTGCTCATGGAGGTCCTCGAGTGCATGGCTCTTCAGCCACACACCCTCAAAGACATCGAGGGCGAGCTCGCCTATTCCGAATGTTGGCACGAGACCAACTCGATAGTGAGGGACCACACCCTCAGGAACCAGATAGGATTCCCCGAATGCTCCGCCGAGAGCGTGTATGGAGGCTCTTTCCTAAGCGTAGCCAACCCAATCGCCCAGACTACGCGCTCAAACTACAAGGTCAACAGCAACTACGACTCCGTTAATCTTGAAGCGATTGCGGATAGTTACCTCGTCCGCACCAAGTACACACGTAATGTAACCCGCGAGGAGTGGGTCAACAGACTACCAAAGACCTCCTGGGGATCTTCCTTCGACCAAGAATACCGTCTTGCAAACCGTGAATTTGTTGGATGCACAAGCGAGAGGACCCTGCAGGGAGCCATCCTCGCTCCCGGCCAGACATGGGTAAACACCATCTTCGGATGGTGTTTACCCATGTCTGAAGTGGACATGGGTAAACACCAAAAAACCGTACCCGGATACAATCTCTTGTCGCAAATGGCGGGTTGCTATGCATCCCTTCCCTATGACTTCTTCGTCCGCTCAATAGGAAAGGGGCACGTAAACTACGCCACCACCATGCAATACCCCCTCGTCGAGAGCGTCTACGACGACGAGATCCGCTGTCGTGCACTCCTGCTCAACTGCCTCACGAGGGACTATACCGCCCTTTGGGAGAAATGCTTCGCCCCAAGTTGGAACTCCTTCGGATGGGCTAAGGAGGACTCGCGGTTGCCTGTATCCTCGTTCAGCGGGCTCACAAGCGAGTGGTGCTGGGAAACGCCCCTGCGCACAGACTACATGCGCAGGCAGGCACTCGTAGAGCTCGACGTGCTAGTCTCGCTGGCGCTCGGTCTCACGCTGGACCAGCTCATCACCGTGTACGAGATAGACTTCTCGGTGCTCCAGTCATACGAGCGAGAGACCTGGTACGACATCAACGGGCGCGTCGCGTGCTCGAAGAAGGCCATGGGTAACTTCAAGTTCAAGCCCGCAGAGTTCAAGCGTAAGTTCGGCGACATCGAGTCATGCACTACGGGCGTATATCGAAAGACCTACGTCGACGACACCCTCCCAGGAGGGCCGGTCGAGCGGACGATCGAGTACGTGGCCCCCTTCGACAAGTGCAACCGTGTCGAGGACTGCAGGACAGCCTGGGCGTTCTTCGAGGACAAATACCGTTTGAGCAAGAGGTGAGCGACATTTTGTCTGGCATGACTGATAGGCTTTTTCACACGTAACACCGGGGGTATGGACATGGAGACAGAAGGCGGGCTTGCCACCAACGAACAGACTTCGAGCTTGGATGCCATGTTGCATCGTGCGAGCAGGCTGGTGGCGCTTTCGCGCAGCTGCATCGGACAAGCTGCTAATCTCATCACCGTGTATACGAGTTTCGAGCTCGGGCGCTACATAGTGGAGGAGGAGCAGCAGGGCAGCAGTCGTGCAGGCTATGGAAAGCGGGTTATCAAAGAGCTTTCAGACGTTTTGACGCGTGAGCATGGGCGCGGCTTTTCAACCACAAACCTTGGGTACATGCGTCAGTTCTACCTTGCGTATCGCGACAGAGAGCCGGCGATTCGCCAATTCAGTATTGGCGAATTCGTAGAGGAAGGCGCAGGGGGAATTCGCCAACTCGGGATTGGCGAATCTGAAGTAGCTCTTGGCCCTGCCGCTCGCCCTTTCCGTCTGAGCTGGACGCACTACCTCACCCTCATGCGCATCGAGGACCGGACTGAGCGAAACTTCTACGAGCGCGAGGCCATCGAGAACAGCTGGGATGCGAAGACGTTGCGACGCCAGTATGGCTCCAGCCTCTACGAACGGCTCCTTCTCAGCCACGATAAGGACGATGTGATGCGTTTGGCCAACGAGAGCTCGACTCCGCAAAAGCCCGAAGACCTGCTCAAGACACCCTATGTGCTTGAGTTTGCCGGTCTTGACGACAAGGCTTCCTATCACGAGTCAGATCTGGAGCAAGCAGTACTCGACCACTTGCAGGATTTCCTCCTCGAGATGGGCAAGGGGTTCCTCTTCGAGAAACGTCAGAAGAGATTCAGCTTTGCCGACCGGGACTACTTTCTCGACATGGTCCTCTACAATCGCTATCTGCGCTGCTACGTATTGGTGGACTTCAAGGCGAACCTCCTTACGCACGAGGACCTTGGCCAGATGCAGATGTACGTGAATTATTACGACCGCTACGTCCGCATGCCTGAGGAAACTCCCACGGTAGGGATACTGCTCTGCAAGCGCAGCGATCAGGCGCTGGTCGAGCTGACGCTTCCGGAGGATGCCCACATCTACGCACGCGAGTACAAGCTCTATCTTCCAGACAAGCAGCTTCTGCAAAGAAAGCTGACCGAGTGGCTGGAGGAGAGCGAATGATTCCGAGTGTTCTCGTACGACAGCTCCAAGTGGGCATGGCAGACTACTTCCGCACCACCTTCCCCTTCTCGAACGAGCCGTTCAAGTCGTCGTTCGAGCGCTTCGTGGAAGATGGCAGGGGGCTCTACCTCGAGCCCTACACGGCGATACATCTGCCCTTCCGGACCGCCGCAGAGATGCCGACCTGCTTCGAGGCGATTCACCCCAAGTTCCTCCCCTACATCCACCAGGAGAGAGCATGGCGGAGGCTCGTGGGCGACGACGGGCAGTCGACGGTCGTCGCCCACGGGGACGGGATCGGGCAAGACCGAGTGCTTCCTCTACCCCATACTCGAGTACCGCTACCAGCACAGGGAGACGCGCGGCGTCAAGGCGCTCGTCATCTACCCCATGAACGCGCTGGCAAGCGACTAGGCGGGAAGAATCGCGAGGCTCATAAGCGGAAGCCCGGAGCTCAGGGGGAACGTGAGCGTCGGTCTCTGCGTAGGCGAGCTCGACAAGGGGCACGGCTCCATGGTGATGGGCGAGGACTCCGTCATCACCGACCGCGAGACCATGCAAAACAACCCGCCCGACATCCTCCTCACCAACTACAAGATGCTCGACTACCTGCTCGTGCGTCCCGACTACACGCGCATCTGGGCAAGCAGTGGGCTCTCCCCACTCAAGTATGTTGCGGTGGACGAGATGCACACGTTCGACGGCGCGCAGGGTACCGACCTCGCCTGCCTGCTGAGGCGCCTGAAGACCAGGCTGCGCATCCCCCAGGGGAGCCTGTGCTGCGTCGGCACGTCAGCCACCATGGGCGACGCCAGCTCGACCGACGGGATCAGGCGGTATGCGTGCGACATATTCGGGGAGCCATTCGACGGCGACTCGGTCATCGTCGAGGACCGCCTCTCGGTGGACGAGTTCCTCGACGGGGTCGTCCCCGAGGACGACCCCGTGATGGATGACCTCCAATGCAGACAACTCGCTGACATCGTGATGGCGAACGACCTCGAAGGATACCTCCAGACCGCACTAGACTCCCTCTGCGACTCCCTCGCAGGGGCCAATTGCTCCGCCTTCTCGACACGCAGGGGCCTGTGCGACGAGCTGAGGGGCAACACCCTGTTCCGCGACCTCCTCGAGCTCACCGAGGGCAGGTTCTTTCAACCAACGACCATCGCTCCCGAGCTTGCGAGGAGGCACCCCTGGCTCGCGGAGCTCGAGAGCCCGGGGGCGGTGCTGGACGCCCTCATCGCGCTCGTCAGCCACGCGCGCTCGGGCAGCGAGGGCTCGCCTCGCCCCTTCCTCACCGTCCAGACCCAACTCTGGCAGCGCGAGCTCGCGCGCCTCGTAAGCGAGGTCCGCGGGGACGCGACCCGCTTCGAGCTCGCCATCAACCTGAAGGAGAGCGAACGCAAGCGCTTCCTGCCCCTTCACAACTGCAGGGACTGCGGCCAGACCGCATGGATATCCCTCATAGACCGCGACCAGGACCTCAAGCCGGGCAACCTCGACGCCTTCTACAACAGCTACTTCGGGGATGGCGAGAACATCGTGTCGCTCTATCCCCGGGGCATACGAGACCCGAGGCCAGAGGGCGTCCGCACGGCATGGCTGTGCCCCGGATGCCTCCACGTCCACATCGACAGCGAGCTGGCAAACCGCAAGGAGACCTACAGCTGCACGGTCTGCGACACCGAGTGCATACCCGTCTTCCTCTCGGAGCCATCGACATCCTCCAGAGGAGGCTCGAGAACCTCCGAGTCAAGGCAGTACGTCTGCCCTCACTGCGGCAGCACGCAGGGCCTCTCCCTCATGGGCCTCAGGGGCACCACAGAGGCGGAGGTCGCACTCTCCCAGATGTTCGCCAGCAGCTTCGACGACGACAGCAAGTCGCTCGCCTTCTCCGACAACGTGCAGGACGCGTCCCACCGCGCGGGCTTCTTCAATGGCAGGACGTGGAGGTTCGGGCTTCGCACCGCGATGTCCGAGTGGCTCAACGAGGGCGGCGACGGACTCGACCTTGCCAGGTTCGCAGAGGGGTTCCCCGCCCACTTCCGTGCTGCCATGTCCCGCGAGGAGTACGTCTCGCGGTTCCTCGCGCCAAACAACCTCTGGATGCGAGACTACGAGAAGATGGTCGAGACCGGCAGCCTTACCGAGGGCGAGGGGGCCTACAAGCTTCTCGAAAACGTCGCCAATCGGATGCGCTACGAGGCCATCCTCGAGTTTGGGATGCGGCGGAACGTCGGACGCACGCTCGAGAAAAGCGGCGTCGCGACCGTAGCGTACGACCTAGCGGCCCTTGCCTCCGCCGTGGACGCCGCCTGCGAGCTCGCGATGAACGAGGAGGGTATGAATGCGAGTCCCGCAGATATGGCGCACCTCGTCGTGCTGGTCCTCGACCACCTCAGAACTCGCGGCGCGATCGCCGACCCCACCTATGACAGGTATGTAACTTCCGGCGCCAATGGATACTACCTCTCCAACAGGTACACCCACTTCATGCCCGGATGGCACGCAAGCACCACCCCTCAGTTCCTGATGTGCAGGGGCAGCGCGAAGGGCTTCGAGGGTATGGACTCCCCGGCTCTCAACAGGCTCTCCGCGAAGTGCTTCCCCAATCGGCTGGACACCGTAGCGATGGTCCACTGCGCGGTGCGGGGGTGCGAGGCGGCGGGCCTGCTCGTCCGGCTCGCGCCGGAGACCCGCTTCGAGTGCTATGCGCTGTCGGAGGGGACAATGACCGTCACGAGGAACCTCATGCGCCTCGCATGCCCAGTCTGCGGTGCGCAGCGCAGGGTGGCCAAGGAGAACCTCGACGCCTTCCTCGGTGCGCCGTGCCACAACGGGGGTTGCCCCGGGGGAATGGTCGTTGGCGAAGACCAGGGTCATGACTACTACGGAGACCTCTTCTCCCGTGGCCTCAGCAAGAGAATCAGGGCCGCGGAACACACGGGACTCCTGCAACGAGGTGAGCGTGAGAAGCTCGAGGCAGAGTTCAAGGCGAGCGACGAGGCGTCAATGCCCTGGTACCCGAACGTCCTCTCCTGCACACCCACCCTCGAGATGGGCATTGACATTGGTGACCTTTCGTCGCTTATGCTCTGCGGCATGCCACCGGGACAGGCACAGTTCCTCCAGCGCGTCGGTCGCGCCGGCAGGCGTGACGGAAACGCCTTCTGCCTCGTCCTCGCGGACGCGAACCCGAGGGGCATGTACTTCTATGCCTCCCCCGAGGAAATGCTCGAGGGCGTCGTGGAGCCCCCTCGGGTGTTCCTGCATTCCGCCGCCGTTCTCGAGCGGCAGCTGGTCGCCTTCTGCATGGACAGCTGGATCCTCGCCCGCGGGGACTCCGCGATCGTGCCAAAGAACGTGCGGTCCAGCCTCGCTGTCGTCGCCCCCGGGAAGATGGACTCCTTGAAGTTCCCCTACAACTTCCTCAACTTCGTCAAGTCGAACAAGAGGATGCTGCTGAACACCTTCCTGAACATGTTCCGGGACGACCTCGGGGATGACGAGCAGACCGTAGAGTCGCTCAGGGCGTTCATCATGGGGTCCGGGATGGCGGACGACTTCTCGGCGGCACCGTTCTATCTGCACGTGCTGCTGGTCTTCGAGGACCGCTGGAAGCTGCGCGAGAGCTACAGGGCCCAACGCGAGACCCTCAAGCAGGCGATAGCGGAGCTGGAGGGGAAGCCCTCCGACAGCTCCTTCGAGGAGCAGATCAAGGAGCGCAGGTACGAGCTCCGAGCAGTGATAGACGTCATCAAGGGAATAGAGAACGAGGACGTATATGGGCTGCTCTCGCGTGAGGGCCTGCTGCCAAACTACGCGTTCCCGGAGGACGGCGTCAACCTCAGGACCGTCGTACGAAGACGAAGTGAGGAGGACGAGGGCGACGAGACCCGCTGGGAGAGGACGACGCGCGAGTACTCGCGCGCGGCGGCAAGCGCGATTACCGACTTCGCCCCACGGAACACGTTCTACGCCGGTGGACGCCACTTCACCATTGACCAGATCGACCTCTCCACGAGCGAGGAGGAGCTCTGGAGGCTCTGCCCGAACTGCTCGCACGCAGAGAGGATAGTGCCCGAGACCGCCTCCTCGACCTGTCCCAAATGCGGCTCACCAGCATGGTCTGACGCAGGCCAGGTCCACAAGATGATCAAGCTGAAGACCGTGGTATCCAGCGTCGATGACATCGACAGCCGTACCGACGACGCCTCCGACAGGAGGACGAGGGAGTTCTTCTCCAGCCAGCTGCTGGTCGACGTCGACAGGGCAGACGTGCTCAGCGCCTATCACGTGGAGAACAAGGCCACAGGACTCGACTTCGGATTCGAGTACGCACGGGAGGCGATGCTGCGCGAGGTGAACTTCGGGAAGAGCAGGGACGTCGTCGGGCGGCAGACCTACGTCGCGGGCCGCGAGGGCATTAGACCCGGGTTCCGGTACTGCACGAAGTGCGGGATGGTAGAGCAGGAGCTGCGGGGCAAGAGGAGCATCAAGCATGCCTTCTCGTGTCCCGTGAGCACGGGTGCCGCCCAGGAAGAGGACGTGGTCGAGGACAGCCTGTTCATCTACCGGGAGTTCAAGAGCGAAGCCCTGCGCCTCCTCATCCCTGAGACGAGCTTCGTGAGCGATGACGAGAGCATCCAGGAGACGTTCGTGGCGGAGGTGATGCTCGGCCTCCGCAAGCGGTTCGGCAACGTCGACCACCTCTGCGCGACGATATCGGACGAGCCGATTTCGGACGGGAGTGGGTACAGGAAGCGCTTCCTCGTCCTCTACGACTCGGTTCCGGGGGGCACCGGGTACCTCAAGCAGCTCGCCGTGGGGAAGGACGCTCTCATGCAGGTCCTGTCGATGTCCCGTGACGCCCTGACCTCGTGCTCGTGCAACGAGGACCCAGACAAGGACGGCTGCTACCACTGCCTCTTCGCCTTCCGGACGACAAAGAACGTCGGCAGCATCTCCCGCAACAGGGCGGTCAAGATCCTGGACGAGATCCTCAATCCCGACAACGAGGTGACCAGCGTCAGCACCGTCTCTGACATCCTGCCCAACAACCTCCTCGAGAGCGAGCTCGAGAGGAAGTTCGTGGATGCCCTCGGGACCGCAAAGGGGCCGAGCGGCGGCAAGGCCAAGGTCGTCAAGGAGCTCGTCAACGACAAGATGGGGTACGAGCTCGCCGTCGATGGCATCGTCTGGGACGTCGAGCTGCAGGTGACGCTGGGGCCTGTCGACGGAGTCCCGATCATGTGCAAGCCAGACTTCGTGCTCTGGCCCCAGGTCCGCCACGGCGAGGAGTCGCCCTGGCTTCCCGTAGCCGTTTTCACCGACGGCTTCGAGTTTCACAAGAATCGGGTCGCGGACGACTCCGCCAAGCGCGAGGTAATCCGGAGGAGCGGCAGGTTCCGGGTGTGGTGCCTCTCGTATGCCGACGTCGAGGCTGCGCTAGACAGGAGCTCCAGCGACTACTACCTCGACTGCCTCAAGATTCCCGAGCTCCCTAGGGAGGACGTCTATAGCAACTACCTCTCTACCAGGTCGCCGTCAGGCCTCGCTCCCAGCAAGCTCGCGCCGTTCGAGATGCTCTGCTGGTACCTCACCCATGACGATGCCGAGCAGTCGTTCAGGGACCATGCCACAGCCTACTCGATGGGCATGCTCGGCCCCTCGCGTGACCAGGTTGTCTTCGACAGGGACAACGAGCTGGTCGAAGACGTGTGCAACTCGCTCCTTCACGAGCCGTCGCCCCTCTCGTTCGGCAGCTCGCTCCTTAACCGCTGGAACCCGTCCGAGAACGAGCACCTCTCCGCATACGCGGGGACGACGTTCAAGAGCGCGCAATCGGGAGGCGTCGACATCGTGATCTCGTTGCTCGACGACCGTATGTCGGACGCGAAGGGCTTCAAACGAAACTGGAACGGGTACCTCGACCTTTTCAACATCATGCAGTTCACCGAGTCCTTCCTCGCCGTCACCTTGCTTGGGCTCGCAAACGGAGATTACGCCAAGCTCGGGAGCGCCCATGGCTCCCAAGGCACCGCTGCAGCTCATGTCGGCCACGACGCCTGGCAGGAGGTGGCCGATGAGCTCTTCGACGACGAGAGCAAGCGATTCGCTACCCGTCTCGCCAGCTTGGACATCGTGCCGCCGGACGAGCCGGGATACGAGCTTGACGACACGATGGCCGAGCTCGCATGGCCATCGAAGAAGGTCTGCTACCTCACGGAGGAGCAGGAGGAGGACGCACCCTTCTTCGATAGCCGTGGCTGGACAATCATAGGACCATCGATGAGCGACGAGGCAATCCTCGGAGCATTCTCATAGGAGACAAGCATGCCCTCAAACACCGTAGCGATATCCTCGGACTTCCTGACGTCCTTCTCGGCCCTTCCGAGGCGCATACAGCAAAAGACGAGCACCTTCATCAACAAGTTCAGGTCCGACCCGACGTCCCCCGGCATCCACTACGAGAAGATAGGGAACTCGGACAACAAGATCTACTCCGTGAGAATCGACGACACATACAGGGGTATCGTCACAAGACAGCAAGAGACGGGTACGTACCTCCTGCTTTGGGTGGACCACCATGACGAGGCATACGAATGGGCAAGGAGAAGGCGGTGCGCCGTCAACGCCTTAACGGGTTCCCTCCAGGTGTATGAGGTCGTCGAGGAGCCCGTGCAAGCACCATCAAGCCAGTCGACCGCCGTTCCAGCGTTGTTCTCCTCCATCACGGACGACCAGCTTCTGAGAATCGGTGTGCCGGAGGACCAGCTTCCGCTCGTGAGGACCTTCGTCACGGACTCCGACCTGGACCGCGCCGCGGCCTCGCTACCCGCAGACGCCTTCGAGGGGCTCATGTGGCTCGCAAACGGCTTCGACTTCGACGAGGTAATGGACGTCCTACACGACGAGGGACAAGACGCCTCCGTGACGAACGACATCGGCGAGGCTCTCCAGAACAATGCCAGCCAGCGCAGCTTCGTCGTGGTAGACGGGGAGGACGAGCTCTTCAGACTCCTCTCCGCACCTCTTGAGAAGTGGAGGACCTTCCTGCACCCCTCGCAGAGGTTCATCGTCGAGAGGTCATACAACGGTCCCGCTCGGGTGCTCGGCGGCGCGGGGACCGGCAAGACGGTCGTCGCCATGCATCGAGCCAAGATGCTCGCCAAGACGTGCCTACCCGACGAGCGGATACTCTTCACCACCTTCAGCACGAACCTATCAAGCGATATCCAGGAGAACCTCAAGAAACTCTGCTCGACCGAGGAGCTACGACGAATTGAGGTCATCAACCTCGACGCATGGGTGATGCGCTTCCTCTCGGCACAGGGCTTCGAGTACCGCATTTCGTACGACCAGAGGGAGCTCGAGGGGATATGGCAGGACGCCATCGCGGAGGCCAGCTGCAACCTGGACCTGGAGCCGTCATTCTACGCGGACGAATGGGCGCAGGTCATCCTCGCACTGGAAGAGCTCACCCTGGAGAACTACGTTCATGCGAAGCGCGCCGGGCGGGGGAACAGGCTCCGCAGGAAGGACCGCATGGCAATCTGGGAGGTTGTCGAGTGCTATCGCCGCCTCATGAGGGAGCGAGGCATCCGCGACGTCGATGCCGCCATGCGTGACGCGAGGCTCGTGCTCGAGCAAAACCCGGGAGAAGCTCCCTATAGGAGCGTGGTGGTCGATGAGGGACAGGACTTCTCCGCGCCGGCCTACCGCCTGATCAGGGCCCTCGCAGGCCCGGAGGACGCGAACGACCTCTTCGTCGTCGGGGACTCCCACCAGCGCATCTACGGAAAGCGTGCCGTCCTGTCTCGCTGCGGCATCAACATTAGGGGCAGGAGCAGGAGGCTGCGAATCAACTATCGCACTCCGGAGGAGATCAGGAAGGCGGCAGTCGCGGTCATAGCCGGGCTGAGCTGGGATGACCTTGACGGCGGCATCGATGACGACGATGTCACGCAGTCGCTCATCCATGGAGTTCGTCCGGAAACCAGAGTGCTCAGGGACACGACCTCCGAGATTGACTGGATTACAGACGAGATACAGCGCGAGGTGAAGGCCGGACGTGACACCAAGGACATCTGCGTCGTACTCAGGACCAACTCCCTTGCGTCTGAGTACGCCCGTGGCCTTTCCGAGCGCGGGCTTAACACCATGCTTCTCAAGGCAAGGCAGATGGATGACCGCTCGAAGGACGGGGTACGTCTGGCCACGATGCACCGCGTCAAGGGGCTTGAGTTTGACGTCATCTTCCTTGCAAACATGAGCCAAGGAGTTGTCCCACTCGACTCCGCCCTCAGAAGAGCCCGCAGAGAGGGCAATGAGAGTGATGTCATCCAGGCAGAGAGAAGTCTCGTATATGTCGCGATGACAAGGGCAAAAAGGACAACGGTAATCAGCGCGGTAGGTGCGCTGACCTCCCTCATCGAGAATTACCCGTAAATGCTCCCTAATGTGCTTCATAGTCGCAGGTGACACGTGTTCCCACCTTGTCGTATCATGGTGC
>ERZ773079.295-NODE-295-length-33841-cov-16.729947_pt1 | contig 33841 bp, 20 predicted proteins | sample MGYA00511355_ERZ773079 | MGnify/ENA primary metagenome ERZ773079 (study PRJEB29015, sample SAMEA2737979) | human oral metagenome | biome: human oral; feature: human-associated habitat; material: dental | place: China | collected 2117 ... | reverse complement strand
GACCTGGAGGGCGTCTCCGAGATCGACATATGGGAGGTCCTCCGGGACGGGACGAGGGGCGAGAAGTGCGTGATCGGCCAGTACCTGAACCCGTCAAGACCGCCCGAGCCCCGCGAGGAGGACACGACGCGGCACGACTGGGGCCCAACCCAGGACACGGGCGAGCGGGAGGGCACCAGGAGCGCCGGTCTGTCCGATCAACAGACAGCTGAGCCGGGCGCGGACCACGGCGCCGTGCTTTGAGCGAGCAAAAAAGAGGCTAAAATAGATTGAAAAAATACTCTTGCAATGAGAGAGAAATACGGGTAATCTTATACTACGTAGAGGTACTGTGGTATTCGGATCTATAAGTGAAGGTGAAAGGTGGGAATGTGATGAGAAAGAGGTTTGCGGCATTGCTCGGCGCGCTTTTGCTCGCATTGGTGATACCTCTCACAGCGCAAGCAAAGGTCACGTATGACAAATCAATCTATCCTCCAGTGTCCTCTGCGGAGCGTCGCATGACAGTTCAGGTTGAGTCCGTGAAGGGTGACGTCATCGTCAGCAAGATGGTGGGGTCCACGGATAAGGCGTCCAACTACAAGGCGGTCAAAGAGGGTGGCCCACTCGATTACAAGGGCGGCAGGTATGAAGGTAGCTTTGACATCGACCTAGCCACGGACGCCTCCGACGGCTCTACGGAGCCCGCGCAGGCAAGGATAGATTTCTGGTTGGCTGGGGGGGTGATGGGCGAAAGGACGTACACCATCTACTGCGAGAAGAAGGGCAGCATCGCAGGGGACGGGGCGGACGTCCACGAGTCAGTCATCACTAAAACGTCTGACAAGAATGGTGTCATTGACGGTACGAGCAGCGGACACATGTTCATTACGGTTGAGGCGTCGGGCTCATATAAATTCTCCATCAATTGCGAGCCCGTGAGTTCGACCCCCGACCCGACCCCCAAGCCCGACCCGGCTCCGACCCCCAAGCCCGACCCGGCTCCGACCCCCAAGCCCGACCCGGCTCCAAAGCCTGATCCGGCCCCCAAGCCAGACCCGACCCCCAAGCCCGATCCCACCCCCAAGCCAGACCCGACTCCGGTCCCTGACCCGAGGACTTCGGATGAGTTCGTATGGTTCGGGAAGTCCAACAGGACCGTAGGGTCTGGGTTGGAAGCCTATTGGGTAACCGATCGGAGGGCCTCGAACTACACGCCGGCAGAGGGCGATGTTGTCGTTAAGTCCTTCTTGCTCAGAGGTTCACTGAAGAATTTTGTGCTTGCGTACACCAACATCGACAGCAAGTACGCCCGAAAGCATGCTGTACTCTATATTCAGCATGCGAGTGGCTCCACGGAGACCAAGGATGCGATCATCAACAGCTACGGTACCGTCTCATACTCGATGGATGACGTGACTGACGACACCGTGTGTACCTTGGTCGTGAAGACCTCCTCTTCCGTGACACCGGACAACAACACACCCAGGGACAACACGCCCAGGGACAACAACTCGAATCGCGCGACACCGGATTATAGCAGGTACCGGAAGTCGCTCAGCGACCGGACGACCTTCGCTGATGGAGTTGCGAGGTGGATATACATCGTTCCGACGGAACAGACTACCGGGACTCTTGATGACATGTATTGGAGTGACACGCGTGCCTCCAACTACACCCCACTGCCGGGCGATGTCTGGGCGTCCTTTGTGTTAAAGGGAACGTACAGAAACTTTGAGATTCGGGTTATGTTCGAAAGGCAGTTTGCTGGCAAAGAGGTTCTGCTGTATGTCGAGCATGATGATGGCAGCACGGAGGTCAAGGAGAGGACCTTGGATGCGAACGGCGAGGCAGTCTTCGAGATGGAGCGGCTGTCCACGTATACCTTGGTCATGCGCGACGGCGTGACCCCCTCGGTGGTAAGACAGAGCGTAGGCAGGGTGGATACGAGCACAAGGTCTCCACAGACTGGAGTTGGCATGCCCCTGTCATCTACTATCGTGCCTGCGGTTGTGTCCGTGCTATCGGTCATCGCGGTCGCTGGCACAGTTGGAGTCCGCCGGAAGCTGAGGGCACAGTAGCGCGACTTTTTGAAGTATCATAGATCTTGTGAGGCAGGGTGAGAGCGGCCGTCTCTCACCCTGCTCGTGTGTGGGGAGGGGTTCATGCTGAAACAGGTGCTGACGCAAATGTGGCAGGCGCTGAGGCAGAGGACGATGGCATGGGGCGCAAGGCCCCGTATGGTCATCGTGGCAGTCGCCACGCTTGTCCTCGTCGTCGCGGCAGCCGCTGTGACGCTTCATCCGCCCGTCTCACCCAGCGTCGCGGAAGAGAAGCAGCGGGCGGCGGAAGATCCCGTTCCAACGGTGAGCACAGATCCCGATGAAGGGGAGGGTGAGGAGACCGCAGACGTCGAGAACGCCGTGGATTTCTCCAAGCTCAAGGAGGAGAACCAAGACATCTATGCGTGGATCACGATTCCGGGGACCAACGTGAACAACCCCGTGCTGCAAAGCTCAGATGATGACACGTACTACCTCGATCACAATCGCTCGGGTAAGGCGTCTCCATACGGTGCCATCTTCTCACAGAGCATGAACGCACTCGACTTCTCTGACCCTGTGACGGTGCTCTATGGGCATAACACCGACGATCCCATCCACTTGTTCAGGTCGCTCCACAACTTCGAGGACGCAAACTTCTTTGCTGAGCATGACGTGATGTACGTCTTCACACCCGGCCGTGTTTTCATCTACAAGATCGTGGCTGCATATGAGTATGATGACCGGCACATCCTCAACTCGTTTGACTTCAAGAACCCCCAGGCGCTCCAGGAGTACTACAACTTTGTGCTTAATCCCGACTCGTCGAGGCGCAACATTCGCGAGGGCGCCACGCTTGACGCCGCTACGGATAAGATCCTGCAGCTGAGCACCTGCATGGTCGAGGAATACCATGGCCCTCATCGTTTCATAGTTACGGGAGTGCTGAAAGACAATCGACCCATAGACAGCCAGTCTGCGATCAACCTGTCCACGCTCTAGGCGGGTGATCTTGCCGCAAGAGCCGCGAGTGGTCGCAAGGGCTGCGAGGGCCGTAAGTGACCGCAGGAGTGTACACAGATCGAGAGTGAGAGCTTCCGGGCGCCCGTTTGGGCCATTTGTGTACACTATTGAACTACGGACAACCCCCGGGGTCGCAGGAGTGTACACAGATCGGTGCCGGGGGCCTCTCGGTGCCCGTTTGGGCCATTTGTGTACACTATTGAGCTGCAAGTGGCCTTGGAGCTGCGAGCGGCCTTGGGGTCACGAGCTGCTTTGAGGTTGTGGGTAGTTTCCCCGTGATGCCACAGAAAGCATGGCGGCGTACGACGATGGGAGGGCGGGCATGACATTTAAGGTATCTGCGGATAGGATTTGCTGCATGGCTGATGAGGGGGTCGAGCTTGGTCATATCGAGTTCCACCAACTCACACCCGATACCGTGGACATCATCCATACATTTGTGGAACCTGCGGGGCGCGGGCAGGGCATTGCGGGCAGGTTGTGCCAGCGCCTTGCCGAAGAGCTGCGCGATCGCGGAATGCGGGCGCGTCTGAGTTGCAGTTATGCCCAAGGCTGGTTCGAGAAGCACGAGGAGTTCTCGGACGTCGTAGCGTGACCTCCCGCCGGTCGCCTCGGCGCTCGGCTGCAGGCGGCAACAGAGAGCTTTGTCGCTATGTGGGAAGGAGTCGGTGGACCATGCGAGAAACGAGATACCTCTCTCATGCGTGGGGCCTGCTCACCAGGGATAGGGGCTGGTATACGCCCATCTTGACGCTATCCGTCTACATGCTCGTTCCAGTGGTGGGGTGGCTCGTTGTGCTGGGATACGAGATGGAGTGGGCCCGTCGTGTTGCCTGGGGCTTCGAAGGGCCTCCCCAGAGGCGGGGCATCGATATCCCTCGGTGTTTCCAGAGCGGTTGTCGTGCCTTTGTCGCGGTCCTCGGATGGTGCATTGTGTGGGTGGTGCTTTACTGCGCTGTCGCAATGGCGGTGACTCGCTCATATCTTGGCCCCCTTGCCGATGCGCTGGATACTTTGATGCTTATCAGGATGCTGCCCTGGCTTCTGCTGAGCGTCTGGAGCCCTGTCGGTTGGCCGCTTATCGTCGTAGTCTCGTTTTGCACGGTCCTCACGGTTATGGTGGGCGTGCGGGCAACCATCTATCAGGATTCTGCTGCAGGGTATCAGATCAGTCGCATTGTGGAGATGATCAAGCGTGATGCTGGCGGCTATGCCAAGATCTCGGGCCTAGTTGCGCTTGTCGCGCTCGTCTGCGAGTTCGCCCCGCTGTTACTGTCTTACGTGTTGGCTTTCATAGGTGTCTTCCTTGACCTTGCGGGCGGCGTGCTCTTCGTTCTCTTTCTGTATCCAGTGATCTTCCTGCTGATGGCCGTCTACTGCACCGTTGTGTTCCTGCTGATCCACACCATGGTCGGGCTATGGATGAGGCAGTTCGATGTTCCGTCATGGGGCAAGAGCACAGACTCGCTGCCTGCAGGGCAGCGGCCAAGTTCGGATGCACGGTTGGGATCTTTGGGCGGGGGGGACCAGCATGCCGCGCAGCCCTACCAGCTCGGGCAGTCCCAGCTCCAGGGGCAGGGGCCAGAGGATCAGCTCCAGGGGCAGAATGCCTCTCCTGCGCCCGGTGCCACGTCCGGAGTACGTCCCCCTGACGTCGAGTGGGGCCTGCCTGCATCTGCAGGACTTTCTCGCGCTGACCAAGCGGGTACTCCATCTTCTCGCCCTGTTGATGGGAGTGACATACGTTCTTTTCCCAACGCATCCGTCTCAGGCGATCGACCCTCGCCTATCGATTTTACCGATCCGGTCTCACTTGCCATCGAGGCGCTTGCGTCGCAGTCCCCTCAGTCGGCAGGACCCCGCACCGCTCCGCAGTCCCCTCAAACGGCGGAACTCCACGCCGCGTCGCAGTCTCCTCAGTCGGCAGATGCCCAGACCTCCTTGGGCCCAGAGACGAACGGGGAGGACGTCCGCCCGAACGAGGGTCAGTAAGTCTTGATAAACGATGCTTTTGAAGCGCGGGCGCCACGTCCCCAAGGACTCGTGACGCACCGTCTGCTACCCCCTCCTGTGAAGTAATTGTGGCGTAGCCATGCGTGTGTCCATGCCACGTATGTTCTTTCTCACATTGTGCAATACTACTCACGCTGTAACATACTGCACAGTGTGAGCAAGAACTGGGGGTTCGCGGTATATGAGAACAGCTCTTCGGCAGGTTGGCACACAGCTGCGCAATCCGCGCATGACGGGAGACCGTCGCAGCGTTCGTACGCGCCGCGCCCTGCGCGACGCCCTTGCGGCCGAGATAGAAGCCACCGGTGACCTCACTCAGGTTACGGTCACGGCCGTTACCGACCGCGCCAGCGTGACGCGTCGCACCTTCTACTCGCACTTCAAGGACATCAACGACCTCGTGGGCCAGATCGAGGCGGAGACCATCCGAGACCTCAAGGGTCTGGTTGGCAACATAGCAGCCGTGAACCTCGACATCCTGCAGGATGCCTTGGACGGCTTCGCCCCCTGCCCGGGTTCGGAGGAGCTGCTCTCATACTTCAAGGAGCACGGAGACTATCTCGCCGCGCTCCTCGGAGACGGAGGTGACCCCGCCTTTGTCGAGCGCCTTAAGCGCATGGCCCGCGATGTCATAGCCGCCCGTGCCGCCAAGGGCCTTGACCTTGAGCTCCTTGGTCCCATCTTCGACTACTACCTGACCTTCTCCATCAGCGCGGAGGTCGGGGTCCTTGTCCGCTGGCTTACGAGCGGCATGCATGAGTCCGTTGCCGTGATGGCTCGTGTCATGACCTCGCTGATGTTCGTGCGTCCCGGCGACCTCTATGGCAGGGCCATCGACTTTGACATTCCCACGATCGCGCTCGCGCTGCTGAGTGCCGGTGACGGCGCGGGCGCCGCAGGCCGGCGGAGCGTCGGTGACGGTGCCCGGCTCGTAGCTGGCGACTCAGGTCCACGTGCAGAGAGGGCGTCCGACAATGGCTAATCACGCAGCGTCCACCCAGGCTCAGGTTATGGCGGCGAAGCCCGTCGAGCTCAGGCAGCTTGGGGCGGAGCTCTATCCCGCAAATCGCATCGACCTCTCCCACATGGATCTGCGCCTTGGCATTGACGTGGGCTCCACCACGGTCAAGCTCGCCGTCATCGACGCAAGCGGCAGGCTGATCTACGCCAACTACGAGCGCCATCACACCGACGTCCGCGCCACGGCACGGGAGCTCTTCGCCCGCGCGAAGGCTGTCATAGGTAACCCGTTGATGCGCGTCTCGATCACGGGCTCTGGCGGCATGCTGCTCGCCAAGTGGCTCGACCTCGAGTTCGTGCAGGAGGTCATCGCCTCCAAGCGTGCCGTCGAGACCCTCATCCCCCAGACGGACTGCGCCATCGAGCTGGGCGGCGAGGACGCGAAGATCATCTACTTCGACAACGGCATCGAGCAGCGCATGAACGGCACCTGTGCGGGCGGTACAGGCGCCTTCATCGACCAGATGGCCTCGCTCATGAAGACGGATGCCTCTGGCCTGAACGACCTTGCCCGTGAGGCAACGCACATCTACCCCATTGCGTCGCGCTGTGGCGTCTTTGCCAAGTCCGATGTTCAGCCTCTCCTAAACGAGGGTGCCGCCCCCGCAGACATCGCGGCGTCCATCTTCCAGGCCGTCGCGAACCAGACGGTCAGCGGCCTTGCCTGCGGCCATCCCATCCGTGGCTACGTGGCTTTCCTGGGAGGACCCCTGCAGTATCTCTCCGAGCTGCGCCACCGCTTCTACGTCACGCTGAAGCTCGACGAGGAACACCGCGTCATCCCCCAAAATGCCCACCTCTTCGTGGCCACGGGCGCGGCGCTCGCCGGGGAGTCCGACAGGCGGGTGAGCTTCCAGGAGGTCGTCGACGCCCTCACCAACCTCAAGGACACGCAGGGCTCAGAGGTCGCCCGCCTTGAGCCCCTCTTTGCCGATGAGGCTGCCTACCAGGAGTTCAAGAAGCGCCACGACGCCCAGGTCGTCCCCAAGGGCAGGCTCGAGGGCTACTGCGGCCGTGTGTTCATCGGTATCGACGCCGGCTCCACCACGATGAAGGCCGCCGTCGTGGGGGAGGCGGGAGAGCTCCTCTACACCTGGTACGACAACAACAATGGCGACATCCTGGGGACCGCCAAGAAGATCATGGACGACATCTACGACCGTCTGCCAGAGGGCTGTGCCATAGGGCACGTGACCACGACCGGCTACGGCGAGGGCATCCTGATCGAGGCCCTGCGCGCCGACTCCGGCGAGATAGAGACGGTCGCTCACCTGCGCGGTGCCAAGGCCTTCGTGCCCGACGTCGAGTTCATCTTGGACATAGGCGGCCAAGACATGAAGTGCCTGCAGGTCAAAGGGGGTGTCATCGAGCATATCATGCTCAACGAGGCTTGTTCGGCTGGCTGCGGCTCCTTTATCGCGAACTTCGCCGACTCCATGGGCATGACGGTGCAGGAGTTCGCACAGGCTGCCGTGCGCGGAGCGCGCCCCATCGACCTCGGCAGCCGCTGCACCGTCTTCATGAACTCCCGCGTGAAGCAGGCCCAGAAGGAGGGGGCGACCATCGGTGACGTGGCGGCGGGCCTCTCGTACTCCGTCATCAAGAACGCGCTCTTCAAGGTCATCAAGCTGCGCGATTACGATGAGATCGGCAGATACGTCATCGTCCAGGGCGGCACCTTCATGAGTGACGCCACGCTCAGGGCCTTCGAGTTGCTCACGGGTCGCGACGTCATACGACCAGACATCGCGGGTACCATGGGCGCCTACGGGGCGGCTCTGCTCGCCCGAGACCGGGCGGGCGCCACGGGCACATCCTCGCTCCTCTCGCGCGAGGAGATAGACAATCTCAAGGTCAAGCGCAGGAACTCGCACTGTGGCCTGTGCTCGAACAACTGCCAGCTCACCATCAACGACTTCGGCGGAGGCAGGCGCTTCATCACGGGAAACCGCTGCGAGAAGGGCTCCGGCAAGCCCAAACGCGAGCAGAGCAAGGCGCCGAACCTCTTTGACTTCAAGAACCGCCTGCTCTTTGACCGTCACTCGCTGCCGGCAGACGAGGCGCCTCGCGGCACGGTGGGCATCCCCCGCGCACTCAATATGTACGAGAACTATCCCTTCTGGCACACCTTCTTCACCAAGCTCGGCTTCTCGGTCATCCTCTCTGACAAGACCACCAAGAAGACCTACGAGGCGGGCATCGAGTCCATGCCGTCCGAGTCCGTGTGCTACCCGGCCAAGCTCAGCCACGGCCACATCATGAACTTGCTCGGCAAGGACCCCGACTTCATCTGGATGCCCTGCATCCGCTGGGAGCGACAGGAGGACGACTCCGCGACCAACCACTACAACTGCCCGATAGTCATGAGCTATCCGCAGTCTCTGGAGCTCAACGTCGACGAGCTCTCCTCCCCCAAGGTCGAGTACCTGGACCCCTTCATCCCCTACGACAACAAGAAGGAGCTCAAACGCCGCCTCTTTGAGGTCATCGCCGTCCAGCGTGTCGAGGACGCCGCGTCCGGCAAGGGGCGTGTGCGTGGGACGCCCATCACGCGCAGGGAGATAGACGCGGCCGTGAACGCGGCCTGGGAGGAGGACCTCGCCTTCAAGGAGGCCATGCACCGCAAGGGTGATGAGACCCTCAAGTGGATAGAGGACACGGGTTCTCACGGCATTGTGCTGGCGGGACGTCCCTACCACAACGACGGCGAGATAAACCATGCCATCCCCGAGCTGCTCCACGGCTTTGGCCTTGCGGTCCTCACCGAGGACTCCGTGGCCCACAAGATGATGCCCGAGCGGCCCATCCGTGTCGTGGACCAGTGGATGTACCACAGCCGTCTCTACCGTGCCGCCCGCTTTGTCGCGAGCAGGAACGACCTCGACCTCATCCAGCTGCAGTCCTTTGGCTGTGGCCTCGACGCTCTCACGACCGACCAGGTGCAGGAGATACTCGAGGCCTCCGGCAAGATATACACCGTGCTCAAGATAGACGAGGTCTCCAACCTCGGCGCTGCCCGCATCCGCGTGCGCTCGCTCATGGCCGCCCTCAAGGAGCAGAAGGCCGAGCTTGAGCGCCAGACGGCCGCCGGCATCGCGCTTGAGGCCGCGCCCGTGGGCGTGCGCATGGCCGATGGCTCCTTGGAGCGCGCCCGCCAGACCGATCTCTCCCGTCGCACGCCCGTATATCGCGAGGCGAAGAGCGCCGCGTTCACGAAGCACAACTATACCAAGGAGATGCAGGCCAAGGGCTACACCATCCTTGCCCCGCAGATGGCGCCCATCCATTTCGACATCGTGGAGGCCCTGCTCAGGGCGGAGGGCTACAACTGCGTGCTCTTGCCCTCGGTCGACCACAAGGCTGTGGACACGGGCCTCAAGTATGTGAACAATGACATCTGCTACCCGTCCATCCTGGTCACGGGCCAGATCATGGAGGCCGTCCTCTCGGGTAAGTACGACCTCACGCGCACGGCGGTCCTGATCACCCAGACGGGCGGGGGGTGTCGCGCCACCAACTACATCGCCCTCATCCGTAAGGCCCTCAAGGACTCCGGCCACGAGGAGGTGCCGGTCATCTCCCTCACGGCGGCGAGCGGGCTTGGCGAGTCGTCGCCTGGCTTCAACCTCTTCAAGCCCGGCCTCATCGTCAAGGCGATCTACGCGCTGCTCTATGGGGATCTGATCATGCAGCTCCTGTATCGCACGCGTCCCTACGAGACCGAGAGGGGCTCTGCCAACAGGCTCTACGACAGCCTGATGAGGCGTGCCAAGACCCTGATACCTCGCACCGACCGCAAGAGCTTCTATCGCCTCTGTCGAGACACCATCGACCGCTTTGACACGCTGCCGCTCACGGACGACCGCAGCAAGCCGCGCGTCGGCGTCGTGGGAGAGATCCTGGTCAAGTTTCACCCGACGGCCAACAACCAGGTCGTGGACGTCATCGAGGGCGAGGGCTGCGAAGCCGACGTTCCGGGCCTTCTGGACTTCTTCCTCTTTGGCATGTCCAATGCGATCAACACCCACGACGAGCTGGGCACCAAGGCCATGAGTCGCCTCACGCACAGCGCGGGTATCAAGCTCGTGAGCTCCATGCGGGTGCCCATCAACAAGATGCTCGCCAAGTCCGAGAGGTTCTCTCCCTACGAGGACATCCATGAGCTCGCCCAGAAGGCAAGCTCCATCCTGTCGCTGTGCAACACGATGGGCGAGGGCTGGTTGCTCACGGCCGAGATGGTCGACCTCATCCAGCACGGCACGCCCAACATCGTGTGCTGCTCGCCCTTTGCCTGCCTGCCCAACCACGTCGTGGGCAAGTCGGTGATCAAGCGGCTGCGCCAGCTACATCCCGAGAGCAACATCGTGGCCGTGGACTACGACCCGGGCGCCTCGGAGGTGAACCAGCTCAATCGCATCAAGCTCATGATCTCGGTGGCAAAGGAGAACTTCAAGAGCGGAGGCGCGTTTAGGATCACGAACCCCGATGATCCCACCGAGCGCGTCCTGCCCGGCGAGAAGCTGCGCTTCCGCCGTCGCGGCGAGCTCGAGGACCTCATCGTCAACGAGGGGGGCGGGCAGAAGGGGGGCGTGTACGGCGGCATTCACCTCTCGTCGGAGCAGCTCGCCACCATCGAGCGGGCAAAGGAGAAGGCCGGCGTGAAGTAGGGCAGGCGAGGCCGAGCTGGGTACGCATCATCTGGCTCCCGGCACTCGGTGTTTGGTGCCCAGTGTTGGGCGCGTACCGCACAACACGTGGATCCCGGCGTCCCGAACGTGCGTGATGTGAGTGATCAACTCACATCGTCGCCTCGAGCGTCGCGAAGTGAGTGAATCACTCACATCACATTGACGAAGTGAGTGAATCACTCACTTCGAGTACGCTTTCAGCAATCCTCTGACCTGCGGTAATAGAGTTTCCCTTCGTTAAGTCTGTGTCAGTTTCTGCCAAAAAATCACTCACATCACGATTGCGATGTGAGTGAATCACTCACATCGTGCCCGTCATATCCGCTACGTGACCGCCGTGCTCCCCCTGCTTGCCATCGCAGGACTCATCTTGCCGCAGGCCTTGGGCTGCCATCCGTACATGCAGACCGCGTACGGCCGCGAGGGGTATGGTGTTTCCTCTGATATGCCGGGCAATTAGCCTCTGTTTTACGAGGCTTCGTGAGTTCGTGTGGGTGAGTGGTTGCGTCACCGCCCTGGCGGCGTGGGTGTCAGGTCCGAGCGCCCTTGCGTCACGGGGCCATGGGGTCGCCGACGTCGTGGGACCCGTAGCCCCGCCCGGTCGCGCGAGCGGTCGTGGGGGGGTGCAAAAGAGTGTACACAGATCGACGAAAATGGTCTCTCGGAGCTGTTTTGGGGCATTTGTGTACACTGTTGCGGCGTTGAGGACAGGTGTGGTGACGCAGGAGTGTACACAGATCGGCGAAAACGGCACCTCGGAGCCGTTTTGGGCCATTTGTGTACACTGTTGCGACGCGAGTTGCGTCGGGTGGCACGAGCGCCCCAATTGCCATGGTGTGCCGGCAGTGCCCCCTCGGTGCCCTGCCTCTCCCCTAGCCGGGAAAACAGGCTCTGCGCGAGTGGCGCCGCCGCTAGGTTGGCGTTTTCACCGGGGCGTCAACCCACACAAACCCCCGAAGAGCCTGTTTTACCGACAGATCTCGCTCTATTTTGCTGATTGACGGGGCTCTATTTTGCTGGTTCAATAATTCTCGGCAGGCATATATGCTCTGAGACAACAAGCTACATCAAATGGGAGGTCGGCCTATGGACCAGGGAAGTCTCAAGCCGGATGGATATCTGCCAAGGATTGCCGACGTAGGTGTGTCACGTCTGCTTGATGAGTTTGGTGCTGTCGAGATCGTCGGACCGATGTGGTGTGGCAAAACCTGGACCTCTCTCTCGTTCGCCTCGAGCGTGACCAGGATAGGCCGCGAGGCCGAGCGCTCGCTTGCCCGAGCGGACCCTACGACAGCACTTGTGGGGGAGCAACCGCACGCAATCGATGAGTGGCAAGATGTTCCGTCAATCTGGGATGAGGTTCGCTATCGAATTGACGAGACGGGCAACAGGAGCGGGCAGTTCATCCTAACTGGCTCCTCCAAGCCCAATAAGGACAGATTACAGCACAGTGGGGCGGGACGTATAGCCACGTACCGGATGAGCACGATGACCCTTGTCGAGACCGGTGAGTCGAGCGGGGCGATCTCCCTCGCAGGCCTCTTCGGCGGGCGCTTTGATCCACAACTCGCGCACCAGCGGCTCGAGCCATATGCGCGCATGATCTGCAGGGGTGGGTGGCCAGCCCTCCGGTCTAGGGCGACGGGAACTGGCGACTACGTGTCGAGCTATCTGGATGCCCTGTTTGCTACTAGCATCACTCGACGAGGCCTTGACGGTAGGGTGGCGCGCCGCGTCGCCCAATCGCTCGCGAGAAACTCAGGCAAGGCGGTCAAGTTCTCGACCGTTGCCGCAGATGCGGGGATATCCGGCGCGAGTCCCAAAGCGAGTGCTTCCGTGGCGTCATCCTACGTCTCGGAACTTGTAAGGCTTTACGTCGTCGATGAGGTTGGCGGGTGGGATGCCCCGATACGCTCAAGATCGCGGTTGAGGACGAAGCCAAAGAGGTACTTCGCCGACTCGTCGCTTGCGGTGTCGCTGCTTGGCATCACGCAGGAAAGACTCATGTCCGACGGGCAGCTGTTTGGCCTGCTCTTTGAGTCGCTTGCCATGCATGACCTGCGGGTCTACGCGTCCGCGCTACCCGGAGCACCCGCCGATTCGCTCCACTACTACCGCGACTCCGACGGCCTCGAGGTCGACGCTATCATCGAGCTGACGGACGGCCGCTGGGCGGGCATCGAGGTGAAGCTCGGGGAGGACAAGCTTGGGGAGGCTATCACCAGCCTGGATCGCCTCCGTCGCAAGGTGGCGAGAAATCCCATGGCGAGAAACCCAGCGCCGGCGTTCATGGCGGTGCTCGTGGGAGCCGGTGAGCTGGCGCGCTATGACAAGGACGCCGACGTCTACGTCATGCCGCTCACATGCTTAGGTCCCTGACAGAGCGGCGTCCAGTAGGGTGCCTGCGGGTACCACGAACCCGACGCCTAGGGGCATATCCCAGAAAGGCCCCTTTGCCGAAGTGCTTTGGGGGCAATGCATGTCCGGCGTGGGCCCGTGCGCGCGAGGTTCAGTGGCAGTGGCGGTTGAGGTCGGCGGCGATGTTGCCCCAAGAGCCGCAGTGCTTGGCGGCGCCGTGCGCGGCGAGCTCGGCATGGTGGTGCGCGGCGCGCGAGGCCCGAGGGCTTCCTGGCGCGCCTCGGGGGGGTCCTTGTTTGGCCCAAGATTCCCACCGCAGTCACACGTTCCGGAGTGGAGAAGACAGGTGGCGCAGACATATCAGGCTGGCGAGGAAGTTGTTAGCTGAGGAACTGGGCTGGTGCGGTCCGAGCCTCACGTGGGCGGCTTTAAAGCGACGGATGAGCTTTGACCCACTCACGTGCTTTTCTGTCTATAGTATCACGTCTGGTTCTTACCCTTAAGTATCTTGACTTTGTTGTTTTAAATAGTAAAATCAGAAAAAAACTCTAAATACAGAGTTAAAACGATTAGATCCTAGGTCTTGAAAGGCTAAAGGAGACGCAAAGATGCTCTGCCAGTTCACGTTCAGCAACTATCGGTCATTCCGGGACGAGATGACGTTTAGCATGCAGGCCACGCAGATGAAGGAGTTCTCGGACTCCCTCATTCCCGGCGGGGACTCGCAGAGGCTCCTGCCCGTCGCAGCGGTCTACGGCCCGAACGCCGGCGGGAAGACCAACTTGTACAGGGCCCTCGAGTACGTCTGCGGTGCCGTGGCGATACCGATTACTGCGCTCACGCATGGCGGGGACCATGGCAATAGGATGATCGGTCTGAGACGGTGCAATCCGTTCGCGTTCGATGCGGAGACCTTGGAGGCCCCCTCTGATTTCGAGCTGTACTTTAGGACGAACGGTTATGAGTACCGCTACGAACTCGAGGTCGCCAGCGACCAGGAGATAACCTACGAGGCGCTCAACCGTCGCAAGGTAGGAGGGTCGCGGCCCGCGATGCTGTTCACCCGGGAGGGTGGCGAGGTTGCCTTGGGCCCAATGCTGAAGCGCAGCGGGGTCTCCACGAACTTCAATGTCGCTATACCCTATCTCTCGTTCCTTGGTATGAACAGCGATCTCGACGCCGTGCAGGATGCGGTATCCTGGTTCGTAGGGTCGACGTTTCTGAACTACAACAGCGGATATCTGGAGTTCATGCTCGAGCAGATGCTCGACGAGGAGGACTCCGATTCGATCACGGGTCTCCTGCGGTCAGTCGACATAAGGATCGACGGCTTTCGGACGGAGGCTAATGACGTCGAGCGGGGAAACCAGCGAGTCTTCGTGAGGCACAAGGTGAATGACGGAACATACGAGCTACGGCTCTCGGAGGAATCGGCCGGCACACAGAAGATGCTCGGGCTTGCAAAATTCCTGCTTAGGGCGCTTGCGCGCGGGACCTTCATCGCCGTTGACGAGCTGGACGCGAAGCTGCACCCGAAGCTCCTGCGGTTCGTGACACTGCTCTTCAAGAATCCGGAGATAAACCGTAACGGCGCTCAGCTCTTTTTCACGTCGCAGGATGTCTCGACGATGAGGAACGACGTCTTCCGCCGAGACGAGATCTGGTTCGCTGCAAAAGACGAGGATGAGTCGAGCCAGCTTTGGTCGCTCGCGGACATCCACGAGAGCAACGGCAACCTCGTGAGCAAGAACGCTGCGTTCGACCGGCAGTACCTTGCGGGGCGCTATGGCGCCGACCCGTATCTGTCGAGGATGGAAGAGTGGGTGCTTGCCCATGAGTAGAAAGCCCGTCAAGAGGGGCGACCGTAACAAGGCATGGAGGAGCTCAGTGAGGCAGGGCTCCCCGCGATATCGCACCGTCCAGATGACCAGGCACCTCGTGGTCACCGAGGGCACGGAGACGGAGCCAAGGTACTTCAACGGAATGAGGCTCCTGCTTGGAGAAGCCAATGGCAGGAAAGTCAACGTGGTGGTGCGCAGCACCGGCAAGCACACGATGGGCCTGCTCGAGTACGCGAAGGAAGCCTGCCGCAGGTCGCCCGATGTATACGATCATGTGTGGCTTGTATATGACAAGGACGACTTCTCCGACGAGGAGTTCGACAGAGTCGAGGCGCTCTGCCAGCAGACCATAGAGCTCGCCACGTACCATGCCCTGTGGTCGAACCCCTGCTTCGAGATATGGCTGCTCGAGCATCTGCGGTACACGACGGCGCCGATGGACAGCGCATCGTGCTGCAAGGCGCTATCCGATGCGCTCAAGAGGGAATTCGGAATACTATATAAGAAGAACATGGACGGGATGTCTGAGCTTCTATTTGCTAAGCTGGAAGTGGCCCGCGCAAACGCATTGAAGCTCCGTAGGTATCATGCCGATATCGGCAATGACACTCCTTCGTCTCAATGCCCCTGTACTAACGTCGATGCCATTTTCGAGGTCATGGGCGAGTTCCTATCACCTGAAGGGGGTGGGAAAGACAGAGGCGATTGGCGATAGGATGAAGTACGTGCTCTGGGGAGGGCTGCGGGGTATTGCGAGATGATCCTTGTGGCTCCTGGTGGGTCTCATGAGTTCGCAGGCGGGGCCTTACATGTGCCAATAAGGTCTCGAAGGATAGTCGCGGCTGCTATCCTCTACCTAGGTACAAGAGCCGGCATGAGTGCGTGTCGCGGGAAGACCGGAAACGATGGGAAGTGAACGGCTCTTCGGGGGTTCGTGTGGGTTGACGCCTCGGCGAATCGCGTCGCAACAGTGTACACAAGTGCCCCACTCTGCAACCGGCGTCTCACGTAAAGACGCACTCTGGGGGGTCACTCTCACGGAAAGGCGCACTCTGCGTGTGGGCCTCACCAAAGGGCGCACTCTGCATGCGGGCGGTCGCCCAGAGTGCGCTTTTCCGTGAGGGCCCGCGCCCAGAATGCGCTTTTCCGTAGAATGTGCTTTTCCTTACCTGCGCAAACGTGGAGCCACCTCACACAAAGGCGCATTCTGCGCAGACGGTCTCACGTAAAAGCGCAGTCTGCACCCTCCGTCTCACGGAAAGGCGCGCTCTGCGCCGGCGACGCCACCGCGACGTGACCGAGAGGCGCACTCTGGGCGGGCGACGTCACGGAAAGGCGCACTCTGCGTGTGGGCCTCACCAAAGGGCGCATTCTGCATGCGGGCGGTGGTTGCGCCGAGAGGCCATCTTCGCCGGTCTGTGTACACTCCTGCGTACCCACGGTTGCTCGCGCGACCGGGCGGGGGCCACGGGTCCCACGACGTCGACAGCCCCATGGCCCCCGTGATGCCAGGGCGCTCGGGCCTGAGGTCCATGCCACCGGGGCGGTGACGCAACCACCCACCCACACGAACTCACGAAGCCTCAAGTGAACCAATAGTTACTGAGAGTAGCCAAGCCGGTTGTGCAAACGCGTCAAATGGTGGTATGAATCCCATTGATAGCACCCCGCGCGCGAGCAGCAATGCAGCGAACCAGGCGGGGTCACCTTACTTCCCACTTTCCCACGCAATGCCCTTTGATGAGCAGCTGTCCCAGATGGAGAGGCGTGGGCTTGTCGTTGAAGACAGGGATTTCGCAATCTCTAAGCTGCAAGACCTGAGCTACTATCGCCTCTGCGATTGACTGTCACGTCGACCCGTCAATCGACAGGACCTGAGCGTTGCCGTGGGCAAACGCCTCCGTGTGGTCGATGATGAAGACGATCCTCTCCTTCGACAGTTCTCCGACGAGCCGCTCCAGCTCGCGCACCGCATCGGCATCGAGGCCCGTCGTCGGCTCGTCGAGGACGAGGACGTCCGCACGCCTCGCCAGGGCCCTCGCAAGCGACAGCTTCTGGCGCTCGCCGCCCGAGAGGGCATAGCCGTCCTCGCCGACCACGGTCGAGTCGCCGTCCGGGAGGCGAGCCACGAGGCCGGCGACGCCGGACTGCTCGAGCGCGCGGGAGTAGTCTTCCTCGCTCACCTGGCCCAGGCCGTAGGTGACGTTGTTTCGGATGGTGTCGTTGAAGACGAAGGGGCGCTGCGACACGCAGGCGCAGCGGGAGAGCCAGCTCGCCTCGTCCATGTCCTTGAGGTCGATGCCGTCCACGCGGATGGTCCCGTCGTAGCCCCCAAGCAGCCTGAGGAGGATCTTGACGAGCGTGGTCTTGCCGCTGCCGTTGTTGCCCCTCAGGATGACGAGGGACGGGTTGTCCGCACAAAAGGAGAGGCCGCCAAAGAGGCGGCGCCCGGAGCCCGGATAGGAGAAGGAGAGGCCGGACACCTCGATCCTGCCCACCTTGCCAAGGACGGCAGCCCCCTGCCCGGGAGCCGCCTCGCCGCCGAAGAAGGTCTCGTCGATGCGGCGCATGCCCTCCAGGGCGGGCTGGACCGTGAAGGCCAGCGACATGGCCCCGATGATGGGGGCGTAGACCTTCCCCACGTACTGGGCGAAGGCGATGGTCTGGCCGAGCGTGAGCGACCCCTGCACGAGCCGCCACCCGCAGAGCACGTAGACGAGCACCTGCATGGCCGTGGCGAACACCCTCATGAACTCCGTCGTCGTTCCCGAGAGGGTGCTCTGCCGGATGCCCGCCTCCTTGAGCCGCTCCCCGCGGGCAAGCATCCCCTCCCGCTCCTGCGCCCTTCCCCCGCCGAGCCGTATCTCCTCGCGTCCCCGGACCGTCTCGTTGAGCTTGCCGGACCAGTCGGCGCCCGCCTCAAGGGACGCGTTGACCGCCTTGCGAAACGCGGCGGTGGCCCAGGCGACGAAGAGGCCGAGCAGGAGGCACGGGACGCACGCCAGGGACAGGACCACGATGTCCATCGACGCGAGGATCGCGATCGCGAAGGCCGCCTGAAGAAGCGTGCCCAGCCAGCTGAAGTTGCTTGGCAAAAACAGGGACGAGACCTGGCCCGCCTCGCCGACCCGCGAGGCGACGTAGCCGCTGCCCTTGTCAGAGAGGAAGTTGACCGGGAGCGAGAGCAGCCTGTCCACCACCGCGTCTCGGTACTCTGCCGCCACCGTCTGGCCGACGAGGGCGAACTGCCTGGTGGACACCACGTTGAGCAGGCTCTGCGCGACGGCGGCGGCCGCGATGCAGCCCGCCCAGAGCGAGATGCGTCCGAAGTCCGCCGCAGAGAAGCCCTCGTCGATGAGTCGCTGCAGGAAGAGAGCCGGCAGCAGGGCCACGAGGGACCCGAGGACCGTGAGCAGGGCTGCGGCCAGCAGGCGCACCTTGTGCCTGAGCATGAGCGATGTGAGCAGCCTCATATCGTATCCTTCCCCGCGCTGCCTATGCGGGAGCGCGGCACGTGCGGTGGCACGTTAACGACCCCAGTCCCTCGTACCCAAGCCGGAGCTGAGGGGGCCCAGCACATCCGACCCCACCTCGCCCGCACAGAGGCGCAAGCCCCTGGTCTGCATATGCGGTCTCGCACTCGTTAGGCCCGCTTGTCGGGGCAGATGGCGAAGACGTGGGCGGGAAGGCCCGTCGCCCCCTCGATGCGCGGGAAGCTCACGAAGGCGATGGCGCCCGACTCGGGCACCTGGTCAAGGTTCGTCAGGGCCTCGACCTGCACGTGGCCGTGCGAGAGCACGTAGCGCTCGGCTGCGAGGTCGCCTGCGAGCGCGGCCTCCACGGACGCGTCCGTGTCAAAGGTCTCGTGGCCGTTGGCGGCGATGCCCCTCTCCTCATAGAGGTGTCGAAGGACGGGGATGGTCCAGCCGGGGCAATGCTCGGCTCCCTCGTCATCGAAGTTGTTCATGGCGTCGTTGTCCGGCCAGCGGGTGTGCCAGTCCGTGCGCAGGGCGACCAGTGAGCCCTCGGGGATACGCCCGTGCCGCGTCTCCCAATCTGAGACGTCATCGAGCGACACCGCGTAGTCGACGTTGTGGGCGACCTTGTCGCTCACGTCGATGACCACCAGCGGAAAGGCGAGCGCCTGGTCGAGAAACGCCTCCGAATTGGGCTTGCCTTTGACGAAGTGGCCAGGGAAGTCGATGTGAGTGCCAAACTGCCCCGGGAACGTGAAGGACTGGATCTGGCAGTCGAGGATGGGGTTGCCCCAGTCAAAGATCACGGTGCCGAGCTTAACGGCGCCCTCGGGCATGCCTCCCCAGTAGGGGCTCTCGTTGTTGAGCCTGTGGGAGAGCTCGACCCACCTGTGTCCCTTGAGCGTGTCAAGAAGGCCCCAGAGACCCGTCGTGTTGCTGTCTGTCATGGTGATTCCTCCTGTGGCCCTGTGATGCCGCGCATCCGTCTGTTGGGGACACCATCCTAGCACGGGCGGGTGGCCTCCTTGGCGTGACTGGACGTGCCCACCAAGACGTCGAGGGCGGCGTCTGCCTGGCGTCTGCAACACGCGTGCGACTTGGAGCGAGGGCGGCGTGTGCCCGGCGTCTGCAACACGCGTGCGACTTGGAGCGATCTTGTCGGCAAGATCATACCAATAATGTGGCTCTCTCCCACATAATAGCGAGCAACATCGTGTGTCTGTCACCACTCATAGGGATGATATATGTAGTAGAGTGAGTTTGCACAAGGAGTTCTGCGTTGGTGCCAGCGATGACCGCGATCAGGTGCGAAGGGTTGTGCGCAATGGAACGAAAGCTCATGGACCGACTTCTGGCATGGAAGGACGATGCCCATCGCAGGCCGCTAGTCTTGAGGGGAGCACGACAGACAGGCAAGACATGGCTTTTGGAGGAGTTTGGCAGACGAGCGTTCAGATCCACGGTGCGAATTGACTTCATGCGGGAGCCGGCTCTCCAAGGGCTGTTTGCCAAGGACCTCGATCCCGCGCGTATCGTCTCCGAGATCGAGATCGTTCGCAATACGAGCATCGACCCTGCGACCACATTGCTTGTCTTCGATGAGGTCCAGGAGGCTGCGCGCGGCCTTACCGCCTTCAAGTACTTCTGTGAGGACGCGCCCGAGTACCACGTCGTGGCCGCCGGTTCGTACATGGGCATAGCCATGCGCAAAGGCGACACACCCTTCCCCACGGGGAAGGTCACGCTGTTGACGCTGCACCCCATGGACTTCATCGAGTTCCTCCGAGGGATTGGTGACACGCAGCTGGCCGACTATGTTATCTTCGCCGATGGAGCCACGTTTGCAAGCATGGGCAAGGTCTTGCAGAGTCGCCTGGTGGATCGTTTGCGCACGTACCTGGTGGTTGGGGGGATGCCCGCTGCTGTCTCACGGTACGCCGAGGCGGCGAGCGTCCGGGGCGTGCGCGACGTTCAGACAGACATCACTGAGGCATACGTTGCTGATTTTGCCAAGCACGCTCCCGCTCGCATCCTCGAGCGTATGCGACTGGCGTGGGCCTCCCTTCCCGCACAGCTTGCCAAGGAGAACAAGCGCTTTGTGTTCGGCGCGTTACGCAGGGGGGCGCGTGCGCGTGACTTCGAGGAGAGCATACAGTGGCTCGAAGATTTTGGTGCCGTGATCAGGGTTCCCCGTGCGTCGGCGCTCAGGATACCTCTGGCCGGCTATGAGGACAGGGCGGCGTTTAAGCTCATTGGCGTGGACGTCGGCCTGCTCGGCGCGCAGTCCGGTCTGCCGGAGGCAGCGATACTCGACGAGGGCAGGGCCTTTACTGAGTTCAAGGGATCGCTGACAGAGGCGTTCGTCGTTCAGGAGCTGGTGTGCGCAGGACTCAAGCCCTACTACTGGTCATCTCCCGACAGCCGAGCAGAGATAGACGTCGTGACGCAGATTGGAGCTCGGCCGACGCCCATCGAGGTCAAGGCAGCCGAGAACCTCAGGTCAAAGAGCTTGGGTGTCGTCGCCAAGCGCTTCGGCCTAGATAGGGTGGTGAGGACGTCCCTTTCGGGCTATCGCGATGAGGGGTGGATGGTCAATGTGCCCCTGTGGGCGGTCGGGCAGTTGGGAAGGCTGCTCTAGCGGAGCGCTGATTGCGTCGGATGAACATACAGGGATGCGCACTCAGGTCTGACTGGCAGCGCGAACCTCCGGCGGCCTCCAATCGGCGGACGATACGGACGGGCGACCCATCCTTCACGACCGTACTGTCCAGGGCCTCAACGACAAGTGAACACGTTTAGAGATTGCCCCCGGAGTTAGGGTTTACCTTCCAGTGACCTCGCGTGCCGCCGACGCGCTCGATGACCTTGGCCTCGCGCAGGGACCGCTGAGCGCGCTCCACCTGCCTGTCGCTTCGCTGGATCTTGGCGGCTATGTCCTTGGCCGAGGCCTTGGGGTTTGCTCGGATCTCGGCGAGCACGACGGCCTCGGTGTCAGAAGGACGTCGCGCAGGACCTCCGACGTCCCCGACATCACCTCCGACATCATCTCCGACATTACCGACATGACTTCCGACGTCTCCGACGTCATCCCCGCCGTTTCCGACGTCGCCCGTGAGGCTCACGTGAACGGTGAGCCTCACGCGGTCGGGCTCGCCAAGCTCCTCGAGGAGGGGGTCGGCGACGCTTGCGTAGCGCGCGGCGTACCTGAGAACGTCAAAGCCGCTGCCCGCCTTCTCTCCGAGCCCGATGAGGTTGAACATCTTGAACAGCGTGGGATTGCGTGGGTCCGAGACGCCGCCGCCCTCGATGACGTCTGCGGCAAGTCTCAGGCCCCCAGGGTTTGAGAACGTGACGTTCCCAGGGTGCCGTATGACCACCACGCCCGTGCGACCATAGTAGTCGGCATGGACAAGGGCGTTGACCAGGCCTTCGCGCAGGGCCTTGTGTTGCGGCGTGTCGCTCACGCGATGCATCGCAGCGTCCAGCTCGAAGGGCACCGGGAGCTCCCGCGCAAGCATGGGCGAGGCCCTGCGGTAGAAGTCGTAGACGTTTCCGCTCCACTCCCCGTCATCAGAGCTTATGCGGTCGTCCCAGCGCCGCCTTGACTCCTGCCTTCGGCAGTCGAGGAAGTAGTTGGGGTACTCATCCGTGATGCGCCACGCCTCACCAAACATGAGCAGGCCCGCTCTCGTGGGATGCACCATCCCGTCCTCAGCAGACCTCCCCACGGCCCCCAGGCGCAGCAGGAACTCCTCGTTTCCCAGGTGCGTCCAGGGATGGTCCGGGCGGTAGCCAGCGAACACGTTGCGATACGCGCCGATCGTCTCCGCGCTCAGCGCGCCGAGGTCAATGGCGGGCAGTACCAGCTTGTCCGTTGCCCCCTCAGCGCTGTCACGTGCCATCGCTCGCAACTCCTCGGCCGTGCAGTGGTAGTCGCCGTCCCCGTTGCGCCTAAAGCTGCCGCGCTTGGGGTTGTCATTGATGTAGACGGGTCGTAGCGTGCGGTCGGCACGTGGCACGTAAACGAGCAGCAGAGACTTCCCATCGATGGACTCTTGCGTGATGTCGGAGTCAAGCAGGAGGTTCGTGCTCACCTTCTGCTCGTTGTTGAGGCTGCCCCAGAGATCGCGCCTGAGCGCCTCAAGGTTCGCGATGCCGATGGCCCTCATGGTGCCATCACTCTTCTCGGCGGCACCAAGGACAATGAGACCTCCTTGGGTATTGGCGAAGGAGGAGTAGGTCTCCCAGAAGCTTCTGGGGAGGCCGCCCTGCGCCTCCTTGAGCTCGAGTCTGTTGCCCTCGCGGTATCGCCAAAGCTCCTCTTGCCCAAACATGGCATCTCCTGCCGTAGCCGTACGTCCCACGTCTCATCAACGTCCACCCAAGTCTACACCCTGTGCCCTAAGATGCAGCTAGACGCCTCTTCTTGTGTGGCAACTCGAGTCATCGTCACCGCTGTCCGAGCGGCCACTTGCCTTTGAGGGTGTCCTTCCGCCTATGACCGCGTGTGGATGAGGGAACACTCGCGGTCTCATCGGGTATCATCTCGTCAGTTTCTTGAAGATCGTGATCACCCGCGACGCTGCTAACGTGCGGGGGCGTCAAAAGCCCCTCGGCGTGCCTTGCTGCGCTCAATACGTCTGGCACAACAGACGATCGGGAGCGATTTCGAAGACGGTGCGAGGCACGCCTGCCCCGTCCCGGGATGCGCCTGCCAAGGTCAGGAGGAGGACCATGTCCGAGAACCACAACATTGAGTACAAGAGCTCCTGGCGCGATGACTGGCTCAAGTGGATCTGCGGGTTCGCAAATGCGCAGGGCGGCGTCATCTACATCGGTGTCGACGATGATGGCAACGTGCTCGGGCTCGACAACCCGCACCGGCTGCTCGAGGACATCCCCAACAAAATTGTCAGCGTCTTGGGCATAGCACCGGCCGTCCGCCTGGCGGGCAGTTCGCACGGCACGTTCATCGAGATCGACGTCGATCCCCAAGCGTTTCCCATAAGCTGCAAGGGTTTGTACTACATGCGTGTGGGCGCGACCAACCAACTGCTCAAGGGGGCCGCGCTTGACACCTTTCTGCTAAGAAGGCAGGGGCAAAGCTGGGACAGTGCTCCGGCGCCCGGCCTTTCGCTCGATGACCTTGACAAGGGTGCGATGGGCCGCTTCGTGGACGGTGCGCGCAGGAGGGGGCGCATACCTGACGAGGCCACCTTCGAGGGGCCGGGCGAGCTCATCGCGCACCTGAAGCTCATGAGGGACGGTTACCTGACCAATGCGGCCGCCCTGCTCTTCGCGCGGGACCCGGAGGCCTTCGTCCCGGGAAGTTCCGTGAAGGTCGGCTTCTTTGAGGGGCCAGAGATCCTCTACCAAGACGTCGTGGGCGGTCCTGTCATAGAGCAGGTGGACAAGACGATCGACCTGCTCTATGCTAAGTACTTGCGGGCCAAGATCTCCTATGACGGGATCTATCGCGTGGAGCGGTTCGCGTTTCCCCGTCCAGCCGTGCGTGAGGCCGTGGTGAACGCCGTGGCACACAAGCATTACGCCTCGGGCGCTCCGGTCCAGATTCGCGTATACGATGATCGCCTCATCGTCGGTAATGCATGCGTCCTCCCACAGGGTTGGACCATCGAGAGCCTCCTTGGCCTCCATGCGTCAGAGCCGCATAACCCGAAGGTCGCGAACGCGTTCTTTCTCGCTGGCCTCGTAGAGGGCTGGGGGCGCGGGATTCAGAAGATATTCACCGAGTGTAAGCTCGACGGCATTGAGCCGCCCGAGTACGGTCTTGCTGGGGGCAGCCTGCTCGTCACGTTTAGCGCTCCTGCCAGCCGTGTCGTGCGGACGGGTAGGGATCCGGCCGCGCTTGGCGCGACTTCGGACGATGGGCCGTGTGACAGGCTGGGCTGGGGCAGTGAGTCGGACAATAGATCGGACAACGGCAGCGCGTCGGACAATAATTCGGACAATAGATCGGACAATACGTCAGGCAAGGTGCATGAGGACCTCGACAAGAGGCTGGAGAGGCTGATCCGCGCCGATTCGGGCATCACGCAGTTATCCATGGCAAGGCAGCTGGGCGTTGCCCGCAGCACCGTCGCGCTTGCCCTGAGGCGGCTGCAGGATGACGGTCGCCTCAGGCGCATCGGTTCGAGGAGGTCGGGCGAGTGGCTCATCGACGAGGGTGGGAGCGGGAGGGGCTAGCCCATGGCCGACGCGGGTACGACAGCGAAGGCCGGGCAGGTCACGGTGGCCCCTTGTCGCACACGCGGTGCTTGGGAGACGTCACAGCCAGCGGCGGCCGCATCCCTCTCGGGTGCAGGGACGACACGGCTCGCACGGGGCGGATATGGCGGGGACACGCGGACACCGCCGTCAGCTGCCCCAGGCACACACGCATGGCCTCCTGCTCGCACGGGGCGGATATGGCGGGAACACGCGGACGCCTTCTTGACAGGCTGGAGCTGATGACGTATTCTAAAGGCCATCAGCGCCCACCCAAGGCTACACGTTGTGTCCTGAAATGCGGTGGGCCATTTCCTTTCTCTTTGGCTGGAACGTGGGTGCACAATAAGAGCTTCAAAACTGTTGCTGAGATGAGCGAGTTGCTCGTTCGGGATCGTGGTTTGGTGTGTTCGGATATCGATGAGCTCAAAAGGTTTCTCAGTCGCGTAAATTACTATCGCTTTTCTGGATATGCCAGAGAGTTCCAACGTGACCCTAAGCGCGGCAACAATGACTTCATCACTGGGTCGTCCTTTCAAACAATAGTGGGTCTCATGCAGGCCGACTCAAAGCTTCGCCATCTGTTGCTTGAACAATTGGGTGTCATTGAGATGGCCATCAGAGCGAGGCTTGCACACAAATGTGGCCGTGTCTACGGCTCATCTGCGTATTACCTTGATGTTGGTTGTTACAGTTGTCACAAAAAAGGAAGCAATCAAGGCGCTATCAATCCCACTAATATAGTCAAAGGGATTCTTTCCGACCTTGAGCGGGACAAGAGTCGTATGGTTGAACATTACATTGACTCGTCTGTCGCTGGCAACGATCTCAAAAGTCGATGTTGGCGCTATCGGAACGTCCCAATCTGGGTGGCGGTCGAGGTTCTCTCATTTGGCCGGATTTCCAAAATGATTACGTATAGCAGGAATACAAGCCCAATCAAATGCGTAACTCAGTCACTGGGCGTTCAGTGGGGACCGTTTGCCCAAGTGGTCCATTCGCTCTCGGTTCTGAGGAACCTGTGCGCACATCACCGTCAGCTTTGGAACAGAGGACTGGATATACGGTGCCCAGTACAGAGGAAGCTCAGGCCGCGCACCATACAGTTCACAGATGACAGCCCCTATGCCCACATCATTATGGCCAATCACTACCGCAAGAAGATCGATGCCGACGAATCCATTGCCAACCAGATAAGCGATCTACTTGACAAGAACGCGCAGTTTGCGGAGGGAATCTACAGGCCGAATCCCAAGTAATGGCCATTCGGACGTATGCTGAGGCCGTGAGAAACAAGAGGCGTACTGAGGCCTCATGCCACCTTCTATCCGCACCTTCATCGATGAATGGTTCAGAGTGGCTTCTTGCGCTATCGTAACGCTGGCCTTATCGGGCCCATCTACGTTGGCGGAATCCATAAAGGGCCAGGTCAACTTCGCGCTCGCACACGGACCGGAGACATTGCCGTTGGTATAGTGGTGGGTCTCGTGTGCGCGGATGAAGGCCTTGCGCAGTCCCCAGCCTGTTCGGAGAGATGCTTAGACTATGGTAAGATACATATAAATTTAGTGATATAACGTGTAGTCGGGAACGTACCTCTGCGGGTGAGTTAGGAGTCGGGAGGGTGCACTTGGCGTGGGATGGTAGAACGGGGCACGTTCGTGGGCACGCCAAGGCGGGGAGGCGCTGGAGATGGACGCAAGCGAGAGGTGCGTGGGCATCTTGGTGCAGCCCGTCTCGTCAGTTGCCGACATGGCTTCAATGAACAGGGAGCTTTCCAGTGGCTGTACCGTATAGGAGGCTTTTAGGCAACTCGATCGCTCGTGAGCAGTGGCTCCTCAACGAGACGCGCATCGTGGCGCGCCTGCGCCTTGAGGGCATGGACGAGAGCGCCGTGACTGCCAAGGTGCGCTCCGAGAACCTCTTTCGGTACCCGACGGAGCGGACGTTGCAGAAGATCTCGCGAGCGTGCAACAAACGCGTCGATGCCCTTGCGGATGAGCGCCTTGTGAGGATGGTCGCGTACGGCATGCCAGACGCCGCCGCGCAGGCGAACCTCTATGCGATGATGCAACTCTACCCCCTGGTGCGCCACTTCATGACTACTGAGATCGCACACCGCTACGCCGAGCTCGACTACCGCTTCACGGCTATGGACATGAACGCCTACTTCACCGAGCTCGCCTCCGACTACGATAATTTCGCGACTGCGGCGGATTCTACCGTGGCAAAGCTCAAGCAGGTGCTGCGCAAGTGTCTTGTCGAGGCCGGCATCTCCACGCCCGACGGCGGGCTCCAGGTCGTCCTTCTGGATCCGGTGCTTGAGAACGTCCTACGCGAGCGTGACGACATGGCCGCACTCGCGGCATTCGGGATAGGGGAGGTAAGGTAGGTGTCCGCAACCTATATAGACAGGCCGAGCGACAAGGCGGTCGCCGAGTTCGAGGCGCGTAGCAAGGTTCTCAGGGAGCGACTGTGCCAAGAGGATTTCTTGCACAACCATGGACTTGGCAACGAGGTCGGCATATACATCTTCTGCTACGATCCGCGGCTCGAGAGGCAAGCGCGGCGCCTCTTCGACAGGATTGAGGGAGATCCTACGCTGCCGTGCGCCATACGCGAGGCGAACCTCTATGACATCTTGTTCCAGATCTGCGAGGAGAAGCGCATTACCGCTGCCATTCCCAAGATGGAGGAAAAGAAGGGGCAGGAGCAGACGCTGAGGCAGCTCTCGGCTGTCGCGACTCCTGAGGCCTTCGCTGCCAAGATCGCAAATAGGCCGAACAGCTCCGGAGACGTTCTTCTCATAACTGGCGTCGGCGAGGTGTACCCGTTCATGAGGGTACACAACATACTCGATAACATCCAGCACCTGTTCGAGGAGGTGCCCGTGGTGGTCGCGTATCCGGGACGCTTCAACGGGCAGACACTGTCGCTGTTCGGGCGGTTACGCGATGGCAACTACTATCGGGCTTTCGACTTGATCTAAACCACGAAAGGTAACGGGGCATGCGAATCCAAGACATGTTCGAGCATGACATCGACAGAAATATCAACGGTGTGGTCAAGGTCGGTGATGTCGACGAGGGCCTCGTGGCGCAGGAGCTCGCAGAATACGTCGTTGCCAGGGAGCTGCAGAGACACTTCGCCACGTTCTTTCATACCTACGAGCGCTCGCTCGATGAGCCAACGAGCAAGACGGGCGTGTGGATCAGTGGCTTCTTTGGCTCAGGCAAATCCCACTTCCTGAAGATGCTGAGCTATGTTCTTTCCAATCCCGAGGTGAGGGGCAAGCGTGCCGTCGACTACTTCGACGGCAAAATCGACGACGAGATGGTCTACGCGCGCATGCGACGTTGCGCGTCTGTTCCCACCGAGACCATCTTGTTCAACGTGGACTCGAAGGGCGGTAAGTGGAAGGAGGGCGTGACGTCGAAGACGGCCCTCATGCGCTCCTTCCAACGCGTCTTCTACGAAAACCAGGGCTTTTACGGCGAGGACCTCAAGCTCGCAAGGCTCGAGGCATACATCGACTCAAAAGGCAAGACCGGTGAGTTTCGTAAGGTCTTCGGGGAGGTGAGCGGGCTCGACTGGCTCGGGGATCGCGGTGGCTGGGCGTTTCATGAGGATAGCATGGTCGAGACCCTCGTGCGCACGCTCAAGATGAGTCGTGAGGCCGCCCAGCACTGGTTTGACGGTAGCGAGACCGACGTTGTCTCTTCTGACGCGTTCTCCCGGCAGGTGAAGGCCTACATCGACCGTCGGAAGGCAGGGGGAGAAAACTTCAGGCTCATCTTTCTGGCAGACGAGATCGGCCAGTTCATCGGCTCCGATAGCAGCCTCATGCTTGACATGTAGACGATGACCGAGGACCTGGGCACCCAATGCGGCAGCGACGTGTGGGTGCTGGTCACGAGCCAACAGGCCATCGACTCGGTGACCGACATCGTTGGCATGGACTTCTCCAAGATTCAGGGGCGCTTCGATACACGCCTGTCGCTGTCATCGAGCGACGTGGACGAGGTCATCAAGAAGCGTGTGCTCGCAAAGACCGGAGAGGCCGCAGCGCTGCTGGAGAAGGACTACGAGAGGCGGGCGACGGTGCTGAAGAACCTCTTCAGCTTTGATGACTCCACGAGCGACCTGTATGGCTACACGGACATGCGCGACTATGTGGAGAGTTATCCGTTCGTTGGCTACCAGTTCCGCATCCTGCCCGACGTCTTCACTGAAACGCGTGAGCATGGCTTTTCGGGCAAGCACATGTCCAGCGGTGAGCGCTCGATGATCTCGGCGTTCCAGGAGTCGGCGCAGCGCGTGGAGGGCGAGCAGACGGGTGTGCTCGTGCCGCTCTGGTGCTTCTATGACACCATCGAGACCTCGCTCGACTATGGCATCCGCCAGGTGATCAATCGCTGCCAGGACGCGGCGGACAAGGGGTATGGCCTGACCGAGTATGACGTGCGCACCATCAAGGCCCTCTACCTCATTCGCTACATAGGCGATATCACGCCCAACGTGAACAATATCTCCAACCTCATGATCGACTCGGCCGACGTCGATAAAATAGCCTTGCGCGGACAGGTCCTTGAGTCACTCGAGCGTCTGGTGCGTGAGAACAAGGTGGCCCGTAACGGCGACAAGTACAACTTCCTCACGAGCGAGGAACAGGACGTTGCCGACGAGATCTCCAAGGTCGAGATCGACTCCAACGAGGTTATCGACAAGATCAAGAACCTGTTGTTCAATGACATCTACACTGCGACCAAGTATCGCGCGGGGCAGAATAACTTCCCGTTTGACCGCTACGTGGATGACTCGTGCCTTGGCAGGGACCAAGGTGGCATGAAGCTCAACGTCATCACCTACGCGCACGAATGGTCGCGCCTGTCCGAGCCCGAGTTTGCGCTCCAGTCAACCGGGCAGGCCCTGGTGGGTCTTGAGGAGGGCGACTACTACGACCTCTTGGACGCGGTGTGTCGCGTGGAGAAGTACGTGCGCACGAACACCACCTCGCAATGGTCGCCATCCAAGCGAGACATCGTGAAGCGCAAGCGTGAGGAGGCACGCGAGAACGAGAAGGCGGCCAAGAAGTCGCTCGAGGACGCCATCGTTCGCGGGAGGCTTGCCGTAGATGGGCGCGTCCTCAACGTGAGGGAGCAGTCGACAACCAAGAGGATCGACGCCGTCCTCAACGAGCTCGTTACGCGCACCTACACCAAGGTCGGCTACATTGACTTGTCGGCAGACGCCGACGCGGACGTCATCGCGATGTTGCGCGGACAGTCAGGAACACAGATGGATACCGACGGCCACGAGCCCAACTGGCGAGCGGCAGACGAGATCATGCAATTCCTAGACGCCCAAGCCTACACCCACCAGGCCACCAACATGGGCGACCTGCAGCGCAAGTACCAAAGGACACCCTACGGCTGGCGTGAGATCGACATCGCGGCGGTCACGGCGCAGCTGATCGAGAGGCAGCGAGTTGCCATCTCTGTGGGCGGCAGGCAGCTGGGTGCGGATGACACGCGTGCCATCGTGCAGTATCTTCGCAGGGATGCCGATAAGGCACAGGTGAAGAAGCGTGAGGCAATCGACGCGGCAATTCTCTCCGCCGTGCAGCGCCTCATGAAGGACTTTACCGATACCAGTCAGGTGCCAAGTGATGAGGACGGGCTTGTGGCGTTCGCTAAGGAGTGCCTGAGCAAGGTCTCCGACGAGTGTCGCGACATGCTCGCCCGGTGGTATGAGCACGGCTCCTACCCCGGCAAGCGCCTCGTCACAGATGGCCGCAAGCTCGTGGACGGGCTCCTTTCGAACGCGATCGACCCTACGCTGTTCTGCAGCTCGCTCGCGAACGTAAAGACGCAAGACACGCTGCTCGACCTCTCCGAGGATCTCGATAGGGTCCGAGGGTTCTTTGCTACGCAGGCGAGGCTCTACGACGAGTCGAGAAAGCTCATTGAATTGCTGGATACCGAGGGCATCTACATCGAGGGAGACGCCAGGGCGCAGAGCGCGATCACCCAAATCAAGGACATCCTCACGATGGACGAACCGTACAACCACATCAAGGATCTCAATGGCCTGAACGTCGTGGTATCCAAGGCACTCTCTGACGTCGTAAGCGCCAAGCGGGGCGAGCTGCTCAACCGCATCGATGACGCCCTCGTGCAGATCAAGCGCTACGCTACGACTGAGGCGAACGGATCTGCGGACGCTGTGCAGGCTGTCCTCGCCCAAGTCGAGCGTGATTCGCTCGCAAAGCGTGACTCGGCTCATTCCGTGAAGGATTGCAGCCAGCTCGATGCCCAGATGCGCCAGCTCGAGGTGTGGGAGAACCAGCAATACTCGAAGATAGACAAGGTACTCGCAGAGGAGCGCACCGTGAGGGCTGCGGCCCGAAGGGGCTTAGCAGATACGATGGCTGCCGAACCTGTGGGGAGCGTGTCTCCAAGAATCTGCGTTCTCAAAAGGAGCCGCGTCTGCCCGACCGAGACCATGCGCACCCCAGATGAGGTGGGTGCGTATGTCGAGAGGCTGCGCAAGGCCTTGGTGGACGCCCTCCAAGATAACGATGCCGTGAGGCTCGGTGACTAACATGAACGATTCCGCAATCAAGTCCTACTGCATCTGGGCCCGGCGCGAGCTCATCGCGGAGGTCGAGCGCAGGTGCGCCATATACGACATCACGGGGAAGCCCCTCAATTTGACGGATGCCGACGCTGTCAACGGGCGAGTGCTCTCCTCAAACGAGAGGCATCAGCGCGCAAAGCTTCTCGGCGCCGTCCGCGAGGAGGGTTACGAGCGGCTCGTTGAGCGTGCTGCGTACACGTGGTTCAATCGCATCATGGCCATACGCTTCATGGAGGTGAACGACCTTCTGCCCTCGCACACCCGTATGCTCTCCGGGAACGACGGAACTTCGAGACCCCAGGCCCTTGCGGAGGCCCTGGTGGTGGACATTGAGGGGCTCGACCGCGCCGAGGTTGCACGTCTCGTTCAGGGAGGCGACGATGAGGCGACGTTTCGCTGCGTGTTCCTCGCGCAGTGCGCCGAGCTGCACGGTTGTATGCCCGATGTCTTTGAGGTTGTGGGCTCTGCCATGGAGCTGCTTTTGCCCGACGGGCTGTTGCGTGAAGGTGGCGTCGTCGATCGGCTGGTGTCCGACATACCCGAGGATGATTGGCACGAGGGTGTGCAGATCGTGGGCTGGATGTACCAGTACTACGTGTCGGAGAGGAAGGACGACTACTTTGCGTCCAAGCGCAAGGCCTCAGCAGAGGACATCCCTTGCGCCACGCAGCTTTTCACTCCCGACTGGATCGTGCACTACCTGGCAGAGAATTCGCTTGGACGCCTCTGGATGCTCAATAACCCCGCAAGCGCCCTGGCGTCCAAGATGGACTACTATCTTGCGCCCGACAGCAACCCCGGCGAGTTCCTGCACGTGGGCGGTCCCGAGGAGATAACCGTGCTCGACCCAGCGTGCGGATCGGGCCACATCCTCGTGTATGCGTTCGACCTCTTGGCCTCCATGTACGAGGAGCGTGGTTACGCCAGACGTGACATTCCTCGGTTGGTGCTGGAAAGAAACTTGACAGGCATCGAGATAGACCCGCGCGCCGCAGCTATGGCGAGCCTCGCACTGACCATGAAGGCCTGTGAGTACGACAGACGCTTCCTGCGCCGGGGGGTACGGCCGCGCGTCACCGTGCTGCAGAACGTCGAGTTTAGCGAAGAGCAGCGACGTGCTATCGTGGACGTGTGCCACGAGCATGAAAGGCTCGGCGTGCCGTCCCTGCTCGGACGGACTGAACTCGTGGAGGCGCTCGCGCACCTCGATGAGGCGGGCAGTCTCTTTGAGCCAAGCGCTGAGGATATGGACATCCTGCGCGCCACCGCCGAGCGATTGAAGGGCGAGAAGGAGCTCTTTGGTCGTAAGGCTTACGAGCAGGTTCTAAGGGCACTGGCCATGATGGAGCCGCTTGTCGCGAAGTACGATTTGGTGATTGCGAACCCGCCGTATCTGCAGAAGAGCTCCCTGCGGGCCTGGGCGGCTAAGTGGATTGAGTCACATTATCCGGAAGAGAAGAACGACCTGTGTACCTGCTTTATCAAGCGCGGGTTGGACTTCATCGCGAGGGACGGCTATGCAGCCGAGATCACCATGCAATCTTGGATGTTCTTGAGTTCCTACGAGAAGATGCGGAAGAAACTCATTGCGACGAACGGTATCGTGTCTATGGCGCATATGGGTGCTCGTGCGTTCGACTCCATCGGCGGCGAGGTAGTTTCGACGACAGCTACGATATTCTCGAACAGCGCTGCATCAGGCATGGGTTCGTATTTCAGGCTGGTCGATGGCAACAGCGAGAGCGAGAAGGCTGCAGCCATGAAGGAAGCCATCCAGAACCCCGATTGCGGATGGCTCTACCGAGCTGATGCCCAGAACTTTAAGTCCATCCCCGGCTGGCCGATTGCGTACTGGGCAAGTAAAGCTCTTTTTAAGGATTTTACCGTATTCCCCCCATTGGCGGACTGTGTTCCGCCGAAATCAGGATTGACGACGGGTGATAATGAAAGATTTTTGAGGCTTTGGTGGGAATGCGGTAAGAGAAATTCGCTTTACGATGCCGACTGTCGAGCTACTTTTGTTCGGGCCAAAGCAAAATGGTGTGCGTGCAACAAGGGTGGAGAGTTCAGAAAATGGTACGGGAATAGGTCCTACGTTGTTGACTGGGGTAACGATGGGCAAGATATGCTTGATGCTGGTTTAAAGTCAACTACCTACAGAAATATTTCATTTTATTTCAAGGAGGGCTTTACATGGAGTTCAATTTCTAGTTCCAATTTTCATGCAAGATACTCATCAATGGGCTCCATTAGTGAACGTAAGGGAGCTATGGCATTCTGCGATAGTCGGGATGACCTGTTTGTGGCCATGGCAGCATTAAACAGTTCATCATGTCAAGAAGCGCTGAGAGTCATTGCTCCAACTCTCGATTATTCAGAGGGTCCAGTTGGGCGAGTCCCATTCCCGAAGCTGCCCGATAATGAGAGTGCTCTCATTGCTAAATTGTCTGCTAAGAATGTTTCTTTTGCCCGAATCGATTGGGACTCATTTGAAACCTCTTGGGACTTTTCCTGTCACCCACTGGTGCGCGGGC
>ERZ773079.283-NODE-283-length-34774-cov-17.424436_pt1 | contig 34774 bp, 30 predicted proteins | sample MGYA00511355_ERZ773079 | MGnify/ENA primary metagenome ERZ773079 (study PRJEB29015, sample SAMEA2737979) | human oral metagenome | biome: human oral; feature: human-associated habitat; material: dental | place: China | collected 2117 ... | reverse complement strand
CTTTAACTTCTGGAGCTACACGTTGACCATTGTCATATACTTTACCAGCACCTACTGCTACAACTACACCTTCTTGAGGTTTTTCTTTTGCTGTATCAGGAAGGAAGATACCACTTTTAGTTTTTTCTTCTTTTGCTTCTAAACGGATAAGAACGCGGTCAGCTAATGGTTTTAACATATGATGTCACTCCTTATTTACTATGTATTATTCATAATTCATTAGCACTCTAACTTACTGAGTGCTAATCACATGTATTATTATAACCTATGTCAAAATAATTGCAAGTATTAATTTTGATTTTTTGACTTTTTAGTTTTTACAAGTATTAATTCATATAAAATAACCTTCTATATAAGCTTTTATATCTTATATAGAAGGTTATATGTATCGCCCTATAGTTTTTATTAATTAGACGATGCTTGTTGAATAATTAGCTTACATATGTTGACAATAGACTCTCGTTTCTTCATACTTAATTGCCGAATTCGATTATATGATTCGTCCTCCGTAATTTTATATAAATCCATAAGAATGCCTGTCGCTTTTTGTATTATTTTTCGTTCTTCTAGAGTTTTCTCTAAATCAGCCATTTGTTGACGTGATTCTAAATCATCTAAAAATCGACCACATGCCATTTCTAATGTTGGAATCAGTTGCTCTTCTCTGACAGGTTTTATTAAATATCCATATACACCAGATTCACGAGCTTTTGTCACTAAATCCTGTTGACTATAACTCGTTAGAAGCACAACAGGCGCCAAGTGATTAAATCCAATTTGACGAGCCGCTTCTATACCATCTAGCTTAGGCATTTTCACATCCATTAACACCGCATCAGGTTTTAACTCTTTACACATCGTAATAGCTTCAACCCCATTCGATGCTTCCCCAACCACTTCATGTTGTTCAGATTCTAGAATATCTCGCAAATCCATGCGGATTAAAGATTCATCATCAACGATTAAAATACGCATTTATTGCTCCTTATGAATATGAATTGTAACAATAACCCCAATATCACCATTTTCAATCGTCATATGACCTTGTAGCTCGTGAGTCACCAAATTATTAATAATTTGCATGCCTAATCGCTTACTTTTAGCCATATCAAAATCACGAGGCAAACCTTTACCTGAATCTGTAAATACTAGAGCAATAGTATCATTCATACTGGATACAGATAATGAAATTACACCATCAGACCCATCCAACCCATGCACAATACTATTAGAAATCAGTTCATTGAATACAAGAGAAATATAACTGGCTTGATGAGATGAAATAATACAATCGTCTCCGTGATAGCGAAATTCTACATGTTGATTACGATTTACCATGCTCTGGCGTAATAATCGGCACAATTCATCATATATGGATCGTATAGAAATATAGTCCTCATCATAATGAGAGACTAAATCATGGACAAGGGCCATACTTTCAATACGGGAAATACCCTCTTGTAATGCCGATTTTACCTCTGGTAAATCAGAGCGCCGCGCTTCCATCCGTAGTAAACCTGCTACTGTTTGTAAGTTATTTTTAACACGGTGATGTATCTCCTTAATAATAGAATTTTTAACTAGTAGTTCTTGTTGCTGTTTACTTTCACGGGTACAATCGTGAAGAATTAAAAAGCAACGACATTCATTGCGTCCCATCGGAATAGGAATCAAATGCTGTCTTAGTACCATATTATGATAGATTTCTTCGGATACAAAATCATTTCGTTCATCTATGACACGATGAATAGCAGATATTTTTAAAGAACTACCAAAAATAGATGTGTCCACCAACCGCCGATCAACACCGACAATATCCGCCAAGTGTAACGCCGTATCATTGCCGTACAAGATAGTCCCATTTTGGTCAAAAATGATGAGCCCATCCAAATACGATATAGGCTCATATTCTTTAATTTGTTCATCTGTGGCCGTCAACATCAATCGTTGCATCGTATCGGCTACGATAAATCCTCGTTTACCTTCCACACCATTGGCAGGTGCCATATAAGAGAAGGAAATGCCTCCTATAGTCTTACCGCCATTATCGACAATGGGAAATAGATATTCAAATCCATTTTGTGTGGATTGTTGAAAACTTTCACCGGTGGTGATTAGTTTTTTCCACATATCAGAACTAAGTATGCGTGATGTAACTAATGAGTCATTAGACTCATATATACACATCATGTCATCATTCGCAATCTCTGTAAACAAAACAATCTTATGTTTACTCACCGATTGGCCAAAGCGAATCATATGGCTAATATGAACTAGTAGGGCTGCTTGCAAACTAGATAGATTTGTTTCCTTAACAAGTTCATCATATATATGTACAGTCATACTAGTTACCTTCTACCCATGCAACGGTACCAATTGGCACACTAGGCTTAGCATTTAAATGTAAATCGCAGAACTTTCCGGCTTGTGCCATATAGTAAGCACGGCATCCAATCATAGCCGCATTATCAGTAGCTAAAATTTTACCTGGTTTATAGTACGTAAATCCTTCTTCATTACACATATTCTCTAATGCTACTTGTAATCCTTGGTTAGCAGATACACCACCAGCAATGGTTATTTTAGTTTCCCCTAGTGTATGAGCTGCATCCTTAGTTTTTTCTACTAGAACATCTACGATGGCCTTTTGAAAGGACGCTGCCACATCAGCCTTATTTATGTCTTCACCCTTTTGTGATTTACTATTTAAATAATTTAGAACAGCTGATTTTAAGCCACTAAAGCTAAATTCAAAATTTCCCGACTCACTAAGGGCCTTCGGAAACTCAATAGCATCTGGATTGCCCTCTGTTGCTAATGCATCTATATGAGGTCCTCCAGGATATGGAAACCCCATAACACGGGCAATTTTATCAAAAGCTTCACCGGCCGCATCATCCCGTGTTTGTCCTAAAATCTCGAATTCTTCATAGCCTTTCACATGAACTAACATAGTATGACCACCGGATACAACAAGGCTTAAAAATGGCGGCTCTAATGTAGGATTAGCTAAGAAATTAGCAAAAATATGACCTTCCATATGATGAACAGGTACTAACGGAATCCCCGTAGCAAAGGATAATCCTTTTGCAGCTGCTACACCAACTAATAGGGCCCCTACTAATCCAGGACCATAGGTAACCCCTATATGATCAATGTCATCCAATGTGACATGAGCATCCGCTAATGCTTGGTCAATAACCGGGATAACTTGTTCTATATGATAACGGGATGCAATTTCTGGCACTACACCACCAAATTTTCGGTGAATTGGCACCTGACTCGATATGACATTAGAAAGTACTGTACGGCCATCCTTAAGTACAGCTGCCGATGTTTCATCACAGCTACTTTCTAATGCTAATGTATATACACTCATTTTCCTTCCTCTTTAATAAGAGACATAATATACGCATCTTCTTTAGGTTCCGAGTAATAATTTTTTCGCATACCTTTTACAGTAAACCCCAATTGTCGGTATAAAGATAAAGCAGACAAATTAGATATACGAACTTCTAAAAAGATTTCATGCATGCCTCGTTTAAAACATTCCTCTATCAATGCACTCGTAAGTTTAGCACCAAAGCCTTGGCGTCTTGCAGATGGACGTATCGCAATATTCGTAATTTGACCTTCATCATATACAAGCCACGCTCCTGCATAACCTACAACACCATTGGCATCTTCTACAACATAATAGAGTTTATTATCTTCATTCAGTAATTCTGTTTCTATGGAATCTAAACTCCAAGGAACAGAAAAGCATTCCATTTCAATAGCAAAAATTTCCTTTGCATCCTCAATCGTTGCTCTACGGACTGTCATGTCTATTTTTCACCTGCCGCTTCGATTACAGTGACTGTAGGATTCTCCTTTAACATAGCAGGATTATCTTTATGCTTTTCTTCCCACAATACTTCTGCTTCAGACCGTCTAATATAGTACGGTACCATATCCATAGGATCAGCACTTTCACCTCGTTCAATCATAGAGCGGGCACTTAATAATAACGAACTAGCCTTAGGTATGCGATAAATAGGATCAGCAATGATTAACAACTCATTATCTTCTATTAGTGGAGCAATCCGCTTAATACCATCGCCCACAAATATGACGCGTTTATGTTGGTTTCGTAATCGTTCTACTAATGAAGCAGCTTCCACTACAAATGGCTCCTCTTTAACCTGTAAATGCTCTCCATCATATATATAGAGAGCCGCATATACATGTTTCTTTTGCGCATCAATTATCGTGCAAATCGTATCAGTAGTATATGGAATATTGCGTGCTAATCCATCCATAGTCATAATTCCGTATAAAGGTAAGTGTAATGCATAAGCCATAGCCTTTGCCGTTCCCATTCCTATGCGCAAACCCGTAAAAGAACCAGGACCACTAGCAACAACGATTCCTTTTAAATCAGATTTTTCTACCCGCGTCATCTCTAGCAATGATTGAATATGAGGTACTAATTGCTCAGAATGAGTCAGACCAGCTTGTATTGTAATTTCACCAAGTAACTGACTTTCATTCATTATAGCAACACTAGAAACGACAGAACTCGTTTCAATTCCCAACCACATACGTACCTCCTAAAGTATTCAATGTTTCAGCGTCAAGTACATCGCTCTCTAATGTAATCCGTCTAGAGTGAGTATCAATCGAATCAATATGAATCCATAACGTTTCATCAGGCAATTCATCTTCAAACTTATCCGCCCACTCTACAATAGCAACTTGACCATCCGTAAATTCATAAAATCCAATATTTTCTAATTCACTTACATCATCCATGCGATATAAATCAAAATGATATATTTCACCGGCCAATGTCATATAGGTATTCATAAGAGAAAATGTAGGACTTGTAATATCCTCCGATACGCCAATTCCCTTTGCTATACCCTGAGACATATGAGTCTTACCAGTCCCTAAATCACCGATTAAAGCCATGCATAGTGGACTACCAGACTCTTTGACCCAATGCCCCAGGCGTTCACCGAAACATTGCGTATCCTGTACGGAATGCGTTTCTAATATAACTTTATTTTTACTCATGAAAATGATTATACCCTTTCGCTTCTAATAATCGTATCTCTTTATCCTTAGTCACCGATTGTACCATCGCTTTTCCTTCTATAACCCCACCTATTAATGTAATAGGCCCCAACTGTTCTAATACCTGTGAAAGCTCCTTAGGCGCCGTAAATACGAGCTGAAAATCTTCGCCACCCAACAATGCATAATCAACAGGATTAGTATGTAATGTGTTTGCTAATTTATATGTTTCTTCATGCAACGGTATAAGTGATTCATCAATAACAATTGAAACATGTGAGGCCTTTGCAATTTCATTCAATTCACTACTAAGACCATCGCTAATATCGTTCATACTATGAATGCCTAGGTCTCGCAATTCTTGGCCTAATTCAATCTGTGGTTCTGGTCTTTGGTGTCCAATTCTCGTCATTGGATAGCCGTCTAGATTATACGATAAAGAGCCTAACCCTGTTGCAGCATAACCAATATAATTAGTAACGCCCACTACGTCCCCAGGTTTAGCGCCACATCTTAATATCGCTTTACCTTTAGGTACCTCGCCTATAATGGTAATAGTCCACACCATGGGTCCATCTGTATTGACCGTATCACCACCAATAAGATTTACATGATATCGCTGACATTGCTCCTTAATACCTCTATAAATTTCATCTAAAATTCGCGTATCTATATGTCCTGGGACAGCCACAGACAGTAGAACTTGACGAGGTATTCCTCCCATCGCAGCAATATCACTCAAATTAGCCGTCATCAAACGATATCCAACATCATAGGGCATCATATATTGAAAGCTAAAATGAACACCTTCTACCATGGTATCCGTGCTTACAAGTTGGTCATACCCTTCCGTTGCCTTATAAATAGCACAATCATCGCCGATGCCTTGCACCACTGTCTTATTGTCATATATTGTATCCGATTCAATACTATGTATGAAATTAAATTCACCAAGAGTTTTAAGTTCCACTATATCACCTTTTTTATCTTATACACTATATGTATTGTAACATATATAGGAATGCAAAAAAAATCGACCTCATCATTACTGATGAGGTCGATTCGTACATTATTTTTTTATGAGTTGTTCCATCCGTTTAACAGGGCTCTTCGTATCAAATGCACCTACGACAGGAACCTTTTTGCCATCACATACAAAAAGTACTCCATTGATATTATCAAAAGATGTTAATGTATTCACGATAGCAGCCATTTGCAACTTAACAGTTAAGTCGCCACCTTTACCATCAACAAAAGCTTTATTCACCTCTACAGAAGCAATTCCATCCTTAACTGTTACAGAATTGATTTCTATAGCCTTATCAAAAATAGGATATTTTTGTTGACGATCAGCTTTTAACATGGCGAGTAATGCAGCCTTTGGTGTTACCTTATCAGCTGCAATATCCACGGATTGTTGTTTCACACCTGAACCATCTTCAGTAGGAACAAAGAATACCATTTTAACAGTTTCACTAGAAGCCTTAGCTGTTTCAGCATCTTTATTGACCTTCACCTCTTGACTTACTGTGGGAGAACCAGTATTAGGTATTTGATTGGAATTACAGCCCGCTGTAAAAGCTAGGATACCAATACAAGCAATCACTGCCATTTGATTTCGAATATTCATCCTTAGCCTCCAAAGTAATTAGCAATACCAGCAGCAATACGATTAGCAAAGTCTTGTTCTGTTTGTTCACTCTTCAAAGCGCGCTCTTCGTTAGGATTAGAAATAAAGCCCAATTCTACGAGAATAGCCGGCATATTTGTATGTCTTAATACATACAAATTACCTTCTTGGATGCCTCTGTCACCATTGAAACCTGGTACATTAGCAATTTGATCTTGTACTTTTTGTGCTAAGCGAGCGTCATTACCAGTTTTAGAATAGTAGTATGTAGCAATGCCACCTACACTTGGGTTGTTAAAGGAGTTAATATGAATGCTTACGAAAGCATCCGAATTATGGGAATTTGCCACATTAACGCGAGCACCCAACTCATCAACACCACTCGCATTAGGACCATATACATCGACATCTGTAGTACGCGTCATGAATACCTTTGCACCGCGAGCTTCTAGAGCTGATTTCAAATATTTAGAAATCGGTAATGTTGCACTTTTTTCTTGGAACCCTGTAGGGCCAATAGCACCTGGGTCGCTACCACCATGACCTGGATCAATAGTAATCACCTTACCGGATAAGCCTCCTGATATAGAGTATTTACCGGACCCTTTACTACTTGCTGGAGCTGTAGCTGGAGATGGTTTTTTACCATAATTAATAGGTTTTGGATTCACGCCTTTTTTCTGTACATCTACAACAATTCGATACGGCTTTTGATTAACTGTATCCTTCTTCAAAGAGAAAACCTTCACATCATTAGTATCCAATGCGGATGGAGTTTTAATCGTAACTGCCACATCTTTTCCAACTTGTGAAAGTTGAGCTACGCTAGCAATGGAAGAATCCATATAAATAGTGTTCTTCGCCGTTTTTAGCTTCGTATTATTCAAAGTAACCGTTGTCGTTTTTCCATCTTTACTGATGGATGCTGCCGCTTTTACAGGAGTAGATAAATCCATAACCATACGTACATATGGAACAGGGGCATCAGTTCTCGTTACCCAACGAGCATCCTGTAAATTAGCAGCCTTTGCTTGACTTAACATCAGTGGTATAGCCATGAGAAAAGCAAGGCAAATTAAAAATAATTTACGCAATACATTCACTCCAATCTAACTGACATACTTTTTGTCCAAACCATAGAGATGAGCCGATGATACTAATGTTTCGTCTCATCGTTCCAATCTATCCATAAACTAATGTTAGATTATAGATAGATTATTTCATACAAACATGAAGATATGTATACAGATTATACATATTTATCATCGTTCTGTAGAAATTTGCCATTCATTCCCATCCGTACTAATATGAATACGTCCCATAGTATCTGTACGATAAATGGCGATATTGTGTTCATTCAAATGACGTAGTGTCACATCATGAGGATGACCATATTTATTATATAACCCACAAGAGATTAATGCACTCTCTGGTTTGACAGATTTTAGAAAATCTTCAGAGCTACTTGTGCGCGATCCGTGATGACCCGTTTTCAAAATACGAGCAAAGAGCTTACTATTTTGCTCTTTTATAAGCCGTTGTTCTTCTTGTAATTCCGCATCACCGGTAAAAAGCATAGAAAATTTACCAAATATAAATTTACCAACAATAGAATTATTATTTAAATCCGGTTGCCCTTTTTTATCTACTAATGTATCATCCCAAGGCGCATATACTACAAATACTGCACCATGACCAAAATCAACAGTACTACCTTTCTTTAATGTAGTGCGTTGAATATTCTTTTTCTCAATCCATTTTTCATATGTTTTATACATATTATTGTCAACAGAAATACCATCATCATATACATGTTCTATAGGCATCGCTTTTGCAATAGCTAAAAAACCACCCATATGATCTGCATGAGGATGTGTGATGATGACATTTTTCAACTTAGTAACACCGAGGTTATGTAGCTGGGCCACAATATTTTCACGATGTTCTATATCGCCTGTATCAATCATGCTATACTCATCACCGATTTTAAGAAGTATTGCATCCCCTTGTCCAATATCTAACATATAGATGTCAACATGACTTTCTGCATTGGTCTGCTTTGTATCAATAGAATAATTGGATGATGCTGACACAGCTTGTGAAGCCGCTTTAAATACATCTGAATGTGAACAACCTGCTAGCACAAACAGTGGCACTAATAAAGCTATGAAACATAATAGTATTCGTTGTAATCGCGTCATATACCTATCCTTCCAATAACTCTTGTAGTACCAAACCAACGGATTGGCTTACATCACTTGGCGTATAGCCCCAAGGTTTTTCTTCAGACAATATATCAGCGCTTCGACTATGTACATAGACACCTAATAAAGCCGCAGATTGTAAAGAATAGCCTTGTGCTACAAAAGCGGTTATAATCCCCGTTAAACTATCACCCATTCCTCCGGTGCCCATACCAGGATTGCCTAACATATTGATATATACTTCACCGGTAGGAAGCGCAACTAAACTAGGAATTCCTTTTAAAACAAGCACTACATTATGAGCTACAGCAAATTGAATAGCTAAATCTACATAATGCTTCTCTATAAAATTAATGGATGTATCAATAAGCCGGCTGAATTCTCCTAGATGCGGGGTCATAATGCAATTTTTAAACTGCATATTGCCTTCATAGGTAATTGTTTTATCACCATGTGCATATACATGACCAATCGTACCGAGAGCATATAGTCCATCTGCATCAATAACCATGTGTCCTGATTGTCGTTCTAACAAAGAATTTACCAATACTTTGGCTTCCTCTGTGCGTCCTAATCCAGGGCCAACGGCAACTACATCATAAGATTGTAAATTAGCAGAACCTATATTTTCCAATGGCAATACCATGATTTCTGGTATGCATTTAGACTGTACGATAGGTCGCACACCAATAGGAACAGCTAATGAAACCTTACCGGCCCCACCGTGTACGGCTGCCTCTGCGCTCATGATAGGTGCCCCCACCATTGATTCAGAACCACCTACAATTAAAGCATTACCATTAACCCCCTTATGCGCCTGCGGCATTCGATCACTAAGTTCCAATGAAGCTAAACGGTCATACAGAACATAATGAGATGTGTTAAATGGCGCATCTGATCCTAATGCTAATTCCCAAGGCACCCCCAACGGTGCAATTATCACTGTGCCTGCCAAGGATTTGCCAGGATATAACAATAGCCCCTCTTTAATGGATCCAAAGGTCACTGTCGCATCATAGGATAATGTATAATCCGAAGCCTGCCCCGTAGTGGCATCAACACCAGCAGGCACATCAATAGCCCATAGGGAAAATCCATATTGGTTGCGTTCCACATCGATGTCATGTAGTACAGATGTTACAGATTCTCGTAATTCACCTTGAAAACCTGTTCCCATCAAACCTTCTACGACAACATGAACGCGGGACCAATCACTAAAACTTTCAAAAGAAACAATATCAACGCCCATAGCGCGCACCATGGTCAGTTGTTTATTAAATAGCTCACTACCATGTGATACATTGCCTACTAATGCAATGGTAACGGAAATTCTTTGTTCTATTAAATGACGAGCCGCTACCAGTCCATCGGCTCCATTGTTACCAACACCACACACAAATAGAACCATACCTGTAAAAGGATCCTCGTGAAAACGTTCTCCTTCTACATCTACCAACGCATCGGCTATACCTCGACCTGCATTTTCCATGAGCAACTCCAAAGGCACGTGTAGATGACGCGGTACATAGGCATCAATATGTTGTGATGCTTCTCTCGTTAAACTGTACATTAATTACCTCTTTATGATGACCGTACTCATAGCGTACGACCGACAGTGACTAATAGAAACTATAGATTCTGTATACATTCGTTCTTGCATAATTTTTTTGAAAGCCCCCGTTATGCTTAGAGATGGAGCCCCGAATTCATCATGGCACACCTCAATATCTTGCCATGAGCCGTAACGCAATCCAGTCCCCAATGCTTTCAAAAAAGCCTCTTTTGCTGCGTAAATACCTGCATAGGATTGATAGATCCCTGTGCGTTTACTTTCACAATAAGCAATTTCACGTTCCGTATATACGCGCTGTCGAAAGCGAGCTGAACTGTCTATGGCTTTTTTAATTCGATCAATTTCTATTATATCTGTGCCTAATCTCATATCATAACCTCTTATATGTCGATTATCTATCTTTTTATTATACACAATTTTGTTAGATTAATCATTGATGAAAGTACAGTCTATTAATAGTTAAACATAGTATAAATAAAAACTTTATGATTCATATTTACAGCAGCGTACATTATGTTATGACGCATATCATATCTTCAATTTCAAGATTTTTTGGAAAAGAAGTAATCTTAGTTACGTTACCTGTTTTATCTACAGTAATAACGGTGGATAATGTTGCAAATATAGTTTTACCATCATTAGCAAAGGCATCATTATTATTATAATCATCATAATGAGCATCTATATCTTTAGACTGAACGAGTTGAAATTGTGATGTATAGTAATTGAATACATCTTTTTTTGAGTTATAGCAGAATCCTTGACATTGATTGACGGAACTATCAATGGGTATCTCTTTTAATAGTTTTAAATCAACCATTGTCTTGCTAACATCTTGTTGCTGCAGTGCATATGTTATTGGTAGATAATCCATGATATGTTGTATATCTATAGAGGCCTCTATCATTCTACTTGAATCGTATAAACAAAAAAACAGGTGATAAGATTACTCTTATCACCTGTTCAAGCGTTTCCACTTGTAGTTGGTGCCGGAGGTGGGACTTGAACCCACACGGTGTTACCCGCTTGATTTTGAGTCAAGTGCGTCTGCCATTCCGCCACTCCGGCGTCTCGGAACATTTGTAATTATATAAAAATAACAAAGGTCTGTCAACAAATTTTTTATATTTTTTCTAAAATATTTGTGAGTGTATGCATCGCCGCATCATCTTGCTGTTTCCAAGTCAAAGTAACACCTGTAATATAACCTTTTCGAGCGTATTCAACATCCGTTGGTGCGTCTTCCTTTCCACAATCCAAGTCTCCAGCCAACCAATAATAATCTTGACCTCGTGAATTAATTCTAGCATCAATTATATTACTATAGGTTTGAAGGCCTTGGCTCACCAATTTAAAATGGTCCCAATTACAAATTCCACGCAATGGGAAATTAACATTTAATAAGCCTTCAAAATTACCATTCACATAAATTTTCTCAATTAATTCATGAATAAACGGATGCATTTCATGACCACGCTCAATCGAATATCGCTCTACAGATAAAGCAAGGCCAGGGATTCCATAAAAAGCACTTTCCATGGCTGCAGATACGGTTCCTGAATACAATACATCAGAACCTAAATTAAAGCCATGATTAATACCTGAAATAACAAGATCAGGCATATCATCGGCTAATAAATAACTTAGGCAAAATTTCATACAATCAGACGGAGTTCCTGTAAGTGCATAAAGGCGAGGATTTTCATCCTCGCCATTGTACGCATCTAATTTTAAAGGAATCTCAGTCGTCAATGCATGGGATTTAGCACTTTGTTCAGTAGCTGGTGCTACAACGGTAACACGATAATATTGACTTAAATACGTCGCTAATTGGCGTAAGCCATCAGCTAAAATGCCATCATCGTTACACATTAAGATATGCATAGTCACTCCTATAGATTCTATTTTTTATTCTTATTCATATCTCCCATACGAGTTAATTTAACATCCCCTAAGCCAACAGCTCTTGTATGCACCGTATGAGACCATTCCTTATTATGACGACGGAACCATCCTAAAATATTTACTGGAACCCATGAATATACAAAAATTGGATATAACAAGTAGTAGAACCAAATTTTAGGTGGCACCTTAATTTTCAACAATACAATTAATGGGAATAGATATTGCCCAATACCTATAATTTGCCATACGGACATAGGCATAATTTGGTATAAAATATTGGTATAAATTGGTACATATGCATTGATATAAGAAAATACCAAATATACGGTCGTCAACAATAAGAAATATGGCTGACTAACCTGCAAAATACCATCTAAAATAACAATATTACCTTGCTCAATGCCCGCTGCAAATAATTTAGGAATATAACGATCTGCACAATCGAATTGACCTTGCGCCCAACGCAAACGTTGTTTACAAGAAGCCATCATAGTTGTTACTTTTTCATCATACACGATGGCATCATGAGCCCATGTTGTCTTAATACCATGTGTTAATAGCTTCATAGAGAACTCCATGTCCTCTGTTAAGCTTGTACAATCCCATCCGTATTCTTTAATAATAGATGTACGAATACACATACCCGTACCGCCAAGTGCCGTTGATAAACCAATGCGATATTTGGCTAAATGCCACATATGATTAACCATCCAGAACATGATTGAAAAAGTGCCCGCAACCCATGAATCTGTGGGGTTTTTGGAGTTAAGATATCCTTGAATAACAGATTCACCTTTTTCGAGGTGATCATTCATCTCTAACATAAATTGAGGGTGTACCAAGTTGTCAGCATCAAAGATGAGGAATGCATCATATTTCCTATCCATTTTATCCACGCGGTCAAACATCCACCCCATGGCATACCCTTTACCAACCTCTTCTTTGTTGAAACGCTCGTGTACATTAGCTCCTGCGGCACTGGCCACTTCAGCCGTTTTATCAGTACAGTTATCCGCTACAACAAAAATATCATACAAATCATCTGGGTAATCTAAACCTTTTAAGTTTTTTACGAGCTCTCCTACTACAGCCTCTTCATTATGAGCACACACAACAATGGCGAATGAATTTTTTGGCGTATAGTTTTTATGAACTCGAGACCGCCACATACCTATAACGGCAAGTACGAAATAATAAACCGTATAAATTACGATTATTACCTGCATAGGGATCAATATCAGATCCAGTAGGTAATCCATAAGACAAACCTCCACAGTCTATTTGCGCACTATATTCAACGCCGTATTAAACAGACCAAACAACACATAACCAGTAAAAATCATAACAGCCCATGTATGCCAATCATATACCAATGCAGCAATAATGATAAGAGCAACCAATGCGATTGCAATTTTGCTAATGCGAACTGCACTGTGACCTTTAAAGTCAGGATATTTTACTTCACTAACCATTAAGATACCAACAAGAATCATGGACACAAACAAAACTAGCTGTGGGACTTGCACACCACATAAAATATAGGTAGCCGCTAAACAACCTGCTGCTGGAATAGGAAGACCTTCAAAATAGCCGTGAACTTCATCAGTTTTAATATTAAAACGAGCTAAACGAAAAGCGCCTAAAACAGCAAAGGCTAATAACGGAATATAACCGAGCCAGCCTAATCCTTGCAAATCATTAACATACAGCATATAAGCAGGTGCAACGCCAAATCCGACTACATCGGATAAGGAATCTAATTCACGCCCCATAGGACCTGCTACGCCTAATGCACGTGCCACACGCCCATCTAAACCATCTGCAATTAGTGATAGTATCACACAAATAGCCGCCCCAAAGGTATTGCCCGTAGCAGACAATGTAATACCGATAACACCAAATGCTAAATTAGAACTAGTAAATAAATTTGGAATAACTGATTTATTCATGACGAAGCCTCCCGATAATCGTATCCCCACCAGTAATATGCTGACCTTTTTCAATGCAAATCTCTACATTTTTATCCATGTAAATTTCAGTACATGAACCAAACTTAATCATACCATATAACTGGCCACGTTGTAATACACTATCAAGATCTGTCCAAGAAACGATACGACGAGCTAATAAACCTGCAATTTGTGTGACGAGTACTTCTGTTTTATCGTTTTCTATACAAATTGTATGACGTTCATTTTCAAACCCCACATCTTCTTTGAAAGCAGGTAAAAAACTTCCCATCGTATAATGACGATATGTAATTTTGCCTTCAATAGGAGCCCGATTGGCATGCACATCAAAAACAGATAAAAAGATTGTTACCTTTTTACATTCTCGATGTAAATACAAATCTTCATATACATCTTCAATTTCCATTACCTTGCCATCAGCTGGAGATAAAATAGCATCTGGGTCAGTAGGAATGTTGCGTTTTGGATTTCTAAAAAAGTTCACAAAAAATAATGCCAAAATAAATGTAATGATTGCGATACTATAATATCCAAAATACGCCGCTATAATCGTAATGAAGAGCATCACTCCGATTAAAGGAAATCCTTCTTTTATTATTGGTCCTGTAGGCACAACTAAACTCCCCTATTTATTCTTAATAACAGTCCACATAAACTTTGGTATAGCTAACATTCGGCCTATACGTTTAGGTTCTAGATATAATCTATATAACCATTCTAAACGATTGCGTTGCATCCAATGAGGTGCGCGTGGAATATTTCCAGCCAATACATCAAAAGACCCTCCTATACCAATGGCTACAACGCCTTGTAAAGAGGATAGTTTTTCTGAAATCCATTGTTCCTGTTTTGGCACACCTAATGCAACAAATACGAGCTTAGCACCCGAAGTTTTAATATCGTTAATAATACGTTGTTCCTCTGCTTCATCAAAGAACCCATCATGGATGCCAGCTATATTAATAGTACCATACATTGCTTGTAAATTAGAAACTGCTTGTTGTGCTACACCAGGCGCAGCACCTAAACAATATATGGGGATTTGATTGCTTACAGCCTGCTTAAACAATTCTTTGGTAATATCAACACCAGTAACGCGCTCAGGCACTCTTTCACCCATGCGCTCTGCTGCCCACAATATACCAGCTCCGTCAGGAACAACTAGACTAGCGGAATTCAAGATCCCGTGTAACACGGGATCTTGATTTGCTAGCATAACCATTTCAGCATTGGCAGTTGCTACAAGATGTAGCCCTGACTGCTTTGTCATCTCTATAATTTTTGAAACTGCTTCGTCCATAGTGATGCAATCAATAGGGACGGATAATACCGAAATACGTTTACTCAAAATAATACTCCATTATAAACCACTATAGTTCGGTGCTTCTACGGTGATACTTACATCATGTGGATGACTTTCTTTCAAGCCTGCTGCCGTAATTTGAATAAATTGAGTGTTTTCAATCATTTCTTTAATATTATGGCAACCACAGTATCCCATACTTGCACGTAAACCACCAACCATTTGGAAAATAGTATCTGCCAACATACCTTTATAAGGTACACGACCTTCGATACCTTCAGGAACTAATTTTTTAGCTTCTGATTGGAAATAACGATCTTTACTACCAAGTTTCATAGCCCCTAAGCTACCCATACCGCGGTATACTTTATAGGAACGGCCTTGGTAAATAACAGTTTCTCCTGGGCTTTCATCAGTACCAGCAAGAATGTTACCCATCATAACAACATTGGCACCAGCTGCAATCGCTTTCGCAATGTCGCCAGAATATTTAATACCACCATCAGCGATGATTGGAATACCATAACGTCTTGCTACTTGAGCGGACTCATAGACAGCAGTGATTTGAGGTACACCAATACCAGCAATAACACGTGTCGTACAAATAGAGCCAGGTCCGATACCAATTTTAACTGCATCCGCACCAGCTTCAATAAGCGCTTCTGTACCAGCTGCAGTTGCCACATTACCAGCAATAACTGGAATATGTGGATATGCTTGTTTAATTTCTTTTAAGGTACGCAATACACCTGCAGAATGGCCATGAGCAGTATCGACGATAATCACATCAGCCTTAGCTGCTACAAGCGCATCTAGGCGATCATACATATCTTTAGAAACACCAACAGCAGCACCAACTAATAAACGACCGCTAGCATCTTTTGCAGAATTAGGATATTTTGTAGCTTTTTCAATATCTTTAATGGTGATTAAGCCCTTTAAATTACCATCTTTATCGACTAATGGTAATTTTTCAATACGATGTTTACTCAAAATGGATTTAGCCATTTCCAAGGAAGTACCTTCAGGAGCTGTAACTAAACCTTCACTTGTCATACATTCGCCAATTTGACGGGATAAATCAGTTTCAAAACGCATATCGCGATTTGTAATGATCCCTACTAGTTTACCATGTTCTGTAATAGGTACACCAGAGATTTTATATTTACGCATCAATTCTTCTGCATCAGAAAGAAGATTTTGAGGGCTTAGGAAAATCGGATCAACGATAACACCATGCTCAGAACGTTTAACTGTATCAACTTCATGAGCTTGTTCTTCAATGGACATATTTTTATGGATAACACCCATACCACCTTCACGAGCCATAGCAATAGCCATACGGGACTCAGTAACAGTATCCATGCCAGAACTAATCATTGGAATATTCAGTGAAATATCACGTGTTAATTGTGTCTTTAAATCTACTTGATATGGTAATACATCAGATGCTGCCGGCACTAACAATACATCATCAAAAGTCAATCCATGCATACCGAATTTATCGTCTCTCATTTGTTTTTCCTTTCTCGTATAATAAAAAACAAAACTACGACCCGCTCTAGCCCAATGGGCTAGAACGGATAATCGTAGCTTTCATTAGCGTTCAGACCGCAAAATGCCGCCTTCCATAAACTCATCTTTTTTCATATCAACAAAAATAACCTTAACTGCTTCTGCAGGAACCTTTACGATGTCTACAGTAGCCTTAGTGATTGCTTCACCTAATTGTTTCTTTTGTTCTTTTGTACGACCTTCAACGAGTTCAACATGAATTAATGGCATATGGCACCTCCATAGATACAAAAATATTGTTTTTTATATTATACGAGAATAGGCCGTTATATACAAGGGGAAAACCTAGATAAAACCTAGCATTATCGCACCTTATAGAATTATTAGCCCTACCTCTTAATTATACAATATTCTAAGAAATTTTTCACCAAATCTTTTAGATAATTCTTCTTTCATTCGAATTTCTAGTTGATCGATGCCAAATTCTTGAATATATGACAGTACATCATTACGTGCTGTCACTAATATATCTATATCTTTTATGATATTAGCTACCCGTAAATCAGGTAATCCCGATTGCGCCAGTCCAAACAATTGCCCCGAACCTCGCAGTAATAAATCTTGTTCGGCTAATTCAAATCCATCTTGCGTAAACTCCATTAACCGCAATCGCCCTTGACTGACATCTCCCTTTGAATCACTAACCAAAATACAATACGCCTGAATATCACCACGTCCAACGCGGCCTCGTAATTGGTGTAGTTGTGATAATCCAAAACGCTCAGCCCCTTCTATGCACATAATTGTCGCATTAGGAACATTGACGCCAACCTCGATGACGGTTGTAGACACAAGTAATTGAATACGGCCATCATGAAAGGCTTGCATCACCTCATCCTTTTCTTTGGGTTTCATACGCCCATGAACAAGGCCTACTTCAAAACTTTTATAAAAATAGTCTTTCAATTCCAAAAAGAGTTCTTCTGCGGCTTGCAAATCAAGTTTTTCAGATTCCTCTACAAGAGGGCAAACTACATATACTTGATGACCTGCCGCCATTTCCTTACCAAAGAACACACGCAATCGTTCTTTATATGAGCTATCTACTACATAGGTCTTAACCGATTTACGTCCTGGAGGCATTTCCTTAATAAGGGATACCTCTAAATCACCATATACGGATAGTGTCATCGTTCTTGGAATCGGTGTGGCCGTCATAATCAAAACATGAGGATATACGCCCTTATGTTGTAATGCGGCACGCTGATTAACACCAAAACGATGCTGTTCATCGATAATAACTAATCCTAAATTCTTGAATTGAACCTTGTCCTGAATGAGCGCATGAGTACCGATAATCAATTGAATGGTTCCATTTGCTAACTCCTCATAAATTCTATCCTTTTCTTTTTTAGGTGCGGATCCTGTAAGCAATGCAATATTAATAGGCAAATTTTTACAAAATTCAGTTATCCCTTCAAAATGTTGAGTCGCTAAGATTTCTGTAGGTGCCATGATAACAGCTTGGTATCCATTTTCTACGGCTTTTACAAGGCTCAATGTAGCTACAACAGTTTTGCCAGAGCCCACATCACCTTGTAATAATCGTTGCATGGGCCGTTCATCTTGCATGTCCTGTGAAATTTCTGTTACCGCCCGTTCTTGATCACCGGTTAGCTGAAAGGGTAAATTCGTCCTACATTGTTCCATCAATGTACTATCTGGCTCCATCTTAGGCCCTACATGACACTGCTCTTTATTTCTAAGCAGAGCCAACCCAGACTGCATGATAAATAGTTCTTCATAGGCTAATTGATACCGTGCTTTTTCATAACTTTCACTACTTGAAGGAAAATGCATTTCTTTAAAAGCATCATATCGCTTCATACTCGCATGATGCTCCATGATTTCAGGCGGTAAAATTTCATCCATTGTATGATGCGCTTCGAACCAATTTCGAATCGATGTGCGCACCACATATTGAGAAACGCCATCCACCAAGGAATAAATCGGGACAATGCCCGTATCCGGCATAGCATCTGGCCCAAGATTTTCTATTTGCGGAGAATTCATCTGCATAGAGCCATATTGAAATTCTGCCTTACCGTACGCATAAAGGCGTTGTCCTTTTTTGTAAAAGTTCTTTTTATATCCTTGATTGAATAATACAATCTTCATCAGACCAGTGCCATCTGTGATGGTAACTTCTAAAATAGATAAGCGAGGCCGTGGACGTTTTTCCATAATGGATACGACAGTACCTACCACCCCTGCGGTCATACCAGTTTCCAATTCTTTTATGGAATAAATTTTGCGTCTATCTTCATAAGAGCGTGGAAAATAAGCCAATAAATTGGATACAGTATCAATGCCTAATTTATGAAGTTGTTTTTCTCGACCTGGTCCAATTCCCTTAATAGAGGTCAGTGCTTCGTTCATTATAATGCCTCACATATAACATAATTAATGAATATAGTGAAAATATATCCATTTTTATATTTCTCTTGCCATATCTCATAGATTTCGACTACAATATTAGCTATAGTATACCAAATATTGTAGTATATTTCATAAAATATCAATGCATGTAGTAAAAACACTTGCTTAAACCTTAGCTTTATGATAATATACTTTTGTTATGTTATAGATTAAGCTTGGAGGTGGAAACTATGGCAAACCTTTGCGAAGTATGTGGCAAATCCACATCTAGCGGTATGAACGTGAGTCACTCTCACATTCGCACAAGAAAAACTTGGAAACCGAACATTCAAAGAGTACGGGCGGTTGTAGACGGTGCTACAAAAAAAGTAAATGTATGCACACGCTGCCTTCGTTCTAATAAAATTACACGCGCGTAAAATAAATAGTACATGTACTCTTAAACAAAAAGGCCGTTACCATTTGGTAACGGTCTTTTTGTTATCCTATTACAGCGTAATATTGGGAATAAAATAATCTTTAAATAATTTTATAGCATATTGATCTGTTAATCCTGCCACATAGTCGACAATATCAACAGTGGAATACACACCATTTCGTTCTACATAGGTTTCTATGTCACCTGGATGCTCCATAAAGTGTGTAAATAAATTTTTTACTACATGAGCTGCCTTATTACGGTCAGGAATTAATGCAGGTGCTAGATATACGTTTTTAAACATAAACTGTCTAAAAACATTCATCGTACTTTCAATATCAGCAGACATCTGAATCGCTGGTTTATCTAAAGATTGTTCAACCATATCTTTCACCATAGCCGTAATCATGCTAGACGGAGTATCACCAAAATAGAAGCGTACTTCTTCTGGTAAATCGTTAGCTTCTAGCATACCAGCCCGTTGTGCATCATCATAATCATGACACAAGTACGCAATACGGTCCACAATACGTATAATTTGCCCTTCTAATGTAGATGGGATGGTCGGCCCCGTATGGCCTAAAATACCATCTCGTACTTCTTTTGTAAGATTAAGGCCTTGTCTGTTGCCGTGTTTCTCTAATACTTCAACCATGCGCAAACTTTGTTCATTATGGTTAAAATGGCCCACCATATCGCGTAATGCATATTCTCCGACATGGCCAAATGGCGTGTGCCCCACATCATGTCCCATCGCAATGGCTTCCACTAAATCTTCATTAAGTCTAAGAGCACGCGCAACAGTACGACCGATTTGTCCTACTTCAAGGGTATGCGTCATTCTTGTTCTATAATGGTCACCAGGTGCAATATATACTTGTGTCTTATGTTTTAAGCGACGAAAACATTTACTGTGTATAATTCTATCCCGATCTCGTTGAAATGCGGTACGTAGTGGATCTGGCTCTTCATCAATATCGCGCAATGCCATACTGCTTCTCGCCGCATAGGGAGATAAGATCATATCTTCTCGTTCTTCTATACGTTCTCTAATATTCATAGAACCTCTTTATCAAAAATGTTAACAATATAATATTTAATAATAGGGAGGCTTGCGCCTCCCCTATTTATTTTCCGGCAGCCATACGGTTTTTATCTACTAATTGCATAACAAGAGATGCTGTTTCTTCAATGGATTTGTTAGAAACATCAAGCACTTGGCAATGTAGACGACGCATAATGGCTTTTGCATATTCTAATTCAGAATTAATGCGTTCAATAGAAGCATAATTAGCCTCCTCTTCTAAACCAATGGCACGCAAACGTTCACTGCGGATATTATTCAATTTATATGGGTCAATAATCAACCCCACAATTTTTTTAGGCGGAATCTTAAATAATTCCTCTGGCAATGGCACCTCTGGAACTAGTGGTAAGTTAGCCGCCTTGATTTTTTTATACGCTAAAAACATGGATAATGGCGTTTTACTTGTACGAGATACACCAATAATCACAACATCAGCTTTTTCAAAGCCTGATGGATTTTTACCATCATCGTATTTTACAGCAAACTCGATAGCTTCTACCTTTTTAAAATATTCTTGGTCCAATTTATGAACCATACCGGCCGTCATGCGTGGCTTGGTAGATGCTACTGTACCTACTGCGTCCAATACAGGGCCCATAATATCAACAGCAGGAATATTATTATCTGCCGCTTTTTCGTGTAAATAATTGCGTAATTCTAATGACACAATTGTATGACAAATTACGTGATTACCATTTTGGGCATCTCGTATAATTTCATCAATTTGAGCCTTATCTTCAATATATGGGATGCGAACAATTTCAATTTGTTCCTTATCGTACTGACTAGCTGTCGCTCTCGCAACGGCCTCTGCAGTTTCGCCTAAGGAGTCAGATATCGCATAAATAATTTTTTCTGCCATTCTTTATACCTCTTGTGTACTACATTCTAAAAACGCCTTAGTAACAGTTGTTTTAGATACACGTCCTACTACCTTTAATCGTTTCTTAGGACTATCTTGTGATTCATCGTCTTCTCTAACTATAACAGGTAAACAATCGACTTCATAATCAATCATCTTTTGTGCCGCCACAGCCAACGAATCTGATGGTTCTACGGTGATAACTTTGCTAACGGGTGTCATAATCATTGAGATGGGCATTGTATGTGCATCGGTTTGACCTATGGAGGCACGCAATAAATCTTTGCGTGATACAACACCTTGTAAATAGGAACCTTCGCAAACCAAAATCGTACCCACATCCTCTGTAAAAATGGTCACGATTGTATCATATAGATTAGTCTCTGGCGATACAATAACGGCTTGTGAAAGCACATCATGTACACTATAAGACCTTAAAATTTCAGCAGTTTGGTCCTTTGGCGACAAGCCAACATAGTAATATCCTACATTAGGCCTTGCTTCAAGAACGCCAATCATGGTGAGCACGGCTAAATCCGAACGCAATGCAGATCTTGTCACATCCAAATGTTCCGCTATAGCACTTCCCGTAACAGGTCCTGTTTCACGTACAATATGGGCTATTGCTTCTTGTCGTTTTGAAAGTTTCACACCCGACCCTCCTTTCACATATAAATATTATAGCCTATGTATCATTTTAGAAAAAGAGGAGGCGCTCTCGCCTCCTCTTTACATCATCAAATAAACTATATCTTTATTACCATTCAAGGTCTTCTACATCTTGGCGACCACGACCTGTAAGTGCATCCATCATCATGCGTTGCTCAATTTGAGCCACCATCTTCTTAGTATTTTTAACCGCATCTGGGTTAACAGAGATGGAGTCGATACCACTCTTAACTAAGAATTCACAAAGTTCAGGGTAAACACTTGGTGCTTGTCCACAAATGGATACAGTCTTACCATCTTTATGAGCCACTTCGATAAGATGACGAATAGCTCTACGAACGGCTAAATTACGTTCATCATAAATGTGTTGAACTGTTTCATTATCGCGGTCACAACCTAGAACAAGCATTGTCAAATCGTTAGAACCGATGGAATAACCATCTACGTATTTATTGAATTGGTCAGCTAAGATAATATTTGCTGGAATTTCAGCCATGAGCCAGATTTTGAAATCTTTACAGCGTACAAGGCCTTCTTGAGCCATCAAGTTGGTTACGAGTTCAGCTTCTTCCACAGTACGGCAGAATGGAATCATAACTTGTAAGTTTTTAAAACCAAATTCATTACGCACCTTTTTAATAGCTTCTAATTCTAATTTGAAAGCAGGTGTATATTTAGGATCATAGTAACGGGAAGCACCACGCCAGCCAAGTAATGCACTGGATTCATGTGGTTCATATTTGTCACCACCTTTAAGGTCGCGGTATTCACTAGATTTAAAATCGCTTAAACGAACTACTACTTGGCGAGGCGCTAATGCTTGACAGACCTTACGCATACCTTCTGCCAATGTATTAACGGCTACATCACTGCGACCTGTTTCGATAAGGTGCAATGGATGTTCATGGATGAATGTAGTCCAAATGAACTCTTCACGCATCAAACCGATACCATCACAAGGCAATACACCGTATTTTTCAGCCAAGTCTGGATCGCCCAAATTCATGTAAATCTTAGTACCAGTTACAGGAATATATTCACTTGCTACAACAGCTTGTTCTTGCGGTGCAGCTGGTTTAACAACATCTTCTAATACGCCATCATAAACAATACCATTAGTTGCATCAACAGTAATCATTTGGCCTTCTTTAATAGAAGTTGTAGCTTCATGGCTACGACTCTTAGTACCAACAATACAAGGAATGCCAAGTTCACGACTAACGATAGATGCATGGCAAGTCATACCGCCAGCATCTGTAACGATAGCTTTGGCTTTTTTCATAGCTGGAACCCAGTCAGGTGCTGTCATAGCTGTAACAAGGATTTCGCCTTCTTTGAATTCATCAATATCTTCAGGATTGATGATAACATGTGCCTTACCAGCAGCTTTACCTGGGGACGCTGGTAAACCTTTAACTACAATTTCACGATCTGTTGTAGTTGCTACGCTTGTATCTGCAGTTTGTTCAGATTTATCTTTTCTGGACCATACTGTTTCTGGACGAGCTTGAAGAATCCAGATTTTACCATTTCTTTCATCTACGCCCCATTCCATATCCATGTAGCAGCCATAATGTTTTTCAATATCTTTAGCGTATTCAGCTAATTCCAATACTTGTTCATCGGAAATAACTTGTTTGTTAGCTTCATCAGCAGGTACGATTTCTTCTATGCAATCGCCATCAGCTTTACGTACAAGGCGAATATTTTTATCATTAATCATACGATCTGTGATAACCATTTTTTGTTTATCTACACGGAAGTTATCTGGTGTAACTGTACCTTGTACTACATATTCACCAAGGCCCCAAGAACCTTCGATTAAGATATTGTTATCATTACCTGTTACAAGGTCAACCGTAAACATAACACCAGCAGCTTTGGAGAATACCATCATTTGAACAGCTGCACTTAACGCTACTGTCATATGGTCAAAGCCTTGTTTTACACGGTAATATGTTGCACGATCAGTAAATGTGGATGCATAACATTCTTTTACTTTTTCAATGATCGTATCTGCACCACGAACATTTAAATATGTATCTTGTTGACCAGCAAAGCTAGCATCTGGTAAGTCTTCTGCAGTTGCACTAGAACGAACAGCTACGAATGGATCTTTTTCACCTACTTTTTCACCTAGTTCTTCATACGATTTGCGAATAGCTTCAGCCAATGCAGCAGGCATTTCTTCTTGGCAAATCATGCGGCGAATTTTTGTACAAACTTCGCGAAGTAATGCAGAGTTTTCTACATCATCTAAATCATCTAACTCTTGACGAATACGATCTTCAAGGCCAGTTTCTTTCATAAATTCACGATACCCATATGCAGTTGTTGCAAAACCATAAGGTACAGGTACATTTGTAGAGGAAGTTAATTCACCTAAGGATGAAGATTTACCACCTACTAAATTTACGTCTTCACGTTTTAATTCATCAAACCATAATACATAAGCTGTTTCGCGATTCATGTGAGAACCTCCTGTTTGTAATTAGTGCAACACATTAAACCTTTTACATATAAATAGTATAACTTAATTTAAATTATGTCAATTTATATTGGCATTAAGATGCAAAATATAACAATGCTAAAAAGTTTATCTTTTAAATATCCCATAATAGATGAAACTGCTATGTTAGGTGAGAATTAAACAAAAAAACTGTGATGAGATTTCTAAACCTCATCACAGTTTTATATTAGTTAAATTTAATTTTGATAAATTTACGTTTACCTACTTGAACGATCATGCCATCTTCAAGAACTAGGTTCTCTTCGCCATATTTTTCACCGTTGACTTTGAACGCACCAGCTTTAATAGATCGGCGTGCTTCACCATTAGAAGCAGTCAAACCAGCATCCGTGCAAAATTGTGGTACGAAAATAGCTTCGCTAGGTTTATCAATAGCATATTCAGGAATATCGGTTGGCAATGCGTGTTGTTGGAATACGCGTTTAAATTCATCTTCCGCCTCTTGTGCTGCTTGTTCCCCATGATATAAACGAACGATCGTTTTTGCCAATTGCATTTTTGCATCACGTGGGTGCAATGTACCATTTTCTAAACGTTCTTCCATATCGTCTTGATCTTCGATAGACATATCCGTAACGAGCATGAAGTAACGCATCATCAATTCATCAGGAATAGACATGGCTTTACCATACATATCTTTAGGTGCTTCATCAATACCGATGTAGTTCCCCAAGGATTTACTCATCTTTTGAACGCCATCAAGACCTTCAAGCAAAGGCATAGTAATAACTACTTGAGGTTCTTGTCCTGCCAACTCTTGCAAGTGACGACCCATAAGTAGGTTGAAAGTTTGATCTGTACCACCAAATTCAACGTCCGCATGCAATGCTACAGAGTCTTGACCTTGCATCAATGGATACATGAATTCATGCACGCCGATAGGACGACCTTCTTTGTAACGTTTATCAAAGTCATCACGCTCCATCATACGTGCTACAGTATAAGAACTTGCCAAGCGAAGTACATCAGCAAAGTTCATGGATTCAAGCCATTCACTATTATCGCGTACAATTGTTTTTTCAGGGTCTAATACCTTAAAGATTTGTGTCTTATAGGTTTCCGCATTTTTTAATACTTCTTCCTTGGTAAGTGGTGGGCGTGTTACGCTTTTACCAGTAGGGTCACCGATACGTGCTGTGAAGCCACCGATTACAATAACCACTTGATGGCCAAACTCTTGGAACAAGCGAAGCTTACGAAGTGGTACGGTATGACCTAAATGAATGTCAGGAGCCGTAGGATCGAGGCCCAATTTTACGATCAATGGTTTATTTTCTTTAATAGATCGTTCTATTTTTTTGACTAAGTCTTCTTCATTAATTATTCCAGATACGCCATGTGTAATTTGGCGCACTTGTTCTTGTGCTGTAATCATGGAAATCCTCCTACATAAAATCTATTCTTTATAGTATACCATTATAAATAGGCTTTCACAATTATATATAGTGTTTGTTTTATGTCTTTTATGGTATACTATTTATAACTGCGTAATATATTTTACGTTATATTTACTTTAAAAAAGAGGTGACTCTATGGGTAATAACTCAAATATAAGAGCTCGTCGTAAACCAGCTCCTAACCCGAGCAATCCAAAGGCATCAACTAAAAAGACGATTTGGATGATTGTATTATTACTTGTTCTTATTGTAGCCGGTGGCGGTTGTGGATTTATAAGTGCTACCATGTCTAACCTTCCAGATGTATCTAACGTACGACCATCTGCATCGTCTCAGATTTATGACGTACATGGCAATTTAATTACTACGGTTCATTCCACAGAGAATCGTTTGCCAGTTCCAATTAACGAAGTACCAAAAGAATTACAAGATGCTTTTGTAGCTACTGAAGACTCTCGTTTTTATAGCCATCATGGTATCGACCCTATTGGTATTTTACGTGCTATTTGGGTTAATGTTGTACATAGTGGTGTAGCCGAAGGTGGTTCCACAATCACACAACAATTGGCTCGTAATGCTTTTCTTTCCCAAGACAGAACTCTCAAACGTAAAATTTCCGAAGCTTTATTAGCACTTAAAATCGAACAGCATTATACAAAACAAGAAATTCTTGAAATGTATATGAACCAAATTTATTTTGGTCAAGGTGCTTATGGTGTTCAATCTGCTGCTCACGTTTACTTTGGTAAAGATGTACGCGATTTAACATTAGCCCAATGTGCTATGCTTGCTGGGTTACCTCAAAGTCCTAACTACTACTCCCCATTCAACAACTTAGAAGCTGGTAAAAAACGCCAAGCCGTTGTATTGAGCCAAATGGTTAAGTATGGTTACCTCTCACAAGATAAAGCCGATGCAGCTCGCGAAGCAGATTTAGGTTTGGTTGCTAAACAAGAGCAAACTCACGAAAACAACAATGCATCGTATTTTATCAACTACGTAATTGCTCAAATTTCTGAAAAATATGGCGATGATGCAATCTACAAAGATGGTTTAAAAATTTATACCACTCTCGATATGGATGCTCAAAATGCTGCAGTTGCAGCAATGCAAAATCTACCAACTATGTATACTGACCAAAATGGTCTACACCAACCACAAGGTGCTATCGTAGCGATGAATCCACATAATGGTTATATCGTTGCCATGGTCGGTGGACGCGGCGATGATGCCTTTAACCGTGCATCACAAGCGGAACGTCAACCAGGCTCTGCTATGAAACCATTTGTTTACTTAGCTGCTATTCAATCTGGTAAAACTCCAGGTTCCATTGTTGATGATAGTCCTGTTGATTTTAATGGATGGCGTCCTCAAAACTATGAACGAAACTTTGAGGGTAATATTACTTACCGCTATGCATTACAACATTCTCGTAACGTACCAGCTGTAAAAATTGCTGATGAAGTTGGTATGTCTAAGATTATCGACTTAGCTAAGAAGATGGGTATTACTACCTTAACTGATGAAGATAACAACTTATCAACAGCACTTGGTGGTTTAACTCATGGTGTTTCACCATTAGAAATGGCAGAAGCTTATGGCGTACTGGCTAATGGTGGTGTTAAGGTTCAACCTACAGCAATCATAAAAATCGTGGACCGCAACGGACAAGTGGTGGAAGAAAATTCCATTCAAGAAAAGCGCGTCGTTGAAGAAAAAGATGCTGCTATCATCACTGATATGTTAGAATCTGTTATCACTGGTGGTACTGGTGGCAATGCTGCTATCGGTAGGCCTGCAGCTGGTAAAACAGGTACAACAGATGATGAAAAAGATGCTTGGTTCGTTGGATATACACCTGACTTAGTTGCTGCTGTTTGGATTGGTGATGACTACGGATCTGAAACATTAGGTATTACTGGTGGTTCAACGCCAGCTGTAATGTGGAGACAATTTATGTCGGCCGCATTAGCCAATACCCCTGCTTCCGACTTTAATGTTCCAGCTAGCGCTCAAGCAGCTGTTAGTGAAGGACATTATAATCCGGTGAAAGAAGCTCCGAAAAAGGACGACAAAGACAAAAAAGATGACAAAGATAAAAAGGATGATAAGGATAAAAATGATGCAATCTCAAAAGATGATGACTCATCATCCAAGGTAGAATCTACCGATTCCAAACCAAGTCAATCGAAGTCTAAAAATGATAAGAAGAAAGATCGCTAACTTATAGCTGGTCGACATGTTAAGAGGCAAAACCACATGGTTTTGCCTCTTTTCTATTACAAAAAAGAAGCATACTCATATGAGTCTGCTTCTTTTATTTCACTATCTTAAAAATAGTATGTTATTTTAACACTACGTTTGTAGCACCTGCTCCGCCTTCATCATAGCCGGCAGTTTCAAAATGTGCTACGTGAGGCAATGTTCGTAAATACTGATGTACGCCTTCACGCAATGCACCAGTGCCCTTACCATGAATGATTCGTACCTGATTAACACCACCAAGTAAGGCTTGATCTATAAAACGACCAACAGAAACTACGGCTTCATCTACGGTTTGACCGAGAATATTAATCTCTGTACGTACCTCTTTTTGACGTTGCACGGCAGAGCCCCCTGCTCTCTTACGTGTTTTAGGTTGCGCCTTAAGATTATCGCGTTGAATCTTATTGGACTCTTCTCGCGTAGTAGATTGTAATTCACTTACTTTCACAGTAGCAGATAAACCATTGATATCTACAGTCACGCGATTACCTTTAATGGATAAAACCGTGCCAAGTGAACGCAATGACGTAACATATACAACTTGACCAGTAGCAACGCCGTCTATAGTCAACGCTTTACGATTATCATCTATAGGGGCATCTGGTACGTGGACATTAGATATACCTTTACGGGCTGCATTGATGGCAGATTGACGCTTATCCTTATTCGTTTCAGAGAATTGAGCTTTTAATTGTTTAATGATAGCCTCCCCTTCTACACGGAGACTGCGTTTCATAGATTCCGCATCGGCCTGTGCCTTCGCTAACATCTGTTTTCGTTTTTCATTAAACTGCTTCTTTTCTTTTTCCAATTGACCGCGCATACGTCGTGTTTCATCTAATTCTTTTTTGAGTGCTCGTTCACGTTCCGATGATTTACGCAATTGTTCATTCAAATCGGATAAAACATTTTCCATTTCACTACTACCAAACTTAGATTTGTAATCACGAGCGCGATTGACGATGTCCTTTGGTAACCCCAAACGCGCCACAATGCTCAATGCATGACTACTACCAGCTACGCCAATATGTAATCGATAGGTAGGCTTTAAGGTACGCTCATCAAATTCAACGTGACCATTCTCGATACCTGCCGTATGATACGCATAATTCTTTAACTCATTATAGTGAGTACTTACCATCATAAGTGTCCCTTTTTGACGGAAGAATTCAAGTATAGATACGGCTAAAGCGCTACCTTCTTCTGGATCCGTACCTGAACCGAGTTCATCGAGTAATACAAGATCATTAGGACCACAATGTTTAATAATAAAAATTACTTGTGTCATATGTGCAGAGAATGTAGACAAGCTAGCTTCAATGCTTTGTTCATCCCCAATATCTGCAAAAATATTGTGAAAAATCGGCAATATAGAACCGTGGTCAGCAGGGATAAATAAACCGCTTTGGTTCATAAGGGATAATAAACCAAGTGTTTTTAAGGACACTGTTTTACCACCCGTATTGGAGCCCGTAATCAATAAAATCCGATAGTCCGTACCCAAGCGAATATCTGTAGGTACTACCGTATTGGCAGGAATCAATGGATGGCGAGCACGCATTAAATTAACGTCACGCCCTTCGCTCAATGTGGCCTGAACCGCTTTTTGAGCCATACCGAGTTTTGCTTTCCCATAGACAAACTCAATATGAGATACCTTTTCACAGGCATCCATCAAATCATTACTATGCTGTTTTATAAGGGTTGACAGTTCTTTATAAATACGTAGAACCTCTTGTTCTTCGCCTATCAAAGCTTCTTGCAAATCATTGTTTAGTTCTACAAGTCGCATTGGTTCAATATATAATGTTTGCCCTGTTGCAGAGCGATCGTGAATCAAACCATCAAAATATTGGCGATATTCCTGTTTAACAGGAATTACATACCGATTGTTACGTTGCGTAATAATCGTTTCTTGGAAATATTTCTGATTATCCTTGTCATGCAATATAGCTTGAATATCGTGTTTAATACGGTCACGAGTCTTACTAATCGTATTCCGCAAGCTCGCTAATTTAGGAGATGCTGTATCGAGCAATTCTCCTTTATCATCAAATACCCGTTTTAATCGTTGTTCTACACGATCCATATTCGGCATGTCTTGCATCCATAAGGACAATAATGGATATTCCATATATTTCGCTCTAAAGAACTTCACCATACGCTTATAGGCGCCTATGGTTATATAGACATCCCATATGGCCTCTCGTGAAAGCACGAAATCCTTGCGACTCTTTTTACAAGCTTCGCGTATATCCCGCGTGCCGCCTAATGGTTGCTCAATTTCTGTTTGCCAAGAGCGCAGCGCTTCTGCTGTTTCATCTAAAGCCTCTTGAATCTTTTCTCGATTCGTCATAGGTTCCAATGCTAACGCCATTTCTTTAGCAATAATAGAGCTACAATGACTAGCCAACTCTTCTTTAATTTTTATAAAATCTAATACATCTTCATTAAACAATGTACTACCTCGTTCTATAAAATACCTCTAAAATAATGTCCCCGTGTAATAGATTCGCCTTGGGAATCTATTTTCTTAGGTGGTGCCTCCATCGTCCCTTTTACTATGCCAACATATTGAGATACAATATCTTTCACATAACTCGGCCTCATATGACGACCATCTACGCGTAATATGGGAATACCTTTTTGTAACAACATAGGTACATAGGCTCGCATATCCATTTCATGGCTATTCATGATATGCATACGGCAGTATGGATCCGTACGAATTGGGAATATTTCACCTTTTCTATCTTTTAACGAATACGATTCCTTAACACATGGCATAGGACAATTTACTTTACTACCGGTTCCAACAAAACTTGCAATGGCACAATATTCGGAAATCATCATTTCCGTATAGCCATGCACCATCGTCTCAATAGGAACATGACTATGTTTAGCTAGTTCCGTAATTTGTGTTAAGGTCAACTCTTGCGATAGATTTACACAACTCATGTGTAACTGTTCCCAGAAATGCAATGTAGGGGTATTAAAAATATTAAGACCTGTATCAGCCTCAATGGCACCGGTATATCCTAATTTACGAAGCCAAAGTAATGCTTGTGGCACGTGGATAGAAATACTATCTGGATTAGCCTGTACGATTGCCTCTAACGTATGTTTATATGCTTCTACTTCATCATCTTTCACAACTCGTGGTGTTACAAAGGTACAAAGCACATCAGATGTAGCACATAAACGGGCTACCTCATCATATATAGATAGTGCATATGGTGTGCGACTGAGTCTATCGCCACCAAAAACGATTTTCTGTGCTCCACCAGCAATTGCTGCTTTCACACCTTCTATTTCATCGACACGAGCAGAGATCATAGGACAATTATCATAGGTTAACCTGTGTTGTGCCTTGAAATCATAATCTACATCACCTGTTACTTGCAATGCATGCCATGATTCTACGTGATGTGAAATTAAGTCCTCTTCCAAAGCAGCTACGGCATCTCGGCGTAGTGCATTAAGAACACTAGCAGGCCACATATACGGCCCATCGGGGATATCCACATAGGAAAGTCTAAATAATGTGTTTCCTAAACGCCCTAACTGTTCAGATACCTTTTCTAACGATGTAGGTACTTTGTTTGCAATAGCTGGTACATACTCGTTAGTAACCGTTACACTAAATCCAGAGTCTAAAATAGCCGTTAGTTCTGTATAATTCGTTTCCCCATTAAAACCCACACCTAAATATACAGACATATCATATTTACGAGTAAATTCTTGTAATCCTCGAGACTTTGTATTCTTCGGAGTCGATGCCAAATACAACTGACCTATGGCTAATCCCTCTGCAGGGCGACCTTTATATAGCGTATCGGATACACGTGTCCATTCGTCATCTACCGTATAATAGGTAACACTGCCATTTGATTGTAATATTTTAACTAAAGAACCTTGTTCAATCGGTTCTGTTAAGGATAAGTAAACTTCTCCTTTTTTCGTATACGATTCGCCGATTGGCTTCCCCTGGTGATTTGGTGCTACTACGGTCATCATTTGTCGTCCCACCGTATCTTCTAAATAGGCTGTGGAAAATCCACGATTAAATCCAGAGGCTAATGCGTTACGTTGGTTTTCGTGAATCGATGCGTCATCCAATATTTCTCTATAAGTACCTATCACTTGACGAACATAGGATACCTTTTTCATACGCCCTTCTACCTTAAAGGATGTAACACCAGCCGCTACGAGTTCGTTCATATGCTCACTATAATTGAGATCCTTTGGACTTAGCAAATAGGCTTCATGTTTAGGTAATACACTTTCACCCTTAGAATCCAATAATTCATAAGGTAAGCGACAAGGTTGTGCACAAGCACCTCGATTGCCACTGCGTCCACCGATGAAAGAACTCATCAAACATTGACCGGAGTAGCATACACATAATGCACCATGTACAAATACTTCAATTTCTGCCTTACAATGTCTGCATATATGTTGAATTTCCTTAAGACTTAATTCACGAGCCAAAACAACGCGTGTAAATCCTAGACTTTCATAAAACCGAACCGCATCGAGTGTAGCAGCCGTCATTTGTGTGCTCCCATGAAGATGTATGTTCGGTGCAACACGTTTTGCAATTTCTGCAACAGCTAAATCCTGTACGATGATGGCATCTACACCAATGGAATCTAAATCCTTAATATACTGTTCAAGGTCCTTCAGTTCCGTATCGCCAATCAAAATATTAACGGTTACATACACAGACACATCTAAAATATGTGCTAATCGTACAGCCTCACGCAATTCATCAATACCAAAATTGGCTGCATGAGCCCGTGCGTTAAAGACCTTGCCCCCTAAATATATAGCATCCGCCCCCGATTCTAAGGCAGCCATAAAATTTTCCATCGTACCCGCTGGTGCTAATAATTCCATAATAAATCCTTTCTGACTCATTACCTATACCTTCTATTATACAACAGGGGATAGATAGACATAAAAGGGTTTACCATAAGGTAAACCCTTTCACGATGATTTATCGTAATTTACAATTTTTAGTTGCTAATGCATCAATAATCGCTTGAATTGCACCATCAATGTCTTCATCATTTAATGTGCCTTCCATCGATCTAAATTGTAAGTTATAAGCTAAGCTACGATAGCCTGCTTCAATATGTTCCCCTTCGTAAACGTCGAAGATAGATACGGATTCTAAGTATTCTCCGCCATGTTCTTTAATAAGCGCTACAATGTCACCACTTGTAACAGATACTGGTGCTACGATTGCCAAGTCACGACTTGTACCTGGGAATTTACTGAATGATTGATATCTAAATGGCGGTACTGTAATGGATAATACAGCTTCCAAGTCGATTTCAAACATATATACTTTACCAGACAAATCGAAGTTTTTAACCACTTGTGGATGTAATTCACCAAATTGAGCAATTTTCACACCATTAACCAAATAATATGCACTCACTCCTGGATGATAATATGCTTCTAAAATTGGTTTGAAACTACATTTCCGATTTAATACTTCTTCATATTGATTTTTGCGAATGTTATACTGATCAATAATATTTCTAGATGGTTGAATATCATATTGAGTCAATTCTAATTTAGCTAGTAAACCGTCAACTACACCTTTTACATCATAGAAATCAGTGTCGCGTTGCGCTTGGTTCCATGCAGACTCTGTAACCTTACCCATCATAATACCACATGCCATAGGGCGTTCATGCGGTACTTCTGTTAATGGCAATGCTTTTGGTTCATACACATTAGCCGTTTCAAATAACCACAAATCTTTGTTTTGTTGTGCAATATTGCGTTTAGCTGCTTCAATAACAGCTGGCACCAACGTAGTTCTCATATATGGGAACTCTTCAGAAATAGGATTTAAGATTGGAATTGCCGTATAACGATTATCACCTTCTGGTAACATCATATTCGTAAGGCCATCTTTGTGCATGAAACTAAATG
>ERZ773079.274-NODE-274-length-35620-cov-10.601856_pt1 | contig 35620 bp, 31 predicted proteins | sample MGYA00511355_ERZ773079 | MGnify/ENA primary metagenome ERZ773079 (study PRJEB29015, sample SAMEA2737979) | human oral metagenome | biome: human oral; feature: human-associated habitat; material: dental | place: China | collected 2117 ... | reverse complement strand
TCGAGACTGGGGAACTTGCAAAACAAGCTGGCGGTGCCGTAATGGTTGGTTATGGCGATACACGCGTACTCGTTACCGCTACAGGTTCTAAAGAGGCGAAGGATATCGATTTCTTCCCACTCACAGTAGATTATGAAGAAAAAATGTATGCTATTGGTCGTTTGCCAGGTGGCTTTATCAAACGTGAAGCACGTCCACCTGAATCTGCTATCTTGAATAGCCGTTTGATTGACCGTCCTATTCGTCCACTATTTGATAAAGGTGTACGTAACGAAGTACACGTTGTAGCTACAGTTATGTCCGTAGATCAAGATTGTGATCCTGCTATCTGTGGTATGATTGGTGCATCTGCAGCATTATCTATTTCCGATATTCCATGGGCAGGTCCTATTGCAGGCGTTCGCATGGGTCGTGTAAATGGTGAATTTGTTGTTAACCCAACAAAAGCCCAATTAGAAGAAACTGATTTAAACATCGTAGTAGCTGGTACAAAAGACGCCATCCTTATGGTTGAAGGTGGTGCGCAAGAGGTTCCAGAAGAAACAATTCTTGAAGTTATCATGGCTGCTCACGAAGAAATTAAAAAAATCGTTGCATTCCAAGAAGATGTAAAAGCTAAAGTAGGCAAGGAAAAACGCGTATTTGAAAGCAAAGACGTACCTGCTGAAATCGCTGATGCAGTTCGCGAATATGGTCACGATAAACTTGACGCAGCCGTTCGTTGTGCAGATAAACAACAACGGGATGCACAAGAAACTGAAGTACGTGAAGATGTATTAGCACATTTTGCGGAAATCTACCCAGATAACTTAGCTGATGTAAATAAAGCATTCGATGCGATGACGAAAGAAATTGTTCGACATATGATCACTGTTGAAAAAATCCGTCCAGATGGCCGTAAACTTGATGAAGTTCGTCCAATCTCTTGTCGTACAGGAGTATTGCCTCGTACACATGGTTCTGGCCTATTCACACGTGGTCAAACTCAAGTATTGAACGTAGCTACTGTAGCGCCATTGTCAGAAAAACAAACAATTGATGGCATCGGTGTAGAAACAGAAAAACGCTATATTCACCACTACAATTTCCCATCCTTCTCCGTAGGGGAAACTCGTTCCTCCCGTGGTCCTGGACGCCGTGAAATCGGTCATGGCGCTTTGGCTGAACGCGCATTGGTACCTGTAATTCCTAGCGAAGAAGAATTCCCATATGCATTGCGTCTTGTATCTGAAGTATTAGAATCCAATGGTTCTAGCTCCATGGCTTCCGTATGTGGTTCCACATTGTCCTTGATGGATGCTGGTGTACCTATTAAAGCTCCTGTAGCTGGTATTGCAATGGGTCTTGTAACACAAGGTGAACACTACACAATCTTAACAGATATTCAAGGTATGGAAGATGCTCTTGGCGATATGGACTTCAAGGTGGCTGGTACAGCTAAGGGTGTAACTGCTATCCAAATGGATATTAAAATTTCTGGTTTGTCTCGTGAAATCCTTCACGAAGCATTGGAACAAGCTCATAAAGGTCGCATGCACATCATGGGCATTATGTTAGATACCATTGCTGAACCTCGTCAACAAATGTCTCAATACGCTCCACGCATCATTACAATGAAAATTGATCCAGACAAAATCCGTGACGTAATTGGTTCTGGCGGTAAAGTAATCCGTAGCATCATTGACGAAACAGGTGCAAAAATTGACATCGAAGATGATGGTACTGTATTTATCGCTTCTGTAGACCAAGAAGGTGCTGCAAAAGCACAACAAATCATCGAAAACCTTACTAAAGAGGTTGAAGTAGGGGAAGTATACCTTGGTAAAGTAACTCGCTTGATGGCATTCGGTGCTTTCGTAGAAGTATTACCAGGTAAAGAAGGTCTTGTACATATTTCTAAACTTGCAAAAGAACGCGTTGAAAATGTAGAAGATGTTGTAAATGTAGGCGACGAAATTATGGTTAAGGTTATCGAAATCGATAAACAAGGCCGTATTAACTTGTCCCGTAAAGATTGTTTGAAATAAGAGGTGTTACATGGATATTCGTGGCTTTGAAGTAGTCTCTGCTTTTGAAGAACAAAATATCAATTTACCAACACGTAAAACCACAGAAAGCGCAGGCTATGATATTGAATGTGCTGAATCTGTTACATTAGAACCTAATCAAGTAGTTCTCGTGCCAACAGGTCTTAAGGCTTTCATGGCATATGACGAATACCTTGCTATCCACATCCGTTCTAGCATGGCTATCAAACGCAAACTAGCACTTGTGAATAGCACTGGTATCATCGATAGCGATTACTACAACAATGAGGACAACGAAGGTCATATCATGATCGCCCTCCTAAACTTTGGCAACGAACCTGTTACCCTTGAAAAAGGCGAACGCGTTGCGCAAGGCATTTTCTCTAAATACCTTATCACCAATGATGACGATGCAACAGGCGTACGTACAGGTGGTATTGGTAGTACTGGGACTATGTAAATACATATAATTTTGAATAGAATGGTGAAAGCCGCTCAACTTAGGTTGAGCGGCTTTTTGTGTGTAAAAAATTACGTATAGGGTTAGATATACTAAAGGTAATCCAGAACCATATTTATTTTGTTTGTTGTGTTATATAGGAGATTAGCTATGAAAACTTTAAAAGAAAACATCATCACAGTAGAAGACATTACAGCAGAAATTGAAAAAACAGAATTTGATGTTCCAAGAGAAGATGAGGATTTTGGTGATCGCTATGATCGATTACATGCAGAATGGGCTGTAAAAGGATTAAAGAAGTATAGAGATGAATTAAAGGAAACCTTTGCTGACAAAGAACATTTTAAGGATTGGGTAATAGACATATGGGGAGATGTAAATACTTTTATAGCTGTAATAAACGAAGAACTACGATTACGTTCTATTGAATCAATTCGAGAAGCATCCGAATGCGCTGCATTGATGAAAATTTTTATTCCCTCTGAAAGTGGTTCAAGAGATGAAGCTGAAGAAAAGGTAAAACGTAATCTAGAAGAAGCTTTAGAAGAACATGACCAAAGAATTATTAACATCTTTGATGTTGAAATTGTGCCACTTTTACAATGGAATGAAGAATTACTTGCTATGAAAGCCTTCTTGACTAATGATTTCTATATGAAAGGTACATTTACAGATGAATTAAAACAAATCTATATTAATGTATTTACCCTATTAGATAGAAACCTAAGCGAAAAGGTTGAGTATAGTAACGCACATTCCTTCGAGTATTATGTGGATTTAGAAGATGAATGGGAGTATTTGTATTTAGATGATTTAAATCCTGTAGAAGAACTATTAGCTATGATGCCTGGTAGTCCTTATGAATGTGATGTGATGTATTATGCTCATTCAATTAATAAGAAAATAACAGGCAAACATGTAGATACATTAAAAATAGAATATGGGAAGTTATATAAAAATTTAGTTATGAGATAAATCTCTTATATTATTTTAATTTGATGTTGTAGATCGTCTAAGTTGACATATAATTATATAAAAACTATAATTTACTCATGATATATTCATGAGGATTTAGTGAAAATAAGGATGAAGCGGGAGTATTATATGAGTAGAAAGTTTTTGAGAAGTGAATTTGATGATATTGGAAAACGAAAACTTTATGAATCTCAAGTATTAAATGGAAGAACTACTACTATAGATGCTTATACAGGAAAGAAAATTTATAAAAATAATAGGTATACTTCTCATAAAAGACTTAATACGGACCATGTGATACCTATTAAACAGGGGTATTCTTTATATGGAGATTATTTAACAGCGAAAGAGTTACGGGAGATATTCGCAAAAGATTACAATTTGGCTGTAACAAATGAACGCTTAAATAAAGCCAAAGGATGTAAATCTAATCTCAAATTTATTATTGATAATTTTGGTAATCTTGATAGTTATGATTTAAATATTATTGGCGTAACTAAGATGTTATTATATGGAACTAATGCGAATGCTAATTTTCATAAAGATGCTGTTATAAAAATATTAACTAATAATATTAGGAGCTGTGAAACTAAGATAAATAATATAGGACAATCCTCTAATAAAAATATTAAAGACTTAAAACTTAATGATGAGATGAATTTTATGCTATATAGTACTGCTTTAAGTTCAGCACAAATTCTTTATAGAAGTTATAATGGTGAATTAACAAGAGCAGAAACTGCAAAAGAGATTGCAAAAGAGACTGGCATAATGATTGGTTCAGTTGTTATAGATGAAATGGTGAATGAAATTGGAAAACTCTTAGAGAAAGAGGGTCTTGGTAATGTAACGGAATTTATAAATATTCAAAGTATAGTGACTAGTATTAATTCATCAATCACTATAATGCGATATATCAATTCTGAAATTGATGGATATCAATGTATTAATAGTTTAATTTTTAATATTATTAAATCACCATTATATGCTATTGCTTATGCTGCTGGTGGGCCATTGGCTGCATTAATTACGACCTCGATTGTATCAGATATTCAATATAAAATAAGTGCGTGGATAATTGAATGGCAATCTGAAGTAAAGCTATCAAAGAAGCAAATGAGACGGTATGACAAATTAATAGAAGATTTTAATAATAAAATTAATTCTGATCGTAGCGTTATATCTAAATATATAGAAAAGCAAAACCATTTGTTTGATTCTCAGGTACTAAATGGATATTACAATCTATGTTTTAGCATTAAAAATAATAATTCAAAAGGGATTACAGATGGACTTAATCAGATACTAAAATATTTTAATAAGGAAGTAATATTTAAAGATTTAAAATCATTTGATGAATTTTTCTTTGATGATAATCAAGTCTTAAAATTATAAGGGGGAGGATTCATTGATAATATTTGCTCCTGCAGTTATAGCTGCAATTGGAATAGCATGTAAAAATATCGATAAGAGTATTGAATTAGATGAAAAAGCTTTAAAACGTTTAAGAAAAGCCTATAATTTACAACATGAGAGTAAGTTAAAAATTGAAAAAACTATCGAACAACATGATAAAGCTTTAGAAAAGCTTTTGAATAGAAAACTTTCTATAACACAATATTCACTTAGACCTTTTGTCGATGTTTTTAGTAGGATAAAGAAAGTTGAGTTTGATGATGCATTAATCAAAAAAGCACAAATTAATCTCACCTTTCCAAAAGAAAAATATGGAAATTTAATGGTAGATCATAACATAATAATTCAGCCTTATACTGGAAAAGAAGCTATAGTTAGTTTACTTAAAGGTGGTTTTACGGGGTTAATGGTTGATGAATCAAAACGGGAAGTAATAATTGCCGGAAAGCATTTACGTATAGCAGAAGCATATGCTAGCAATGCTGATAACATATGTATGATGTTAAATCATATAATTGATGAAGCCAATAAAATATCAGATTTATTAGCTTCGTTGAATTTGTTTTTACTTAAATCAATAAAGTTGGTAGATCAATTAATTGATACTATAGGATATGATAAATATAAATATACGACTCAGGATAGAGAAATCATAAAAAATACTATTAATCTTGCAATGGCGGTTAAAGATATTATTGACTGTCCTGTTATAGATGAAGAAGGGAATATTACAGAACAATTAGCTAATAGTTACAAATTTGCATATGACTTTTATATGATTATTAATGGGAGTGTATAATGAAGACTTTTAGTGTTGATGAGAAAAAATGTGTTGCATGTGGTGCGTGTCTAAGTTATTCTGATTATTTTGTTGAGGATAGCACTGGTAAAGCAAAGTCAAATCTTGGGTCTAATATATTAGAACAGGATTTAATAATAGCGGAAGAAATATCTTCTCTTTGTCCTACAAATGCGATATCTATTGTTGAAGTTAAATCAAATGGTAGTATAGATAATATTTTAAAGGACTTAAAGTCTGAATTGTTAGATTGCTTAATAACATATAAAGAAAGTTCTACTTTTACTTATGATAGAAATAAGTATCAACTAGCTTATCCTGAAAGTCCTAATTTTTATGGATCTGATTATAAGTACAGTAGTGACAGTAAAGCTGTTAACGCTGGTTTAGAAGAATTTGATCGATATGTTTATAGTCGTTATCGTAAAATTATTCTTGAATTATTTGTACAATATAAATTAGATAAAATTTACCCATATTATGATTTTTCTGAGGAAAGCTTTATTGGAAAAAGATTAGATAAAATACGTAGTATATTGAATAAATATAGTGGACTAATCAATGCGAATCTTAATAATAGAGTTATTCCGATAGATTTTGATAGTTTTAATCTAGATTTTGAGAATGATGATTTTAAAATGAGATTAAAGGATGTGAGTGAATTTGAACGTTTTAGCACTAGTTCTGGTGTTTGGGCCGATTTTCAATCAGGATCCTATAGTAGTCTTAGCTCATATAAAAGCTATATAGATACAGACGATTTTGAAGAGTATATTGGAAGTGGATTATTTGGTGATAAATATAAAACTCGCTATTGCCATAGAAGTTTAAAAGAAGTAGTTGCAGAATTTTATTCTGATATACAGCTTAGTATGAGTAGTGTTGATTTAGATGAAAAAGCTGCAATGTATGTAAATTTATTTATTCGGTCTTTAAATTATCTATTATTGGATATATTTGTACATAAATTTATAGAAATTGAAAGATTGACTAATAAAAAGTATAAAGTATTTGATGATATTAAACCTATTATTGATAACAATTATACTAAGGAAAAGTATTTAGAATCAATTATAGGTGAAATTGATAAATATCTTTATTGATTTGAAATGATTAAGATTTAAAATTACTTTCTTTTTACTGAAAACTATTTATTTCAAAATAACATATTGCCTTGTTTTATCAACTATAGTATTGGTACTACAATCAAAATTGTACATACTTATATCATCATTTTGTACATTCTTAGAGTACCATTTACTATTAGATATAGAGAATCAACCTTCTATCTGTCATTCTGATTGATAAGTTAGTCAGGATAAGGTTTGATTCTCTTTTTTATTATTTGAAAATTGCTTACATAAATATATTATGTTGCCTAAATGACTAGTAGTATATTAGGAACAGTGATAACTGATTTGCATAATTTCATAAAGATAAGATGGAATTTGAATCTTACTAAAATGATATTACTTTCTTAAAATATAAATTAATGAAAACTTTATGAGGATGAAAGGTTTTCGTGATAATATATGAATATATAGTTATATTTTTATAGTATTGGATTAAATGGTTTAGGCCTTATGAATAATATGTTGCTCACAAAATCTTTAAAATATCTTAAGGATATAAAGAAAAAGAAAGTTTTTGTAATTGGAGATATTTTATTAGATAAATATACATATGGCAAAGTGTCATCTATATCTACTGGTATTAAATTACCTATAATCGAAAAAAATAAGACAATATATAATTTAGGTGGAGCTAGTAATGTTGCTTCAAATTTAGCTGATTTTTATAATGAAACTTATTTATTAGGTCATATCGGAAATGATTACTATGCAACTATAGTTGATAATTTGTGTTATAAAAATGGTGTGACGCTACTATCACAGAAATCAGATAAAACTAATTTAAAAGAACGGATTTATATTGATACCCAACAAGTTATGCGGTTAGATAATAATATTAAATCATGTTCTTATGATAGTAATTTACTTAATATGTATTTGTATCAGAAGAATCCAGATATAGTAGTTGTGGTGGATTACTTATATGGTTGTATTGATCAAAAAGTAATTGATATTATACAAAATTACTGTATTTCTAATAATAAAAGCATTATAGTTCATTCTAGAGATTTAAGAAGATATAAGATATCTGAAGAAACAGTATTATTCTTAAATAAAGAGGAATATTCGACGTATAAATATAGTTTGAATATTTCAGATCAAGATATAACTAATAGACGAATAATAACTGAAGGAGCAAACGGAGTTACCTACATAGATTGTTATAAAAATATACATCAGGAACAGTCTTTAGTGAACCCTATAAACGTATCTGGCGCTGGAGATTCAGTTTTAGCTACTGCATCAATAATTGAGTGTTCTGGTAAATTTGATTTTGAAGAATTAACATTACTCAATGAAGTAGGAGCTTTAGCAGTACAATCTAAAGAAACGTATATATTAAATAAGCAAGATTTGATAAGTAAAGTTATTATGTCCTTGAATAAAGACGATAGTTGTCGAAAATTATGTAGTTTAGATCAGCTTAAGGTGATTTTAAGTTATTTAGATACTACTAACATCAATTTATTAGTAATTGAAGAAAATATACTAGCACAATTAAGTCATTTAGAAAGATGTCTAAAATCAATGGAATTTAATGTTTTGCTTATTCAAAAAAATAATGAATATTCGAGAATAGAGAGTGAAATTATTAAGCTATTAGCTTTAATAGATTCTATAAATATAATAGTTTATAGTGAACCTATTGAATGTAAGAAATGGTTAGAAAATATTAGTCTACATAATAATATTAAGATTAGGTATATTGGTTAGGTTTTATGAATAATAGTGTTTTTTGTAAGGTGTTTACTCCCGGAAGATTGTGTCTATTAGGAGAACATACAGATTGGGTAGCTTTAATATCGAAAGATAACTATGGACACGCTATCATTTGTAATCTGAATTTAGGTATTTATTTAAGAGGTTGTAAATCAAACCACTTTTTTTATAAGTTTGGTAGAAAGTCAATTCATTCAGATACAGATAACTTAAAAAACTATCTTAATGATGATTTTTTTTCTTATGTTATAGCAACTTTCTACGTTTTGTCTAATCGTTATAGCATTCCAGGAGTATATATAGACTGTTATAAGATGACGTTACCAATGAAAAAAGGTTTATCCTCTAGTGCAGCAATATGTGTAGCTATAATAGATTTATGTAGTAAAATCTATAATTTGAAAATTCCCTTAAAACTTCAGATGGAGCTAGCTTTTGAAGCTGAAATATTAACAGGATCTAAGTGTGGGAAAATGGATCAATGCTGCGCTTTAGGAACTGGTGTATATGATTTAAAATTTTATGACGATGATATTGTTATTAATCCAATTCATGTTCCATCTAAATTGATATTTGTATTAGTAGATTTGAATGGAAATAAAAATACCACAAAGATTTTAAGTGACTTAAATAAAGCTTATGTAGGAGACAAAGGTATTTTAAATAATTCTATAAAGCAATTTTTCAATCAAATTAGTAATTATTATGTTGATCAAGTTATAAAGAGTCTAAAAAGTAATGATATAAAAACGGTAGGCGAATTATTAAATGCGTATCAAATGTTATTTGATGAACATTTAACTCAATATTGTGATGAACTTAAAGCACCTTTATTACACAACTTTATAGATTGTATGAAACATCATAGTGATGTTTCCGCATGTAAAGGGGTGGGTTCACAGGGGGACGGTTTTGCTCAAATGCTATTAATAGATGAAAATAGGGCAAGAGAAATAATTCGGTTTGTTAAACGGAAATATGGATATCAATGTTATTTAATAACTAGTGAATAATATGGGGGAACGATGGACGGATTAGATGAATTAAAATTAATATTGAATTGTATTTATAATGAATCAGATGTAGGAGAGCCATTGATTCCTTTTTTTTCATTTGAGGGACTACCAGGTGCAGGTAAGACGACGCAGATTAAATTAGTTTCCTCAGAATTAACAAAAATATATGGAAAATGTGCATATATAGATTTGCCTACAAAGTCTGGAATTGGACAAATATTAAAATCTGTTTATACCAATAAGGAGATTCATTGGAATGATTTGAGACTGAAATGTCCTTGGTTTAATCCCCTTATGATTACATTGGATTTACATTTAGCATTAAAAAATGCAGCGTTATCAGGTGCAAAGTTTGCATTAATGTCTCGAGGAATACTTTCAACATTCTACTATAATTTAGATGCTTATGGTAATTCAGAGATGCAGAATTGGAAGTTACTAGAAAATCATTTAAGAGGATTTTATAAACCCACTGCTATCATCTATATGGATTTGCCTATTGAAGAAGCTCATAAAAGAGTGGTTATAAGAAACAGAGGACCTCTTAGAAAAATGGATTCAGTAGATCAAATGCATAAGGATCAATATAAATTAAATGAGTTTCTACATAGACTAAATACTATTCCTACCCATTTTATTGATGCTGTAGGATCACAAGTTGAGGTAACTAATAGAATCGTAAATATTTTACAGGGGTATTTAAGTGGAAAAGGTTATAGAAAAACAATATAATTCTTCAAACTATCCTTTAATGCTATTTCAATGGAATGATTTACCTAATTATATAGTTAGTGTAATTGAAGAATTAAATGCTTTAAATAAAGTAATTATTAGGGGGGGCTTGGCATATATCTTAATAACAAAAGATTTTGAGTATCCTTTAAAAGATATCGATTTTATAGCGGAGCATTCGACTAAAAGTGACATTATAAAAGTATTACAAGTGGCAGACATAATTTATCTGAATAAAAATCGATTTGGTGATGATGTAATTACAGCCTTTTGGAACATTAAGGGTAAATATATAAAACTAGATGTTTTATTATGTCAAAATATACCTTGTATTGAAAGAATTTTTTTCCATAAAGAATATTTGGTAATGGCACCAACACCATTATTACTTAATAAGCTAAATAAAATTATTCAAAAAACATTAAGAAATCATAATGATTATAAAACCTATAGACATTATTTAGTAGCTAAGAATTTAGTTAAATATATGCTTGAGAATAATATATTTATGATAGATTCTGATGTAAAGTTTATTGTTGAAAATCAGAATAAAATTAAATCTATATTGGAAAACATAATATCAAGTGAAGATATAGAACTGTTTGTAAATAGTTTAAATGTTTTGTGCTATAGGAGTAATGATGAAAATTTTATTTTGTCAACTTAGAAATCATGGAGATATTATTCGAATTTTCCCATTAATAGATGCAATTAAAAAACAATATCCTAATTGGATTATTGGATTTACTTGTTTTAAAGAAATGGTAGATTTATGTAAATTAAACACTAATATAGATATAATCATTCCACAGCCTAGATTAAAACCGGTAATCGATACGCAAGGAGAAACAAGAGTCCTTGATTGTAGTATATTTACTTCAACTATAGAAGCTGTTAGAAAAGAGAATTTTGATTTATATGTAGATTTACATGGCGTATTTCAAAGTGCTTTATTTGGAAGTCTTTCCCATATCAAGAAATGTCTTGGAAGAAGCAGTGAAACGACAAAAGATGGTGCTAGTCTATTTTATACTGATATAGCGTCAGTAATAGATTCTGAAATTAATAGAATGGAACGGCATTTTAAAATTATCAATCACTTATATCCAGAAATAAAACCAATCATCAAAAAAAGACGGATATCGAGAACCATTTTGATATTTCCTGGAAGTAGTAAAATGGGTGTTCTTAAACGATGGCCAATAGGATATTATATAAAGTTATCAAAAATGATTTCAAATCATAAAGTTATATTTGTACTAGGGCCGGAGGAATTAGATCTTTACGATATATTAGTTGAGAATAATATTAAGAATATTATTATTAGTCATAATTGGCAGGAACTCGATAAGATTTTAGCTGATACTACTTTAGTAATTGGAAATGATTCCGCATATATTCATTTTGCTGTTTGGCGAAATGTAGCTGCAATTATGATTTGTGGTCCGCTATCCCCTGTTGTTAATGGAATATGGAAATATGGACAGGGAAGTACTGTTTTTTATAAAAAGCGTTGTAAATGTAAGTATTTATGGCAAGGAAAATGCGATAATAATCATATTTGTTTAGATTTAATTGATGTAGATAGTGTATTCGAACAGGTGAAGTTATATATATGATGAATTATAAAGAATTTTTTCCATTATTAATGCGTAACCAAGAATTAATATATCTTGATTATGCAGCTACTACACCTACACCACAGTGTGTCATTAATAAATGGATAGATTATCAGGAGAATATAGGGGTAAGTGCTTTTAGAGGTGATGGTACATTATCTAAATTAGCACAAACCACATTTGATGATAGTATCTCTACAATATTGGATTTTTTTGATGGAGATAATCAATATGAATTAATGCTTACTAAAAATTCCACAGAAGCAATTAATCTAGTTGCATTAGGCTTATATGATTTTATTTCTAGAGGAGATATTGTGGTATTAGGGCCTTATGAACATCATAGTAATTATTTGCCTTGGATAAATCTTTGTCGTACTAAAGGTGCTATATTAGTAGAGTTACCTTTATCTAAAGATGGATCTATTGATTATCATTTTATAGACACTTTGGAGATAAATCGAGTAAAGATAATATCTTTATCACTTACATCAAATGTTAACTCATATAATTTGGATAAACTAACTTTACAGTATTTTCGTCAAAAGACAAATGCAATGATTTTTTTAGATGTATGTCAGTCAATAGGTCATCAGAGTGTTTCTTTTTCAGAGTTAGCTGCAGATGGTTATTTTTTATCCGCCCATAAAATGTATGGTCCAAAACAAATTGGTGCAGCAGCAATAAATAAGAAAATTAGTAAGTTAGTTAAGCCCATTTTTTGGGGTGGAGGCATGGTTTGGAGTGTTCTTGGTCAAAACCTTAAAGCTCATGAGCACGAAAGAAAGTATTTACCAGGAACTTTTGATATAGGTCTATTAGCTGGATGGGCTACCGCATGTAAATTTATGAGTAGTATTAATCTAAATCAAATAATGAAACATGAGGATAAATTATGGGAGTATGTAAATAAAAAAATTGATAATTCAAAGATTAGCATTATCAATGGTAATAATGGGCATATAGCTTTGTGTTCGATGGATATAAAGAATATACATGTACATGATATGGGTGAAATTATGGCTAATAATAACATTATTATTAGAACAGGACATTTATGTGCGCAAAATGTGCTTAATAACTTGGGGTTAATTTCTGTTCTACGATTTTCTTGGGGAATTGCAACAACTGAATCTGATATAGATAAATTTTTCAATGTACTTTATGAGGCTATATAATGAACAAGAATATAATTTTAGCACCTGAGAGTGTTATTGATTCAAATGGTGTAGCTTGCGGTGATCATTTAGTTATAAACTCTTATGTTGAGGATTCTAATTTTTATTTTTCTTTTCATGGTCAATCATGTAATTTAGCAATGTCTGTTGCAAAGGACTTAGAATTAAAACTTTCAGGAAAGAATATTTTACATGTAAAAAAAGAAGTTCAAAATATTATCGATAATAATTATTTTAGTTATAAAAAGTTATTTCATATCCAGGATATAAATCGTCATGGCTGTCTTAGTTTGCCTGTTGAGCTGTTATTAAAAGCTGTAGAGAAAAGTAGTATAACAATAAAAAGTTGTGATAATAATCAGGGCATTAGTTTGGCTTGTGACGCTTGTGTCTCTACTAAAAATTTTCAATGGAAAAATGAATCAAAAGTGCCTCCAACTATTAATACGGCTAGAAAAATTGTTTCAGGAATAAATAGTTTAGATGACAGTAGAGAAATTCTTTTTCAGAAATTAGGATTATGTATATTATCTAAAGAAGAGCAAAAATTATTTTTAGAAAATCTAACCACTATATCTGATGAAGATATGAAACTTATAAAAAAGCTAAGGCTGGCTGTACCTTTTTATAACAATGCAAATAAATATGACTTAAAATTAGATAGTAAGATAATTGAGTTAGCCGTAAAACAAATTGTAAGTTTAAATATCGCTAATACAGAGATTAATATTATAGATGATTATATTAATGATAAAAAGTTAAAAGTTTCAAAAGTAAAAGGTGGAGTCACTAATACATATTATCCTAAAGATACTTATAGAGTGCATATGGATTTTGATTATCTGGCATACAATTTTGATGATGCATATAACTTGATTAACTTTTTAGTAGAAAATAGAGGCTTTAAATTTTCTTTTAATGGCTCAGTTCCATTTTCATTTAAAGCAGTATATTTCAAAGATGAAGAAGTGTTAAATGGTCATATCCATTTAGAAAAAATATTACAGAATAAATATCAAGTAATCGTGGATATTAATATGGGCGGCTTTCCATTAGGGAGAACCCAGTTAATTCCATTTATACCAAAAGATGGTTTATCGATAGAAGAAGTCTCTTGTATAACTATATCTCATGTATTTAAACATGAAACGGTATACATGAAAGATATTAATGACTTATATTATATGCTGCAAAATAAAAATTTTAATTGGAAGTATTTTAGAGATTTAACTTCTTATTATGAACTGACAGATTACTATAATTATATCTATCATTTTTTATCTAAAATTGCTGATTTTCCTATAAAGAAATCTAGTAATAGTATTTATAGTTCTTTGAATAGAAAATTGAATATGTGGCCATATTCTTTTAAAAGTCATTTTTATTTGAAATTACTTCTTTTGTGCACAAATAATAAAAAAATATTTGGATATAAAAAAGGAATTGAAGAAACTATTCAGCAATTATGTAACAATATGAATCTGCTTGATAGTCATAAATACAGAAAAATATGTAATTATATGAACACTAGAGTTTATTTATATCCAATATTATTATTTAACAATCTTTTGAGAAATATGAAGCCTAATAATCTTATTGAGTATATTGATCTAAATATATATAAATATAAAAATTTATTGATTTTACCGATTGGTATTTTTATGCTTCAAGATGGAAATAAATCAATAACTCATCATAAATTAAATCAGGAAATATCTGAACTTATTGAGATCTTAGGAGTAGATTTAACTAATTGTGATTTTGATTTTTATATTGAATCAAGAAAAGATCTATGGTTGTACTAGAGGAATGTATGAATAAATTATGTTTGGTTACATATACAAGAAAAAATGAAGTATATACTACGCATTTAGATGAACTGGCTTTAGAGCTCTACCATATATATGGTAACGGTTTTAAAGTAATTATATATTGTGAGGAGTTTTTTGATTTACCTAAAAAGCCTTATCATATTCAATTGATTAAATATCATGGTACTAAATATAAGAAACTATTACATTTATTTAGTGTTGATCAATCTGAATACTTTATTAGTATTGATAATGATATAACACCTAATACACATGACATTAAATCTTTCTTAGAGATAATGATTAAAGAGAATTATTCTATAGGTTGGGGAAAGATTAATGTTTCCAAATATTCTAATGTATGGGAGTTAATGGTTTTAATAGATAAGGTATTATCTCATAATATTATTAGACCAACTTTATGGAAATTAAATACAGGTATAAGTATACCTGGTCAATTTTTTTGTTTAAAACGTAGTATTTTTGATAGTAAATTATTGAATACTGATACATATTTAGATGATTTAGCTATTGGTTTATACGTTAGTAAATATATTGATAAACGCTATATTTCAGATAAGATATTAGGAAGTGAAGCCCCTAATAATACTTTTATGGGGTTAGTTTTACAACGATGGAGATGGGGAATCGGTTATTCAACATTATTATTGTCGATTTGGGATAATAGTAGTTATAGAAGACGATTATTGATTCATGGATTTGCTTACCATTTTTTGTGGATTATAATCTGGTTTTTATGCTATATCTTCTTTGAAATAAATATTATTTTAGGATTAATATATTTAGGAGTAATTTCATTTATTATTTCTAAGCCTAAAAATCTAGTTTTTTATTCTTTTATCTATGAAATAATATTTCCAATTTTTCATATTGTATGGGGAATTAGTGTAATTAATACGATAATTAGGGGAAGAAAACATAATGAATGTTTATAGTTCAACTTATATATGTAAAGAAGAAACATTATTAAAGTCTTTAATATTGGTTAATGGTGTTGAATTCACTAGTAAAGCTTTAAACAATGCAGCTCAATCAAATGCGAAACAACAAAATTTAGTTTATAATATGCCAATTGCTTCTGATAGGTATAGACCTCAAGAACTAAATATTAAAAATAGTATTGATGGTTATGAGGTGGTTGTTTCTTGTGTTGCCTCTAATGGTATAACATCTCCAGTGCTCATTGATGTTAATGAAGATGATAAGTTATTTGCTAGATATAATAACGATTTAATTCCGAATATAGAATTATCGTTTGTTCAAACTCCAAGTTATTATAACAATAAACTTTCTAATAATATTAATGTTACTAATTATATTACTGCCTGTGGATATGATGAATTAAATATAATTCCTTGGAAAGGATGTAATATTTCTGATGGTTGTCTTTTTTGTGGGATAAATAATTTTATTCGATTAGAGGATGTATCAGCTCAGAAGATTTCTAAGGGACTAGTTACTTGGGATAAATATAAACAAGAATATATTCCTAATTTATTGGAAGCTCTGGATATAGCGATTGAATCTGAATGTTATGATGAACACCTTCATGCCATTATGATTAGTGGAAATCTTTCAAATGATAAGCTAGATGAACAGGCTCAAATTTATTCAGAAATAGCAAAATCTATTTCTCCAATATTAAAAGAACGTGCAACAGAGGGGCTTGTTGCGGTAATATCACCGCCAAATAACGTAGACAATATTGATCTTATGAAAAAGTCAGGAATAGAGAAGGTTGTTTTTAATCTTGAAGCAATTACGCCTAAAGGATTTCAACATTATTGCCCAGGCAAAGCTGCTTTGGGGCGTGAATATTTTATTGATAGATTAATTTATGCAGTAAATATTTTTGGCAAAGGAAATGTTTGGACAAATTTGGTTGTTGGTTTAGAACCAATTGATGAGGTTTTATCTTATTGTAAAAATATCATCGATAAAGGCATTGTTGTAAGTGGTAATGTATTACATCTAGATAAAGGGAATAAACTAGATTGTAATGTACCGGATCTTGATACTGTATTAGACTTTTATTATCAATTGAATATACTAAATAATACTGAATCTTTTAATCCTTTTTATTGTTCTAAAGCTTTAAGGACGAGTTTAACTAATGAAGCTTTTGATTCTCGTATTATATTGAGGTAGTATTATAATGAAAATCGCTTATTTAGGCACTAGTGCGGCTGAGGGTATTCCCGCTTTATTTTGTCATTGTGATGTTTGTAAATATGCTAGAAAATATAAAGGTAAGAATATTCGTACTCGATCACAAGTTTTAATTGACGATACTATTCTTATAGATTTTGGTCCAGATACTTATATGCATTCATTACAATATGATATTTCACTAGCTGATATATACCATTGTTTAATAACACATACACATGATGATCATCTCTATTTAGAGGATTTAAGAGCCCGTAGAAGAAGTCGTGCAAACTTAGATTTAGGCACACCTACATTAACTGTTTATGGTGGTAGAGGTGTTAAAGAGGTTTTAAAGCCAGATGATAATGGTTTTGTAACAAAAGATAAAAGTATTTTCTATCAACCAGTTTACGATTATAGTCCTTTTTATATCGAGGATAAGTATGAGATTATACCAATTTCAAGTATTCATAATACAACGAATCCTTTAGTTTATGTTATTCGAAAGGATGATTCTGTTTTTTTATATGCCCATGATACAGATGTTTTGTCAGAAGAGTCTTTATTATATTTAAATTTAAACAATATACGATTTGATGCAATTTCTTTAGATTGTACTGAAGGTATCAAACATATTGATTATCCTGGTCATATGAATTTTGAACGTATGAAAATAATGTGTGATTTAATGAGAAAATATAATTTAATTGATTTAAATACTAAGATTATTGCTAACCATTTTTCTCATAATGGTTTAATTAGTTATGATGATGCTGTTATTAAAGGAAATGAATTAGGATATATTATTTCATACGATGGAATGATTTTAAATATATGAGGTATTTGAATGAAGATAATAGTTTTTACTGGACCACCTGCTAGTGGTAAAAGTTCATTATCATTAGATATTGCTAAAGATCTTAAGATAGATTGCATATCTAAAGATCTATTTAAGATACATTTATTTGATAAGTATGGTTTTAAAAGTCATGATGAGAAAAAATTACTAAGTATAAAAGGTGAAGCGATGATGTATCGTGTTATTAAATTTTATATTAGTAGAAATAAAGACTTAATAATTGATAATAATTTTAAAGAATTTGATACTTTGCGTTCACTTTTAAATGCAAATAATCAAATAGAGTTATTCTGTGTTGTTTGTATGGCAGATTATAAAATATTAGCCACACGATATAATAAAAGAATACAGGAAGGGAAAAGGCATCCAGGCCTATCTACTACAAATTATTTCCCATATATCACTGGTATTAGCATTTTGCATAAGCCTATAACAGAAGATGATGTAAGTAATATTCAAAAAAATGTTTTAGAAAATTCTGTAGGAGATAATGTACTACATTTAAATACTAATCATATCGAAACTGATTACATTAATTTATATAATCAAGTGAAAAAATATATTAGTAAAGGGGAGGCTAATTTAATTGAACTTTGATCATATATTAAAATCAATTAACCCTAATGTGATTGCAATGCTTTCAGGCGGTAAAGATAGTATCGCCTCTGTGGTTATGTTAAAAAAAGCAGGTGTACCTGTTACTGCCATTCATTTTATTCATAAATGGGGAAGTGAGATACCAACAAATGAAGCAAAGCGTATATGCAAACAGTTTGATATTCCACTAATTATTTATGATTTTACAAAGGAGTTTTCTGAAACTGTAATTGGCTATCAAGCTGGAAGACCTTGCTTAATATGTAAGAAAACAATGTATTCTATTTTGTTAGATTATCTTTCATCCCAAAAATATGGATGGCTTTGTATCGGTGATAATGCTAATGATCGAACTACAATAGCTAGAATTAAAGACTATATATCAAACAATAAGTTAAATGAGAGTCTTAAATTTAACACATACTGGGGATCAGAAATGGGAATGGTTTTACCGGCTAGTATATCTGTAGTTAGACCACTTATTGATTTAAGTATAAATGAAGTAGAATCTTTTTTATCTCAAGAAGGTATAAAAGTTAAAAGAATTAATTCAACTGGTGACAAGTATTTTGAATATCATAGAGAGGGGTGTCCAATCCAATTTGCTGATATAGGTGTAGAGTTAGATGAAACACTTTTTTCAGATTTAAAAATCTATAATGATGCTATTACTGATTTTGCAAGACAAAATAATATTCTAGCGTCTATTCATATGCCGTCAACATTTATAATAACTATTCCTACTGGCTATGAGACAAAGGCAATTAAATCATTACAAGAAAAAGGATTACATGTTAATGAATTGGCTAATTCTTCAAGTGTGGATTTTCAAAGCTATCATTCTCATATTTACGAACTAAATTCTGGTTTAAATAATTCTATAGTATATGAAAAAATTTTCAATAGGTTGAAAGAACGCTTAGAATTATTTGGTCAATGTAATCATATTTATCAGAATGATAATCAAATATCTTGTTCTTACAAAGATCAGAATAACCAATTGAAAGTTTATTTTGATTTTGATTCATTGACTGCAGATATTGTATATAGTTTTTCAGATAATAGTACCGCTAGAATTGAAATAGAGTTATTTGACAATTTAATGCTTGAATTATTTAGGACAAGAAAATATAAAGTCTCAAAACTATGATAGAACTTAAAACTAGCAGCGTTAAAATAAATGAAATAGTAGAAAGGCCTTGGGGATATTATCGTGTTTTAGAATGGCAAAAGAATTATGTTTTAAAACATATTGTTATTTCTATCAACTCTAAAATTAGCTTACAATTGCACTTATTAAGAAATGAATTATGGTATGTATATCGTGGTGCTGGTTTAGTAACTCTGGATGATATGAAGTTTATGATTTTTCCCGGCAATATAATATTGATACCAAAAAATCATATTCATCGTTTAGAAAATGTATCTAATATTCCATTACAAATTATTGAATTGCAAGAGGGTGACTATATTGATGAAAATGACATTATAAGGATTGATGATGCTTATGGGCGAGTATAAGATGTAAATCTTATATTTATTTGTACCATGAATAATTTTTAGGTATGTCATTTTATATATTATATTTGTAATTATTTTAATAATCAAATCTTGTTTTAAAATATAAAGGTATACGATATGAAAACGGATGTTATTAGAGGCGCTCTTGAAAGTGTAAAAAGAAACCCCAAATAATACAAGGTTGTAGTTAAATATATTTTTTATAATAGAAATAAAACTGTGCTCATCCTACAGATGTGTATCATTTATAATGGAATTTATAAACATTATAGTTAAAGCCACCCAACAAAAGTTGGGTGGCTTTTTGTGTGTAAAAAAATACGCATTTTTATTTATATAATGTTCTTATCAATTATAGCGAAATATGTTAGAAAGAATTAAAAAATAAAATGAATATTAAGTGAAGCGGTGCTATAATTAATATTATAACGTATATTTTTTCTATGAAGAGAAAAACGTAAGGGGATATCATGAGTGATAAGAAAAAGAAAGAAGACTTGTATTATAGTCAAAATGAAACGATAGCTCATAATGATAAATTACTTAGGTTTAATGGCAGACAAGGACATGGATATGCTGCGGAACAAGGTAATAATTTATACGACACGATAAATGGGAGAAATGCAGAAATACTTGGTGATGATAATGCTAAGAATGGTCCAGATCGAATTGTTGATGGACAACTTATACAAACGAAATATTGCCAAAATGCTAATGCTTCTGTAAATTCAGGATTTAAGAATGGTAAATATCGTTACTTGGATAGTAATGGAAACCCAATGCAATTAGAAGTACCATCTGATCAATATGATGAAGCTATTCGAATTATGGAAGAAAAAATTAGAAAAGGGCAAGTGCCTGGGTGTAAAAATCCTAAGGATGCATCAAAAATTATCAGAAAAGGAAATATTACATTAAAACAGGCTATCAATATTGCAAAGGCTGGAACAGTAGAGTCGCTCGTGTTCGATGCGGCTCATGGTGCAGTTATTGGTTTAAGTGCAGCAGGTATTTCATCCACTATTATTTTAGCTAGAGCCTTATGGAATGGTGAAGATTTAGATACTGCGTTAGACATAGCTATGTATTCTGGTATACAAGCGGGTGGAATTACTTTTGTAACTTCAGTTGTTTCATCTCAAATTACGAAAACAGGCGTTAGTAATTTATTGATTAAACCGTCTAATGAGCTAGTTAAATTACTACCTAGTACTGTTAGAAAACAATTGCTTGCTGCGATAAGAGATGGTGCACCTATTTATGGTGCTGCTGCAAGTAAAAATTTAGCTAAATTATTGAGAGGTAATTTTATAACTCAAGTAGTGACTGTATTAGTATTAAGTAGTAATGATATTTTTCATTATGCACAAGGAAAAATATCAGGAAAACAGCTTTTCAAAGAAGTCACAACATTAGTTAGTGGATTGATAGGTGGAGGTGTAGTAGGTGTATTACTAGCACCATTAGGGCCTGTAGGAGTTATTATTGGTAGTATTATAGGGACTGGTTTAAGCTCTGAAGCTATGAGAAGATTATTAAATCAATTTATAGAAGATGATGCCGTTAAACTTATTGAGATTGTAAATAATAGATTTGCTATTTTAGCTAATGAATATTTGTTGAGTAAAAGTGAGTTAGATCTTGCAGTTGAAGTTCTTAGAGGGTGCTTGGTACATAGCAAATTATTAGAAATGTATGCATCTGAAGATAGGATAAGATTTGCAGATGAATTGATTGAAAAGTGCATCCAATCAATTATTGTGTGGCGAACAAGAGTACATATTCCTGGGCAACTTATTTTGGCGAAAGGTATAAGTAGAGTCTTAGATAAGCTTGAGAATAATACGTTTTATATTTCAGAGAGTTCCCAACTTGATCCACAGGATATAGCAGCTAAAATATTAAATCGACATACTTCAACTTATTCAGCTCAAAAAGCTTTATATGTAACAAATCAATTTAATATTATTGGTTCTGAAAAAGAAATAATTTTAAGTAATATAGTGGATGAGGAATATAGACATAAGATTACAATGCTTGAATTAGAGTCAAGCATAAATGACAAAAAAGAAAGAATTCAAAAAATTTTGTCTGAAACTAGGAGTTTAGGAAATGAAAAATAAATCAGTAAATATAATTGATGCTATTGATGATGATAAATTTCTAATTAATAAGTCCATAGAAAATGCGATTCAGATTTTTAGAGAAGATAAATTTGTTATCAACAAATTAGTTTTTGATAGTATTGAGTTATTAACTACTGCAGAAGAGGCACAAAGAGAATTAAAATCTAAAAACTTTATGCAGAGCTTGTTAGGTGTAATTACAGGAGCTAATAATAAATTAAGAGATAAAATTTCAAATCATTTAATTCAGTCGCAGTACTTAGCGGAATTAACTCTAAAAAAAATGATGGAAGAACATTTAGTTTCTTTGGACTTAATATATTCTATCAATAGGAAGATAAATCTAATGAGAGAAAATCTTTCAGGAGATATTAATAATTTATACAGTTTAATAGAATCTTATGTGGAATCAACTAATAAACGTATAAATAATTTAGAAGCAAATGAAAAATTCATCAAATGGTATTTAACATTACCTGATCGTGAGTTTAATGGCTGTAATTATATTCAATTAGATAATCTGTCAAAAATAGTCTGTCTTGCACGTGATTTTTTTGATAAAACTAAGAGAAACTGGGATGATGATGATTTACTCTTATTAAAAGGTGCTTTAAGAAAATTAGATATAAATCCAAATGATAAAATCAATTTTTTAGATAGTATATTAACTATTTATAACGACTCAAATTTAAGGTCTAAATATTTTGATTGTATTTCTATTGATGATACTGAAAATAAGTCATTTTTAGTAACTCCGTTAGTATTAAATAAATTAAATAAATTTTATGACGATGAATATTTCTTACTTAATACTTGTAAAGAATTTTCAAAGTCCGAGATTAATAATTATACGGTTGTAAGAAACTATATTCAGGATTATATTTTTTATAGATATTATATCGATATTGATCGTCCAATTGAAATGTATGATTTTTTAATAGAGTTAATATCGAATCTTAATTGTTTATCTCAGGAAAAAAATATTATGATTGATAGTGACTTAAATTGCTATCAATCATATACTAAAATAAAAATCGAAGAGTATGCTAGTGAACTATATTTTAAAGGTAAAAATTTTAAAATGGATAAAGACTATTTACAAGCATACGAATATTTATATAAGAGTTATGAAAATGGTAATTTGGATTCAATATATCCATTAGCAGAATTATTATTTGATGAAAACTTCAATCTATATAATGTTAATGAAGCTATTAATCTTTGTGAAAAAGGAATTTCTAGTGGACAATATGATTGTGCTTATTTATTAGGTTATGCGTATGATTATGGTAAGGGGATTGAAGTAAATAAAGACTTAGCTGAAAAAAATTATCAAATTTGTATTAATAATTCAAAGAATCAAGAACTTATCAGCAATTCTAAATTTGAGCTTGCTGGTATATTATGGAAAAAAGCATCTGATCAAAATGATATGAATAATATTATTAAGTTATATGAGGATGCAATAAATAATAATAATTATAAAGCTATGTATTTGTTGGGAGATAAATATTATAGTGGAAATAAAATAGAGCAGGACTATGATTTAGCTATGTTTTATTTTAGAATGGCCGCTAGATTTAATTATAATAAAGCTCAGTTTTACATTGGCTATATGTATGAAAAAGCATATGGAGTAGCTCGTAATTATGATAATGCTATATATTGGTATAAATTGGCCGCTTCTAATGGTTATCCTAGTGCGATGAATAATTTGGGAGTGATGTATGACGATGGTATTGGTGTAACTAAAGATCCAGATAAAGCTTTTAAATTATATCGTATGGCATATGATTCATCTGATAATCCATCAAAAGAGGGCTGTTTTATGTATAATATCGGTATGTGTTATAAGTTAGGTCATGGCACTAAAAAAAATTTAGAAGAAGCTAAACATTGGTTTTCGTTGTCGGCAAAAGCTGGATATAAGAATGCTGAAGAACAACTTAACTATGTTTGTAAATTACTTAAGTGAGGCAGTGTCCTTGATTATATATAAATTTATATGTGTGAATATACAAGTTAATATATAGATTTATGGTGAAAATTTTAGTTGTATATATAATTAGGGTATTATTATGAAAAATATAATAGAGGATGATGTTGAACGTTTAATTGATAATAATCGATCATCTGTTTTAGCATTTGCATATAATAATAAAGATAGATATTTAAGTGATTTTATCGAAATGCTATCTTTTTTTGATAATTATGATAGTCTGCTCTATAAAAAAATTATTAGCAAATTAAATGGTCCAAATTTAGACGATATACAGGTGTATTTACAAAATATTAGTGAATTAGTAATAATTTATTATATATTGAGAAAATATAATAATTTTATTTTTGAACCCCAATATAATGGAAAAAAGAACCCAGAGTGTTGTTTTGATATGGGGAATATCACTGTTAATATAGAAGTTAAATGTCCTAATTATAATAAGAGGATACTAGAAGAACAACAAGAAGGAATTAATATCTTACCAGGGTATAGATATGATAATAAAGAATTTGCTGATATAGTAATTGATGATATTTATCATAATTGCAATATTTCTAACTCCATAAATCAAATATCATTAATGGATAATAAATTAAAAGATTATTTGCGTAGTGGAAATCAGAAATTTTCAAATAAACCATCTCATTTTAATATATTAGTAATTTCATTGGAGATATTTAATGACCTAGATGAATGGTATCGATATTTATTTGGAAAGCAGGGGGTATTTACAAATAATTCTTTTTTTAAAGGTGAATATTATAATATAGATGCAATATTGCTTACGAATATTGTTGCAGGTCATAAAGGAAATTTTCGTAGTGATATAAATTTATGGCTTTTAGATAATTATTTTAATTTACTATGTCCTTATAGTCTTTCCCTTAGTAAAGATAAGAAAAAGTTTTATAAAGATTATGGTATAGATTTATTTGGGAATGAAACAAAATTATTTTTTCAATACTTAAAAGAAATTGAAAATATGGAATTATATTTATCAAATGAAGAAATAAATGAAATTAATTTATTTCAAATCTCACGCTTTATTGAGTGGAGAAAATCATAAAATAATAAAAATAAATTTAGTTCAGAGTTGTTTTAATGCGTCATTTTATACGTATACACTTTTGTACAATATACATGTAATCAGTTAGTTATTCTAATATTGTTTGTAGTATAGAGGTGTATGATATGAAAACAGATGTTATTAAAGAAGCACTTGAAAGTGTAAAAAAAGAAGATCCTAAATTATACGAGGATGTAGTAGAGTATATTTCTTCTAATAGAAATAAGACCGGTGTTCATCCTGATGGGATGTATCAAGAACATAGATGGCCTAATATCATAGGACCTATGCCTGGACCATTTCCTCATCCACGGAATCCATTTGAACAAAATCCATTTGGGGTATTTTGGCCATTGGCAGGTTTATATCTGTTCTATAAATTAGTTAGAAAGGTATGGCGATTATTACGAGGTGAGAATCAAAATATTTCTTTAGACGATATTATTACGTATATAAATAATCATAAATAATGAATTGTATGGGAGAGTAATAATGGCTTCAAAAAAGTTAAAATTAGGTGATATTGTTTTTTGTGAACGACGTAGTGGATTATTAGGTCGTAACTTATATCAACATTATGGCGTATATGCTGGTTATCATAAAATTATCCACTATATAAAAGGGGATTCTCCACTAGACGGACGTATTGCTGAGACTAGCATTGAAGATTTTTGTGACGGAGATACCTTATATATTGCTGAAGACGATACGTTATTGTCTATTTTCCAAGACTCTGATGTAACTGCTAGATTTTATGGGCCCCGTAAAACTGTACAACGTGCTAGATCTATGATTGGAAAAGGCGATTATAATTTGTTTGACCATAACTGTGAGCACTTTGCTCTTTGGTGTAAAACAGGTCAACTAGAGTCCACACAACTTAGTATAGAAGGTATGGCAGCAAGAGTATTTAAACCTTCGTGGGGACCAATGAAATGGTTGGTTGATGAAATTTGGCGCGTAGAGGCAGAGTATTAGTAGAACCATATGGAACTAGCGATACATTAAAAGTGTGTTGCTAGTTCTAACTTTCAAAAAAGCAAAATATTTTAAAAATAATTATTGACACACACGGATACGTGTATTATAATTACATCATCAGGTGAAAGAAATCACCAATATGTAGAACAGAAAGACTTAGATTCTAACAGCAATCCTGTCACATACATAACTTGATTAAGATGAGTATAGAATCTAGTATAATTTCATAGTTATCGTTCATAAACGATTCATAAGGTTAGACACTAGCAGCAATCATTTGATTAAATAACCAGAAAAAGTAGTTATGGAGACCCTTTGGTCTAGAGTATCGTGTCTAGTTATCCTTAGCCTCAGTGAGGTTAGTAATTGTCTTGAACTTTGTATTGTAACCGCTCATGGTTGTCTTGTTTATTTTGCTTTCAAAATTTACGTTGTGATAATCCGCAGCGGTTTTTTATATGCCAAGGAGATATGAACTATGAATACATTTATGGACGCTTTAACAAATAATGAAAAATCCTATACAGCTAATGGTGGTACTGCGTATCGTACAAGTGGCAGTGCGCTAGTAGACCTTAATTTCTCTGTGCCTGCATTGCGTCAGGTCGCAGTTAATTTTTATGGTAAAAGTAAACATGACCGCTATTTCTATGGTGCACATCGCTCTATGGATGCAGTGGATGCATTGCGCTTATTTATTACATCCTACGATGAAGATCCTCTGTATACCATGAAATGGCTTATGTATGCTCGTCATATTAAGCTAGGTCTTGGTGAGCGTGATGTATTTCGTATGATGCTCACTAAAATTGGTGACTTATATCCAGAGATGGCATTGCAGTTCATCATCGGCACCGAGTTATGGAACTATGGCCGTTGGGATGATGTGTTACGCATCTTTTTTGATACTACAAGTGGTATCTTACACGATGGACTAGGTGAATTAATTGCCAATCAGTTTAGACGTGATGTAATGGGGTGTGGACTGGGCGACTCTATTAGCTTGTTAGCGAAATGGATGCCATCCAATAATACATCGTCTAAGCAAAAACGTTCTGAGGCGGTTATTTTACAATCCTTATTACATCTAAGTGCACGAGAGTATCGTAAAACCTTATCTAGGTTACGCGAATATTTAGCTGTAGTAGATCGAAAGGCATCTCTGAACCAATGGAATGATATTAACTATAATCATGTGCCATCTAAGGCGAATCTTAAATATCGTAATGCCTTTGTAAAACATGATGAAGAACGCCGCCAGGCGTATCTTACATCATTAGAAAAGGGAGACGACTCAGTTAAGATTAATGCGAACTCTATGTTCTTATACGATATTGTACAAGCCTATATAGACAATAATAGTTGCTGGAGGAATATTTTAAGACCGTATGATGAAACATTAGAGCAATTATGGCATGCCCAAGAATCGCCTAAAGATTATGACGATATCTTAGTTATACGCGACGGGTCTGGATCTATGGGGCAACAACTATCTGGTAATAGTTCCGTTACCGCACTTAACGTAGCAGATTCGATTGCATTGTATTGTGCTCAGCATAATAAGAATGAATCTTTTAAAAATCGATTCATCACCTTTAGCAATCGTCCTCAGATGGTAGATATTTCGATGTGTGAAACTTTGCGAGATAAGCTTAGACGATTGCATCGCTTTGACGATTACAGCAATACGGATATAGAGGCAACATTTGACTTAATTCTAGATACAGCTGTAAAAAATCATCTGCGTCAAGAGGAATTACCTTCAGCGTGTCTCGTTATTTCTGATATGCAGTTTGACCAGGCTACAAAGCATGAGGATAACACGTCCGTTATTGAATCATGTCGTCAGAAATTTGAGGCCCTTGGGTATACTATGCCACGGCTCATTTTCTGGAATATATCTGTCTATGCACATAATACAATTCCTGTACAAATGCATCCGAGTGGTGTTATTCTCGTATCTGGATTCTCTAAATCCATCGTTGATATGGTGGTATCTAGAGAACTCGATCCTGAAACGGCACTTAAAGCCGAATTAGATGCTAAATGTAGTATTGTAGATACAGTATTACAAGGCTATGTAAAGGTAGCGTAATATTTATATAATTTCATTAAAATAGGTTCCTATTAGTCGCAAAATGACTAGTAGGAACCTTCTTTTGGTGTAATTAATTTGTGCTATAATGAGTTGTAGGTTTTATAATAAAACAATCATTTATATATACGAGGAATTAAGTATGGCAATTAGCAAAGAAATACAAAAATCTAGCGAAATGAAGTTTGATGGTAAATTAATTAAGGTTACCTATGATATAGCTGATGTAAATGGAAATGATGCGTGGCGTGAGGTGGTGCACCATCCAGGGGCAACTGCTATCGTTGTCGTTACAGAAGATAACAAAATTGTAATGGAACGTCAATTCCGTTATGCTTTACAACAACCTTTGCTTGAAATTCCGGCAGGTAAACTAGACCCTAACGAAGAGCCTATTAATTGTGCTAAACGTGAATTGGCAGAGGAAACTGGTTACCGTGCTAAAGAATGGATTTCCTTAGGGACCATTGCCACAAGTCCTGGTTTCTGTAATGAAGTACTACATCTATACTTAGCAAAAGACCTCACCATGGGTGAAACTCATTGGGATCCTGATGAGTATGTAGAACTTGAATACTATACATTACCTGAATTATTAGAGGCTATTAAAGCAGAACAAATTAAGGATAGTAAATCATTGGCATCACTTATGCTTGCTATGCCTTATCTTAAGTAGGCTTCCTTTGGGAGGTGTTATTATGTATAAAAGAATCATTATATTAGTTATGGATTCTGTTGGCATTGGTCATGCCCCAGATGCGGCAAAATTTAATGATGAAGGATCTAATACATTAGGACATATCGAAGCAACTGCAGGGTTGATTCATTGTCCTACATTGCGTTCTTTGGGATTGGCTAATATTGCTGATATTAAGACCGATGAAACACCTGTTATGGGTGCTTATGGGAAAATGGAGGAAGTCAGCACAGGGAAGGATACAACCAGTGGTCATTGGGAAATGATGGGCCATCCTGTGACGGTGCCGTTTCCAACATTTTACGATGGATTTCCTAAGGCATTGATGGATACCTTTACCAAAGAAACCGGTTATGGGTATCTTGGTAATGAGGTCGCATCTGGTACTGAAATCATCGAGCGCCTTGGCGTAGAACACATGAAAACGGGGAAACCTATTGTGTATACCTCTGCCGATTCTGTGTTCCAAATTGCAGCACATGAGGATGTAATCCCTCTAGAGGATTTATATCGGATGTGCGAAATTACACGTAACAAAGTATGCGTTGGTGATTATTATGTAGGACGTATCATAGCTCGTCCGTTTATAGGTAAACCAGGTCATTTTGTACGTACCTCGAATCGTCATGACTATAGCCGTATGCCTGAACATCGTATGGTGCAACAGGAATTACAAGCTGCTCAAATTCCTACGGTGGCCGTCGGCAAAATTGGCGATATCTATGCTCATGTCGGATGGGATGAAAGCTATCCAACGAAATCGAATGCTCATGGTATGAATGTGGTGCCTTACTTATTAGGTTCCTCCTTTGAAAGAGGCCTCATGATGGTAAACCTTGTAGAGTTTGATAGTCTATATGGTCATCGCCGTAACGTAGAAGGCTATAAACGTGCCATTGAGGATTTCGATTACCAATTGAGTGGATTATTGCCATTATTGAATGATGATGATTTGCTCATCATCACAGCCGATCATGGTAATGATCCTACATGGCATGGCACAGACCATACGCGTGAACACGTTCCATTACTTGCCTATAGCCCAAGTATGAAAGGGGCTATCGATTTAGGTTTACGCCATAGTTTTGGTGATATAGGACAAACCGTATTGGCGAACTTTGGACTTTCACCATATGCAGTAGGCACATCATTTTTAAAAGATATTATGAAATAGTCGTATTGTGTAATATAATCCTTGCGTCACAATATCTTGTATGATATAATCATTCAGGTATAAGAAACGATTTTTAAGGAGGTGACTCAATTGCCAAACATTAAATCCAGTATTAGAAGCGTAAAAACGGATGCTGAACGTCGTGCGAAAAACGCCGCTGTGAAATCTCAAATCCGTACAGCAGCTCGTAAAACCGTTGAAGCTGTTCAAGCAGGCGCAGTAGAAGAAGCAAAACAAGCACTTGTTCAAGCTACTAGCGTAATTGATAAAGCAGCCTCCAAAGGTGTACTTCATAAAAACACTGCAGCTCGCAAAAAATCCAACCTTGCAGCTAAAGTAAACGCTTTATAATTTTATAGAGCCAAAGCCCATCATTGATGGGCTTTTTTTATACCACAAAATATATAAATTTATTATAGTAGGACGCCGAAAGGCGTCCTTTTCCCTACGGCCGGGATTGGCGAATGCTTAATCATACGTTTCATTGAATATTAATATTAGTATAGTAATAAAATTGATTTATATATCGTAGAAGTAGAATGTAAAAATATATGTATATATGTTTTAAATGCTTGATATGGGGGAACACGGGTGGCCTAAAGCTGACTTTGGCCCTGCGAAGGCCGCAGGCCGTAGACAGACCCGGCCGGTGGAAGCTTTAGGCCACCCGTGTTCCCATTCTTCTTAAGCAAGAATGCGTAGTACATATATTTTTACCTTCGTATAAGCGATTAAAAATCAATTTTATTACGCCTCAATATGCTATAATGAAACATATGATTAAGTGAGGTGTACACATGAAAAAATTAATGATTATAGATGGCAGCAGCCTATTGTTCCGTGCCTTTTTTGCACTTCCTCCGTTGAAGTCTGCTCTTGGCACGCCAACCAATGCGGTGTATGGTTTCTTGACGATGCTCATTAAATTATATGAGGAAATTAAACCTGATTATATTGCGGTCGCATTTGATAAAGGTCGTCAAACATTCCGTACTGAAATGTACAGTGAATATAAGGGCAATCGTCCTGATGCACCTGAGGACTTACGACCTCAGTTTAGCTTGATTCAGGATGTGTTAAAGGCTCTTGGCATATGTGTTATCGAAGAGGAAGGGTTTGAAGGGGACGATATCCTTGGTTCCTTGTCGAAGAAATTTGGTTCCTCTGATTTAGCGGTAAAAATCATCACTGGTGACCGCGATAATTTACAGCTTGTTACCGATTACAGTCATGTATTCTTAACGAAAAAAGGTATCTCAGATATGCTTGAGGTTACCTTAGAGAATATGACTGAATTATATGGCTATGGCCCAGATAAGGTTATCGAAATGAAGGCCCTTATGGGTGACTCTTCCGATAATATTCCTGGCGTTCCAGGTGTCGGTGAAAAAACAGCTCTTAAATTGATTAATGAATACGGGGATTTAGAGTCTGTATATGAGAATATCGATAACATTTCTGGTAAGAAATTAAAGGAACGTCTTGTTGAAAACAAGGATTTGGCGTTCTTATCCCGTCAATTGGCTACCATCAAGACTGATATGGACTTGTCCTATACACTCGATCAATTTGTACAAAATTTCCACCTTGGCGAAGTTAAACCGATGTTTGAAACCCTTGGTTTTACGAAATTAACCCCTCGTTTGGCTAGTGTGATGGGTGCAGACGGTGGCGAAGCTGAGGATTTTGGTGGTCTATTCAGTATGGCCGAAGATATCAAACTTGATGATTTGCTTGATGCGTCTGCTTTAACTGAGGCTTTTTATAAAGATAAAACGATTGGCGTCCATATTATTACAGACGGTAAAGCGCCATTCCGTACGATAACGTCTGCTTTCATTAATAATGGTGAAAGCATCATCAAGCTAGATGGGTCTCATAATGACGTACTATTAAACGCATTAAATGGCGCCAAGACTGTTGTAACGACACAAAGTAAGGAATTGATGGAGGTTCTTTGTTACAATGAACCGGCTCAAATTCGTTTATATGATGAAGGTGTTGCTCGTATTCACGATGTATCCTTGATGGCTTATCTATTGGATCCAACGCGTACCAATTATGGATATCTCTATTTGACAGAGCGTTTTAGTGTACCATCTATTGCTACAGGCAGCGTTGATGTAGAGTGCGTTTCTATGGTGAAAGCCTTACTCGCTATGGACGAGGCTGCTGTTAAGGCCTTACAAGACGAATCCTTATGGGATTTATATAACAACATTGAATTGCCATTGATTCACACATTACTTGTGATGGAGAAAAATGGTATTTATATTGACCCTGTAAAATTAGAAGAAACAACTGTTAAATTCAAGGCGGAACTCGAAGCTGTTCAACAAGAGATTTATGAATTGGCAGGGGAAACGTTTAATATTAATTCTCCCAAACAATTGGGAATCATCTTGTTTGAAAAGATGAATCTACCTGTCATTAAAAAGACGAAAACAGGTTACTCTACAGATGCAGAAGTATTGGATATGCTTCGTCATGAAAGCCCTATTGTAGAGAAGATTTTAGCCTATCGGTCAGTTGCCAAATTAGTTTCTACCTATTGTGAAGGCTTATCGGTCCTCATCAATCCTGAAACGCATCGCATTCATACCACATTTAACCAAATGGTAACAGCTACTGGACGCTTGAGCTCTTCTGACCCTAACTTACAAAATATTCCTGTCCGTACTGAAAAAGGTCGTGAAATTCGCGCATTGTTCTATCCTGGCGAAGGCTTTGATACATTGGTGAGTGCCGATTATTCACAAATCGAGCTCCGCATCTTGGCGCATTTGTCTGGTGATGAAGCATTAATTAAGGCTTTCAACGATGGCAAAGATATTCATAGATTTACCGCTGCCGAAGTGCTTGGAAAGTCTCAAGATGAGGTAACCAGCGAAGAACGGTCTCACGCAAAGGCTGTCAACTTTGGCATTATCTATGGCATTTCAGATTTTGGTTTGTCTCGTGATTTAGGCATTACACGTCAAGAAGCAAAAAACTATATTGAGCTTTATTTTAGCCGCTATCCAAAGGTTAAAGAATATATGGATAACATGGTACAAGAAGCCCATGAAACGGGTAAGGTGCGTACGATGTTTGGTCGTATGCGCGAGTTACCAGATATTAATAGTCGCAATTTTAACCGTCGTTCCTTTGCAGAACGGACGGCTATGAATACACCGATTCAAGGTACTGCTGCAGATATCATTAAGCTGGCTATGAACAAGGTAGAGTCCATTTTAGAAGAGAAAAAATTTAAGTCACGCTTATTATTACAGGTGCATGATGAACTTGTTTTAGAAGTGGTTAACGATGAATTGGATGCCATTCAAACGTTGCTTAAGGAAACCATGGAATCCATAGTAGAATTACATGTTCCACTTATCGTCGATGTACATAATGCGGAAAACTGGGCACTTGTAAAATAAATTTTACATATAACGTTTTGATTAGAATGATAGATGCAGGAGGCACATATGTTAAAAATAGGTTTAACAGGTGGTATTGCATCTGGTAAGAGTACAGTACTAGATTTTTTTAAAAAGAAGGATGTACCTTATATTGATGCTGATGTAGTAGCACGTGAAGTAGTTGATCTCGGTACGCCTGGACTTGCTGCTATTCGTGAATTATTTGGTGATACAGTCATTCTCGATGATGGTAGATTAAATCGTGAAGCACTTGGGAGTATCGTCTTTCACAATGAAGAAAAACGGTTACAGTTAAATAGTTGTTTACATGGTTTTATTCGTCAACGTATTGATGAACTGACTGCGATGTATGAGGATGAACAACAACCCGCTGTTATTTACGATATTCCTCTTCTCATTGAAGGTAAGTGGTATGAACGACTCGATACGGTTTGGCTCGTCTATGTATCACCAGAGGTGCAGGTTCAGCGATTGATGGAGCGCAATGGCTACTCAAAAGAAGACGCATTAGCGCGTATTAATAGTCAAATGTTACTAGATGATAAACGGCCCTATGCAGATGTCATCATTAATAATGATGGTACACCTGACGAATTATATATTCAGTTAGAAAAATTGTGGCATGAGAAACTACTACCGTTGTATAATAAATAATCATCAATACATATATGATTGAATTCATTCAAAATATATACGATTAGGATTAAGGGGAGGATGTATGAAACGAAATACAGCAACAGCATTGGCTGTTGTCGTGTTGGGATGGTTTTACTTTAACCATATGCAAGATCCTGTAGCACGCTATACGGCATACCCCTTTGATTATAGAGATGTAGTTGTATCGGCTGCAGAAAAAGAAGAGGTGTCACCATCGTTGGTGGCTAGTGTTATTTTAGCTGAAAGTAAGTATAAGAATACGGCGGAATCTGAAACGGGAGCGCTTGGACTGATGCAGCTCATGCCGGATACGGCCCGTTGGGTAGCACAACAAATGGGGCATGGTAACTACACAGATCGTCAGTTAAAAGAGCCGGAAACCAATATTCAGCTAGGTACGTGGTATTTAGGGTATTTATTAAAAGAGTTTAACGGTGATGAAGTGCAAGCGTTAGCTGCCTATAATGCAGGCCGTGGCCATGTAGAATCATGGATAAAGGAAAAAAATTGGAATGGTATGGTTGATACGATTCCATTTCCTGAAACGCGTATGTATGTAAAAACCGTGTTAACCTATCAAGAAAGGTATGAGGCATTATATGGAGACCATCATTGAAACCTGTAAGTCTTTAGACTATTCTTGGTTGCCACCGGAGATTGGTAATTTCAAACTCATGGTGACAGGGCCTGATGAAATTGTAAAAGCTCAAGAAGCATTAGCTGCAGGTGAGGCTGTGTTGACATTACCCCTATTTCATTATGAGAATGACTTAGGTTGGAAGTGGTGTGCCCTCTACGATAAAGAGGTAGAGGATTATACCGTCCATGTGGTAATGCCGTTATTCACATTTGTAGATATATCTTTTGTGCGTCAAGAATTCGAGCCCTATTGGAAGGGATTACAAGAACGCTGTGTACAAGGACTTTCAAAACTACTCATCAATAGTGCAGAAAATTTTACCTATACCTATATGCGTAAGGGACTACAAAACTGGGATTTTGAAGCCGTCATGCCCGCTGAATTAGAAGGATTTGTACGAGATATTACACCTAAAAACGCAGTGCGCATGATTAATGGTTCGTACATCATTGGCGAATATCGCAAGATGGATGAATGTACAGGACTGCTACTGTATTACAATGAATATCGGGATGAATTCTTTGCAGAATTGCGGTATCAAAATTATCCAGAAATAGATCATCATCTTGATGCTAAGACATTAGGTGATTTGGAATCTGTACTATCTGAACATTTAAAAAATATTCTGTGTGAACTAAATTCACGTGGTTAAATTGTACATTTTAGCGGAATTATGCTATACTATACATGACTTTTATATAAACTTTTTTAAGAGTGGGCTAT
>ERZ773079.271-NODE-271-length-35776-cov-126.603371_pt1 | contig 35776 bp, 37 predicted proteins | sample MGYA00511355_ERZ773079 | MGnify/ENA primary metagenome ERZ773079 (study PRJEB29015, sample SAMEA2737979) | human oral metagenome | biome: human oral; feature: human-associated habitat; material: dental | place: China | collected 2117 ... | reverse complement strand
TGATTGAGTTCTTGATGGCGTTTGTGCAAGAAAAACACCCCAAACATTTGCCTGCATTTGTGGAGGTATTGGAGCCGTTTGGGGCGGAAGTGGAGAAGAAGTTTGGTTAGAGGCCGATAGCTGATTTTAAAAGTGTGACGAGGGTAGCTGCAGGGATGGCATTAATTGCATTTTCCGTAAGCGTACTTAATGCAGCGTCCTTGATTTTCCCGAATTCTTTTTTCAACCAGCTTTTTTCTGAATCAGAAATCTCCGCTTGGTCTATTTTTGCCTCAATTAAAGCCTGAATGGTGTCGCTGTGTAGTTTGACTGTGACAACCCCAAAAATAGCAGAAAGGCCACCATCATTGGAAAGAAAGTCTATGCCTTTGGCCGTGATTTTAACGGTAGCGCTTAAATTCTTATCGTTGCAAACAACCAAACCATGTTCTGCCAAATATCGCAGATTTGCTGATCGCTTAGCAATATACAGTTCTGCCTCTTCTACTGTTTCTATGACTCCTGTAACTTGAGCAATAGTGGCATCTATCCAATATTCATATGTCTTACTATCAGGATAAATGTTATTAAGCTCTTTTAATATTTCGTGTTGCAGGTTTCTATCTAACCAATCCATTTTGAGCGCTCCATATGAAAACTAAAGAATTCCTCAAATCCCTTGCCGAACTGGCCGCCAGCCTTCGCCAAGTCATCGAGGCGGAAGTGGACGGCTTTGATGCGTCGCCCAAGGCTATTGCTGCACGCCGTGCCAAGGTGTTTGACCCGGTAGGCGGTTACGAATATTTCGTGAATACCTACTTCCCCCATTATATCCGCTCGCCAGAGAAATCCGAACTGCATGCGTTTTTATTCAGCCGTCTGCCGGAGATTATCCGCTCCCCCAAAGGGGAAAATGAGGCGGTAGGTGCGCCGCGTGGCGAGGGTAAATCGACGCAGGTTACTCAGTTGTTTACGCTGTGGTGTATTGTGACAGGCCAAAAACATTATGCGGTCATCGTAATGGACAGTATCGACCAGGCATATCCGATGCTGGAGGCTATTAAGGCAGAACTTGAGTTTAATCCGCGCCTGAAAACCGACTTCCCGGAAGTATGCGGGCAAGGCCGTGTATGGCAAGCCGGTACGATTGTGACGGCCAATGACGTTAAAGTCCAAGTGGCAGGTAGCGGTAAAAAGCTGCGCGGTTTGCGTCACGGCCCTTATCGTCCTGACCTGACTATATTGGACGATATTGAGAATGACGAGCAAGTCCGCAATCCCGAACAGCGCGACAAGCTCAATGCGTGGCTGACTAAGACTGTATTGCCTCTGGGCGGAGTCGGTCAGAAATACGATGTGATCTATATCGGCACGATTTTGCATTACGACAGTGTGCTGAACCGCACTCTGAATAATCCATTTTGGCACGGCATTAAGTTTAAGGCGATGAAACGCTGGCCCGACCGCATGGATTTGTGGGACCGCTGGGAGGAACTTTTCCGAAACGACGGCGAGACTGTGGCCGAGGCGTTTTATCTCGCCAACAAAGATGAGATGGAGCGTGGCGCGGTCACTTCTTGGGCGGCTCGCGGCGTATTGGCATTGATGAAAATCCGTGCGCGTGACGGTCATGCGACATTTGATTCGGAATATCAAAATGATCCTGTTGCCGGTGAGGCCGCGCCGTTTGCGAACAGCCTGAATTTTTGGGTCAATCGTGATTCGGATTGGATTTTTTATGGTGCGTGCGACCCGAGTTTGGGCAAGGCCGGCAACAGCCGTGACCCGTCTGCGTTGTGTATCGGAGGATACAACCGCCGCACGGGTGTGTTGGATGTGGTGGAGGCTCTGATTAAGAAACGCCTGCCGGACAAGATTATTTCCGACATTATCGAATTGCAACGGCGGTACCGCTGTGTGTTGTGGGGAATCGAGACAGTACAGTTTCAGGAGTTTTTGAAGACTGAGCTGGTCAAACGCGGAGCGGCTGCCGGTATCCCGATTCCGGCACGCGGTATCAAGCCGAGTGCGGACAAGTTGCTCCGTATTGAAAGCCTGCAGCCGTATATGCAAAACGGTCAAATCCGTTTGCACGCCAGTCAAAGCACACTGATTGACCAATTCCGCCATTTCCCGATGGCAGATCATGACGACGGCCCTGATGCCGTGCATATGCTGTGGGGCTTGGTTCAAAGCAGCGCGACTGTCGGCGGCTATATTGCCGTGCCTAGAGAGCATGGTTTGTCCGGACGGATGGGGAGCGGCGCATGGTAAAACTGACACGGGATACAGTCTGATAAGGAGCGGCACGGCTGAAAATGGGGCAAGTTTAACTTGCCCTTTTTTACGTCATGAAAAACCTACTCCGTGCGTTGTTTAGTAAAGCCGCACCTAAAACGCCCGATAAACAATCCCAAACGGCAGATATCGTTAAAAACCGCACTACCCATGAGCATCCGAGCAAAGGGCTGACTCCGCAGTCGCTCCATCGGATTTTGGAAGATGCGGAAAACGGCGATATTCAGGCACAGTCCGAACTCTTTGTCGATATTGAGGAGAAGGACGGCCATATCTTTTCGGAGATGAGCAAACGCAAGCGCGCGGTAATCGGCTTGGATTGGAATGTTGTTCCGCCTCCGAACAGCAGCGAAGCGGAACGGAAGCTGGCCGAAGAGGTTGATGGATGGCTCAATCAGATGACCGATTTAGAGGATATGATGTTTGACCTTTTGGACGCGGTCGGACACGGCTTCTCCTGCGTGGAAATCGAATGGGAAAACCTTGGTTCGTTATGGTTGCCCAAGGCATTCCATCATCGTCCGCAGGCTTGGTTTAAGGTCAATGCAATGGATGAGGTGTTATTGCGCAAAGACGGCAGCCCAGATGGCGAAAAGCTGTGGGATTTAGGCTGGATTGTCCATAAGCACCGCAGCCGTTCGGGTATTTTGGCAAGAAGCGGTTTGATGCGCACGCTGGTGTGGCCGTATTTGTTCAAGAATTACTCGGTGCGTGATTTGGCCGAGTTTTTGGAGATTTACGGCCTGCCAACCCGAATCGGTAAATATGCCTCCGGTGCGGACGATAAAGATAAGCTCACCCTTTTGAATGCGGTGCGCGAAATCGGCCATAACGCGGCGGGGATTATTCCTGAAACCATGCAGATTGAGCTGCTCAACGCGGCCAATGGCAGCGCGGATCCGTTTCAGGCAATGATTGATTGGGCAGATAAAACATCTTCAAAGGCGATTTTAGGCGGCACACTGACCAGTCAGGCAGACGGTAAGACTGCTACCAATGCGCTGGGGCAAATCCATAACGAGGTGCGCCATGATTTGTTGGTGTCCGATGCCAAGCAACTGGCCGGTACATTGACGCGCCAATTGATTCTGCCTTTGTTGCAGCTCAATAAAGGCAATGTCGATATTTCACGTCTGCCGCGTTTTGTGTTCGATACGCAATTGCCTGAAGATTTGACGGTGTACTCCGACTCTTTGCCTAAATTGGTGGAAATCGGTATGAAGATTCCGCTGTCGTGGGCGCAGGAGAAATTGGCAATTCCTTTGGCTTCCGAAAACGAGCCGGTATTGGCTTTTCAAACAGATGTTAAAACGGATTTAAAAAGTGCTCCGTTGAGCTACCGCCGTGTGGCTTTGAGTAAATCGGGCGAGATTGTCGGCGCGGCGCAGGCGGATTTAGACAATGCGGACTTGAGTAAGGTGGTCTTGCCGGAAATGATTGAGCCGTTTTTAAACGGCTTGGGCCAGGCTTTGGCCGAGGGTGATAGTTATGAGGATGTGCAGGAGCGATTACTGCGCGTCTATCCCGAGCTGACTGCCGAGCAATTTCAGACGGCCTTGTCGCGTGTGGTTTTTGTATCGGACTTATGGGGACGGATGAATGGCTGATTTGAGCTACGCATTCGGCCTTGAGCCTGAAAAGGCCGTCAAGTATTTTGAGGGGCTGGGCTTTAATGTGCCGTCAGACTGGAAAGTAACGTGGAACGAAGCGCAGGCTAAGGCACGGGCGATTGCGGGCATTCACAAGCAGGATATTGTCGCGCAAATCCACGGTGCTTTGTACGAAAGCCTGAAAAACGGTACGTCATTTGAGAAATTCCGTGATGATGTGGCAGGCCGTCTGAAACAGCATGATTGGCAGCTGCTGAAAGATGGCGACATTGTGAATGCCAACACCGGCGAAGTAGATGGCAAAGGCATCACGCGGCATCGACTGGAAACCATTTTTCGTACGCAAATGCAGTCGGCTTATATGGCCGGGCATTGGCAGGCTCTTGAAGATGGTCGAGACTCTGCGCCCTGGCTGCAGTATTCGGCCATTCTTGACAGCCGTACCCGGCAAAGCCACGCTGCGGCGCATGGCGCGGTGTATCACATCAACGACCCGTTTTGGAATTACTTCTATCCTCCCAACGGCTTCAACTGCCGCTGTACCGTACGAGCGTTTTCAGACCGTGACTTGAAGCGACGCAATCTGCTGCCGCAAAAAGCACAACTGGAAGATACGGAAGTGGTAGTCAACCGCAAGGGCGACACCCGCCCGGCCAAGGCGGTGAAGCTGGCCGACGGCAGCCGCTTTTATACTGATGCAGGTTTTCAGAACAATGTGGGAAAAAGCCATTTGGCCAACTTGGGGCAGTTGCAGATGCAGCGTGCAGTGGAACTGCCGCCAAAGCTGGCGAGCGTGGCGATTCAGGAAGCTTTAAAAGAGCCGAAATGGAGGGCGGCCATATCTAAACAAGCATCAGAAATGGTTGATCGGGTAAATATGGAGAAATTTGCCAGGGGCGAAATGCTGTATATCGGAGCGTTGACTCCGTCGGTATTGGAAGCTCTGGCCGCAAAGAATATCTATCCGCAATCGGCTGTGATCGCGATGAGTGATGAGCGAATATTACACGCGCTGCGGAACAGTAAAAATAAACCGTTGCCTTTGGCATTTTGGAAAGACCTGCCAGAACAGCTGCAAAATCCGGAGGCGATACTCATTGGCACGGCAGGCCGCAATGCCAATGGCCAGCAGTTTCTGTTGTTTGTGTATCCGGGAGTGAATAACAAAGGGAAATTGGTTGTGACTGTGGATTATCAGGCTAAGGCAAGAAACCCCTATACCGGCAAAAAAGAAGCAGTTGCCGTCAATATGGTTAATACGGGGAATTATGCTGAAGTTGGGGATATTTATAAAAATGACAGGTATGAATTAATCTGGAAGAAATAACCAAGTTGGCGGCTTTGCCTGATTCGAACAGGATAAAACAGCGGATAAACCACCGAGGCCATTCCAGTTGGCGACCCGCCGTCAACTTGGCTTTAAGGATAATATACTGATGATTGAGATAAAAATCAACACAGACGCACTGCAAAACAGCTTAAATGCCATTGCGCAACGCACAAGCAACACCCAGCCATTGATGACGCAGCTTGCCCGCATAATGCGCAATGCCGTGCTGGACAACTTCGAGGCAGGCGGCCGACCCGCGTGGGCTCCGCGCAAGTATCCGTCCGCGCGTGAAGGATCGGGGCTGTTGCAGGCCAGTGGGCGTTTGCGCAATTCGATTACGCAGAACAGTACGGCCACGGAAGCGGTGGTCGGTACCAATGTGGAATATGCGGCCATTCATAACTTCGGCGGACAAACTGCACCGCATACGATATTGCCGAAAAATGGCAAAGCCTTAAAATTTGGCGGACGGTTTGCCAAACGTGTTAATCACCCCGGCAGTAAGATTCCTGCACGTCCGTTTATGGTTCTTCAACCTGACGACGAACAGGCTTTAGTCGATGCGGTAAATGATTACTTGGATGCCGCTCTTGGCAATTAAAACAAAAGCCGTCTGAAATTGCGCACAGACGGCTTTTATACACCTTTCCCTTATCTACCCTTTCCCGAAATGTTTAAATCAATCTGTGAGGGGCTTAAAAGGCTTCTGAAACGGTTTTAAACATACTCTCTTTCCCATTCTCCGATATTTCTCATTTTCGTTCCTTACTGACAGTGATTCAGCCTCTTGTGCCGGCTTGATGGCGCATGATTCGGCAATGGATACCAAAACCTTTCTTGCCGCCTTATCTGCCGCCAAAGTCGGAAATACGGACGGCCTAATCAAAATCGTACCTAAAGGTCAATTTGCACCGGTAGACGGACGCACCGATACAGGTGTGGCGCACTGGACGATGACTGCCTCTTTGGCGCAGCAAATCATTGCCGACTTTGATGCCGGACAAACAGACCTTGTTGTTGACTACGAACACGCCACACTGAAAGCTGCAGAAACCGGACAGCAAAATCCTGCTGCCGGTTGGATCAGCAAATATGTGTGGGATGACGAGCGCGGCCTGATGGGCGAAGTGAAATGGACGCAGCGCGCCAAAGACATGATAGACAGCGGCGAATACCGCTATCTGTCGCCGGTACTCGAATACGACACGCTGGGCAATGTACGCGGGCTGCACAGTGTGGCGTTGACCAATTCGCCCGCACTGGACGGCATGGCTCTGGCTGCATTGAGCCGCCAAAACTCTATCAACCCCAAACAGGAAACAAGTATGAACAAGGAAGCTTTAATCAAGCTCTTGGGCTTGGCGGCGGATGCCGACGATAAAGCCATTGAAGCGGCTTTGGCCGAAGCACAAGAAAAGCTGGGCGGTAAAACGCTGGCCGAAGCACTGGCCGAACACAAAGATGAACCGCCAGGCGGCGAAGGCGGTAAAGGCGGTAAAGGCGGTAAAGGCGGTAAAGGCGATGCCGGCAAGCCCGAAGACAATCCTCAAGGCGGTAATGCCGACGACGGCGAAGTTGCCGAACTGAAAGCCCAAGTGGCTGCGTTGAGCAAGAAAGTGATTGCAATGGAAGTGGGCGGTACTTCAGACGGCCTGATTCGTGCCGCTCTTTCAGACGGTCGCCTGCTGCCGCATCAAGAAGCATCGGCACGACAACTGGCTGCCAAAGACCCAGAGGCATTTAAGAATCTGATGGAAGGCAGTTTGAAATTGGCCGCGTTGAGTAAAACACAAACCGGTGGCAAAGGCGCTGAAGGCGGTAAGCCTGCGTTGACTCCGGAAGAAATCGAAGTGGCCAAGCAATTGGGCATTTCAGCCGAAGATTATCAAAAAGCCAAATAAGGCTTTAAACAAGGATTAAAGCATGATTATCACTCCAGATACCCTGAAGGCGCTGTTTACCGGTTTTAAGAAAAACTTCCAAGACGGCCTGAAAATGGCGGACAGCCAATACAAGGAAATCGCCACCGTCATCCCGTCTTCCACAGCTTCCAATACTTACGGCTGGCTCGGTCAATGGCCTGCCTTCCGCGAATGGGTGGGCGACCGCGTATTCCAAGATATGAAGGCACACGGCTATGCCATCACTAACAAGCATTTTGAAAGTTCGGTCAAGGTCAACCGCAACGACATCGAAGACGACAATGTCGGCATTTACGCGCCGATGATGACCGAAATGGGCCGTGCTTCCGCCGTTCATCCTGACGAATTGGTATTTGCCCTGCTGAAAAACGCGCACGCTACGTTGTGTTATGACGGTCAGAACTTCTTCGACAACGACCACCCGGTATATGAAAAGGTCGATGGCACCGGCCAATCCACCACTGTATCCAATATTTTCGCCGGTACCGAAGCCGCTTGGTATTTGCTGGATACATCTCGTGCCCTGAAACCTCTGATTTATCAGGAACGCAAACCTAAGCAGTTCACTGCCATGACAGCCGCTACCGACGAAGGCGTGTTCATGCGCAATGAATACCGCTACGGCGTGGACGGCCGTTGTAATGTTGGTTTGGGCTTCTGGCAAATGGCGGCTAAGTCGCAAGAAAAACTGGATGCCGCAGGTTTTGAAAAGGCTTACAACGCAATGGTCAGCCTGAAAGGCGACGGCGGCCGACCACTGGGTATCCGCCCGAATGTGCTGCTGGTTCCTCCGTCTTTGGAAAACGCCGCCAAAGAATTGGTGGAAGGCGACCGCCTGGCGAATGGTGCGTACAACCCGAACAAAGGCAAATGCAAGGTAATCGTATCTCCTTGGTTGCTGTAACCCTTTAGATAGGCGGGCTTTGCCCGCCGAAAGGATAAAAAAATGGCGAAAGTAAAAAACGAAGATGAAAAAACCGAGCAAACGGTTGGCGCAACTGTGGATGTAAATCCCGAAGACGTTAAGTTGCAGGCTTCCTTTGAGGCTGAAGTCGAAAAATTGAATGCCGAGCTTGAAGCTGCACGTGTGCGTATCGCCGAATTGGAAGCTCAATTGGAACAGACCGCAAGAGGTGCCGTTGAAGCGGCAGAAGCGCAAGAACGCTATCAGGCAGGCGGTGAAGCGGCGGCCGATGCTGAAGTGGTTGCCATTAAATCCAAACATGGCCATGCGTTTTGGCGCAGCGGGTATCACGTTCAGCCGCATTTTACCTTTGTGAAACGTGCCGATTTTGAGCCCGAAGCGTGGGAGCGCCTGCTGGCTGAGCCGATGGCTGTTGTTTGTGAAGCCTTGCCCGTGGAGCAGGATTAATGGCTTACGCAACGGTTACCGATTTGGTGGCGCGTTATACCGAGCCGACGATTTCAGGTCTGACCGACCTGACGCGCTTGGGTAGTGTGAACGCCGAAATTGCGCAACAAGGTTTGGATGATGCCTCTGCCGAAATCGACGGCTATCTGGCATCACGTTATGAATTGCCGTTGCCTACCCCTGTGCGCCTGTTGAGCCTTTATTGCTGCGACATTGCCGTTTACCGTTTGGCAACGGGCAAGCGTCAACTGACGGAAGATATGGTGCACCGATATGAGGCGGCGATTGCGTATCTCAAATTGGTGGCATCAGGCAAGGCTGGTTTGGGTGTGGCTGAAAATGCCGACCCCAAGCCGACTGTGCAAGGTGATGCGGTGATGTTTGCCGCCAAGGAAAAGGTGTTCGGCCGTGATAGCGTCTATTGAACAAGCCATCAAACAGCGTCTTTCAGACGGCCTTGGCCAAATGGTAACGGGCGTATTTACCTATGGCGGCGAGTTTGACAGCGAAGGTTTGGCGCAGGTGGTCAACCAGTTCCCCGCCGTGTGGATCATGTTTGCCGGCATCAAAGACACCGTCCGCCATGATACGCGCGGCAGCCGTTTTAAAGCGATTGGCCAATTCACGGTATTGGTGGGAGACCGTGCCAGCGGCAGCGAGGCAGACAGCCGTTTCGGCGGCCTGCACCGCCATGATGTCGGCACCTACCGCCTGATGCAGACCGTCCGCCACCTGCTGACCAATCAATCGTTGGGCTTGCAGATAGGCCGTCTGCAACCGGGTGCGGCCAAAAGCCTGTTCAGCCGCCAAATGGAGCAAGACGCCGTCAGTGTGTTTGCACTGGAATTTGAAACGTATTGGTTTGAAGACGCGCTGCAAGACGGCGATTGGCCGCGGCCTGCGGTTTCAGACGACCAACAGGCGCAAGTATATGCCGACGTATCTGCCTACCGAGGCCGCACCGACCCCGAACATCCCGACTTTAAAGGCGCGAACATTGAATTGCGTATCCAGCCGAAAACCCCCGACCAACCCGCCGATATGGCGGCCACCGTTGAAACCGAGGTGAAACCATGAACGAAACCATTAAAGTACGCGCCGCCGACGGCCTGCAAGTGCCGCTGGAAGGCAGCCCGCACGAATACATTAACGGCCAGGAAACCGTTACCGTACCCGATACCGCCTATTACCGCCGCTGTATCGAATACGGCGACCTTGTGGCCGTAACCGAAGACACCCAACCCGCGAAAGGCAGCAAATAATGGCATCCGCAAACATCAATTTCGAAAAAATCCCCGCCAGCACCCGCAAGCCGGGCGTGTACGCCGAGTGAAACACCAAGCTGGCCGTGCGCAACCTGCCCACCAACAAACAGCGCGTGCTGATTGTGGCGCAGCACAACAATCCCGCCTTGGGTGGGCTTACCGAGCTGGAGAGCGTGTTTTCCGCCGCCGATGCGGCCGCCAAATACGGCGCAGGCAGCATGGCTCACCTGATGGTTACTGCCGCGATTAAAGCCTATGCCTATGCCGATTTAAGCCTGATTACCGTAGCCGACAACAAGGCCGGAGTGGCCGCCGCCGGCAAAATTACCTTAAGCGGTACTGCCAATACCCAAGGCGTGTTGCGTGTGAGCATTGCCAATGCCGACACTTTAACCATCGGCATCGGTGCCGAAGACACCGCAGCCACCGTTGCCGCCGCCGTTAAAGCCGCCATCGATGCCGTGCCCGATTTGCCGGTTACCGCCACCGTTTCCGAAGCAGTGGTGACGCTTACCGCCAAAAACAAAGGTACGACCGGCAACGCCATCCGCATCAAAACCAGCAATACCGCCGAAGGCATTACCGCCGCCGTTACCGCCATGACTGGCGGCGATGCCAATCCCGATATTGCCGCCGCGCTCAATGCAGTGGTTGCCGAAGGCCACCACATCATCGCCTGCGGTATCAACGACGAAACCAACCTGCTGAAACTGCGTGCCCATTTGGATACCGTAGCCAGCCCGATGGAAAAACGCTGGGCAATCGGCGTATACGGCCAAACTGGTACGCTGGCGCAAGCCACCACCTTGGCAGGCCGTCTGAACCACGGCCATATCGTCAGCGCGTGGTATCGCGGCACACCCAGCCTGCCTTGCGAGCTGACCGCCGCCTTTGCCGCCGTGATGGCGAGCGAAGAAGACCCCGCCCGCCCGTTGAACACGCTGGCCTTAAACAGCATCGGCGTGTGCGAAAGCAAAGACAAAACCATGCGCACCGAGCAGGAAAACGCCCTTTATAACGGCGTTACCCCGATTGAAACCAGTCCGGCCGGTACGCAGGCGCAAATCGTGCGCGCCATCACCACCTACACCAAAACCGCCAACGGCACGGCAGACGAAAGCCTGCTCGACGTGACCACCGTGCGCACCCTGATTTATGTAAGCCGCGCCTGCGTCGACCGCATCGCTCTAAGATTCCCGCGCGACAAATTGAGCGACCGCACCCCGCCGCGCGTGCGCAGCGAACTGATTGACGTATTGATGCGCTGCGAAGAGCTGGAAATTTTGGAGCGCGTGGAAGAAAACCTGCCGAAACTGATTGTGGAACGCGACCCGCAAAACACCGGCATGTTGAACTGCCGCATTCCCAGCGATGTCGTCAACGGCCTGCATGTAGTAGGTATGGTTGTAGATTTATATTTGTAAGAAAGGCTGAAACATGAGTACCGAATACGTTGGCAGCGTCATCCTCTATCTGGGCGCGAACGAAGTCGAAGTAACCAAAATCGACGTGAAAGACAACACCGGCAAAAAGCCTGTGAAAACCATGAACCGCACCCGCCGCGTCAAAGGCTTTACCCGCGGTGTCGGCCAATACGACATTACCTTTACCGCCGTGGTGCCGACTGACGGCACGGCGGTGGACTGGGCAAAGATCGACGACGCCAAAATCAGCCTGGTTCCCGACGTGGAAGGCGCGCGTCCGACATCGTACCTCGGCTTCTGCGCCACCGAAGCGGGCGACAGCTATACCGTGGATAATGAGCTGGTGGTAGATGTAACCGGCTTTGCGATTCGGAAGGTGTTGGAGTAAGAAAAAAACAACAGATGAAACCCTGCTAAATGCAGGGTTTTTATTATAAAAATCAAAGGCTGGTGGATTTTTAGTGTTTTAAAAGAATGTTGGTTTAGTTAGAATTCCTACCTAACTTAATATGAATTAACATATTCGGAAGGTGGAGAAATGCGGGGAAGCAAAATGCAGCATACTATACGCATGGAACAATTCCAAATAGCATTTGTCCATGCATTGGCTGCCGTAAATGGTTGGCGGGTATCATCTATCTTTCCCGACTATGATGGGGTTGATATTTCAATCAGCGGGTCATGCCATGCTGACAACGGGTTTATGCCGCTTTTTACGGATCCGATTATCCATGTGCAATTGAAAGCCACAGCAGCATTACGGACATTGAAAAACGGGTTGCTGTCTTATGATTTGGAAGTTAAAAACTATAATCAGCTAATCGGAAATCGGTACAGCACGCATAGATATCTGTTCTTACTAGATATTCCGGAGCAATGTGAAGATTGGTGCGGTTTCACCTCAAGCGCAATAATGCTGCGAAATAAGTGTTATTGGGTATCTTTAAAGGACAATCCCCCAACCAGTAATGACAGTACCATTGCCATCAATATTCCTAAACATCAGGTATTAACACCTAAAGTGCTTGATGAAATAATGTATTCAGCAGCAGAAGGGAAAGTATATGTACACCGTTAACAATATCACTTTGCCAATGCTTACTAATTATTTAAAGCGACAAAAGTGGCAGAAATTAGATATAGCTTTAGATTTGCCTATTACTGTTTGGAAACATCCTGATTTTCCTACTGTAACTCTAAGAGTCCCTCAAGATGAAAGCCTGTTGGATTATGTATCGGCGATAGCACAGGTTGTCAGAGTTTTAGCCGAGACCGAACAATGCGATGAAGAAGAAATTTTAACTTCGCTACACAATCAAGATACCATCAGCATCAGGGTTATTGGCGATGATGTAGAGAATGGTACGATTCCGCTTAATGATGGCGCACTATTATTTCAAAGTGCGGAATCCATGATTAAATCGGCTGCCTCGAAAATATTTATTGGTGCAAAAAAAGGCATTAGCAAAAAACAAAGGATTAACGAATTTATGGAATCCGTTTTGTTGGGGCAGACACAAATTGGTAGTTACGCGATTAACATTATTACCCCCAAGACCATTCACGATACAAAACAACTAGATTTAGCCCCTGTACCTACTGGAAAAATGATAAATGATGCCATTTATAAAGCCTTAAGTGCTTTAAAAGCATCCGTTGAGAAATATAAAAAGGAAGATGATATTTTAGAATTTGCCCAAGCATCTGCAGATGGTGCCGATGCAGGAATCTGCCATGCGATTGTTCAAATGAGTGGGACAAATAAAGAGCGTGATGTAGAGATAAAATTAGCTGGAGAAAATACTACACACCCAAAATCCGAAAGGATCGTTTATTTTTCCGCTCAAGATATTGAGCCTGTACAGAAAGCTTACAACTATTTAACCGGTCGTGACTTTGTGATTAAAGGTGGGCACTATATTGGTCAAATTGTTGCCTTAAAAAAAGAGCCTGATAGCAATAGCGGTAAGGTTACCATCAATACGTTTGTGCAAGAAAAACCGAAGAAAGTATCTTTTATACTTTCCGGTGATGACTATGAACAAGCGATTGATGCACACAAAGCAAGCCACAAGACCTATGTTCAGTGTGTAGGTGATATACATTGCACTCGAACCAGTGCCGACTTGTTTAATTTGACTTCCTTTAGGGTCATTGAGCAACCACCTTTGTAGATAGATGGTTCACTGACCCACATCCATCCACTGAATGACCGCCCTTAAACGACAATCAAGCCTTGATTTATACAAGGTTTAACCAACGTTTAAGGGCTTTTTTATGTCTGAATTTTCCCCCGAACTCACCCGCGCCATCGGAGATTACGAATTGCGCGTTTCCCCCGATCTTAAAACCGTTTCAGGCCGTCTGAAGTACGGTATCTCTGTTGACGGCGCTGTCCATCGTGATTTTTCCATGCATCTGCTGACCGTGCGCGAAGATATGGCTATTGACCCAACGCTGGAGGGTCAGGCGCGTATGTTGGCAGCCTATTCGGCCTCTCTCGACCATATCGGGACGATCCAACCTGATGCTTTAACGCTCGACTTCTTGGCCGATGAGTTGGTCGCCACCGATTTTGACGCGCTTTATTTCGCACAAGAGCTGCTGGCAAAAAAGCGTCTGTCCGTTCAGCCCGTGCCGACCGCTACCGATACGCAGTCCTAAAGCTGGGGAGCTACGGTATCTCTGCCGACGATATCGGCAAGATGACTCAGCCGGAGCTTGAGGGATGGCTTAAACAGGCTGATTTGATTGACCGTGGCCGTACCGCTCCCGTGGTGCTGCCATGGTTTGCCCCATCGGCCAAAACCTCAGTTCCATCTGCATCTGGCGGACATACTCAAACTTTTATCAGTAAACGGAAGAAAAAATGAGCCGTAATACAGTCGAAGTAGTTGCCAAGTACCGAGATGAGGCCAGTGTCGGTCTGCGCCGCTTGGTAACCGGGGCCAACCGTACGATGCAGATTCAAAGCCGTGCGGCATCATCTTCCGGCAGGCAACAACAGCTGATGCATGCAGCTGCCGCCCGTTTGGGCATCCGCACAGAGCGTGAAATCCGCCGTGAAATCCAACGTACTCAAGCAGCCTACAACGCAATGGCCAAAAGCGGCCGTGCTTCGCACAATGAGCTGGCGCGAGCCGCTCAACAGACGCGCAGCCGTATTCGAGAATTAAATGCTGAAATGAACAGCGGCAGCCGTTTCAACCGCATGGTTCAAGGCGGTAAAAGTTTGGCACGCGGCGCGACTTCGGTTGCCGCCGGTGTGATGGCTGGCGGTTATGTATTGGCTCAGCCGGTCAACCGGACAATGGACTATGACACGGAGCTGCGTCACGCGACCAATACCATGTATGCAGGCAAAAGTATTGAGGAAAAGCGCGCAGGCATGGCGGAAATTAATAAAACGGTCAATGATGCCGCTTATCTTGGCGGAACATCTAAGGAAGCAGCCTTGCAGGCGATGAATACCATGGTGGCCAGCGGTTCATTGAGTGATGCTGCCGTGAAGCAGATGTTGCCAACCGTAATGAAGACAGCACTGGCCGCCAATGCGGATGCCGATGATATTGCCAATATTGTGACTAAAGCGAAGCAGGCAGGGTTTAAAGAAGCCGATATTCCTGCATTGCTTGACCGAGCAATGCAATCGGGCGCAGATGGCGGTTTTGAACTGAAAGACATGGCGCGATGGCTGCCGCAACAGTTGGCGGCAATGAAGTCTGCAGGTATGGGCGCGACACTGGATAATTTCAGCAGTTTGTTAAATGCCAACCAATTGGCGTTTATGACTGCAGGCAGTACAGACGAAGCCGGTAACAACCTGGTCAACCTGCTGGCGAAAATCAGCAGTCAGGACATCGTTACTAAGGCAAAGAAAATCGACATTAACGGCCAAGAGGGTTTTGACTTTACGGCCAGTATGAATAAGCGTCAGGCCGCCGGCATGAACTCGCTGGACGCTTTGGTCGATATTGTCAGTGAAATCGTGAGTAAGGATGAAAAGAGCGCGGCATTAATGAAACAAATGGCCGCTGCTCAAGGCGATGAAGCTAAGTTGGCTTTACTGGAAAACCAGAAAGCTTTGGTTGACGGTACGGCTGTCGGCCAGTTGGTTTCAGACCGCCAAGCCTTGATGGCGTTGCTCTCGCTAATCAACAACAAGCAAGAAGCCGCACGACTGCAGCAAGGACAGGCCAATGCCACCGGTGCAGTAGATGGTGCTTATCAATTTGTAGCCGACGGCTCCGGGTTCAAAAAAGAACAGCTCAAAACGGCATATAGCGAAGCCGAATATGGCGCATTCTCAAGCTTTACCGACATGGTGGCCGATAAGCTCAAGGGCATTGCCGACTGGGCCAGAGGTAATCAGGAGACCGCGCAAACAGCAGTGGCGGCAGGACAAGGTGCCGCAGCGGTATCGGCGACCGTTGGCGCAAGTTCAATGGTAAGCGGCGGATGGCGGTTCTTCCAAGGCGGTCAAGGTGTTACCGGTGCCGGCCGTTTCCTGCCGTCCGCAGGCTCAATGGGTGCCTTTGCTTTAGGTGCTGCTCCGTTGGCCACTATGGGCGGCGTAACACATTTGGCGGGTCAACGGGATAAATATGACGACTGGAGTAAGCCGTTGGTGGCATTCGCCGACCGCTTACAATCGTTTTTACCTGATTTTATGTCGTCTGCCAAAAACGAATACATGAGAAAACGGGAGGAATTGGGTGGGAATAACTCTCCGCTAGACAGCCCTGTTCTCAAAGAGAGTATGGCGCAGCTCAGCCAATCTGCACAAACCAATCAGCAAGCCAGCCAACAATATGTCACAGCAGCAACTGAAAATCAGGCTGCAACCGCCCAGCTTACCAATGCGGCCTCCCAGATGACTGCAGCGGCGGCGCAAATGCAGGCGGCGGCAGGTAAGCCGATTCCCGTTACAGTCACCGTTCAAAACGGCAATATTATGGCCTATATTAATCAAGCGGCAGCGCGTGCGGCGGCAAAAAATTAAGGAACCGCAATGAGTTGGAAAGATACTTTACTTGATGCCAGTTTCAAGGGCGTCGGCTTTGATGTAATCGATGATGCGTTGCGTGGTACACACGCCTTGGCTGAACACGAATATCCTTTTGTTCAGGGGGCGGACATTGAAGATACCGGTGTGTCGGCAATGGATATGAGCCTGACGGCGGTATTGTGGGGTGACGATTATGAAGGCCGCCTGCAAAGCCTGCTGAACGTATTGCGCGAAACGGGAGCAGGCGAACTAATCCACCCGATTTACGGCAGCGTGCCAGATTGCGTGGTGGCAGATTTTGAAGCCGCGCACAACGAAGAAAACCCCGATTACTGCACCGTGCGGATGACCTTTAAGCAAAGTGTCAAAGCCGCGCCGTTTTTTGACCGTGAGTTACCGTCTGCTCTGGCCGATGAAATCGACTGGCTGGCAGATTTGGCCGCTTGGCAGGGTTTTGAGGTTTTTCAGACGGCCTTGGGCAAGATTCAGAAAACTCAAAGCCGTTGGAACGCATTTCATGCCACAGTATTAACGGCCGTCGTCGTTATGTATGGTCAGGTCAACGGCGTATTTACTGGCTCAATGAATCTTCTTAACAGCCCGCGTGTATTGGCGGCGGAGCTGAAATCAGTATTCGGTGTGTTGGCAAATATGCACCTCATCGGTAAAAGTGGGCTGGATGGCTGGCGTGATATGGTCGGCGGGGTATCAAAAGCCGCCGCTACACCCTGGCAAGTCAGTCGTGGGGCGGAAGGCAGCGTTTCGGCAATAGATTTAATTCAGCGTGCAAAAGTTGAAGATGTCGCTGCTTTCACAGCGTTTACCGCAACTGTTGGAGCGTGTGCTTTGGCAGAACAGGCCGCAGATATTCTGGCAACACAAATTGATGCGCCAACTTTAACGCCCGTGGAAATCTCACGCCTATTATCCGATACCCATGCTGCTTTGCAACGCACGCTGGCCGCAAACCGTATTTTGGCAATGATGTTGGCAGATGAAGCAAAGGCCGAGAAGATGGCTTATTCTCTGCTAAGGTTATATCAAACACCGGCAGACAGTGCTGATGATGTGTATCGCCGCATTGAGGCTGCCGGCCTGTTGCCGCAAACGCCATATCTTGAAACTGCCGCCGAACTGACTGAAAGTTTGCGTAATACGGCGCACAAGCTGCAAAAACAGGCTTTTGCCGTTTTGGATATGCGCCCTCCGTTAGTGCAGAAAATTGTAGGACGTGATACCAGCCTGTACCTGTTGGCTTTTGAATGGTATGGCGATTACAGCCGTTTTGGCGAGTTGTTGCGTCTGAATCCGCAAATCCGTCATCCGAACTTTCTCAGTAAAGGAGAGGTGTTAAATGCCTACGCCAAATAATACCGTCACTCTGATGATTAACGGTAAAACCCATGGGCAATGGACGAACTACGACATTGTGTCTGACCTTCTGACCCCCGCCGATGATTTTAGTGTCACTCTGGGCCGTCCGGTAGATGCAGTCCCGACTGCAGTGAAAGAAGGCGATAAAGTAGAAGTCCGTATTGGTGGAGATACGGTATTAAGCGGCCGTATCGACCGTGTGCACACTACGACAGAGAAAGGCAATAAAACGCTGACCATCCAAGGCCGAGATGATGCCGGTATCCTGTTAGACTGTTCTGCGCCGTTGTTTAATGCGCAGGATATGGATTTAAACCAAATTATTGAAAAAATCGTCAAGCCTTTGGGTTTGTCAAAAATCCGTATCGATGCAGCTAAAACCAATAAAACCCATAAAGTACAAATCGAGCCTGGAAGCCGTGCATGGGATGCCTTGACGCAATATGCCGAAGCCAACGGGGTATGGCCTTGGATGGAACCTGACGGCACGTTGGTTGTCGGTGGTCCTGACTACACCACAGCACCTGTTGCCGAGTTGGTCTTACGGGTCAGTGGCGACAATAACAATATCAAGCGCCTGGAAGTCGAGCGCAATATGGCCGCTCGGTACAGTGAGGTCACGGTATTGGGACAAAGCCATACCGGCAAGCACAATATCAAAGCGACGGTGAAAGATGAATCCCTTAAGCTGAGCCGGCCTTTAATTGTGACAGAGCCTGATGTTGACAGTCAGGCGGAAGCGGAACGTAAAGCGAAGAAACGCCTGGAGGACAGCCGCTTGGAAGGCTTGACCATCACGGCGGTGGTACAGGGACACCGAACCGATGACGGTACTTTGTGGCAACCGGGTCAGCGAATCAATGTATTGAGCGAACCGGACGGCATCGACGCGGTGTATTTTCTGATGGCAAGAACCTTTGTTGGTGGCAGAGGCCAAGGCACGGAAACCATATTAACGCTTAAAGAAGACGGTGCATGGGTGTTGGATGCAGATCCTCCTAAGAAAAAACAAGGCGCAGGCAAAAAAGACGCACACAAGCCGTCTGAAAATAGAAAAGCCAACGGTCAAGCACCAGTCAAGCCGAAGAAACGCCGTCAAGCTAAAAAGCCAAAACAGGAATTGCAGGTTATTTAAATGGATATTAAAACCATAGATAAGCGTATCAAACAGGCGTTTAACACTGTCCGGCAGGGCTTTCGCGGAAAGGTTGCCAGAGTCCAGGCAGGTGGCGGTGTGCAAAAAATCCAAGTCGAAGGCTTGGACGGCGAAACCGTGCAAGACTTGGAGCATGCCGAAAACTTCGGTTTTACCAGCAATCCGCCCGCAGGCAGCGATTGCGTCGTCGTACCCTTGGGCGGTAAAACCAGCCACGGTATTATCGTTACCACTACAAACGGCGCGTACCGCATTACCGGTTTGTCTGATGGCGAAACGGCGGTTTATAACGCTGACGGTGCCAAGATGATGTTAAAAAAGGGGCGTGTCATTGAGATTGACTGCGATAAATTAAATATTAAAGCACCTGGCGGCGTAAATATCACTTCAGAAAAGGTCGAATGTTCTGCGGTGTTGACTGCGCAAGGTCAAATCAACGGCAATGGCGGTATGGCCGTGCAGGGCGGTAGCGGTACGACATTTACCGGCAACGTGGACATGGTCGGCGATTTGAATACTACCGGCGCATTAACCAACAACGGTAAAGATGTCGGCAGCACCCACAAACACACTGAGACCAACGGTTCGGAAACCGGAGAAGTCATTTAAACCGCCTTTAAAGGCCGTCTGAAAATCCTTATCGGGTCTTTAGGCGGCTTTCTATAGTTGTCTGACATCCATTCGCTCAAAGAAAGGGCGTCCATATCCGAAAATTCCGGTATGGACGCTTTACTTAATCCCGCCACCGGCGACTACCTACTCAACCAATCCGCGCAAGGCATCGAAAACGAAGTCTATGTGCGGCTGGTTACCCCGCTTGGCAGCTACTGGGCAGAGCCCGCGCTGGGCAGCCGCCTGCACGAATTGCGCCGACAGAAAGACCTGCCGCGCATGGCGGTGCTGGCCAAGCAGTATGCCGAGCAGGCTTTGCAGCCGATTTTAGATGCTCACCGCGCCCGCCGTATCAATGTGGCTGCCTCTTTGGCACGGCGCGGCCGGCTGCGGCTGAATATTGCGGCGGTGGATGCAAGCGGCCGGAGTTTGAATTTAATCCACGAGGTGCGGCTGGCATGAAAACCAAAAACTTTGAGCAACTGCGCAGCGACTACCTGCGTGATTTGAGCAACCAACAGCCTGTCGCCCACACCCATCCCGGCAGCGACAATTACGCCCGTGCCACCGCTTTGGCCGCACTGGCCGAGGGGCAATACCGGCATCAAGAGTGGATTTTGCGGCAGGTGTTTGCCGATACGGCGGACACCGCCTATTTGGAGCGCCATTGCGCCATGTACCGCATTTGGCGCAAAGCGGCTGCCGCAGCGGCGGGCAGCATCCGCATCAGCGGCGCGCCCAATACCGTTCTGCCTGCCGGGCTGGTGGCCCAAGTGGGCGACATTGCCTATCAAACCAGTGCACTAGGTCAAATCGACGGCAGCGGTCAGGCATTGATTGCCTGCCACTGCCTGAGCACCGGTTCTGCCGGAAACCAGCTGGACAACACTCCGGCCAAACTGCAAAGCCCGCCTGCCGGCATTGATGCCGATGCTGTGCTCACCAGCATGGTGGGCGGCACCGATATCGAGAGCGATGCCGCGCTGTTGGGCAGGCTGCTGTCGCGCCTGCGCCAACCTCCTGCCGGCGGCAACGCTTACGACTACTACCGCTGGGCGATGGATGTGCCGGGCGTGGAGGCGGCCTTTGTGTACCCGCTGCGGCGCGGCTTGGGCACGGTGGACGTGGCCATCCTCACCGCTTCCGGCCTGCCCTCGCCCGATGTGGTACGTGCAGTACAGCAGTATATCGACGAGCGCCGCCCGGTTACCGCCAAAAACGTGCAGGTGATGGCGCCGCAACGCGTGCCGCTCAATGTATCGGTGCGCGTATCGCTGACCGACGGCTACACCCTGCCTGCGGTCAAAGATGCCGCCGCCCGCGCCTTGTCAGCCTATTTCGCGACCATCAAGCCGGGCGACACCGTCTATAAAAGCCATATCGAGGCACTGATTAGCGATACCCCGGGCGTGCGCGACCGCGTGCTCGACAGCCCGGCCGCCAACCAAAACGCCACCATCACCCCGCACATCCAATGGCTCGCCTTGGGCATGTTTGAGATGACCCTGTTATGACCTACGCCGACCTGCTCCCCCTCTACTATCCGCCCGTCAGCTACGACGTGCGTGCCACCCGGCAGGCCGCCGAACGGCAGGCGGAAGCCGCCATATTCGACGGCGTGCAGGCACAGTCGGCACAGCTGCTGGCTGCCGCCTATGCCCCCACTGCCGGCGGCGATATCGCACGCTGGGAGCGCCTGCTCGGCATCAATCCGCCGCAGCCCGACAACTACGCCCGCCGCGTGGCCGATGTGCTGGCCAAACTCAATGAGACCGGCGGCCTGAGCATCCCGTATTTCATCCGGCTGGCCGCCGCCGCAGGTTACACCATCACCATCAGCGAGCCGCAGCCCTTCCGCGCTGGTGTAAACCGTGCCGGCGACCGCCTCGCCCGCGAAGACATCATGTGGGTGTGGTGGGTGGACGTGGCCGCTCAATCGCAAACCGTGTGGCGCTTCCGCTCCGGCTCCGGTACTGCCGGCAGCCGCTTGAGCCAATACAGCGATGCCGTGATCGAGAGCCTGTTCAACCGCCTCAAACCCGCCCACACCGCCATCCGATTTACCTACCGCTAAAGGACGATTTATGCATCCCATCGAAACCCCCGACAAGACCTTCCACGACGGCGACGGCGTGAGCGAGCTCGGCACCATCCTACCCGCGTGGTGGCTCAATCAGATTCAGGCCGAGCTGCTGGCCGTGCTGACTGCGGCCGGTATCCGGCCCAATAAGGCTAAAACCAACCAGCTTGCGGATGCAATCAAACAGATATTCAGCGGCGCAGTGGTAAACAACCTGACATCCGCCGATGCCGATAAGCCTTTGTCGGCGGCAATGGGTAAAAAATTAGCCGAACAAAGCGTTGTCTACCAAAGCTGGGCAACGGAGCAAATTGCGGGCAAAGCTAATAAGTCAAGTACGCGGGCAGGTTACGGCATTACCGACGCTTCGGAGGTTGCCGTTTTGACAGGGCAGCTTAATCACGGCAGCACAATACCGCTGCCGCCCGGATACCGCGAGGATCAATGTAAGTGGTTAGTGTCAATGGCCGAGGACGACCCCAACTATACCAGCTGGGATATAAGCGAGGGCGGCTTATCAAAACACTACTACTACCGATGCTACACACGCGGCCGCACCGTGACCGCCCAAGTCTATCATGGCAGTAGCGATCAAAATCCCAATAGCAATTACCAAGGATGGTTGCCGGGCAAAGTTAATTACATTTGCATCGGCATTAAATAAACTTGAACTGCAGGAGTAAAAATGACTTGGCATATTTTTAATTCAGACGGCCATCACATCGGCACCTGCGACCACGAGCCGAATCACGAGGATTTGGCCGACCGTGGCGAAACCGCCTACTACTACCAACATAACGGGCGAGGCACATTAATCGTCAAAGATGATGCTGTTGCAGTTATCCCGCCTGCACCCAGTCGTTACCACGTTTTGCAAGACGGCGAGTGGGTATTAACGACGGATGCGGCGGCAAAACAGCTTGATGATGTAAAGGCTGCCAAGCTGGCCGAAATCAACCGCGCCGCCCAAGCCTGTATCGACCAAGCGGCAGGACTAAACAGAGTGCCCGATTTTGAGGTCGCAACGTGGACAATCCAAGCCCTAGAGGCAAAGGCATGGCACGCCGATAACGCCGCCGCCACGCCTACGCTGGATGCGATTGCGGACGCTCGGGGTGTGCCGGTAGACGTGCTCAAGCAAAAAGCTTATGAAAAGGCGATTAAGTTTGAGATGTTGACCGCCCATATAGCCGGTTTGCGACAAGCCGCCGAAGACAAAATCTACGCTGCCAAAACCCCCGAAGATGTTGCCGCCGTGCAATGCGATTTTTGCACCACACCGCCATCACAAACTACAACGACCGAGGTGGTAGATGAGTAATCACAAGGTGTATTTAGCTTTGTATAAGGGCAAAAAAGAGGGCCGCGGCCTCAAAGTAAGATGGGCGCGGTTTAGAGACTGGCTTGTGCGTACCGTAACCCGCAGTCCATACAGCCATTGCGAGATAGCCGTAACAGTCCATCCTAAAATACTTTACACATGCTACTCCGCCAGCGCCCGCGATGGCGGCGTGCGCTGCAAAGTGATGGCGCTGCCGGCCGAAAAATGGGATTTAATCCCCTTGCCGGAAAGTTGTATCCAGTCCGCCGTCGGTTTATATGCCCGCACACAAGGCGCACGTTATGACTGGTCGGGCGCAATCGGTACGGTACTCAAAACCCCGCCCAGCAAAGGCCGCTGGTTTTGCAGCGAATGGTGCGCTCAAGCATTCGGCCTTATCAAGCCGTGGCGGTATTCTCCGCAAAAATTAGCGATGGCAGTAAAAGGAGATTGATGCAGATTTAAACAAATCGGAAGAAATAAAACTGGTAAAGCCAGTGGAGAGTTGGTCGTATGTAATTGGTAAAATAAAAAGCGACGGTATCGTCGCTTTTCTTATTTCTCATCATCCGATATAGTGCAAAAGCTGGCGAAACTTCGCAGAGCCTAGAGTGCAAAAGTTACTGCAACAAAGTGCAAAAGTCGGCGGCGGCTTACATCCAGCTAAACACTTCCTAAAATAAAAACCAAAACAAAAGGCCGTCTGAAACCTGATTTCCAGATTTCAGACGGCCTTTATTTTTAACAATCGATTTTAAAGCCGATTATGCGCCGCGTTTTTCCAAAGCAGCAACGGCAGGCAACTCTTTGCCTTCCAAGAACTCAAGGAACGCACCGCCGCCGGTAGAGATGTAACTGATTTGATCGGTTACGCCGAATTTGGCAATCGCCGCCAAAGTGTCGCCGCCACCGGCAATCGAGAACGCATCACTTTGGGCAATCGCTTCGGCCAATACTTTGGTACCGCCGGCAAATTGGTCAAATTCAAACACGCCGACCGGGCCGTTCCATACAACCGTACCGGCAGCTTTGAGCAAATCGGCCAAAGCAGCGGCGGATTTCGGGCCGATGTCCAAAATCATGTCATCTTCGGCAACGTCGTCAATGTCTTTCACCACAGCTTCCGCATCGGCGGCAAAGGCTTTAGCGACAACCACATCGGTCGGCAGCGGAACAGAGCCGCCTTTGGCCGCCATTTTCGCCATAATTTTTTTGGACTCTTCCACCAAATCGTGTTCGGCCAAAGATTTGCCGATGGCTTTGCCTTCTGCCAACAGGAAGGTATTGGCAATGCCGCCGCCGACGATGAGTTGGTCGACTTTGTCGGCCAAAGATTCGAGGATGGTCAGTTTGGTAGACACTTTGCTGCCGGCAACAATGGCGACCATCGGATGAGCCGGTTGTTTCAGGGCTTTGCCCAAAGCGTCGAGTTCGCCCGCCATCAACACGCCGGCGCAGGCAACCGGTGCGGCTTGGGCAACGGCTTCAGTCGAAGCTTGGGCGCGGTGGGCGGTACCGAATGCGTCGTTGACGAACACGTCGCACAAAGAAGCGTAGGCTTTGCCCAGCTCCAAGTCGTTTTTCTTCTCTCCTTTGTTGATGCGCACGTTTTGCAACATCACCACATCACCAGCGTTCAAGGTCGGTTTGTTTTCACGCCAGTCGTTCAATACTTTCACGTCTTTGCCCAACAGTTTGCCCAAATGCGCGGCAACAGGCGCCACATCGTCTTCAGGATGGAATTCGCCTTCGGTCGGACGGCCGAGGTGGGTCATCACGATCACAGACGCGCCGTTGTCCAAGCAGTATTTAATGGATGCGAGCGAAGCGCGGATACGGGTGTCGTCGCTGATGTTGCCGTCTTTGAACGGCACGTTCATATCGGCGCGGATCAGAACGGTTTTGCCTTGAACATTTTGTTCGGTCAGTTTCAAAAATGCCATGATGATTCCTTTGTGATGGTTGGAAACGGGAATGTTTGGGATTATCCGCGAATGAGGGGCGACGGTAAAGATTGGCAACGGCCGCGCTTGATGTGAATCAGCAGATAAGGCCCGGGCCGTCTGAAACATTCGGCCAATCTTTCAGATTTTCCGCTATACTTTGGCGATTGATTTTCATTTTACGGATTAAACCATGTTACGCCGAATTGCTTTAATGCTTGCCTTCGCGCTGCCTGCCGCCTCATGGGCGCAGACGCTTTCTGAAACCCTGCCCAACGGTCTGAAAATCATCGTCAAAGAAGACCACCGCGCGCCTGTGGCCGTTTCGCAGATTTGGTACAAAATCGGCAGCGTGGATGAAAAACCGGGTAAAAGCGGCCTGAGCCACGCTTTGGAACACATGATGTTTAAAGGTACGAAAGACGTTCCCTCCGGCGAATTCAACCGCCGCGTGTCCGAGCTGGGCGGACAAAACAATGCCTACACCAGCCGCAATGAAACGGTGTATTACGAAAACGTCGCCGCCGCCAACCTGCCCGAGATTCTGAAGCTCGAGGCAGACCGCATGCACAACCTCAACTTCAGCGACAAAGAATTCCTCAACGAGATGAACGTCATCCGTGAAGAACGCCGCCAGCGCACGGAAGACACGGCCGACGGCAAAATGTGGGAACAAGCCTATCTTGCCGCCTTTACCCAACCGTCCATGCGCGCCTCCGTCATCGGCTATATGAAAGATTTGCACACCCTAAAAGCCGACGACCTGCGCGCGTGGTACAAACAATATTACGCGCCCAACAATGCCGTATTGGTCATTGTCGGCGATGTCGATGCTAAACAAACGCTTCAGACGGCCGCCAAACTCTTTGGCGATATTTCGGCCAAAGCCCAGCCGCCACGCAACAAACTCCATACCGAACCCTATTTGCGCAAGCCTGTTACGGTCAAAGCCACTTCTCCGGTCACACACCAGCCGCTGATTGCCATCAACTTCCGTGTGCCGAAACTCCAAAAATTCGACGACGCAATGCCTTTTGCCCTCGACGTCCTCTCCGATATTTTGGCAGGCAACGCGTCCAGCCGTTTTGACAAAAACCTCGTGCGCGGCAAGCAAACCGCATTGAACGCAGGAACGCATTACGACATCATCAGCCGTGAAATGCCGCTGTTCAGCGTAATGGCCATGCCTGCCGAAGGCGTGAAAACCGATACTCTGATTGCCCAGCTGCGCCAAGAAATCAAAGACATTGCCGACAACGGCGTTTCCGAAGAAGAATTGCAGCGCGTCAAAACCCAAGCAGCGGTCAACGAAATCTACGCCAAAGACTCCATGTCTTCCCAAGCCTCCATGATGGGCCGCCTCGAAGCGCGCGGTTTCCAATATACCGACGAACAAGAAATCCACCGCCGCCTGCAGGCAGTCAGCGCGCAAGAAGTACAGGCTGCCGCCCGGATGTTGACCGACGAACGCATGAGCACCGTCATCATCGAGCCGCAAAAACCTGCCGCCGCGCCAAGCAAAAAAACTGCCAAACGCCGATAAACATCAGGCCGTCTGAAAGCCCATACCCTTTCAGACGGCCTTAACAGAAAGCCACAACATGAAACCCACCCTGCTCACCCTTGCCCTACTCCTGCCCTTAAGCGTCCAAGCCGCCACCGACATCCAACGCTGGCGCAACCGCGACGGCACCCAAATCCTCCTTGTCGAACGCCACGAAAACCCCATCATCGACCTTGAAGTCAGCTTCAAGGGCGCAGGCAGCGTCGCCAATCCGGACGGCAAAAGCCAAGTTGCCGAATTTACCGCCGCCCTCCTGACCGACGGTACCCAAGAGCTGGACGAAGAAGCCTTCAATGCCGAAGCCGACAACATCGGTGCGCACATCAGCAGCGACAGCAATGCCGAAAGCGCATCCGCAGGCTTCCGCAGCCTCAGCAAAGCCGACATCCGCGACAAAGCCGCCAACTTGCTCAACCACTCGCTGACCCGTCCGCGTTTTGACGAAGCCGTTTTCCGCCGCCGTCAAATCCAATCCATTACCGGCTTGCAACAACAGGAAACCACCCCCGACTACACCGCCACGCGCGAACTGACCAAACTCATCTACCCAAACCACCCCTACGGCAGCGGCGCAAACGTAACCGTTGACAGCCTCAAACGCGTTAGTCTGGACGACATCCGCGCCTTCCACCGCACCCACTACGGCAAAGACAACGCCATCGTCGCCATCGTCGGCGACCTCAACCGCAAACAGGCAGAGCAACTGGTCGAGCGCGTCCTCAAAGACCTGCCGGCCAAAGCCACCGCAACCCACGCCATCCCGCCCGTTCCCAAACAAACCGCCCAACGCCGCGACATCCCCTTTGCCGGCACGCAGGCACAAGTCCTGCTCGGCACTTCCCTCTTCAAACGCCATGACCCCGACTATTACGCCCTCGTTGCCGGCAACTACATCCTCGGCGGCGGCGGTTTCGACAGCCGCCTCATGAAAGTTTTGCGCGACCAACACGGCTACACCTACGGCGTATACAGCAGCCTCGCCCCGGCGACAGAAGAAGGCACGTTTACCGTTTCCTACTCCACCCAAAAGAAAAACACCAAAGCCTCACTGGCTGACACCCAAGCCGTCATTGAACAGTTTATCGCCGAAGGCCCAACCGAAGCCGAGCTGAAACAGGCCAAAGCCAACATCGTCGGCGGCTTCCCCCTGCGCTACGACTCCAACGACAAACTGCTCAACTACCTGAGCCTGATCGGCCTCTACGACCTGCCCAACGACTACTTGGAAGCCTACCCCAAAGCCATCAACAGCCTGACCGTCGAACAAGTCCGCGACGCATGGCAACGCCGCGTCAAATTCAAAGACCTCAACATCGTCGTTGTCGGCGCAGAATAAAACGCTTTAAAACAACAGGCCGTCTGAAAGATTTTTCAGACGGCCTTTAGCTTTGTTTAAAATCAATCAAACCATTTGTAGATAATTGGTAGAATTTAAGTCCTCTTTTTACATTTTCTTTTGATTTTACTTAAGAAATCCTCGCTCCATGTGATTGGGATTGCACGATTTGTTTTTGTTGCTCCTCATATTCAATTTGTTGTGCTGTTTGCTGAATTTGGCTCAGGCTTTCCTCTACCGGCGTCTTAGCCGCTTCCCACATATCTACAGAAGCCATTATTAATCCGGGGGCTTTGTGTCCGATCAAGACTTCCCCATTACCTTTAATATTGATTAAAGACACATCACTCATCTTGTTTGTATAAGCCACTGAAGCTAACGACATCGCAATATTGTCCAAACTATTTGCATCGTAAACGATGTTTTTCTGGGCACAAAAATCAGCAAAAATCTGTTTCCCTTGATGATAGATTTTTTGGGCGTTTTGCGGCATATCCTCAATAGTTAAAGCCGTTGGTTTATCAATATCCGCCGCGTATTGATCGCGTTCATCCCTTTCATCCAAAGACATCATATTCGGATCTTTTTCGATAAGGTCACGGGTTTTTTGGTACATTTCGTTGGCATTCTGCTCAATGTCTCGCCAACGCCCCAGCAGGCTTTTATCATATAAGGCTGGTGATTTTTTCAGCTTATTAAATAACCCTCCTCCTTGACGAAACAGAAGAATACCTGTTTCTTCCATCAGAATATCTGGTTTTTCTTGGTTCGATTTCTCCGATTGGAGTCTTTTGAAGTCCTTATCCGTAATATTGACAAATGGCAGCTTGTCGGTATCGGTATAGACAAGGGGCACAGCCCTGCCTATACCTTTCGGATCAATAACTTTCTTGAACCCGGCGTTTGCCGTATCTACCATCATTTTTAGCATCCTGCCCGAAGCGTCTTGGGAAGATGAACCACCGATAAAGTCGAAGTTGTCGTCTTTGGGCGTGATTCTGAGGTTGCGGATTTCGCGGCTGCCATCCGGTCGGACGAAGAATTGGAGTTTATCGATGTCAGCTTTGGTAACTGTTACCTGCGTTGATCCGAAGATAAAGGCACGTTCGACGTAATCGGAGGATGATGTGTCTATACCGTATTGAGAGATAGAGACGGTGAAACCTTGACCTGTTCTAGGGTTAAACATAGAAGTTTTAATTTCTTCAAATCTTTTTTTCCCATAAATTTGATTGCCAATTTCATCAAAAGAATAGGGCTGTACTTTAGCTGGTAATTTTTCATTGAAAAATTTTTCAAACATTTTAAAATCAGCAGCCGATGCATACTTTCCTGCCCCATTTTTCATATAATCAACCGCATCAATTTCAACCGAAGTACGATTGGCATTAGTTATCGCTGATTGCATATCTTCACGACGAGGCGGTACGGATGTATTCCATAAATAATGCGATAAAATTCTATCTATGGTTACTTCTGATACACTTAATGATTTTTTGCTGTCTGACATAATATTTCTATTGGATATAGGTTAATAAATATAATGTGGCTGCCACAATACATCGCCACAATTATTCATGAATAATATATATGAAAAATCAATCTGATAAGTTTTTTCTTTATTCTCATCCCATTGAGGCAATCCCGGACTGACTTCTGAATAACTAAAATAAAAATTACCAACTCCATAATTTCCAATGTCGATATTTTTTGGTATCTCACTTTCTGGAAACGTTGATGCTCCTTCTAAATAAGTAATCAACGTATTATTTTTTATTATCGGGGCAGCTTCTTTGGTACTTAAAACTTTACAGCAGTCAGAGCCATAAATGCTTGCTCCTCCATGATTATATCCTCTGATAATCAATGAAAAACCTTTACTTTCATAATGTTCCAAATATTTTTTTAAATCATCCGGTTGTTTAATTTCATATTTTAAATACTTTGCCAGCAACGTCCCATCCATCGGGTCTTTCTCCGCCAAAAACATCCTGTCCCATTGCTCATTGGTGTAATCTTGCGGGACAAACCAGACGCTACAGGCCTTTTCGTGACGTACGCAGTCTGCTCCCGTAGAATAATCCCGTCCGCCCTGATTGGTGGTTATATTAGCCTTATAAGCTTCAGCCTCCCCCAACAACCTACCTGCAAAACTGACCATTGCTTTCCTGTGTAATTCCTCTGGGGTGTAAAAATTCCTGTCCCGCCAGCAATAGCCTGCCCTGAGTTTTTCCCTGTATTCCTGTTCCGAAACTCCGTCAGGCTTGGGGTCTTTAGCAATCAATTCTTTCCAGTATTGATATTTGTCGGGCGCGGTATATTGATATATACCGAAGCCTGCTGCTGCCAATGCAGCGATTACCAGTAGGTATTTGTAGATTCTATTCATTTGATTGCCTTCAATTAATAATTAAGGTCGTCTGAAACTTTTCAGACGACCTTTTATCGTTTAAGCTAGGCTTTACTCAACCGTTACCGATTTAGCCAAGTTGCGCGGTTTATCCACGTCTGTACCGCGTGCAAGGGCGGCGTGGTAGGACAGGAGCTGCACGGGGATGGTGTGCACAATCGGCGAGAGTACGCCGACATGACGTGGGGCGCGGATAACGTGCACGCCTTCGGTGGCGTTAAAGTTGCTGTCGAGGTCGGCGAAGACAAAGAGTTCACCGCCGCGTGCGCCGACTTCCTGCATATTGGCTTTTACTTTGTCCAACAGGCTGTCGTTCGGGGCAATCACGACAACGGGCATGTTTTCGTCCACCAAGGCCAACGGGCCGTGTTTCAGCTCACCCGCAGGATACGCTTCGGCGTGGATATAGGTAATCTCTTTCAGCTTCAATGCGCCTTCAAGAGCGATTGGGAAGTGGATGCCGCGGCCCAAGAAGAGTGCACTGGTTTTCTTGGCAAATTTTTGCGCCCAAGCGGCGATTTGCGGCTCAAGGTTGAGAACGTGCTGAATGCTGCCCGGTAGTTGGCGCAATTCTTCGACGTATTCACGCGATTGCTCGTCGGAAACCAGACCGCGTTGTTTGCCCAAGGTAACGGCCAAGCCGAACAAGACAACCAGTTGGGTCGTGAACGCTTTGGTAGAGGCGACGCCGATTTCTGCGCCGGCGCGTGTGTACAGTACCAATTCGCTTTCACGCGGCAGGGCGGATTCCATCACGTTACAAATAGACAGGCTGTGTTTGTGTCCCAAGGATTGCGCGTATTTCAAGGCTTCCATGGTGTCCAAGGTTTCGCCGGATTGGGAAATGGTGATGACCAGTTGTTTCGGATCGGCAATTACGTCGCGGTAGCGGTATTCGCTGGCGATTTCCACGTCGGTTGGCACTTTGGCGATGGATTCGAGCCAGTATTTGGCGGTCAACGCGGCATAGTAGGACGTACCGCAGGCAAGGATTTTGATGCTGCGGATGCCGTCGAACACTTCGCGTGCGTTTGCTCCGAAGTTTTCGGGTTCGAAGCCGCCGTCCAGGAAGACTTCGGCAGTATCGGCGATGGCGCGCGGTTGTTCATGGATTTCTTTTTGCATGAAGTGGCTGTAAGGGCCCAACTCCAGCGAAGCGAGCGACAGTTCGGATACTTTGACGGTGCGTTGGGTTTCAGCACCGGTTTTGTCAATGAGTTTGTCGATGCCGTTTGCGCTTAGAAGGGCAATGTCGCCGTCTTCCAAATAGGCGATGCGGCGGGTGAAGGCGATGACGGCGGATACGTCGGAGGCGATGAAGGTTTCTTGGTCGCCCAATGCCACCAAGAGCGGGCAGCCCATGCGTGCAACGACCATTTCTTCGGGTTTGTCCTGCGCCATTACGGCGATGGCATACGCGCCGTGGAAACGGGCTGTGGCTGCGCGGACGGCTTCAAACAGTTTGCCGCCGTTTTGTGTGTATTCGTGATTGACGCTGTGGGCGATGACTTCGGTATCGGTTTGCGATTCGAAGGTGTAGCCCAAGGATTGGAGGCGTTCGCGTTCGGCTTCGAAGTTTTCGATGATGCCGTTGTGGACGACGGCAATCATGCCGCCGGAGATGTGGGGGTGGGCGTTGGGTTCGGTTACGCCGCCGTGGGTTGCCCAACGGGTATGGCCGATGCCGATATGGCCGAACACGCCTTTTTCGCGTACGGCGTCTTCCATCAGCTGCACGCGGCCGACACGGCGCACGCGCTTGATTTTGCCGTCTGTGTTCACGGCGATACCCGACGAGTCATAGCCCCGATATTCAAGGCGTTTGAGACCATCGGTCAGAAAATCGACTACATTTTGATTGGCGCGGATGGCGCCGACGATACCGCACATATAAGTTCCTTAGTATCAATATGGGGCAGTAGCCCCGTTGGTAAAATCCGCAACGCTGACTTTCAGACGGTACGAGGTATTGTTTCAAGCTTTTCGGTGCCATTACTAACTAAAAGAACGGCCACCAAAACTTTTCTCAACTACTTCCCGTTGTGCTTCTTGGGCAATAGTTTGTTGTTCTTCTTGCTTTATTTTCTCCTGAACTTTGGCATCAAAAGCATCAACGATATTTTTATTGTCTGCTAACAACTGTTTGGTAAACGAACCGTCTTTATCGTTAATCAGGTTGTTAACTAAAGTACTAAAGTCATCATATGAAAATTGCGTACCTACTTTCTTATCTTCTCTCTGTTTAATTTTATTTATGGATTTTTCAGGATCAATAAATAGGTTTCTAATTTCATTATAATTATCTTTTTTATTCCCTTCTAATTTAGCAGGATTGTCAAGAGGAGTTGTTTTAACACTATTCCATTTATCAAAAAGACTATTATCTTTTTCTATGATATTTAATTGAGAGATTAAAGTTGCGCCTAATACTGCCTCTTTTCGACCAGTTTCTATATAGTCCTTTTTGCCGCTGGCTTTAATAAAGCTATCAATTCTACTATCTACTTCATTGACTGAATGAAATTTCCCATCTTTAACTTCTTGCAAAACTTTTCTCCCCCACCTTTCACTTTGATTATAAAGTTTTGAAGTAACTGCTACTAAATGTGTTTTATCATCAAAAGATAACTCTTGATATAGTTTTGTTTCTTGTAGAGGAATAAAAATATTTTGCTCAATCTTATTGATCTGATTTACATCTCGAGTATGAACCCAAGTAATTCCATCTTTACTACTTAAGAATTGATTGAGCCTAGATTTAAACTCAGATGGCAATGGTCGCCTATCTTCTCTTATTATCTCTTTCCCCGTTCTTCCCAAATCATGAATTATCGCTTTTTCTTGAGTTTCAGAGAGCCTCCAATCAGGTTTTTTCTCTAATGTCCATTTTTGATATGCTCCAACTAAATCTTTGGCAACTTCAGGGTGTTGTCCTAAGTCTGTTTGTATTGTTCCAATAGAATATCCACTATTTCCGATGGGATATAATTTTCCATCTCTAGTATTTGCTGCGATAACTAATCTATACGCGTTTGATTTTGATTCAGAAGAAACACCTACTGCAAAGTAAGCTATAGTTTGGAAATCTTCTTTACTTAATGTTTTATGTTGGTTGGTTGAATCTACCATTTCATACTCCTTATTTAGTTAAAATAAACTCATTACCTTTTTTATATAATTTATTATCTATTATATTATATTCAATAATTTTATTATTTTTTTTAATAAAATAACTTTCATCATTTTCATATTCAGGACAAGATTTATACCAATTGTTTCCTTCATCAGAACAATAATTTAAAAATAGTTTGTTTCCCTTCACATATCCTTTTAGTTTTCCACTTCCCCCGCTACCTGTCGAAATTCCTTCATTCCATATCCCTGTAACTAAATTACCCGTTTGTTTAAGGACCAATTCTTTCCCTCCAACGGTATCTCCAACCTGATCCGTATATAACCAAGTCCCTGAAAAAGATAATGGGCGAGCATTGGAAAATGCTGCCAAAGGAATTAATAAAAATATTGCGATAAGTTTTTTCATTATTTACCCTCCAAATATTACTAGTATCGTTTCTGAATTACTCTGTAACCATTTTCTCCAGCCTTACTTGTCCTTGCGCATAATTCGTTTTCGCAACGGACAATATCCGCCCGATTAATCCGTGTAATCATATCTACATCAAGCTTCTTACTCCGAAGAGCATTTGAATAAAACCAAAACAATGCAATTTTATCATTGATCAGATTGCTAACTAATGCACTAAAATCATTGTATTGTGCATTTGATGAATGTTGCTGCCCTTTTTGAATTTTATCTAAATATTCAGGAGTTAATTTTTGATAATACTCATCATACTTATTTTGTCTATCTGCCAAACCATTTAAACCACCATTAATATATTTTGTAGCTTGTCGTACATTCTCTTTGTGAGAATCCGGAACTCTTTTTTCCCAATATAAAATAGCTATTTTGGCCGCAACTTCTGAAGTTGCGGCTAATTCTGGTTTATTAATTAGATCGATCTGCAATTCTTTCGTAGCCATTTCATAATTACTGCGCCCAGTTAATTGAATATAGCCTCTACCTCGATAACGGTAACCATCTCCTGAATTAGAATTACCATTTCCCATTCTATTGGAGTACACATGATTAGCAATTTTTTCAGGGTTGTTAGCAATATTCAAAGCTTTTTCATTTGGATTATGATTTCCATCTGCATATCTTTTGGGCCATAATTGAGCTAATCTTTTAGCAGAATAATTTAAATTTTCTTCCATAGTACTAAAATTACCAGATTCATGAGCAACCTGAGCAAGAAGATTGGCCAGTTCTTTTCTCGAAGAAATTCCATTCGACATAGCTTCCTGAAGGATTTTTTCCTCATGCATCAATTTCGTATTATTATTATTCATATAGACTCGCTCTACTTAATTATAAAAAAATTCATCATAATTGAAATCTTGAAGTTTTACTGGTTTTGAACTATTTATACTTTTCCTTTTTATCTCATTCTTGCCAGTTGCCGTATCATACACGTTCAATCTCGCTTTTCTCAAAATCCATGTACTTAATTTAGGTGAATATTGAAATCTATATACAGAAGTCCATCTTTCACGACTTCCTCCTTCTTGTGTAATTTCAAACACATTTCTTTTTGCTTCAACCGAAACCAAAGGATCTCCTGTACTCACTCCTCCACAATATTTGCATAAAACCATATTACGGTTTTCAATAACTGTATTCCACTGTTTTTTAGAATCTTTAACAAGGATTTTTAAATTTCTTTTACCTTCCGAGTTTTCCTCAATAACTAATTTATCCTTTATTCTATCTTGATTTAAATCTATTTCTTTTTCATAAATTATCTTGGCAAGACTTTCAGGCCGACTTCCAGCATAAGCATTTGTTAAAAATAAAAAACTTGAAAATCCATATAAGAAATACTTTACCACGTTTAAAATCCTCACTATTTATTTAGCTCAAATAAGTTATCATCGTTTTTTAATAACTCTATACCCATTTTCTCCAGCTTTACTTGTCCTCGCGCATAAATCATTTCCGCAACGGACAATATCTGCTTGATTAATCCGTGTAACCATATCTGCATCAATTTTCTTACTCTGAATAACTCCCGAATAAAACCAAATCAATGCAATTCCCCCAATAACCAACGTTGCCAATGTTAGCGATGTAACCCATACTGAACGGGAAGAAATTTTATTATTTTCCTCCTGTACTTTCCGAAGGTAGCCATTAAATTCTCTAACTTGATCTGCCATCTGATTACGGGCTTTTTCCATATCTTTTACATAAGCATAAACAGCTTGAGAGACTTCTTTTGTTACTTCCTCCCTAATCATCTGAACAAGCATACGACGTTGTTCAATTAAAGATTTGTCTAACTCATTTCGAACATCATTCACAAGTTTTTCACTATTGTCTCGATATGCAACCATTAATCTAGATGTCTCGATAACCAAACTTCGAGCTTGTTCTATATCAGTGTTTTCTTCCATTAATACGTCCTAATTAAGAATTAAGTCTTTCTTATTTTCAGGCAGCCTTACTTCTTATCGCCTTTTTCCGGACGCACCCAGCCTTCGATGACGGTTTGGCGAGAACGGGCGAGGACGAGTTTGCCGTCTTCGCAATTGCGGGTAATCGCGCTGCCCGCGCCTGTCGTTACTTTGTTGCCGAGGGTGACGGGCGCGACTAGGACGCAGTTGGAGCCGATGCGGACTTCGTCGCCGATGACGGTTTTGTATTTGTTC